>MAAC01009564.1_pt1 | contig 357605 bp, 337 predicted proteins | sample 1115981 | NCBI WGS metagenome assembly MAAC01 (sample SAMN04961126, study PRJNA320927) | seawater metagenome | isolation source: sample BD02T64 sea water enriched with oil for 64 days | place: USA:Gulf of Mexico | collected 2013-07-27 | reverse complement strand
GGAATTCAACTGTGTAACAACTTCTACGATTTAACATCCAAGACTTAGTTACGCCGAAACTTTAATTATGTGTTTATACTGTATTTTGGGATCTTCTCATCTTGATAATCAGCCGAAGCCTCATATCTTTTAACTATTATTAGAATTTTAAAGAGCCAAAACAAATCAAGTAAATGGTGGAGATGACAGGAGTTGAACCTGCGACCCCTTGCGTGCAAAGCAAGTGCTCTCCCAACTGAGCTACACCCCCGTGCTTCCCAAAATCTTGTTTGTTTCGAAGTTGAGACGTAATTTATGGGTTCCTTGGTCTCCTGTCAACATTGTTTTTAATATTATTTGTGTTTTTTCGCTTTTTTTTACATAATCCTAGTATGTGATTTTATTGACTTAAGTCACTAATTATAGGGTCCATAAGGCCTGACTAATACTTACTATGAAAACTATTTATATTTTGCGGGTTTTATGAAATTTCGAGCATTTTCTATGATTACAATTCTTTCTTTCTCTTCTCTCTTCTATGGATGTGATAAAAAAACGGAAGAAATAACACCAATTGAAAGCAATCACGTCGATAACATCATGGCAAAAGACCTAAAGGTCGATGAAAACAACCTTTCTCATGCACAAGTCTTAATAAGAACAGCTAAGGGAAATATTGTTTTTAAACTTTATCCTAAAGAAGCACCTAACACTGTTACTAGGTTTATTGCTCTAGTACAGAGTGGTTTTTATGATGGTTTAAAATTCCATCGTGTTCACCCTAATTTTCTCATTCAAATGGGTGACCCCAGTGGGACTGGCAAGGGTGGAAGTGGAGAGAAGTTAAAAGCAGAGTTTAATAAATTACAACACATCAAGGGAACAGTCGCTATGGCCCGTAAACCGGAAGATGAAGACAGCGCTGACTCTCAATTTTACATTACACTAACCACTCTTGCTCACCTAGACGGAAACTATACTGTTTTTGGACAAGTCATTGAGGGGTTAGATGTTTTAGACAATATAACTTTAAACGATAAAGTTATAACTATCTCTTTGCAGCTGTAGCCTTAGTTCACATATGAAATATTCTCTTGCGTCCTATTGGGCGCATTTTTTGAAAATATTTTAATCTATCAAAGTGATGAATGTTGATTTTATTAATAAGATAAAAAGTTCTCCCCCTCTGAAGCTCTGTAAATTATCATCCTATTAAAAAACTTTTTCTTTCTATTTTCATACAACTCTTCCAATACAAATGGGTTAAATCATTTAAAGAAATACTTACCTTTTTTACTACTTTCAATTTCTTTTTTTACAGTTGGTTAAAATTCTTAATGGTATTTAAAATACATAGATTTACATTAGTATCTTAGAGGTATTTTTCTGTTTTTTAGACTGAAGACATTATTTATTAAATCAACTTTGGATTTTTATTTTGTATTTTTTTAGATTGAAAAAGTTTTTTATCAATTCAAATGTAGATAATCATTTTGCATTTTCTTTAGATTAAAAAAGTTTTTTATCAATTTAAATTTAGATAATTATTTTACATTTTTTTAGATTGAAAAAGTTTTTTTTACCAATACAAATTTAGATAATTATTTTACAAATATCATTTTTCTTCTCTGCATTCCAGAAATTATTTATCAAATCAATTTTAGAATATTTCTTAATAAGTATATTTTTTTTGATTGGATAAGCTATTTGTCCATCACTCTTTCAGATGATTACTGCGTAAGTTTCTTTATTTTTTGGATTGAAGAAGTTATTTATCTAACACTATTTTAATTTTTTATTTCATAAGAATTTTGTTCTTTTGATTAAAGATAATATTTATCAAAAAAATTTTAGATTATCATTTCGTAAGTGTGTTTTTGTTTTTATGGATTGAATAAGTTACCTAACAAACAACTTTAGATTTCCATTTCTAAAGTATATTTTTGTACTTCATATTGAATAAGTTCTTCATCTGATACTATATTTGATTTTCGTAGATATTTTTTTAGATTAGAGATCTTTTTTACCAAAACACCTTTAGAGTTTCATTTCGTATTTTTTTTGATTGAAGAAGTTTTCTTTAACAAACGATTTTAAATTATTACTTCTAACGTGTTTTTTTAGATTAAGGATCTTAATAATTTAAACATAGTTACATTATTATTTCGTAAGTGTGTTTTTCTTGCGATTGAAGTCGTTATTTAGCAAAAAAGATTTAAATATTATTTCGTAAGATTATTTGCTGTTTATATTTCTAAAAACGTTAGCCTTTTATTTTTCATTTTTTAACAAAAAAAAAGCTTCCCCAAGGAAGCTCAATTTTAACATTTCCATCATTATTGTTTATCTAAACATTGACTCAGCAATTAATACTGCGGCATATAGAAAAGCTGCCATTGGCACTGCTGCAAGATACCTTAAAGCTGTCGTCTCTTCATTTAGGTGCATGTAGAAGTATGCAACCAAGAAGGCTTTACCAAGAGCGAGAGAGATCAAACCAGTTGCTTTTAAAGCATAAGATGTATCTAAGCCAGGTATTAATAATTCAACTCCCGTAAGCAACGTAAGTGCAAAGAAAATGATTATATAAAGTTTCTTATGACTGTGATGATGTTGAGTTTCTGACATATAATTCTCCTTATCTTTTTTCAGTACTATTTATGAGAAGTCCTACATCAATCATCATTCGATTAATGTCATTTTTGTCTGATTGATAATAATTACGAACGTTGCCATTCCAATCAACCAAAACAAATTTCTCACTATGGGCTATATCCATTAAAGTTATTTCTTCACCGTTAACATTTCCAGTCATCGGCTCTCTTTCACCCATTGGAACTTTAAATCCATCAATTATCGTTCTTCTTAAATCTTTTCTTGATCCTGTTAAAAATGTCCAAACATAGGGATTTGCGTGCCTTTTTCTAGCATATTTAAATAACACCTCTGGTGTGTCGTAGTCAGGATCCACAGAATAGGTAACAAGGGCAATTTTAGTACCAAGTCCTCTTACTCTCTTTTGTATCTTATCCATTTTCTCCATTAGAGCAGGACAAGTCGTTGGACAACTCGTAAACATAAAACCTGCGATATAAAGTTTCCCCTTCAAGTCTTTACTTCCAAATGGCTTATTAAAACTATTCGTTAGCGTATATTCAGGAACTTTATAAAGCTTAGGCAACGGAGGAGGAAGAGTCCTATTTATAGATTTAATCAATGGGTAGGAAAAAGTAAAAAGAACAAACAGTGTCCAAAAGATCTTACTTCCAATAAGCCTTTCAAATGCTGTGTTTTTTCTTACATATCCACGTATTGTTGACATTAATTATCCTACTTTCCGTACTTCTTATTTTGCATTTTAATTTTTGCCATCAAATCTTTTCTTGCTTGAGTATCTTTCATATCAACTAGGCTTTTCACATAGTATGATACAGCCCAAATTTGATCATCAGTGATAGTTTCTTTCCAAGCAGGCATTGAAGTTCCTCCAACACCAGCAGCAATTCTGTAAGCAATTTCTTTAACTGTCTTAGCACTTCTTATCAAGTCCCAAGTAAAGTCTGGTGGAATGTTCTGAAATCCCCACTCTGTTTCTTGAGGTTTTTGTGTGTACACTTCCATATCAATTTCAGAAGGATTTTCTTCTTGATATTTACCTAGCTCAGGGAGCCCAACATAAGCTCTATGACAAGATTGGCAATTCGCTTCTCCGTGATAAATTTCCTTACCTTTAGAAATTGCAGCTGTCATATGGGCCAATCCGTAAGGATCTTTTACCAATTCAACTTTATCTCCGAGCTTAAGTTCTTTGCCTTCCCAAATTTTAGGAGCAAATGTTTTAATATATTGAACAACAGCTTCTGCCTGTCCTTCTTTTAGATCCCATGGAAGCATCGCTGTTCCTGAAAGACCATTTTTCAGGAGATCAAATATGTGTTCGTCATGAGGAAGTTCTCCGGAAGATACAACTCCAAATTTAAAGATTCCTGTCGTAAAATCTCTAGGGGGCACTTTCATTCCTTTAGAAGCAACACCTTTCCCATCACCATCTACTCCATGGCAAGGCATACAGTATTCAGTATAAATCAGCTTTCCCTTATTTAAAGTTTTAGCTGTTACATACTTCCCACCAGCAAAGATCTTATCTTCGCGAAAGTGATTTTCACTACAAGAAGTGAAAGCACCAAGGATAAAAAGAGTTAAGATTAACTTAGCCATTTTTTTCATGTTATTCCTCTATAATAAAAACATCGTTATAAACATAATTAACCAAACAATTCCCAAGAAATGCCAGAACTTTCCAATATTAAAAACCCTATTTTCATAGTCTTCAATATTCAATCCAGCCTTAAGAGTTGGTACCAAATAAAATAATGCAATCCAGGCCAATACTACGTGAGCAGCATGGACCCAAGTAAAAGAATAAATGATGGATGGAAAAATACCATCTTGAACATAAATTCCCTTAGCGTGTAGACTTCTCCACAAGAAAACTTGTGAGGCCATAAACGCCAATCCTAAAAATACTGTTAAAGAAAACCACTGTTTCTTTCCGTGACCATTCTTTATAAATACAGTTTGAAATTTCCAAAACGAAACACTGCTTAATGCAATCAGTAATGTACTCACCATAGGTAGAAAGAGATCTACTCTTTCAAAGCCCATTGGAGGCCAAACATCTGAAGTTACTCTAAAAACAGTATAACCAAGGAACAAGGAGGCGAAGAGCATTGAAAATGCAACAAGAACAACTGTCATGGCAATGGAGGACGTAACCTGTCGCCCCATTCGCTCTTTAGTCATTTTGTTATCGCCCATTACTAGTTCCATAATATCAATTAAACCAATTCTTCAGTTTGATATTGAAAATCTCTATCGCCAGTTAGCTTTGGATTTCCATATTCATGTGGCCCACTTTTAACAATTGGGATTTCTTTAAAATTGTAATGAGGAGCTGGAGAAGGAATTGTCCACTCTAGCGTTCCAACTTCCCATGGGTTTGTGCTTGCTTTTTCTTTCTTGAAGAAAACTGCATATACAAAGTTGACCACAAAAATAATTTGAGAAAGACCCATTATAATTGCTGACCAAGTAATAAATGTATTAATTGGAATCATTCTTTCCATGAATTCGTAAACAAATGGATTGTATAATCTACGGTGCATTCCCGCATATCCTACAACCATCATCCCCATGAAAACGCCATTAAGACCAAACATAGTAATCCAGAAATGAACCTTACCCCAAAACTCGTTTAACATTACACCAAACATCTTTGGCATCCAGAAGTAAATTGCTGCGAATCCACCGAGAAGAACAGAAGCTGCCATTGTGTAGTGAAAGTGACCAACTACAAAGTAAGTATCATGAAGATAAATATCTGTAGTTACTGTTGCTAGGTATAGACCTGTTAGACCACCAAGGCCAAATACAAAAACTACGCCTAAAGAGAAAAGCATTGGCGTATGAAATCTAATTGATCCTTTCCAAATTGTTCCAAGCCAATTAGCGAAGAAAATTGCAGATGGGATAGATATTGTCATCGTTAATGTCATAAATGATTGAGTCAGAAGTGGTGACATCTGAGTCGTATACATATGATGACCATAAACAAGTGTTGAAAGAATTGTAATTGTTGTCATAGAAAGAGCAGTGGCTTTAGCACCAAACGCTGGCTTTCTAGCAAAGAAAGAAAGCAGGTCAGAAACAATTCCCCACGCTGGGAGTATCAGAATATAAACTTCCGGGTGACCAAAAATCCAAAAAACATGCTGGAATAATACTGGATCACCTGTTCCTGTCGTAGCAGCTGCACCAGCTAAAAAGAAGGCCGTTCCAAAAACTCTATCAAAAATCAGCAGTAAACAACCAGCCCCAAGTACAGGAAGAAAAATTGCATTAAGAATAGCTGTTAACCCTAGTCCCCAAACAGAAAGTGGCATATCAAAATATCCCATTCCCGGAGCTCTAAGAGTAATAATTGTCGTAATGTAGTTAATGGCTCCCATTGTTGATGAGATACCAAGAACAAAAATAGCTAATGTCCAAAGAGTCTGACCGACACCTGGTGAACCTATTAAGGTCGAAAGTGTTGGATATGATGTCCATCCCCCAGCTGCTGCACCTAGTGGAGTAAATAAACCTGCCATTAATAGAACAGCAGATAGAACAGCCAAGTGAAGAGAAAGCATGTTGAGAAGTGGGAAAGCCATATCTCTTGCGCCAATCATCAGAGGGATTAGATAATTCCCGAAACACCCAATAAGTATTGGAGTAATCGCGTAGAAGATCATAATCGTACCATGCATTGTAAATAACATTGCGTAAGTATCAGGTGGAACAACTCCTCCAGTCTCAGGAAAAAGAAAGTTCCCAATCAAAGGAAATGCTTGTCCTGGAAATGCTAAAGTCCAACGAATCATTAGGGCCATTAACCCACCGATTCCTAGAAATAGAATTCCGTACCATAAAAATTGTTTTCCAATCACTTTGTGGTCGTAAGAAAAAATATACTTCGACAAGAAAGTTTTTGGAGCATCGTGAATATGCTGTTCGTAAAAAGCCATGGCTCTATATCTCCTTAAATACTAAATTAAATATTACCAAGTCCAAGGCCATCCCCAATATAGATCAGCATTTTCGCGATCATTCTCGGCAATAGCTTTGTCTTCAGCTTCTTTCATCCATTCTTCAAAATTTTGTTGATTATATGAAGTTAAGTAAGCTTTCATTCTATAGTGATAAGTTCCACACATTTCCGCACAGGCAATGTTGTAGTAACCGTCTTTCTTTAGTTCAAACCATAATCTAGTGATTCTTCCAGGAATAGCATCAACTTTTCTTCTCGCATTTGGAAAAAATAAAGAGTGAATAACGTCTTTCGAAACTACTTGAAAGAGAACTTTTCTTCCAACAGGAACTCTAAGATCATTTAACTGAACAACGTCGTCTTCAGTATTAAATACACCATCACGACCAGCATATCTGAAATGCCATGCCCACTGCTGGGCCATAACTTCAACTCGTAGAGGCTTATCTGCTTCCTTTGGCCAGTTGGCAAAAACACCAACGTAGTCATCATTAGACATCGTTGTAATGTTCATATCAATTCCAAGAAAAACTGATAGTCCAATTACGGATACAACGATGATGTGGATTTTTTTAGTTCCGTGAGTATAGTAGGCTTTTTTGTGTTTCTTAGCTGAATATAAATAAGAAAAACCAAAAATCCCAGCACAAACTAAAAAGAAGAAAAACAAATTCAAATAGGTTGTGTAAGCAAATAGCCAATCAATAAGATGCCCATTTACAGAGATGTCTTCAGGAGTTTTCATTCTCTCCCAAAAAGTCCAATTTTTTGCAGTGTTGGCCACTACACCAGATAATACAGTCATAGATAAAACCCTTCAACAAACCATGAAGTTAAAATAATTAAATAAAGATCTAAGTCGCTATATTCTATACGTAAAAGTATGATATTTCTAGATTCTTCTACTACAGAAATCAATTAAAGAAAATCAAAGAAATTAAAAGTATAGGAAGATAAATTATTGAGGCCCAAAAATATTGCTTCGCCCAACGATTAACCGCTTCGTCGTCTTTCTTGAGAAAGCCTAATGCTGATAAAATTGTGAAAAGCAGTCCTAGTACAAGTGCGATATTTCGGTAAACAATTCCCGAATGGCCAATCATATAGGGGCTGATAGAAATTAGTACCAATACAATAGTATATAGAAAGATGTCTCTTTTAGATTTAGAGAAACCTATTTTATTTGGATAAACCTTTATACTTGCCGCATCATAATCTTTAGAAAGATAGATTGCTATGGCCAAAAAATGAGGAAGCTGCCAAACAAATAATATTGTAAAAAGAGATAGAGTCATAGCGTCAAAATTACCGGTTACAGTTGTGTAACCCATGACGGGAGGAATAGCTCCTGGAATTGCCCCCACAAAAAGGGCAGTCTCAGTTTTTAACTTCATTGGGGTATAGGCAAATAGATATATCACCGCAGCTGCTGCAGACAATAACATTGTCGGCCAGTTTACAAAAATTGCAATAAGAGGAAGTGAGATGACAAGAAGTCCGGAACCAAGGGACAAGGCGACAATTGGTTTCATTCTTCCAGAAGGCAGAGCTCTATCTTTAGTGCGCTCCATATTCTTATCTACTTCACGTTCTAAATAACAATTGAGAGTGGTTGCCCCACCTACGACCATAGTCATAAGGACCAATGACAATATGGCCTGAAAGAAATTTATGTGACCGGGAGCTGCGAAAATTCCCACAGCAATCGTAATAACCACTAGTGTTCCAAGTCTAAGTTTGGTCAATTCCAAGATATCACTTACAACTGTGTGCCTAACTTCACCGAATAGAGCCTCTTCAAAGTTTCTAATTTTGTTTCTAAGACTCCATAAACACCAAATAATTAGTGTTGCAATTGAAAGATGTAATGTTGTTGGAAAAACACTTATTGAAGACTTAGTTACTAGTGAACCTGTAGCCCCCTGAGTCAGTATTAAAAAAATAAGAGTCGCACCATGAGTGATTAGTGAAAAACGAGTTTCCTTAGAAGCAAGAGGACTTCTCATTCCCAGTAATAGCACTTTTACTCCATTCCACACAACGGTAACTAAAGTTAAAAGCGCAAAATATCTGTGAACTAAATTCAATTGAATTTTTGGGGATATGGACCAGAAAACACTTTTCCCAAGTTCATAATCAAAACACTGTAAAAAGATGTCTGCAGTTCCACAAACCTTTCCAGCTCCACTATGTCTCATAACAGCTCCAAGAAAAACTTGGATACCAACCATAACCAGTGAGAAGAATATTCCATCACGGATAGAAGATTCATAATTTTTCTTTAAGGGATCTATATCACTGGAAGGTATCTTTGTAGGATCGAACGCTAATTTCCACTCATTTTTCAACGAAATCAAACAGCAAAGATAAATTAAACTAATTGATAAATGAGTCGTAGAGATTAAAGTTGGAAGCTTATACAGAAAAGTTGATAGACCAAGTCCACCTTGAAAAACTACCAAAAAGAAGGTTGCGAATGAGAAACGATAGAGCCTCGGATAGGACTTCTTTAATTTTCTATTTCTCACAAAAATAATAAGCGAAAGAAAACCAACACTTGATGCCAAAATGCGATGAAGTTGCTCTAAAACGGCACCTTGAGTCTGAGAAGATAGCACTTCACCATAACAAAGAGGCCAATCAGGGCAGCTCAAAGCCGAACCAGTATTATGGACAAGACCCCCTAAAATAATAAGGAGGTAAGTTAAGAAAATCGTTAGATTAATAATTATATGCATTGTGAGGTTTTATACTCTTTAAGACGCCACTCTTCAAGACGCATTCCTAGAAATTAATGCATATAGATAAAAATCTAATAAATGTCAGGAATAAAAAATATATCCAAAAACTGAAGCTAGATTTAAACTATAATCTCAATTTTAAAAAAACTTGAAGGGCCTATGTATGAGCAATAAAATTCACGATCCTGTTTATTATGGAGATTATCTTCAACTCAATAAACTATTGGATTCACAACATCCAAAATCTAAAGAAATAAATAATGAAGCCCATGATGAAACGCTATTTATAATCGTTCACCAAGTTTATGAACTTTGGTTTAAACAAATTATTCACGAGCTAAAATCTATTACGACTATGTTCTCCGGAACGACTGTTGAAGAAAGAGATTTAACAACCGTTGTAGCAAGACTTGAAAGGATAACAAAAATTCAAGGATTATTAGTTGATCAACTTTCAGTGATGGAAACGATGACACCAATGGATTTTCTAGAATTTAGAGATTTGCTAGTTCCTGCATCAGGATTTCAAAGCGTACAATTCAGAGAAATTGAAGTTCTTATGGGACTTAGAACACACAAGAGAAAAGAAGTTGATAGAGACTTCTTTCTGGGAAGATTAAGCGAAGAAGATAAGAAGAGAATTTTAGAAATTGAAAAGTCCCCTTCTCTTTTAGAATTAGCTGAAGGATGGCTTGAAAGAATCCCCTTCACAAAAAATCCCAAATTTGATTTCTGGGCCGAGTACGAAACTCAAGTTGAGAAAATACTAGATGCTGACGAAAAAATTATCCACGAAAACCAGGCAACTCTCGACTCCAGAAGCATGGCCATTCAAATAGAAAATTTAAATTCAACTAGAGAAACTTTCGCCTCTCTTTTAAATGATGAAAAACACAATCAACTTATTAAACTTGGTAGAAGGACTTTATCTAGGAAAGCTACACTTAATGCACTTTTTATTCTTCTATATAGAGATGAACCCATTCTTCACTTACCTTACAAGTTTCTAACGGCATTAATGGATATTGATGAATTGTTTACTACTTGGAGATACCGTCACGCAATTATGGCCCAGAGAATGCTTGGAACTAAAATTGGAACAGGAGGATCATCTGGTCATCAGTACTTAAAGATGGCCGCTGAAAATAATCGAGTCTATTTAGACTTGTTTAATTTATCTACTTTTTTAATTCCAAGATCAATGCTTCCAACTCTTCCAGAAGATATCAGAAGAAATTTAGGGTTCCATTTCAATGAATAAGTATCAAAAGTATTTTTCAAAATTTCTCGCTGCTAATGCTAAGAGCACTCATTTTGCATGCCATAGTCATCACTACTGGCCCGATTGTACTTATGAAGCTCAAAAAGAATATTGGAATGATTCCTGTAAATATGTCGATGACAAATGGGAACATATTTTTTCAAAAAAAATACCTAAAGTACAAAAGCTAATTTCTAAAGTATTAGATTTTGATCGCCCAGCTGATATTACTTTCGCTCCAAATACCCATGAACTTGTTTACAGGATTCTGAGCTCCTTTGATAAGAAAATTAAAATACTAACTACTGATTCTGAATTCTATAGTTTTTCTAGACAACTCTCCCGACTGATTGAAGCCGATTTAATTGAAGCAACAATTGTTAAAATTGATCCCATTGAAAACTTTGAAGAAAGGTTTCTAGCAGCTAGTGAAGAAAGCCACGATTTAGTTTTTATTTCACAAGTTTTTTTCAATTCGGGAATAGCTTTAAGAAACTTCACGAACTTTACCAAGAAACTCATTGCCAATAGTGAACATATTTTGATCGATGGTTATCATGCCTTTATGGCGGTTCCGACTTCTTTAAAAGAAATTGGTGATAAAATATTTTATATTGCCGGTTCGTATAAGTATGCAGCAGGAGGAGAGGGATGTTGTTTTATGACAATACCAAAAGACTGCTCCTTAAGGCCTAAGAATACAGGATGGTTTGCAGATATTTCGACCCTCGATAATAATTCTAGCGAAGCGATTGATTATCCAAATGATGGTATGAGATTCGCCGGTTCAACAATGGATTTTTCGGCACTTTATAGACTAACAAGTATCTTAGAACTTTATGAAGAGGAGACAATAAATGTTGAAGTTATTCACAAACATGTTCAGAGTTGCCAAAAAAAGTTCCTTGATGAAATAAAAAGAATACAACATCCAAAATTAAATATTGAGAATCTCATCTTTCGAGGATTTGAAAATCATGGTCATTTTTTAACTTTTGAACTTAAAAACTCAAGTGAAGTGTCTGAAGTGAAAGAGAAGCTTAAAAAAATTGGAATGGTCACAGACTCAAGAGAAAATCGATTGAGATTTGGTTTCTCTATTTACCATGATGGTAAATATAGAATAGAGATCTAAACCTTATTAAAATTATTTAAAATTAAGAAGATTAGAACTCCTGTAATAGAGATATAGATCCATATCGGAAAAGTTATTCTTGCAAACTTCTTATGACTAACAAAGTTTCCTTTAAAAGCATGCCATAGAGTTGTAAAAACTAAAGGAACAAGAGGAATAGAAAGAATTATATGTGAAATGAGAATAGTGAAATACGTAATTCTAATTGAGCCCTGCCCCAAGAATTTAGTATCACCATGAAAGTAATGGTAGAGAATATACCCAATAAGAAAAAGAGCTGAAGATAGAGTCGCAGAAAGCATACATTTTATGTGTGCCGACTTTCTTCCCGTCTTAATAAAGTAGTATCCCAACAATAATAGAACAAAAGAGATTGAGTTAAATAGAGCATTTAAAGAAGGTAGCTTACTCACCCAACTTACTGTAATCGTCGAGGGAGTTTTAAAGTAAATTAGCCACACAAGAAAACCAATCGTCACCGAACTTATGAGGCCAATGACTGAATAAGCTTTTTTTGAAGAATTAGTGATTTTTTCCGACATTTTCAATTTGTTCGTTAAAGTTTCTATGTTTAATAATAGTTCTGTAGATGATGTAAAAAGGGATATAGCAAAGAGCAATAAACCCCATCAAAATATAAACGAGATATTTATCTCTTGGATTATTCATTGAGCCTGCACAACCTGGACAGGCATGTGCAGTTTCAAGAATTGTAATAAGAAATATTGTGAGGTAGAGACTAATTTTCTTCATTAACTATAGTAAGTAAATAAATGTGAAAACAAGAATCCAAACTAAATCAACAAAGTGCCAAAAAAGTCCAGCAAGCTCTAAGAGCGTATAGTCTCCATTATCAAAACGGCCATCATAGGCTAACTTCCACATATAACATAAGTAAGAAACTCCAGTAAAAACGTGAAGTCCGTGAAACCCTGTAATTGCAAAGAAAGTTGAAGAGAAGAGATTGTTACCGTGAGCATAAGTTGAAAAGGTCATGCCCATTTCATGCATTAAGTGATAATACTCATAAACCTGAATACCGAGGAACGCTGCTCCTCCAAGAATAGTTATTCCAAGCCAATTTAGAATTCCCTTTCTATCTTTCTGCTTACAGGCATCTATACAAAGAACCATAGAAAGAGAAGAGCAAATAAGAATAAAAGTCATGAAACCCGAAAGTTCAACTCCACCAAGGGCCTCAACAGGATTTGGCCAATGCCTAGTCCATCTTAAAACTGCATAAGCAATTAAAAGACCAGAAAATGACATTCCATCTGTTCCTAGAAATAACCACATTCCAACCTTATTAGGACTGGCTTTTCCAAAGTGTGGATCTTGAGGGTAATCGATAATTCCCTCGTGAGCTACAGCTTTACTTTCGTGATTAGACATATATTCTCCTACTTCCGTGAAGAAAAAGGCCCACTTAAACTGGACCTTTTTTTGTTATTTCTGATTAGGTGAGAGTGAATCCACACCAATTTCTAATAAGTATTTAACTAGAGCATTCTGTTGTCTTTCTGGATCTCCACCAAAAATATCTTCATCCATACTCTCTCCATCTTCCCAGAATGATGGCATTGGAGTTCCCTCTAAAATTGCTTGAGGATCCTTCAACCACTTCTTGATCCAAGAAGGACGTAATCTTCTCTTCGCTAACTTCAAGTTTGGAGCAGTTGGCTCAGATGGACTACCTGCAAGACCAGCATGACATGAGTTACACGCGAGAGATTCAACAAGCTTAAGTGCTCCCCTTCTCTCTCCTCTTTCCCAAACAACTTTCTTAGTATTATCTTCAAAAGTTTTCTGCTTAGACTTGTGCTGAAACAGTGCAACTAGTTTATTTCTTTCTTCATTTGTAAAATTAAATGAAGGCATTCTAATTGGTGTCGCTGCAAATTCTTTATCGAAGAACCTAATTGGAGTTACGTTATCTAAAAAGTGATGTAACCAATCAGCTTGAACTCTATGCCCTTGACCAACAAGTCTTGGTGGACCTTGATTTATGTCTTCATCGTAAAGAGGTAAGATATCACCATAAGCACCATCAATTTGATGACAACCAATACAGTTGTATTTTGTAACAATTTTCATACCTTCAGCTACAACGGCTTCATCTTTATCAAGTTGCTTAACTCCAGTCGCAGGGACCTTGTCAGCAACCTGTCCAATTAAAGCGACTGTAATATCACTGGCTTGTTTTTCAGTCATATCAAACTGAGGCATTCTCAATAGATCCTTAAATGGTTTGTCAGCACCGTTATCCCATCTTCTTGGGTTTAAGAGATGAGCTTTAATCCATCCATCTCTTGAATGAGATACTTTTTCATGACCAAAACCAAATTGAGTAAGTGGCTTAGAACCAAGTTTTGTTAATTCAGGACCAATAGGTGCACGCCCTTCAAATCCTTCAATATTGTGACATGAATAGCAACCATATTTACCAACAGATCTATACCCTAGCTCCATTGTTCTTTCGTGATCACTCATTTTAGAAAGTTTAACTTTAGCTACATCAGCTGGGCTGAAAGCTGAGAAGTACTCAACAAGTAACTCATCTCTAACAGTCTTGCTCATTGGCTCAAACTTGAGTTCTTCAAACTTCTTATTCTTCTTAGACAATAGATAAGTTGCAATATCATTCGCTTCTCTTCTAGAAAGTCTAAAAGATGGCATTACAGTATCTTTTTGATAATGAGATGGTTTAAGAAGCCAAGAAACTAACCAGTTCTCTCTATTCTTAACTTTTGTACCAATTCCAGAAAGGTAAGGACCTACAAAAGCGTCAACTTTCTTAGAACCTACTGTGAAGTCTTTAACTCCATGACAGGCCATACAACCAACTTCCTTTACGAGCTTCTTCCCTCTTTTTGAGCTTCCGCCTGTGTATTTAGCAAAAGGCTTGTAAGGTTTTGATTTATTGTAAACGTATTCAGCAATGGCATTAACTTCAGTTATGTTCTTTCTAATAAACTCTGGTGAGTTATTATTAGTTTGATTAAAGAACTGAGGCATTTTTGCATGCTTATTAAATGACTTTGGAGACCAAACCCAGTTTTTAAAGAATTCTTTGCTAACTTTTGAAGCAATTTTTTCTAAACTAGGTCCTGGCTTTCTATTATGTTCCCAACCTTTAATTTTGTGACAACCATAACAACCAAATTTTCTAATATTTCTACGACCTTGATTTAAAACTGTCGCTTCAGGAATGTACTCAACATTGCTGTGGCATTTCACACAGCCAGCTTCGTATTGGCCTCTTCTAAACTGAACAATTGGAACTTTATGCGGTTCGTGCCAGTTATACTTCTTTTCCCAATCTTTTTGTTGAGCAAGATCTTTTGGCATGTGAGCTGCAGAATTAAAGTCATTAACCCTATGACCTTCTCCACCATGACAAGTTGTACAACCAAATTTCTTCATTGGATGTTTACCTTTAGCTCCAACCATTAGGTCCAAGTTTGGGTGAGTCTTGTATGGATTTTCTTGTTTTTCGTAACCTTTCTCATCAATAAAAAGGTGACAAGTCATACAGCGATCAACTTTAGGTACATGTCTAAAGTATCTATCATCAGTAATATTTTCTAAAACAACTTGTCTAATTTTAAGTGTTGGATCTAAGAAGTCGATAATTGGTAAGTTTCTTAGAACAAAAATAGGATCCATTGCCAATTTCTTCTTGGCTCCTAATAAAAGCTCTCTCTTTCCTATAATACCTTCAATACTTCTTTCAGTATCTCTAACTTCTTTACTAAAAGTCAGAACTTTTCTCTTAAGAGATTTTTCTTTAGCTTGAAGAATTTTCATTCTTTCAGAAGATTCAGCGAAATCTTTCTTAAGACCCTGAAGCTTCTTATAGAGATCTTTTTCATTACTATAATGGTGAGAATGGGCAACACCATACTGAAACCCAACCGCAGAAACTTGTGAATTAGCGATACCTTTTACGATAGTCTCATTCTTAAGTTCTTTGACGATCATATTCATTTCGTCTTCAACAGCTTCGATAGCTTTCTTTCTAGACTCGACAGTCTTTCTAGAGGCCTCTAGTTGCATTTCAAACTTTGCTAATGAATCTGTATTTATTTCTTTTTCAGCTGCTTCGATATCCTTAAGGACTTTCTCTTGCTTTATTTTTATCCCTTTCAGCTGAACAGCTTTCCACGGACGCATATAATCATCTAGAAACATCCAAACAACTGTTATCAAAAATGCAACAGAAAGAAATGCAAAAATCTTATTAAGCTTTTGCATGTTAAAAGCCATACCTGGCTCTTGCTTCTTGCTCATCTCTTATATCCTTTTTTCACTAACCATAGTGGTTATAAGTTAAGTTCCCACTCTGGCAGTGCAACAATATATTTTAAGTTAATTAACCATCTTAAAACCATCTTTATTGGCAAACTCATCATAATAATAAATAAGAAAACAAAGATGTAATACCTAATCGTTCCCGACTTTGCGTATAACTCTTTACCAATCTTAGTCTTAAGAGAAAGAAATGGTAGAACAGTTAAGTAAGCAACAGTTCCAATAATTCCAAAAATTTCTCTTAGTACAAGATTTTTTGGCATTGGTACGTTTAAGATTTTAATCCAAACATATTCAGATAAATTCACATTGTAATCAGCTACAACTTTGTGAAAGTCCCAATATTCAAATGGACCATAGAAGGTCCAGTTCGGCCCTCTCAGGAAGGTCCCTACAATAATTAGATAAATCCAAAGAACTAACCAACCAAATAGGAACGAAGTAATGGCCAGAGGTCTTTCAGCGAAAGTGTAGTAACCATTTCCCTTAGGATTTGTATCAATAAATGGAATAGCAATTAGTCCAACAACGATAACTCCAGGAAGAACAACACCGGCCATCCAAGGGTCAAAGTAAACAAGCATTTCTTGAAGACCAAGAAAATACCAAGGAGCTTTTGCTGGATTTGGAGCCCAAGTTACATTGGCAGGCTCTTCTAACGGAGCTTTAAATATAATGGCCCATACAACTAGAAAAATTGTCGTGGCAATGATAACGAAAAGCTCTGTATAAACAAGGTTAGGCCATGCCCAAACTTTTTCTCTATTTTCTGGAAGAGCTTCAATTGGACATTCGCCAGCTTCAATTCTCTTATCGTTTTCCGCACATTTATATAAAGATAACCACGTTAAGAAAGTTAACATGATTATAATGATGTTAATTGGAATGTTGTCTGGCCAAAGTATAATGGCTAGAAAGTTAGGGTCTGCACAAAACCATGCAACCACTGGAATAGATATTGCTAGACCCCAGTAACCAAACTTCTTAGTCCCCACAACTTTGTAATATCTCATCATCATGAAAAACAAAAATGTGAAGATTGGAAAAGATCTAATTGGTTCAGCTAACCAGTTAATTAATTCTCTCATTTCTTATCCTTAAAATAATTCCTACTAATTAAAGTGGAGCCGAAATCCCACCGTCTTTTCTAACTCTCCAAAAGTGAATCGCAATCAACACACCTACGACAAGTGGGATAAATACACAGTGAAGAATATAAAATCTAAGTAGAGCTGGCTCGCCAACAAAACGCCCTGCTAGCAACTGAAAACGAACATCGTTCTTATCAGAAACCATTACAAAATCACCAATCTGGGCAAGCGCCGCTCCTGGACCACCATGACCCATGAAAGGTGTCGCTTTCGCCATGTTCGAACCAACCGTAATCGCCCAAATGGCTAACTGATCCCAAGGTAAAAGATATCCTGTAAATGATAGAAGAAGTGTTAACACTAGTAGAATTACACCAATGCCCCAGTTAAACTCGCGTGGCGGTTTATACGAACCAGTCATAAAGACTCTGAACATATGTAACCAAACGGTTATCACCATGGCATGAGCACCCCATCTATGAATCTCTCTCATAATTCCGAGAGGAACGTGCTCTTTTAATGCAATAATATCATTATAAGCGTACTCAGCCGTTGGTCTGTAATAGAACATAAGTAACAGACCAGTTACTGTTAGTGCTAAGAAAATAAAGAAAGTTAATCCACCCATACACCATGTGTATCCGAGTTGAACTCCTGACTTTTTTAACTTAATTGGGTGTAAATGAAGGAATACATTTCCTGCAACTACACTTGCTCTGTTACGAGCATTGTCTGGGGGTCCGTGTCTAAAGATTGATTTCCAAACTTGAGTCTCACGAACTTTCTGTGCCAAACCTTTTTCTGACATCTTCACTACCTTTGATGCTAATTTGCTATCTATTTATTAAACACTTATATAAGAATCTGGATGATCCCATTGACCTTTCTCTTGACGGAAAACTTTTGTCTTATCGACTTTAATTGTTCCTTCAGCAGTTATTGAAATTTTATATCTCTCTAGTGGTCTAGGAGCTGGCCCTTCAAAATTTACCCCAGTCATATAATAACCAGAGCCATGACAAGGACACTTAAATTTTAATTCAGCAGGTAACCAATTTGGAACACAACCTAGATGTGTACAAATATTTGATAGAGCAACAAGCTTTCCTTCCTGCTTAACCATCCAAACACCAAAACCATTTTTCCATCTCTCGTCTACACCTTCTTCATAATCAGTAGGTAGACCAGCAATGAAATCCATCTCTGGATCAAAGTTTACATTTGGATAAGAAAAACGAAATGCTAATGCTCCTAGGCCTGCACATGCAGCAGTAAAAGAAATCCATGCCACTGAAAGGTAGCTAAAAAATTCTCTTCTGTTCAAACTTTTCTTTAAATCTTCACTCATTCTCAAACCTTTATATAAAGCCCAATACCCTACGCCAAAGCGCAAGCACGGCTTTGTTATCGAGGGTTATCTATATTACTTAAAAATTACGTAGTTAGATTATGCCGACAATAACCTAATTTTTCAATTCATTTAAGACTTGCCGTGCCTTTGTTGTCACTTTAAGGTTATTATCTCTCTTAATGACGTCACGCACAATGCTTTCTAGCCCCGTCCACTTAATTTTTTCTACTGCATTCAATACATTTAGCTTTAAACTCGTTACCTGATTAACATCAAAACCCTTTTTGTCAGAATCAAATAATATTTCCTTAATTGTTTCAATGCCAGCATTATTCTTAAAGTAAATTAAAGATGTTGCGGCTGAATATCTAACAGCAACACTCTCATCGGTAAGCTTAGCGACGACTTTATTTTCTAAAACTTTTACTTTATGAGTTCCTGCCGTAAGTACTGCCGCCTGCCTCATAGCATGGTCTTCAGAATCAAAAGCTGGAGACAGAGCTTCCCAGTCTACATTAGCCCCTATTGGCATATTCCCTAAGGAAACCACTGCGTGAAACGAAACGTTAGAATTTTCATCACGTAGTGCCAGTCTTAATGTTTTAAAAGTCTGCTCACTTCTTAATGCACCCAGGGCAACAACAACAAAATCTCTAGTTCTTGGGTCTGGTGAGCCTTTGTAGACTTCGTCTAGGCTTTGAATTAACCATGGATAATCCTCTTCAGGAATCTGCGAAGAGGCGATTTTCTTACTTAGTTCAAAGGCAGCAATCCACTTATTACCAAACGCCTTGGACTGTAGTTCACGAACATGGTCCTTATATGAAGTCTCAGTGGACAACATTTTAGTCACTCCAAAAATTATTAGAGCGCCCACAAGGACGATGGCTATTGGCACCATCAAGCTTCCAACAAAAGAATTTTCAAGAATCTTCTTGTCGCCTTTAAAAACTAATTTCTTTGTTTCGTTATTATCATTAGCCATGGAATTGAGCCTTTTCAATTGCCTTTCGGTAGTCTATGTTACTTTCGATTATTTAATGCTTTTAGTAGCAAATCTACCTTATTATGACAATTGAATAACAACTAAAGAGAACAAAGAAAATGGCAAATTTACTAAGAAGTTTAATTTTTTTAATGATTACCTCAGTCTTACTTACTGCAGCAAAAGCTCATGGGTACGATCTCGTTCAACTTTCACACATCCATCTTGGGATAATTGTTTTCATTTACACTATTTTTGCTCAAGCCTTCGTCATGTTTTACTTCATCGGGGTAGCAAGGCTAGTTAATAATATTAATTTAATTCTCCACTCTGAAAACAATTTAGCAGAGTTATTTGAGGAAGCTCCTGAAGATCTCTCCCCTTATCAGAAGAAAGTTGAAAGGTTTGTTCACGAGGCAGATCTTTGCAAGAGACAAACAATCCCCTGGACTATCCTCATGCTTGTCCTAGGTATGATTGGTTTCCTACTGGGTGCGGCTCACGATACTGGAATGGTAGACAAGTCTACTCACTCTGGAGTTATTTATGGGTTTATAGTTTCAATGGGAATAGGCTTTTTTAGACAATGGTATTACCTAGGAAAGAGCCACAAGCTACTTAGAAAAGTAAAAGGTCTCTTCGAAATTCCCGACGGACAAATGTAGGATACCTACAATCTCTTTACCCATATGAAAACTTTGTTTTTTCCCGGAGGGTTTCGAACTGTACGTGTTCGACTTTCATAGATTACTGTCTCATCAACATCTGTGACCTGTGCCATAAACTCTTTTAAATTCACCCTTGGAACATAGAGGTTGTAATAGAATCCTCCAGGTACGGCCAACCCCGGTTTTACATTGTCTACCTGAGTGACTTTGTACTTTTTCAACAATTCATCTAAATCACTTCTTACCTTAGAAGTATCAACAGATTTCATCATAACTCTATAAACTTTTGTATTACCGTATCGAGAATCTCTATATCCTCTCTTTCTTAACTCTTCGTATTTTGATTGCTCAAGACCCGCAACTCCAAAATCTTTTGGTAGAGAATCCATTGAGCTTAGGACTACTTCAGACTCAGCCTCATAACGATTTTCTTCATTGAGAACCTCCCCTAATTGGCTAGCGGTATCATCAACCTCTTCGATGGCCCCAATATTGAGTTCAAAATCTTTTCTTTCTTCAACATTAGACTTAAAGGTTAAGTTCTTATCAAGCCATTGAAACTGTGGCTCATAGATACTAATTCTCTCAGAAAGGTACTTTTCAAATTTTACGTTCCCCTCTTTTATAACATAGAAAATTCCACTACCAATCAAGAGCAGCAACAAGACTTCTGCTAAAAATATGGCCTGCTTTTTCAAGGAAGCATCTTTGCGAATTTTCTTTAAATTGAATTCAGGATGAAATAAGTCTTTCTTCATTTTTACGAGGAAAATAGACCATTCATCATAAAGGGTAACTTCAAGTGCAGGCATGATTTCTTCGTCATGACTGCCTCTTCGAATTTCCTCTAGCTGGTGACTATTTTGTAAATCAGCATATGTTACATAAATGTTTTCTGAAGCCTTATTTCCAACTTGAAATATTTTGGAAAAGTAATCTTCAAGGTGAGGATAAGTATCTATAAAAAATATTCTTAAAATTGATGCAGTCTCAGAAACACCAATATCCAATTCGCTTGAGAGCTGTAGGATACTGACGTTCTTCTTAATAAAGATATAGCTTATGAACTTATCCCTCATCCACTGAAACCAAGAAACAATGGGTCCGATTCTAGTGTTTGTTGTGGCGTAGAGAAATCTTTGAGACACTTGCTCAAGCGACAAACCATCTAAAAAGAATAGTTTCCAGAACTCCTCGAATTCACTTCGAAATCGACCTTGCCAAGTTATGGACTCAATATTGAGTCCTAACCAAGTTCTAAAGTCCTTGAAATCTTCTTGATAGATGAAAATTTGTTCCATTCTTAAGCACTAAACCTTTTTAAAAGAATTGCTATTCCTTGGCCTCCACCAATACAAGCGGATGCAATACCAAATTCTCCCTTAACCGATTGTAATTGTCTAGCCAACGTTAGAGTGATTCTTGTTCCAGATGCTCCTAAGGGATGTCCAAGAGCAATAGCTCCACCCCAAATATTTAATTTGCTTTCATCAAGCTCTAAATCTTTAATACATGAAAGGGTTTGACCAGAAAATGCTTCGTTAATTTCAACTAAATCAATGTCAGACAACTTCATATCATTATTTGCCAATAATTTCTTGATGGCCGGAGAAGGTCCTATTCCCATTATTGTCGGATCAACTCCAACAACAGATCCATCAATGATTTCAGCCATAGGTGTTAAGTTATTGTCTAAACAAAATTGACCGGAGGCCAAAATTACAGCAGCTGCACCATCAACAATTCCTGATGCTGACGCAGGGGTAACCACACCATTCTCTTTGAAAGATGGTCTCAATTTAGTCATATCTTCCATGGAAGCATTTTCTCTTAAATGCTCATCCTTTTCGCAAACACCTCTTTTCAATTCAACAGGAACAATTTCTCCTTGTAGATGTCCATCGGCATATGCTTTGGTTGCTTTTTGATGCGACTTTACAGAGTACTCATCACACTGTTCTCTAGTCACAGAAAACTGTGCAGAAAGTTTCTCAGCAGTGATCCCCATTGGGCTTTTAGTGTATTTATCTGTAAGTGAATCTAACAGCATATCTACATTTTTAAGTGGTCCATACTTAGTTCCGAACCTTGCTCCATAAGTTAAATGAGGAACGAGGGACATATTTTCAGTTCCTGCTGCCATTATGCATTGATGTTCACCAAGTTTAATCATTCTAAAAGCATCAAGTATAGACTGAATACCTGAGCCACAAAGTCGGTTAACTACATATCCTGGCACTTCTTCAGGGCACCCTAATTTAAGGGCCAAATGCCTTCCACCATAGATAGCATCAGTAGTAGATGGAACCACATTACCTAAGATAACATGCTGAATTTTATCAGGGTTTAATGAGATTGCTTCAATAGCACCCTTAGCTGCAGTTACGGCTAAATCTACCGGAGAAATGTCCCTAAGGGACCCACCAAACTTCCCAAAAGGTGTCCTCTTCCCTGCTACTAGATAAATTTTACTCGAATCAACTGTCCCCATATTTTCCTCCTTGAATCGTAAACGTTAAATCACGTAAAATTATAGTGTCGCAGAGGGTGCATCTGCAAAACTTTTCTCGAGAGCAAAAAATGTCAAGTATCAATCAAGTCAAAACAGCACGCTTCAAAGAACAAGAAGAGAAGAGGTTTAACTTCGAAGTTAGAAAGTTGCGCTCTGAACATGGAAAGAAGTATTCAAAAGAAGTTAAGAAAAACGAAACAACAATGACTCGCTTAAGAGGTGAGTACGATAATAAACTTAGTTCACTCGAATTAGAGCTAGAGCAAAAGTTAACAAATGTTAGATCAAAGCAAGGAAGATCACTCTCTCTAGAGAATGAGAGACTGTCTGAAGAGCTAGAGAATTTAAAAAAAGCTCATTCTGATCAAGTTGGAGAGCTTAAAGAAACGCAAGAAAGTGAAATCGAAAAGCTTGTGACAAGTCATAAGCAAACTATTGATAATGCTCGCCAAAAATATATCAAAGAAAAAATGAAGTGGGATGCCGACGCATAATTTACTAACTGGAGAAAAAGTCTATGGAATCAAACAATGGAAATACTCCTAGTGGAGTTTTTATTAATGGAAAAGCTCAGATTATTGAGATGCTTCAAATTATGCCAGAAGAAGAGAAAGCAACTCTCTTTAGGAATATACAAAAAAGAAATCCTCAACTAGCTGCAGAATTGCTAGAGAAGAGTATTTCATTTAATGATATCAACAGACTGAATGAATTCGATCTTAAAACTCTTTGTCGTAATATTCACTCCGGTGTTTTCGGCGTAGCACTCAAGGCCTGTTCAACAGAATTTCAAAGAAATGTTCTCACGATCTTACCTCGAGATTATGCAGAAAAATCATATCATGCGATGAAAGCAAGACTGAGTAATGAAAATGACTCTATTGAAAAAGCTAGAAATAAAGTCGTTCAAACATTAGCGACGCTAAGTAGACGTCAACAAATCAAACTTAACTAACCTGACTCATTAACTTATCGCCCAAAGCAATTCTTACTATATTCGTTAGCCTTTCAATCTTGAAGGGCTTCTTCATTATATAAATCAAATTATCCTGATCAAAGTTAATATCAGGAAAGCTTGAAAGAACAATGATAGGCGTACTTTTATTTACAGTGTCATTACCTTGAACTTTTAGAATAAATTCCTTCCCATCCATATTTGGCATTTTTATGTCTGTAATAATAAGATCGTACTTATTAAGAGTGACTTTCTCAAGAGCATCTAAACCGTCCTCAGAAGCAAAATATTCGACACGATTTCCAAGAAAATCTTCGAGACAAAAACCAATAAAGTCTCTTATCTCCTCTTCGTCCTCGACCACCAAAACCTTCAGTTTATCATTCATAAAACTCTCCTTTTCTCCTTTGCGGTATTTCATTATAAAAGTTAATAGTTGGAATTCAAAATTAAGATATCTTTATAATCTTTACGATAAATTAAAAACATATATAGAAAAAACATTCGATAAGGTAGACATGAAAGAAAGAGATATCTCAAAAGACTTTGATTACTATTACGAGAAAAAAAATAAAGCATTGTTTGAAAGCTTTCACTACATTACAACAATGATTCTTGTCTTTTTTACTTTAGTTAATGTTTTTTCAAATAATTATATTGAAGCAAAAGTTGATGGGCTCATGTTAGTCTACCAATGGCTCATTTTCATCCTGTATAAGAAAAAATTAAATTATAATTTAAGCATAATTTTATATCTTACGGGCATTGGATTTCTGGTTAATGCCGTTCACTACATTTCCCCTCAAAATCTTGATAGTAATGTAATCTGGTCTCCCATATTAATTATACTAGGACATTTTCTAGGAGGAAGAAAGGTTGGTCTCTTTGTCTTTATATCAACAATCATAGTGGTCATAAGTTTTGATTACTTGAAAAGTATTTCTCCGGGATTAACATCATATTACTTTCCAGAAAAGGTCTTTGTTTTCAATATGCTCATTATCTCTGCATCATGCTTACTTTCTTTTATAGTTGGACGAAAGATTAACTTATCAGAACTGAACCTTGTGCAAATCATTAAAGATAAAGAACTTAAAAACCTTGCATTAAATAAGGATACTATATCTCTCCTCTCAATTCTTACCCATGACTTCACGGCCCCTATTTCAATTTGCCAAATGTACCTATCTAAGTACATGAGAGCGAATAGTTCTACTGAGTACTCAAAAGATTTAAAAAAAATTGAAGATAACATTAATCGTATGATTGTAATTTTAGATAATGTTAAAGAAATATCCCTAGCAAAATTTGGAATTATTAACCTAAAGTATTCAGAGGTCGACTTAAGAGATTGTATTATTAAAGAACTTAACTTCCAAAAAAAGGAAATATTCGATAAGAGTTTAATTGTAAACCTTGAGTGGAACAAGAAAGAAGAATTTTTTATTCTCGCGGAAGAAGTATCTCTAACAAATGCCATTCTTAGAACACTTATATCAAATGCAGTCAGATTTAATAAGACCATGGGAACATTAGAGATATTATTAAAAAATGAAAAGAACCATGTTGAACTTGAAATTAGAAACACTGGCCATCAAATACCAGAAGAATTCTTTAATCATATTTATGAAATAGGACACAGTACTGTCTTGAAGGGTGAGTTTAAAGAAAAGGGAATGGGACTTGGACTTCCTCTATGTAAAGAGTTTCTCAATCACATGGGTTCAAAAATTAAAATTATCAATGAACCCAACAAGGTCGCAGTCATCGTGAAATTTTTAAGGTTTGCTGAAAATAACAACAAGCATGTGGCTTAAATCCCTCTTCTACTTCTATATTCTTCTAGCGTTTTCCTTATAGTTTTTTGCTCTTCAGGATGTATCTCAAATTGATCTTCTAAATTATTATCAGTAACTCTATGTTCTCTCATCAGCTCATCTACATCTCTCAATCGATCTGTAAGAGTAACCATTATATTAGTTACCCATTCAGGACAATTTTTTAAGACTTTTTTAATATCTGTTTTTTTTATCATGAAAACTTCAGTCTCGTCTTTAGCTATGGCGGACGCATTTCGATGCTCCTCATTAAACATAGAAAGTTCTCCTATAAAACTTTTCTCTCCTATTTCTGCCAACGGAAAAACCCTTCCTTTATCCTCTTTAATAATTGTGATTTTACCTTTAACCACTATATAGAGAAAACTAGAGGCTTCGCCCTCATGAAAGAGTACAGCGCCTTTTTTCAATCGAATGAGATCTTTAAAGTTATCTTTCTTAGGTAAATCGTTCATCAATTCTTCCCTCAATGGCCACTCCGTAACGTAGACCAAATGTTGATATCTCAATTTTAGTCGTTTTTAGCTTTTGGCACAATGTTTTCGCAACAATTCCTCCACCATAAATACTAAAAGCCCTTTTCCCGCAAACTGGGTAGTCCTGTAAAATCTCTTCCGCATTCTTATTTTTCAAAGAGCACAATAGTTTTTCTAAATCAGAAATAGTAAATTCATGTCCATGAATTTCAGATTCTATAAAACTTTCTTGTCCCAAGAGAATTGCACTAAGAGTAGTCATTGTACCTGCGACACAAATCAATTTTTCACTTATAAAGTCAGAAATTTTATTAGAGGATAAGATTTGAGCAACATTCTCATCAAAAGAATTAGCATTCATCCAATCTGTTGCACGAACAGAACCAATCGGCAGGCTAATAGATTTCTCAATAGAAAATTCGTCTAAGTTAACCTGTATAAGCTCTGTAGAAGCTCCTCCAATATCCATTATAACCAGGGATTGCTCTTTCGTTTTAACACCTTTTGAAACACCAAGTGCTGTATAATGAGCCTCTCCCACACCAGAGATTTTTGTAATCTCTAGTCCAATTTGTTCTTTTACCTTTTTAAAAAAAGTATCAGCATTTGTGGCCACTCTTGAGGCCTCAGTCGCTGTTACCAATACTTCTGACAGCTCGATTGCGTACTTACTCACAATATTTGCGTATTCCTCTAAAGCATCAAAAGTAGAGTTCATACTTACTTCTAGAAAAAGTTTATTCTTATCCAAGTCCTTACCTAACGATGTAATCCTAGCGTGACTCTCAAGAACTTTAAAAGAATCATTTTTTTCAACATCTAGAATTAATAAGAGACAACTATTTGAACCGATATCAATTGATGCTCTAAGCACTAGTTTCTACCCGTTACTTTAAGTAAGTTTTCTTTTGTAACTGGATCGATTAAACCTTTTTCACAGATAATTCCAGATATACAGTTTGCATCAGTCACATCGAAACTTGGATTAAGAGCAGAAACACCTTCAGGTGCTAATCTCTGTCCTTTGCAAAACAAAATTTCATCTTGATCTCGAAGCTCTATAGGAATTTGATCACCATGATCAGATTCAAAATCAAAAGAGCTAGTTGGAGCGACTACAAAGAATGGTACGTTATAATGTTTAGCAACTATACTTAAAGTAGATGAACCTATTTTATTTGCTGTATCTCCATTTCGAACAATCCTGTCAGCACCAATGAAAATGGCATCAATTAACCCTTTTTTCATTAAGTAAGAAAAAGATCCCTCACATACAACATCGTGAGGAATATTTTGTTTTTTTAATTCATAAGAAGTTAACCTTATTCCTTGCAAGTATGGCCTTGTTTCAGAAGCGTAAACATGCTCAATTTGATCATTATTAGCAAGATGAGCAATTACACCTAAAGCAGTTCCCATGGGACCACAAGCAAGGTAACCGGTATTACAAAGAGTCATTATTCTAAACTTCTTCTTTCCTAGTCGTGCCTCGAGATCCTTCTGTGCGATCTTTGCCATTGAGAGGTTATGAGTATGAATTATTTCCAACTGCTCATGACCAAATTTTACAAATTCTTTTTCAAGATTTTCCAAACTCCCTTCAGAGCTTTTAAGGTCTTTAGCAATTTGTACACATCTTCGAAGTTCATAATTTAGATTAACAGCTGTAGGTCTAGACGAATTTAGATAGTCAGCGGCTTTTTGAAGTTCCTCTATAGAGGTATTTCTATTACCCTTGGCAAATAGTGCCATTCCAAAAATCCCAGTGTAACCAATTAGAGGAGCACCTCTAACAACCATATCTCTAATGCCATTAAAGGCATCTTCATGAGTACGACATTCTACAATAGTCTCTTCTAAAGGTAATTTTCTCTGATCGAGTAATTTTAATACTCCATCATCCCAAATAAGTGGGTTTATTAATGAACTCATTGAAATAATCCTTTGAATAATTTTTTTAGTTTTTTAGATCCATCTTCTTTCATGAATTTTTTAAACTGTTTTTTTGCTTGAGTTTTAACAGCAGTTTTAGAAACCTTTTTTAAAGTATAATCTAAATCAGGTTTTAGTGAGAAGCCTTTCCCCACAAGTTTAAGAGGCAGCTTTTCTGTACCAAGTTCTTTTTTAAGAACTTTAGAAATTTTTCCCGTCAAATCATGGTAAGTAACAAACATTACACTGTTACCCTTTGGATTCGGTGAAAGCTTTCCATTTCCCTTAAGATCAAGTTTCTTATTTAATCCTAAGAAATGAAAAGTTTTAATAGTGTATAACTTTTCTGTAAAACGACCGTTCATAGAACAAGTTTCAAACTTGCCATCAATATCAAACTCTTTATTTGAATATTTCTTCCCAAGTTTAGGAATAGAATTTAATATAGGTTTTAAGTAATCTCCAATGTTAACTCCTTCAATTTCTCCATTTCTGGCCTTGATGTTACTCACAACATCATATGAAGTTGATTTTTCAGAACTAGAAAATGTTCCACTGGTCTTACCTGAAAAATTTCCCTTAATGGCCTTAAGAACATTCTTTGGGAGAAATGGCTTTAATCCTTCAAGATCTAAATTAGTTAAGTTGAATTTAAAACTACCGCTCGTTTTTGATTGCGATAGTTTTATGAGAGCTTCAACTTCCCCCTTTCCGTTTGAATAGGAAAAGGAACTCTTCTTTAATGCAATCGCTCTGCTAGTAAGAATTATTTTTGACTGCAAATTAAAAGGTTTTTTGTCTATTTTTACATTACTCATTTTTACCGTAATTTCTCCAGGAGGAATTACTGGTAAGTCTCTCGGTTGCTTATCAGATGTAATTTTCTTATCAGATTTTCCACTCTTTTCAGCATTCTTAGTATTCTTTTTATTTTTGGAATAATCTTTCTCAGGATACAGTAGTCCCTGAATGAGTCCCTCACTGACGGTAAGATTTTGAATATTAATTAGCGTCCTACTTGCAGGTAAATTTGTAGCTGAAGGAGGATTGTTTAAGTCTAATTTCATTGCATTTTGTACTACAATTGTTCCATCCAACACTTTTGCCTCGGCCTTGGCTTTAAAACTCTTTCCTTTCAAGGATCCGTTAAGTGTTGTTTCTGTTGTGAAGTTTTTATCTACAAAAGTTAAATTAGGACCCAAAGAAAAGTTTAATGCTGGAGTAATTCGACCTTTCTTACTAATTTTCAAACTACCATTCAAGACGAGTTTGCTCGTTTTAGCATCGATTGATTTAATATTTAGTGCTGCTATGCCCATTAGATCTTTTAATAGAAGTTCTGTTTTTAAATTACTAAGGTTAATTGCACCCTTTTTTATTGTTAAATCAAAACTTATATTGTTTTTATCTAAAAAGGTTGTACTTAAATTTAAATTTAAATCACCTTTAGCATTAACAACAGACTGAATTTCAGTTTTAACTTCAGGTAATTTATTTTTAATTCCAGGAAGTTTCAAATTACTTATTTTTAAAACTGAAACCATTTCAAGAGTTTGCTTAGAAATAAACTCTGACAAATTAAACTGACCAATTAAAAGAGCATTCAATTGAACCGTCTCTTTGCTGGCTAATTTGTAATCAAGTTTCGAATTAATTTCATATGCACTTGAATTTCTAAGACCAAGCTTTTTAAATAATACCTTTTCTAATTTTATTGACCCCTTACTCTTATCCTTAAGTCTATATTTAACGAGAAGGTTTTTTATCTCTAAGCTAACAGTGCTATTTATAAGAAAAACAGGAAGTCCTAATGAGATCTCTTCTTCACTAGTTAATTTCTTTTTTGTTCCCTTAGCTTTTTTAGAAGCTTTTCCTTTGGTTTTTGTTTTGGTTTTGGTTTTAGCAAGAGCTAAACTCCAATTGTTAGATCTTCTTGTTTCTATATAATGAAGTGTTGGCTCATTTAGTAATACAGTTAAATCTCCTCCTCCGGTGATAATGGAAAAGATAGGAAGATGTATTTTTAATTTATTAAAAGATGCGAGATCGTACTTTGGGCCAGAGATTGAAAGTGATTCGATATTAATTGAAACAGAAAGTCCAAAATCAATATCTGTTCTCCCTAAGACAATCTTCGACTTAGGGAATGTTTTATGAAGTATAGTTAATGCGGTTTTGTGAACTTTTTCAGGTGTTACATAAGACTTAGCAAAAAAGTAGGCCCCTACGAAAACTCCTATAAAAAGTGATAGAAGGACACCAATAATTATGACTATTTTTTTTGACTTCATGCTTCAATTCCTTTGAATATTACGTGAAGTCATTATCTCTATTTCAACAGTATGGGTCAAACACTAAACCCTCAGAGGCAGAATAATTGACTCCCATTTTATATAGGGAGAATTATCTTTTATTTGAAAAGGTGAAAGTAAATTGTTAAACGACAAATGTATTTTATCCCCAGTACAATGCTCAACCATTTCTAATAAGTGTTTTGCATTAAATCTTACCTCTAAGGTCACATCACACTCACAATCAATGTTTTCCTCAAAAAAGAAATTCGAATCATTGTATGATTTTATAATTAAGTGATCTTTTGAAGTCTTAAACTCAACTATACTCTGAGAACTACTACCAAATCGTGATAACAGTTTTAATGAATCCTTGATTTTTTCTTTTGGTAGTTTTATTTCATGCGAAAAGCTTTTTGGTATAACGTTATCTATTTTCACGTAACTCATATCCATTGCTCTTATTCGCAAATACTTGTTACCTTTTTCAAAATTAATAAAAGGCTTAGTGTAACTAATACAAACCTCTTCTTCACCATTAAAAACCTTGATCATCTCGAGAAGAGAGTTTTTAGACACCAAAGTATCATCTTCCTTAAATAGATTTATAAATTCTGAAATATTCACTTTGGATAAAACTAGTCCATTTGTCCCAATTCCCACAAATTCCTTACCTCTTTTGGTAAAGTTTACTGCACTTAGGGCCAAGGAATAGTCCTGTTTAGTGATTGCGAATAAGATTTTATTTAGTTTTTCAAACAAGACTATCGTACTTATATGAGTTTGATCTCCCCGTGAAACATTTTTTAAATGTCCTTGAAAAGATTTAATAGGGATGGAGATTTTCTTATTTTGTGTTTTTAATTGAAGAATATTTTTATTTATTTCTAATCCTATATTGCAGTCTTCAATCGTCGCAAGGTAATCGTAGAGAAATTTACTATCAAATTCGAACTGTATTTCTTCAAAATCATTACCAGTATCCATAGACACTTGTAATAAACATTCAGAGTTTTCAGACTCCATGATAATTTTACCATTTCTAAAGAAACATCGGCTTAATATATTTAAAGACTTAGGGTTACTAGATTGAATTGTAGAAATATTTAAAAGAGTTTTGCACAAAACAGTGCTGTTAAGTAGACACAACATATTGACCTCATATTGGCTCATTCGCCATTTACACAAATTACTGCTTTCCTACTCCCTCAAAGAGTAGGTACAAATAAATTAAATCAAATTCTATCTTAAAAGACTATATGCGCTAAGCCAAAACAATGGGAGCGAACTTCACTAAGAACTTTTTCCGGGCACCATCTGAAAATTTAATTGAGATTTTTTCCTCTTTCCCAATGCCACTACTATCTAAAACAGTTCCCTCTCCGTAGAGAGAATGAACAACTTTAGCACCTTTTGCGAATTTAGCTTTGGGAGCATCTACAACCTCTTCATAGGATGCGACTTGATAGACAGGAACTTCATCATAATTAGAGTCTTGATTAAAGTCATCGATTACGTTGTCTGAGCTTCCCCAGGACTGTCCGCTTGTCTGCGTTCCACCACTAGGCTTTCTCCAGCGGTAAAACTTTTCAGGAATTTCAGTTAGAAAACGACTAGGTCCATTGAATCTCAATTGACCAAACAACATGCGTCCTTGAGCAAAGGTAATATAAAGTTTTTCCATCGCCCTTGTCATGGCAACATAGAAAAGTCTTCTTTCCTCCTCTATTCCAGTTTCACCTTCGTCCAAACTTCTATAACTTGGAAAAACATTTTCCTCGGCTCCCGAAACAAATACATGGTGAAACTCTAGTCCTTTCGCTCCGTGAATGGTCATTAAGGAAACTTCACCATTATCCCTCTCTTCGTCAATTTCACCTTCACTCTTAGTCGTAGTGTCTAGTGTAATTGTTTCCAAAAAACTCATAAGAGTTGGATTATCATTTGATTGCTCGAATTGAACTAATGCACTTGAAAGCTCTTCGAGATTTTCCATTCTCGCCTGAGATTCATAGTCCTTACTAGACTTGAGAAATTCCCAATATCCTGATTCATGAAGAAGCTTTTCATAGAGTGAGCTTGGTGCAACACTATCACTTGAAACTTTAATTTCATTTATGAGCGTAACAAGATGATTGAGAGCAGATTTGACCTTAGCTGAAAGTCTAATATGTTTATAATCTTCAGGGCTAGCTACGAGCCTGTCTAGTATTTCCCATAATGAACAATTATTTTGAATAGCTTCTTCTTCAAGCTTTCTAAGTGTCGTTGCTCCGACACCTCTGGCCGGAACATTTATAATTCTACTTAATGCTAAAGAGTCTCTATCGTTTACTACGACTCTTACATAAGCCAAAAGATCTTTAACTTCTTTTCTTTCATAGAATTTTACTCCCCCAACAACACGATAAGGGACATTACACTTTCTTAAATAATCTTCAATAAGTCGAGACTGGGTATTTGTTCTATAAAAGACCGCTATTTCTTTATAGGGCTTATCCGCCTTATCTAGTTCGACTATTTTATTTGAAATAAACTCTGCTTCTTTCTTATCATTCAAACACTCAATAATTTCAATATCTTCACCGTGAGGATTGTCTGTCCACATGGACTTACCTTTTCTCTGGGAGTTTCTTGAAATAACTTGTGTTGCGGCTTCAATTATATTTTTACTCGATCTATAGTTTTGTTCTAACTTTAAGATTTTGGCATCAGAAAACATTTCTTCAAAATCTAAAATATTTCTAATATCCGCCCCTCTCCATGAATAGATAGACTGATCTTCGTCACCAACCACACAGACATTTCGAGATTTTTCGCTGAGCATTCTCACAAGCTCAAATTGAGCCCTGTTTGTATCCTGATACTCATCGACAAGTAGATACTTATATCTGTCCTGGTAACGCTTAAGTACCTCTGGAAATTTTTCGAAGAGTTCAATAACACCAGTAATTAAGCTTCCGAAATCAAGAGCATTTGCTTTATGTAATTCAGCTTCATATTGCTGGTAGTAAGTAAAAAATGTATCGCTTTCTTCAATTTCATAATCAGCAGAACTCAAATCTCGTCCTGGATAATGTCCATTGTTTTTCAAGTCATCCATGTAATACATAACTTCAAAAGGTGAAACCTCTTTAGTACTAACTCCATGTCTTGAAAGAATTGCTTTAACAACTGCTTTCTGTTCTGAAGTATCATAGATAGTGAAATTTTTTGAAAGCCCTAGGTAATTTGCTTCACTCCTAAGGACTCTTGCACAAAATGAGTGAAAAGTAGTGATTTGCAGAGAGCCGATATCGGCTTCTACCATTGAGCTTATTCTTTCCCTCATTTCTCTAGCAGCTTTATTTGAGAAAGTTAAAGCTAAGACTTGAAATGGACTAATGTGCAAATCTTCAAGTAAGTAGGCAATTCGAGTGACTAGAGTTCTTGTTTTACCAGAACCCGCACCAGCTAAAATCATCACTGGCCCATCAGTTTTTAGAACGGCTAGTTTTTGTTGTTCATTTAGTCCACTTATATCCATATTATTCAACCGTAACTGATTTAGCTAAGTTTCTTGGTTTATCAATATCTGTACCTTTATATTTTGCAATATAATAAGCTAATAATTGATTCACAATGTTTATATACACTGGCGACAATTCATCTAAACCGTCAAAGTCTATACCAAAGTAATAATCAGATAATTCCTCTAATTCTTCTTCGTCTTTTGGACCTATGGTAACGATGATACCTTTTCGGGCCTTAATTTCTTGAATATTAGAAATTGTTTTTTCAAATAACTCTGGACCGACTAGAGCGACATTTACCATGTCTTCATCAATCATAGCGATTGGACCATGCTTCAATTCACCCGCGGCATAACCTTCAGCGTGAACGTAAGCAATTTCTTTAAGCTTAAGAGCTCCTTCTAGAGCAACCGGAAAATACTTTCCTCGCCCTGTGTAGAAGAATCCTTTATGATTATGAATTGACTCTGCTATTGTTTTTATTTCTTCAGATCTTGAAATTAAATGATCGATCTTCTCTGCTAGTAGAGAAAACTTTGCTGTTAATGCTACTCTCTTAGTCTCATCTTTCAATTCATCAGAAAGTGATAAAGAAAGTAACCTTCCAGTTAATGCCTGTTGAGTGAAAGCTTTAGTGGAAGCTACTCCGATTTCAATTCCTGCTCTAATCAGTAGATTATCGTCACAGTTTCTAAATAGAGTTGATCCATCAACATTTACCACAGATAAAGTTTTAACATTATTAGTAGTACACAATTCCTGGGCAGCTAAGGTATCCGCAGTCTCACCAGACTGACTAATAAAGAGACTGGCCTCATCCTTATTTAAAAGCGGATTTCTATATCTAAATTCACTTGCAAGTTCTGTTGAGCAAGGAATTCTATTAAAAGTTTCAATAAAGTCTCTTATTAAAAGACCTGCATAGTAAGCAGTTCCACATGCTGTTATATGAAACTTAGAAGGTTTGAACTCTCCAGCCTTTAGTAAGCTCTTAAGTCCTTCTCCCTGAAAATAGAATTGTGTAAGTGAGCGTATCAGTTCAGGTTGTTCGTGAATTTCTTTCAGCATAAAATGCTCAAAGTCACCTTTATCAGTAGGCCCTACAGACATGTCCTGATTTTTAGACATGTAATTTTCTGTAGGGTTCCCCTCTAGGTCATAGAAGTTTAATAGGTTCTTATTACTTGCACTCAAATGGCAAAGAACCTCATCACCTGGAAAGTACAACTTAGAAGCCATTCCTGCCAATGCGTAAGGATCCGAAGAGATAAAGACTTCAGAATTAACCTCATTTATCCCACACACAAGTGGGGCGCCTTTCTTAATAGACATAATTTCATTTACATCTTTATTTAAAACGACAAAAGCTGAATTACCTTCTACTTGTGCGAAACTATCTACCATGGCTTTTTTAAAACCTTTGCCTTTAGCTAGTTCTGTCACAAGTAGAGAAAGAAAAACTTCAGAGTCTGTTTGAGACTTGAATTCATATCCTGAAGCCGTTAATTGTTTTCTGAGTGTAGAAGCATTTTCAATAATTCCATTATGAACAATGGAGATATGATCTTTCATATGAGGGTGGGAATTTGTGTCGTTGACTTCACCATGTGTGGCCCATCTAGTATGACCTATACACATCCTAGCTTTAAAATCCTGATCACCAAGAAGGTTCTTTAAGTTTTCAAGTTTCCCAGTTTTCTTATAAATCTGAAGTTCATTATGCTCATCAATATAGCTTACGCCTGCTGAGTCATAACCTCGATACTCTAATCTCTTCAGACCTTCTAAAACAATATTTACTGAATTCTTAGGGCCTAAATGACCAACGATTCCACACATAATTTCTGCCTTGCAGCGCCTTGCGCCATAATAGGGTGTTAATGGCAAAAAGATACCATTTACAGAGGCTTTTTGCCAATTTTCTAGATTTGTTTTGCGACTCCAATAAAATGAAGTCGCATTGTAAAATTAGATCTTTACTTAGATTTTAAGAAGCGCTTGGCCAAACCTTCTTTTGTCACTTGTTTAGTTCTCGACACGGCAAAGCTTCCATCGTTCATACTTTGAGTAATTGTTGAACCGCTAGCTACAAAACAATTATCTCCAACACTAATTGGAGCCACCATCTGAGAGTCAGAACCTATAAATGAGTTTTTTCCGATGATAGTTTTATGCTTATTAGCACCGTCATAGTTGCAAGTGATAAATCCACAACCAATATTAGTCTCTTCACCTATTTCGGCGTCCCCTACATAACTTAAATGAGAAACCTTAACTCCTCTATCTAATTTAGACTTTTTGATTTCAACAAAGTTGCCAATTTTTGATTCACTGCCGATATCTGTACCAGGACGAAGCCTAGCGTATGGACCAACGGAACAATTTGAATGAAGAACGACTTCCTCTAAGTGACTATAGGCCTTCACTGTTACGCCATTCTCTATTTTGGAATTTATTATTATACATCCTGGTTCCAGCGTTACATTTTCGCCAATAACACTTAAATGATCTATAGAAACGTTTGGATGAATAAAAGTTCCTTTTCCAATATTTTGAGAATCAACATAAGTATGTCTCGAGTCCACAAATCTAACACCCATTTCTCTTAGTGTTATCAGTATTCTCTTTCTCATTGTTATTTCTGATTTTTCTAATTGCTCTAGGTTATTAACTCCTGCAAAAGAGGATTTTTCGGAGAACAGTAGAGGTTTAACCTTGTAGTCGTCTTTAAAGAGGTCTGTTAAATAAAATTCACCAGCCTGATTCTCAGAATCTATACTATAAAGGTGCTCTAGAATAAAAGAAGTTTTTAAAACATACATTCCAGAATTCACTTCTGAAATTTTCCTTTGCTCTTCATTAGCATCTTTTTCTTCAACGATATGGAATCCGCAATCCACACTTCTAATGATTCGTCCGTAACCAGTAGGATTCTCTTCATGGAAAGTTGCAGCAACACCATCAAGATCATTGTCCTCAAGCTCTTTATATAACTTATGTAGAGATTCACTCTCAATTAAGGGAGTGTCTGCACAAAGAACGAGTGTATACTCACAGCTCTTAGCCTCTTTAATCTGATCAAAGTAACAACGAAGAGCATGAGCTGTTCCCAATTGTTCTTTTTGAAAAGCATATTTTAAATCAACGTCTTTGTAGTTTTCATTTACATATTTCTCGACATGTTCTTTTCCATGACCTGTAACAAGACCTACAAAACTGTTGCTACCCAATTGGTTCATCATTTTGAGACTCTCTGCAAGAGGAAAATCTATCAACCTCTTTCCTAGAAAAGGAGCAAGAGGCTTGGGTAAGTCCATATTCATTCTAGTTCCAGCCCCTGCGGAAAGAATTACCGTACCAACCTTAATTTTCATAAAATTTCCTTATTTATAGTCTAATCCTGATACGAATGATCCCATATTTGAAACGTCCGATCAATTCACACTGTTTGAGACTCTAAGTACCTTACTTTGGGTTATTACCTGACTAAGTTACTAGAACTCTTGCAAAAAAATATAACAAACATTGCAAAAAGTTTAAAGACTTAGATCGTTTTTCCCGATGATTTATATTGTAAGAAGTAAGGTTTTAAATAGACCATCTGAAGGAGATAATATGGTTACTAACTACGAGGGTGATAACATCGAGTTCAAAGAAGAGCTTCCCCTCTTACCGATCAGAGATATAGTTGTATATCCATTCATGATCCTTCCATTATTTGTAGGTAGAGAGTCTTCAATACAAGCTGTTGAGCATTCTTTAAACAATACGGACAGACTCATACTACTAGCTAGTCAAAAAGACATAACTGCAGAAGCTCCCGAGCCTTCTGAGATTTATGAGCTAGGTACTGTGGCCATGATCATGAGAATGAGAAAACTTCCTGACGGAAGAATTAAAATTCTAGTTCAAGGTTTGTCTAAAGCACGAATTATGAATTTTGATCAAACTGAGCCTTTCTTTATATCTAAAGTTGCAAAAGTTGAAGATGTTGCTGTTGAGTCAGGAAATATTGCAGTCAATGCACTTATGAGAAATATAAGAGAACAACTTGAAAGAGTTATTACTCTTGGAAAAGTTCTTTCTCCAGATATTTTAATGGTTCTTGAAGATATCCAGGATCCGGGTCGCCTAGCTGACCTTGTTGCATCGAACTTAAATCTCCATGTCGGTGAAGCACAAATGATTTTAGAAGTGCTCGACCCAGTCGAAAGACTTCATAAAATTAATGATATTCTTACCAGAGAATTAGAAATCTTAGCGATGCAACAGAAGATTAAACATGTTGCTAAGGATGAAATAAACAAATCACAAAAAGAATATTTCTTACGTGAACAAATTAGAGCTATTAAAAGTGAACTTGGTGATGAGAATAACGCTCAGCCAGAAGATGAGTTCCAAGAATTTAGAGATAAAATTATAAACTGTAAAATGCCAGAAGAATCAGAAAAAGAGGCCATTAAGCAGCTTGGGCGCTTAGAAAAGATGCACCCAGATTCGTCTGAATCAAGTATTTTAAGATCATATCTAGAATGGTTAACAGATCTTCCATGGTCTGAGCAATCTGACGAGATCTTCGATCTTGACGAGGCACAAGCCATCTTAGATGAAGATCATTTCGATTTGAAAAAAGTAAAAGAAAGAATACTTGAATACCTTGCTGTTAGAAAGTTAAAAGGTGGAAAGTTAAAAGGTCCTATACTTTGTTTCTCAGGTCCTCCGGGAGTTGGTAAAACGTCTCTTGGAAAATCTATTGCCAAGGCGACAGGTCGAGAATTTGTAAGAATTAGTCTCGGTGGAGTAAAAGATGAAGCTGAAATTCGTGGACACAGAAGAACATACGTTGGTTCTATGCCAGGAAGATTCATTCAGGCACTAAAGCAAGCAAAAACGAACAATCCAGTTATACTTTTGGATGAAGTTGATAAACTTGGTGGAGACTTTAAGGGTGATCCTTCAAGTGCACTACTAGAAGTACTTGATCCGGAGCAAAATAACTCTTTTAGAGATCACTATCTAAATGTTCCATTTGATCTTTCAAATGTAATGTTTATAGCGACAGCTAACGTGTTAGAAAATATTCCAGGACCTCTTAGAGATAGAATGGAAATTTTAAACCTATCTGGTTATACACAAGAAGAAAAAGTTGCAATCAGTAAGAAATATCTTATTCCAAAACAAATGGATGAAAATGGTATCACCGATGACCATATTGAATTCACAGATGAAGGTGTTCAGACTGTAATTAGAAACTTCACTTCTGAAGCAGGACTAAGAAATCTTGAAAGAAGAATTGGTGCTCTTTGTAGAAAAGTAGCGACTAAAATCGCAAAAGGTGAAGGAAATAAAACTCAAATCGTTCCTAAAGAAGTTGAATCTTTATTAGGGCCACCAATCTACACAAAAGATGATGAAAAAGAGTTCGACGAAGTTGGAGTTGCAACAGGTCTTGCTTGGACAGCACATGGTGGAGAGATTCTCTATATCGAATCAACTAAAATGAAAGGTAAGGGACTTACTCTTACTGGTCAATTAGGTGATGTTATGAAGGAGTCTGCTCAAACAGCGATTGGATACATCAGAAGTAGAGCAAGTGAATTAGGTGTAAATGAAGATGCATTCGAAGAGAATGAAATTCATATTCACCTTCCAGCTGGAGCTATTCCGAAAGATGGGCCAAGTGCAGGGATAACTCTTGCCACAACAATAGTTTCATTACTTACTGATCTACCAATCAATAAAGATGTTGCTATGACAGGGGAAATCACGCTTACTGGAAAAGTTCTACCAATTGGCGGATTGAAAGAAAAAGCACTTGCCGCTATGAGAATGAACATTAAAACAATCATTATTCCATGGAAGAACAAGAAAGATCTTGTAGATATTCCTGAAGAATATAGAAAAAAGCTTAATTTTATTCCTGTAAAAACAATTGAAGAAGTGCTAGAAGTTGCTCTAATTGGATGGAAGAAGAAAAAGAGTAAGCCAAAAAGAAAAGAAACAAAGAATACGCTACCACCTGTAGCAGCTTAATACGAAGGGAGCTTTAAGCTCCCTTTTTTTTGGTTTAAACAGTACTAGAGTAAAATGGTTTATCCCTGAATTCATTCAGGTACTAATGTTTCACCTATTGGCGAGCTCGAGTTTTTGATATAATAAAAGAAAAAAGACACGGATAGGATATGGCCAGTACAAGAAATGAAGATTTAAAAATTGTCGTTGTAGATGACTCGGACTTCTCAAGAAATTCACTTATCGAAATTTTAGAAAAGAATGGTTTTAATATCGTTGGACAGGCAGCGAGTGCGAACGAAGCTATTCCCCTCCTATCCACTGGCGCAAACTTATTTCTTATAGATATTGTGATGCCCGAAGTAAGTGGTATTGAACTTGCAAAAATCCTCTCAGAAAATAGCAAGGACTCAAAAATAATAATGATGTCCTCCCTCAATATGGAAAGTATTATCATTGAATCCATTTCCAATGGTGCTGTCGATTTTTTAACAAAACCATTTGGTGAACAAGATTTAATAAGATCAATAAATAAAATAGAAATAGAAATGGAAAGGGATATTTAGAATGTTTTTTATATTTAAATTTTGTCTTTATTTTTCAATAAGTTTTATCATCCTATCTTTTCCTCTTGGTGAAAAACCTTTATTTGAACACGTAAATAAATTCACAAAGCCCTATACTGAAAACATATATAAATCGGTTAAAACCAATGTGAATTCAGGAATCAACAAAGGAAGTCAGCTAGGTCAAGAGCTATTTTCAAACACCTCTCCAAATATTGATAAAGTAAAAACAAAGTATTCTTCACTTAAAAAGTCTACTCGAGACATAGAAGAAGAGATTGAATCACACCACGGAAATTTCACTATCGAAGAAAAAGAATTACTGAAAAAAGTCCTAAAAAAAGCCGAGTCATATTGACTCGGCCTTCGTTATATACACACATTTGGGGAAATGTTTCTTAACCTTCTTTCTGATTTGATACTTTAGTTTCTTCTGATCTAACTTCAGTCTCTTGAACAGCTTTAGTTCCACGAGCTTGAGTTGATTGATTTTTCACACAGCTTGTTTCTGATTCACCAACTCCTGCAAATGAGTGAGATGATAATCCTGATAACAATGCCATTACAAATAATAATTTTTTCATAATCCCCTCCCAAGGTTTATTTTAATTACTATTTATATTGCATGTAGTGTGCCAAGCGCATGCCCTACGATTTCAAACACTTAACCCGCCTCCAATTGTATATTTTTCTAACATTGACCAAAGTTTAGCCAAAAAACCTCAATAACCATCGAAGTAGAGAGAGTTTTCCAAAGAAGGGAGGATACTTTATGGGGAAATCAATTTTATGAGATGCTTTAAAAATACTCTTCTGATGTGAAAATAAATCGAAGGAAAACTTGCCATGATAGCCCCCCATCCCACTCTCGCCCACGCCACCAAAGGGCAAGTGTTCATTTGTAATATGCATGAGAGTATCATTGATTGTAACCCCTCCGCAGCTGACACGATTTAATATAGAGTTTTGAATTTTATTCTCTAGACTAAAAATATAGCAGGCCAAAGGTTTAGATCTCTCTTGCACAAAATCTATAGCTTCTTTTAGATTACTCATTTTTATAATAGGAAGGATTGGTCCAAAAATTTCGTCTTTCATAATCTCATCACTTTCATTTGAAAGAACAATAGTTGGAGCAAAATATTTCTCCTCTCTACTACTTTCTCCCCCTAAAATCACATTATTTTCACAAACCAATTTTTTTAAACGATCAAAGTGTCTTTCATTTATAATTCTTCCATAGTCAGGACTTTTCTTAGGGTCTTTGCCGTAGAAAGCTGTTACATATTTTTTTAAGTTATTAACAAGCTCTTCATACTTATCCTCTTGAACAAGTATATAGTCAGGAGCAATACATGTTTGACCAGCATTAAAGAACTTTCCAGATACAATTCTCTTGGCAGTTAAATCTAACTTCTGATCACCGAAAACAAAACAGGGACTCTTCCCGCCAAGCTCTAAAGTTACTGGCGTTAAGTTCTTTGAAGCTTTGTTCATAACAATGCGACCAACAGTTCCATTGCCAGTATAGAAAATATAGTCAAAGTGATTGTCCAGTAATCTGGTTGTCTCTTCTATGCCTCCTTCAATACAGGAGATTTCAGACTCATCAAAAGTTTCATTAATAAGTTCATAAACAACTCGAGAAGTATTTTTTGATATTTCACTAGGCTTAAGAACTACTCTATTACCAGCACATATGGCGCCTATGAGTGGAGAAAATAGCAACTGAAATGGATAATTCCATGGACTAATTATTAAGACGCTTCCATAAGGTTCACTTCTTATAAAACTTTTTGCTGGATAATGAACTAGAGGAGTCTTTACTTTGGTGTCTCTAAGCCATTTTTTTAAATTCTTCTTGCTTGAAATTAACTCATTTTGAACAAAGAGAAATTCAGAAATTTGAGCTTCAAATTGGTTCTTTCCCAGGTCATCATAAAGGGCCTGTAGAATTTTCTTCTCAAACTTAGCGAGGGCAATTTCAAGTTTATTTAACAACTTTAAGCGAGTATCCATCGAGGGAAACGCTTGAGATTTGTTTAAATGTCGTTGATTTTGAACAATTTCATCAATTTTTTGAAGATTCATACTACCCCTTTCTAAGTATAGGGAATTATAGCATTAATTTGATGATATGAATGAGAGGTGAAAAAAGGTGTTCTAGGCCCATCAAGGATAGGCCTATATATCAACCTATTTTCCGACTTGAGTCGACTTAGAAGCTTCTTTAGAGGCCGTAACAGTCTCGCCTTTAGTAGCTTTAGACTTACCTGTATTCCGAGCTTGAGTTGATTGATTCTTTATACAGCTTGTATCGCCTTCTCCAACATTTGCAGAGGTTCCAAAAGAAAAAAGAATTGAAATGGTAATAAGCGTTTTCATAATAATCTCCCAATTAGTGTGTAACTAGTTAATTGCAGACTTTATGCCACTTTTCAAATGTAGTATTAGGTAGTTATGAAAGAGGAAGTGAATAACACTTGGACAGTGTTGAAGTATTGATCAAAATTTAATTTGAATAAAAAAAAACCCATACTAAGTATGGGTCTCTATAAAACTAAACATTTTTTTTTAAGTTGTTAACCCTCTTTTTGAGTATTACCATCAGCTTTTCCTGTATCAGCTTCAGGAGTTTTACCTTCACCCTTACCTTGGAAGATTGACTCACAATTAACTTGAGCATCGGAATTTTCACCAGTTCCGTCCGCCATAACAGGCATCGATAAACCAAGTAGTAAAAGTAGTGCCATTAAACCTTTCATAATATTCTCCTACGTATTGTTCTCTATTTTAGTATATAGTCAAACCGTTTTATAACCATCTTCTTATGTTAAGTCGTTGATTATAGTTTAAACCCTTGCCTTAAAAATCTGGCATTAGAGGTTTAAGTTTACTCCTGCTGGCTTAACAATCGCTAATAGAGATTGAAACGCCTGCGTAACTTGTAGTGCCATTTTATGCCCTGCTTTTGATTCAACTTTTTTAATTTCACCATAGTTATCATATTGAACATTGATTTTCCCAACCTTATCCATTTTGATTTCTACTGGCTTCCCTTGAGCATTGTAAACAAACGACAGAGACCTTTTCTTCTTTGTATGCTTGTCATAGTCATGCATCTTAGTAATTCTTCCTTTTCTATCATAAATTAATAGAACGGATTTTCCTACGCTGTTTTCAGCTTTTGCTAAATTTCCACTCTTGTTGTCATACTTAAAACTTGTCCAGCCCTTCTTGTTAACAACTTTAGTGATCTTGTTAAACTTCTTGTGATAAGAAAGTTCAATGTAGTCACCCTTTGTAGATGTTTTCTTAGTTAAAAGACCTTTCTTATTGTACTCAAAAGATGTTACGTGTTTTCCTCTAGTAATTTTTAAAGGTAATGAACAACATTCAGAGTAAATAGTTTCAGTTTTTAGACCACTAATCTTAGTTAGGATTCTATAAGTATACTGTGAACCATCTGGTCTAGCTTTAATTTCATACTCATATCTATTAGAAACTGATTTCCCACTAGGAGATTTCTTAGTCACAATCGTCCAGTAATGAAAATCTGGATTCTTTGGATTAGAATCATACTTATAAGACGTGAGGTCAGCACTTCTACTCTTAACAGACTGAACAAATTGAGTCTTTGGAGTATAAGCAACTTCCATCTTAGAGCCGTCAGAATATGAAATTGACTTCATATTATGATTAGCATCATAAGAATATTTAAATACATTTCCTGCGACATCTTTAGATTCACCTAAATCATCACCTTCAAACTTATAACTTGTCTTCTTGTTAGCAGTTGAAGAAATACTTTTGATTCTTCCATTTTGAAACCAATCAAAAAATAATTGCTTTGCTTGAGAATCTTTTATTTTAGCTAGCTTTCCATTCTTATAGTTAAAAGAGATTGTATAACCATGCTTATCTTTAATTTTAGAAAGAAAACCACTTTTATTAAAGAATTGAATCTTTCCGTCATTATAAACTCTTTTAAAGCCTTTTTTGATTTTATGAACTTGTTGAAGTCCTCTAGTATTAGAGTAAAGAACAGTTCCGTTAGCAATTTGCGCCTTAACATTAAATTTTCTAGCGTAAGCTTGTCTTAACTCAGCATCATTAGTTAATTTAATCTTTAGCGTTTTTGCCACTTGTTCAGTAACACTCGTTCTCTTTCTCATAGAATCAATAATTCTTTGAGCAGCTTGAACAGGATTAACCGCTTCTTTTGGAATAAATCGAGTAAGAGCTCCACTTCCATTTTCATGTACAACTACAGAACCATCTGCAGATACAGTTAGGAAAGTTTCATAGTCAGAACCCCAGCCAAATCCAAACCACCCTTTTTCGGTAGACTTAGAATTGTACGTTCTAACAATCTCTAGATCATGACCACCGCCAGGAACAATAATATCCGTGTATGAAATGTAGAAGTTTCCGTTTTTTAGATTTACTCCACCAAACACTGTAGATGGAATTAAAAATAATAACAGGAGTAATTTGACAAGCTTCATGTATTAATCCTTTTTTGAGCACATAATAATTCTCTCGTAATTTTATCGGAATTATAAGAATAAAACTTTAAACTAATTTTAGATAAGTACCTAAACCTTTATTTTTACAATCTTCATAATGACAAATCCCCCGGCGAGGTCGAAAAGAAACGCCGTAAGAGTCATGGCAATTCCCAAAGGATGAGTAAATAGCGGCTTCACAGATTCAGGATCCGAGATGAAGTAAATCGCCCCGATCCCATAAGGCATCGCCATAATCGTCATTCCTTGAAACATTCCAGAGGCAGTATAAGTATCAATTTTTTGCTGTAGCCGAACTCTCTCTCTAATAACATCCACAATCGTGTCAAAAACTTCCGCAAGGTTACCACCGGTCTCTCTTAGAATATTGACAGATGAAACAAACATATCATTATCTTCAGTGGGTAATCGTTTAGATAGATTATCAAAGCATTCTTCCAATGGGACACCTATCCTATTTTGCTGAAGAATCATGTTAAATTCTTGAGAAATTGGTTCAGGCATCTCATCTACAACCATACCCAAAGCCTGCGGAACAGATAGTCCTGCACGAATTCCATTTGATAGTAACGTTAACGCATCAACCATTTGGCCCGTATACGCTTTGGTTCTTTTTTCAATTAAGGCATTTATAAAAGGCTTTGGTATTTTAAAACCAAGAAAGCCAAAAATCATTCCAAGAACAATTCCAACAATCCATTGGCCAAGTAAACCAAAGAGCAAGAAAACAAAACAACCTAATCCAACAGAACAGCCAAGTAGAGTATAAGTAACCTTGTATTCAGGTATTTCAATAAAGAGAAGCTCAAGCTTCTCCATAATATATGATCTTGTTCCAAAGGTTTGATTTTCAATCCAATCAAATATACCTTGGGAATATTTATAACAAAGTAAAAATAGGGAAATTCCAATGACAGAAATCACTCCCGTTTTACCAATCAATGCTATAAAAAAGCTCATTTAGTAGGCCTCTTCTTTGCTGGTCGATTTCCAGGAGGTCTAGTTGGCTTTCCTTTCGGTTTGCTATTTCCACTCGGAGCGGGCGGAGCACCTCCGGAACCACTTTGTCCGCCAGTATCTTCAGGAGTGCTGTTACTAAATAACCCTCTAGGTACGTTGTATCCTCTTTTTTCAAGAATTTCGATAAACTTAGGAATAAACCCAGTTGCTTGAAATTCTCCTACTATCTTTCCGTTCTTATCAATATCTCTTTGATTAAAGAGAAAAATATCTTGAAGAGTAATGATCTCTCCTTGGATTCCGGCAATTTCAGAAATATGAGTCATCTTTCTAGAGCCGTCATCTAAACGTTTCTGCTGAATAATTAAATGAACTGAGTTCGCAATCATCTCCCTAATTGCCTTAGCACTAATTCCAGCACCAGCGTACTGAACAAGAGTTTCAAGTCTACCAATACACTCTCTAGGATTGTTCGAGTGAACCGTAGTCATAGAACCATCGTGACCTGTTCCCATTGCTTGAAGCATATCTAGAGTTTCACCTCCACGACACTCACCTACAACAATTCGATCGGGCCTCATTCTTAGAGTCTGCTTTACAAGACAACGAATATCAATTTCACCATCCCCCTCTAAAGAGGGCGGTCGTGTTTCTAATCTTACAACGTGATCCTGAGGAAAGTTAAGTTCCGCAGAATCTTCACAGGTAATAATTCTTTCATTAGAAGGAATAAAACTACCGAGAATATTAATTAATGAAGTTTTCCCTGAACCTGTACCACCACTAACTACAATATTACGATGCCCTTCTACTGCGATACGAAGAAAGTCAGCCATATTCTGAGTCATCGTATTCCAGTTTATATAATGCTTGTAAGTTAAAACTTCTTCTGGAAATTTTCTAATGGTAATGCAACACCCATCAATTGCAGAAGGCGGAATTATGGCATGAACCCTAGATCCATCATGTAGACGAGCATCCACGTAGGGAGTTTTCTCATCAATTCTTCTACCGATTGGTGCAACAATTCTTTCAATTACATTTAGAACCTGTCTATCATTTGTAAAAGTAACATCTGACTTAATAACCTTACCATTTTTTTCGTAGAAGATTTTATCAGGGCTTACAACCATTATTTCACTACAATCTTTATCTGCAAGTAGATCTTCAAGAGGTCCAAGACCTAGAGCTTCATCCAAAATCTCTTTAACAATTCGATTCATATCTTCTCTAGTTGAAAAAATACTTTTGGTATCTTCTTTACTCAGAAGCTCTACAACCATTTTCTTTGTTTGTTCGCGCATGATGATGGCAGCTTTTGGATCATTATCATCAGAGTTCTTTAAATCCATTTCATCAACTAATGCTTTATGAATTCTAGATTTTAAATCTGTCCATGCATTTTTACTTTTCTTTTCATCAGCTCCATCAGCATCACTTTTAACACCTACATCTTTAGGTGTATTTAGCTTGGCCAATGATTTTAAAATATTTTTTTGAATTATTTTTCTAGCACACTCAGTTATACCTTTTGCAAAATTACTTTTCTTAGCAATAACTAGCGCTGGCTTCTTTTGATTTAAAGCCATTACACATGTTTGATCATCTTTAGGAACAGTTGCAAAGACAGCTTTACCCAAACTTTTACCTACAACCTCAGGAGTAACTGGATGTCCTTTCTGGTGTTGATTTAATATTACTTGCAACATGTCTTTTGGAAACATCATCGTTACAAGATCTGAGTACAATCTCTTTGTTTGGTTCAATGCTAGGATATCTGGTGTTACTACCATAAAGATTAAAGTAGAGAACTCTAAGGCCTTAATGGCCAAATCATTCAATTCACAACCGGCATCAATGATAGTTAAAGGGAAAATATTTGTAATACTTTTTAAAGTCTTACCTAATCCTTCCGCATTTATCCCTTCACTCGCCGTAGGATCAGTAGGCATGCCGATATAATTCACACCAGATGGATGTGGTGTTACAAATTGCATAATTGATCTAGGATCAATTGCTCCAGCAAATTCAGAAAGGTCTTTGACCGTTTTTCTAGATTTAAGACCAGTAATAAAGTTCTGATCTCCACTAGCTTTCTTATCAAAGTCCAAGAGAAGAACCTTACCTCTAGACTCTGCAGCATAGGCAAAAGCCAAGTTCGCAGCGACCTGAGACTTACCTTGTCCACCCTTTCCACCAATAATTGTTATTATATATCCTGCCATTATCGTCTTCTACTTCTAAACTTTCGTTTAAGATCTTCTGTCCCTGATGAGGCAGACTCTATAATCTCAGGTGTTACAAAAACTACGAACTGAGATTTATTTGTTAAATATGCTTTAGATTTTACAAATGAGAATAATTTATTTCCGTCTTCGACATTATCAACACCGCCGGGAGGGTTTCTATCAAAGTCTGTAGAAGACTTATTGACAACAATTCCACCAACAACAGCACTTTCCTTACTCTTAACGACCAAAGCTGTTTGAATAGTATTAGAAGTAGTCTCTGGAGGATCTCCAATATTAGCACTAACAGTTAATCCAATATTTAAGTCAATTTTTTCTTGGGGTAGAATTGTTGGTGTGATAGAAAGGTCAAATCCCGATGAAGCCTTTTCTGAACGGACAAACTCACCAGACCCGATAGCAAAAGGTTTTTCACTTTTCTTAACAAGCTTGCTTGTAACTTTATCTTTAGTAATTATAACTCCAGATTGAATCACCCGAGCATAACCTGCACTTTTAGCTGAAGCTAATCGTGGGAACAAGTTTGAGATTGTTCCAGAGAGTGTACCGCTTGATGTAGTCGTCAATCCTCCATCATTACCTTTCCCAAATGAAAACGATCCGCCATTACCACCAAGAACAGGTTCCCATTTAAATCCAAATATTTTGTTATAGTCTTTTGTCAGCTCTACGAACTGAGTTGATATTTTAATCAGCTTAGGGATAGGTTGCGGCTTCTTCTTAGCATTTACACTTATAAAGTTTTGGATAATATTTTTCTTTGCAGTTTGAACAGCGTCAGTTCTTACAGCTAAACTTTGAATCATATTTGGAACGTAGATCGCGGATATTTGTTCTGCGCGAGTTTTATCAGCGTCGGATCCAACCACTCCTTCAAGCATAAATAAGCCGTTTGCAATTCTAACTGTAACATCTGGCATATTACTTTTTTGAATCTCTTTTTGCATATTTTTTGCAATAACTCTTTGAGTCTGAGGAGAGAGTTCAACTAGTTGAACAACATCTGGATATCCTCCGAGAACTGTTACAACCAAACCTATGTCCGAGGGAACAACGATCTCACCACCCACGTAAACTTTATTTCCCTTTATTCCAATCTCGAGTCCTTCTACTTTTCCCAAAAACTCCTTCAATTCTTGAACGACTTTTGATTGATCGGTAGCAGTAATCGTAACTAAGTATTTTGCCTTAACATCTCCAACAGTATTTCTAATAATGACAGATGTTTGCCCAGGCTTCAGTCCTTTAAAGGTGATCTCTCTTTTTTGAGGAATAATTACATGAGAAAGAATAGATTCGTTACCAATCTGAACTTTAGTAGACGGAGCAAAATCAAATTTTTGAATTTTATCAATACCTAGAACAACTTCAACCTTCTTCTCAGGAACATTCTTTCCCTGCTGAGCAAAAGTCATACTAGATATAAAAAACATTAAGAAAAGAACAATCTTTTGCATTAATTTCCTTGTCTCTTATATTTCTCGGAAAAGAATAATTTTGCTTCAGAAGCATCCTCTCCTAAAATATCAAAAAGTTTCGTTGATTTAATTCGAACTGGTTTTTTATCGGTATTATTTCTTAGCGATAAGTACGGTCTACTACCAGCATTATAACTCAGAATAAATACTAACTTCTGAACTTCATAAGGATCAAGTTCAAGAGTAACAGTTCCATAATCACTATATGTGTTTAGCTTCATTTTCTTTATAATCCGAGGTGTCTTAACTCCAATAATAGGAAGATTTCCGGTGATACTTTTTCCTGTTGAAAGAATAAGCACATCTTGAAGAATTGTTTTCATTTTTTGTAGATCTTTTCTACCACCGGCATAATCAATTCCCGCAAGTATATCAACTCTATCCCCCGGCTTAATTAGCTTACCAACGGAAGCTCTTTCAGTAATATCAATAGAGATCGCTCGTTTACCAATACTTACCTGCCGTGAAAGACCACTTCTTTCATCAGGCCAACTGACTCTAGGCTTAGTGATTTGTTCACCTTTAAGAATGGGTACTGTAGCAACTGTGTTTTGAATTTCTTTAATTGTTTTAAAAGCTTTTTCATGTACGAAGTTTGATGGCATAGAAGTTACTGTAACTTTTGAATCATCAATCAATTCAAGTTCTTTAATATCGACCTTAGCAATGACAACAGACTTTTCTTTACCATACTTTTTGATAATTTTTGTCTTTTCATCTTCAATGTACGTATAGACCATAAACATTGCAAAGGATGCAATAATCATGGCAAGTGTAAGTGCTCTAGTGTTCATAATTTTACCTTATTTAATGACTACAATTAATTTTAGCAAATAATTACGAATGGTTGGAAATAGGGAAAGAAGTGTCAGTTAAATAAAACTATTGCTGAACGCAATGATCGGATCCAAGAGAAGAGGCAAAATTTCCCATCTTGAGAAAATGACTTTCTTCATAGAAACCCCCACTCGATTTAAGATAGGTACTTCCACAAACACCATAGAAAGTGAAGACTTTTACAAAGTTGGAAGAGTTTTCACCACTAAGGCTTTCTTCACACTCTTCATCAGAGCTACCAAAGAGAGAAAGAAATTTGTAACATGTACCAAATGATTGAGCATCTCCAACACGCTTTTTTGCCCATCCAAGACTCACAGGAGCAATGATATTTCTCCCTTGACTAGAAAGGTAATCAATATCAATCCTATTTGGTGCTTTCGAATCATGCTCCAATATACGATAAAAATATCCTCTCAGTGCCTTCTGTTGATTAATAGATCCATTGATAGAATTGGAAAGATTCACTAAGACAGTAAAAAGAAAAATAATAAAGGGAAGAAATACGACAAACTCAAAGATTGCCTGACCATTTTCATTTTCAACAATTGAATTTATTTTTTTGTTAGCAGCCATTATCAAAGAAAGTAACATGCGTTTGACAAGAAACTCCCAAGTCCTGCATGGCACTGCAAACTCGAGCTAAACACTCAGCCCTTGTTGGTTCTCGACCAAGAAAAGATTCAGAAACGTACTTCACAGGTTCTCTCCCACCAATCATTTCACTAAATGAAAAGGGCAATGAATAATCTACTCTAGTTCCTACATACAATTTCTTAGATACTGATTGAGGATCATTCCCAGTTAGAACTCCATTAAAGCCTGTGATCATCACACCAGGCTTATAACTATTAAATACAATCTTTGCTTGGGTCAAAGCTGCATTGTCGCCTCCATTTGGAGTAGAACTATTTGTATCTACTGTTAAGTAAGCTCTAGAGGCCATGAAGTTAGCGTAGTGTATATAAAAGCCACTCGTTGCATCCATAGCAATTTTATAGAATAAAATTATAAATCCGAATGAGAAGACAAAAGTCATCAAGAATTCTATTGTTGATTGACCGTCTTCTTTCTTAGTTATTAAGGATATGGGTCTGCTCCTGAAAAAAATCTCGATTGATTCTCTTCATAATTATAGTACGTTTCGTGAAAACTACTATAGTTATTATCTGATTGGTCATTTTCAGATTTACCAGCAAATCCATGTCGATATGAAAATTCAATTTGAGATCTAATCGCCGCAAAGAAACCAGAATCTTTTCCGATAAAGTCTTTAAACTTTTTAGAGTTTATAACTGAAAATGTTATAACGCTGATTACTGATAAAAGTAAAATATACTCCACAGCACTTTGTCCGTAGTTATTTAATATAGTATTTTTGTTCTTATTTCCCATCCAAACCACAACCAAGATACTAGTATAACAGGGGCGTATGAAAACCTCTGTCCGAATATCGTTTTAATTAAACGAATATTTCTCGTTAATATTGCTATTTTTATTATATCAAATCTTTTCATTATATTAGTTAAAAGCAATGAGAGTCCGACAATAACTGTCGAGTATGCTAGAAAAACAAATGCCGTCTCGTGCAAAGAGACAGGTATTAATAAATAGAAAGATAAAAGATACTTCGAATCACCTGCTCCCATAATTTTTAAAATAAAGAGAAGAAGACCTACCAAGAAAAATGTTATTGGAAATACAAAAGTGTTAAGTTGAAAGGAATAGTAATCAGAAAAAAGAAAAGTACTCAATATAAAGAAGCCGATATTTATTAGTGGCCACAAATTTGAAATTTTTTTATTAGTAATATCATTATAGGCAACGAAGACGAGCTGAACGACTAGAAATAAATATACTGACACTGGCATCAATATGTCCTGTTCACATAATCAGCGTACCAACACTCTCTATCGCATACTCCAATTGTGAGCTGCTGAGTTAGTTGATAACCAATACTTCTAACAGAAGCTGTCATCATTCCCCCCATACCCTTCACCATGTTTACAGCGATAAGAGACATGAATGCAAAGAGAATGAGATATTCAATGAGTGCCTGACCGGCTCTTCTTTGTTTTCTCATACATATAAATTATCAGAAATTATATATAACTAGACACTTAGGAATTATCTTCCTAGCAAGAGAAATATGAATCTATTTAGAAAATAGACCCACTAAAGCTTATTCATAAAAGTTTAAACTTAGATGGGTCGCTTATTCCATTTCATCTACGAAAGTATCGGCTTTATTGAAAACTCCATCAGTGAGTTTACCGAGTCTCTCAGTTGCCACATTTTTAAATTTGAATACAATTAGGGCCACAACTGCAACAAGAAGGATATACTCTGTCGAAGTTTGTCCGCTCTCATCTTTAAAATAGGCCAGCAAAGTTTTTTTCATAACTTACTCCTTTGAATAAGCTTGTCGGTCGTCCTGTCCGTAACTTAAGAAAAACTTCTTAAGTCTCTATTAAATTAATAACATACCAAACTGCTCAAGTTCCCCTATAGTATACACTCAAACATCAACTCAAAGCGTAAAAAACACCTTTTTCCTATTGAAAAGCTAGAACCTATTAAAATTACAGAGGTACATTATTTATTATTTAAAACCTATTAAAGACCTGTATAATGGCTATAGGGTCTTGTAGTTGGCAGTAATAGTTTTTTCGCCCTACAATTTCTTTCAAGGAGGCGGTCCCTGATTACGGTGAGCAAGCTTGCACAGAGTCTTTTGATTTTGTAAGCGAGAAGCCTAAAGTGATTAATTACTGCATCCACCTGTCTAATGGCGGGCGGAAGACTCCACGCTGCTAGCTCAAGGCCCTACTTGCTACCTAACGCCCTTAATCCCCCTCTAAATCAACCATTCGACAGTTTAAAATTGACAGCTTGCGCTCAATTCTAGATTATTAATATATGGATCAAATAAACGAGCAACAAGAAATTACAACAAAATGGATCGAGAGCTTAGCCCTCGAAGAAATCAACATGGAAGAGTCAGGTGTCGTTAACTTTAATGACCACTTAAACCCACTTCACATGCTTGAAGAATCATCAATTGATTTTATGGATCAGCTCCGTGAAAAATTTGAGATTTTTGTTTCAAAATTTAACCAATTTCGTGGTTCAAATCAATCTGGTTCAGCCATTAAGGTTTTTAAAATTTCAAATACAATTAATGACTTTATGCTTTTTAGAAATAGCCTTCGTCTGGTTGTCGCAAGAAAAGCTGCAGATTTAATCACAATTGGTTTCTTGGCAAATGGTAAAGAAGTCTTTACTGCACGTTTAAGATCTACTGATTCAACTGGTTCTCAAGGTGTTCATGAAGTAAGAGCACATCTAGGTCCATTTAATAATATTAGCTGGCGTTTCAATGGTGAGATTGTTGAAGTTGAGGCCCTAGTAAGACATTACCTTTCAGAGTTTATTAGAAATTCGGCTAGATAATCTAGCCGTTTTATTAAATAAAAGTTACACCCTCACCTTTATTAGCACTACTTCTGCCAGATTTACTTACTCCTTTAAACCTATTAAAAGTAAACTCAATCGACTCTTTTACGCTGGGTAGTTTTATATTTAGAAAGCCTTCAATATTTGAAACATCTAATTTAAAAAGAATATTTTCACCAGAAGGAACAGTTGCAGCAGAAGCAAGTATAGGATACTTCCATCTCCCTTTCTGCACTAACGAGGGACTCTCATTAAAGGTTTCGCAATAGTATTTTGAGAATTCGTAAGGTGTAGCTAAATCAGTAGAGCTAATCTGAAAGAGACGATTTTTAACATTTTTTTCGAACGTAATTTTTAAAATCATAGCGAGATAATAAATATCAAGGTATCCAGTTTTAACTAAATCATCAAAGTTCACGTTCTTTCTTTGCATAAAATCTTTTTGAATGGCTTCAAAAAAGTTTAATCTATGTTCTAAAAATCCTCTTCCATATAGCTTGCAAACTCTGAAGACTAAGTAATTTAGAGAAGTTTTCTGTATGTAAAATTCAGCAGAAGCCTGAGTCTTTCCGTAGGCTGTATTGGGATCAGGAATATCCATTTCAATGTAACTTTTATCTTCTCCACCAAATACAAATCCTGATGAGATGTAACAAACCTGTGACTTATAACGCTGACAATACTCTACAACATTGAACAGTCCACTTGCATTCAAAGCGTCCGCTCGCTCTTCTTCTCTTGCACAGGCCATGAGAGAGGACAATCCTATAGCATATATCGTTATGTCTGGTTTGAAAGCGTAAAGGATAAGCTGTACTTCTTCTTTATTAAGAACATCACATGGAAGAGCTAACACTCCCGGAATGAAGACAGGATTCTTATTGTAGCTACCTACAACTCTATAATCTTTTTTAAAAAATTCAGCGAGATTTGATCCTACAAAAGAAGAAAGTCCAAAGATAAGAATTGTTTTTTCTCTTTTAGGTACTAAGGTTGTTACATTTTCCATAGGAAGATTATAACATTTTTTGAAGTATTAGAAAATAATACGCAAAAATGCCCTTGCTTCATTCGAAGCAGGGGCAATAAGAACAATTTTTTAACCAAGTAATTTTAATGCTATGTTCGGGAACTGGTTCGCTTGCGCGAGTACCGATGCACCCGATTGCATTAGAATGTTGTTTTTAGCCATCTCAGCAGTTTCGCTTGCGATGTCAACATCTCTAATGCGTGACTTAGCCGCACTTAAATTCTCTTCACTAATCCCCAAATTGTTGACCGTTGAAGAAAGTCTATTTTGTAAGGCACCCATTGTGGACCTAACACCGTTGATCTGCACAAGTGCATTATCAAGTTTCTTAAGTGAAATTTGTGCTCCTTCTTTCGAGCCAACAGATTCCGCAGACAGTCCAAGCGTAGTGATCGTAGCATCCGATCCAGTCCCATCATATGTGAGTCTGTCGTTGAGCGGATCGTTGTGAATCCCAACCTGGAATTCCATTCTCCCACCTGTTCCATCAAGTAACTTAACCCCATTGAATTCACTAGATCTTGCAATCCTATCAATCTCTTCTTTGAGACTTTGAAATTCAATATCTGAGAACCCTCTCTCTTCTGATCCAAGCGTATCTGTTGCTGCTTGCATTGAGAGTTCTCTAAGTCTGATGACGATGTTAGAAATTTCATTCAATCCACCTTCTGCTGTCTGAATTAGGGAGATGGCATCGTTGGCATTTCTCTTTGCCTGCCTCATTCCTCTAATCTGAGCTCTTAAGTTTTCACTTATAGCGAGTCCTGCAGCGTCATCCGCAGCTCGCGTTATTCTTTCACCTGAGGATAATTTTCTCAAGTTACTATTTAAATTCATTGATGTTTTACTTAACGTTCTCTGTGCCGCTAGTGATGACACGTTAGTGTTAATTCTCATTCCCATGATTAATCTCCTTCAAACACTGCAACCTCCTGTGGCATACTACGGACTTCATGTCCGAGATAATTATTAATAGTTAGTTTTCTTTTCATTTGTTCTTCTGCAATTACTTGTTCTTTATAAATTGTTCTTTTGTATTCTTATGTAATAGCAATTGAATCTTGCAGGAAATCAATTACTTTAAAACTCTTATCCGCTTGGTCCTGACATAGGTCCTCCTAATACAAAGTTGTAATTCAAAGTTAATTCAAGTTTCTTAGCTGCCTAGGTTTACTGGGCTGCTGCTTGAATTAGGCTTAGTGCATTCTTTGTACTTGAGTTCGCTTGCGCTAAAACCGATGTACCAGCTGTCATGAGAATGTTCTGCTTAGTTAGTTCAGCAGTTTCTGCGGCGATATCTGTATCTCTAACTCGAGAGTTCGCTGCGGAAAGGTTCTCAATACTTACTGCAATGTTGTTAATTGTTGATTGTAATCTATTTTGAAGAGCACCAAAGTCTGCTCTAATACCTGAAACTGAAACAATAGCCTGGTCAATTGATGATAGTGAGTTCTGTGCAGAAATCTTATCAGCAACTGAAGCAAGGTTTAGCCCAAGAGCTGCGACGTTAACATCAGCGCTTGAAGCATCGAATGTTAATCTATCACTAATAGGGTCATTTCTCGTTCCGATTTGGATATCAAATACAGCACCAGTACCATTTAATAATGGAACTCGGTTAAATTCTGTTGAGTTGGCAATACGATCAACTTCAGAAGTTAATTGCTCAAATTCAACATTTAGAAATTTTCTTTCAGTAGCTCCAATAGTATCAGAAGCTGCTTGGACAGATAGTTCTCTAAGACGAATTAGAATGTTTGAAACTTCGCCTAAGGCACCTTCAGCAATTTGAACTAGTGAAATACCATCTTCAGCATTTCGTTCTGCTTGGCCTAGACCTCTAATTTGTGCTTTAAGATTTTCTGAAATTGCGAGACCAGCGGCATCGTCGCCTGCTCTGTTGATTCTTTGACCAGATGATAGTTTCTCTAGCGACCTGTTCAAATTTAGACGTGTGTTACTCAAATTTCTCTGAGCGTTTAACGAAGCTACGTTCGTATTTATGCGAAGTCCCATTTCATCCTCCTTGATGTGGAATTCAGTAAAATCTTTTTTACTGATCGATATGTCATCCATGACACATCCTTCACTACTCTCTTCGACGTTCTCATTTCTTTCTTTAGAAAAAAGTGAAAACTTTTTATACACTTCTAAGACTAGGCAAACCTTTCCAATCACCTTTAAACTCAGGTGCTTACCTGTACCATCTCAGAGTATTCTGATTGGTTATTCGAAGAAATGTCAAAAATATATTCATTTTTTTTTCTCTAGACTGTTAAAATATTAGGCAATGTCAAAACTTATACAAACTACATTAGCTAAAGCACCAAACTTCTTTAATGAGACACTCTCTTTATTAGAAAAGTCTTTCAATTATCCTAAACACCAAAACTTCCTAACAGACTTCTATCCTTTAATGGCACCTATTAATCATGATCACTGCCACATACTTATTGATAAGGATAAAGTTGTTGGACACATAGGAGTTAAGAAGAGAACTCTTACATATAAAGACACATCACTAGAAGTTGTTCTTCTTGGTGGTATTGCTATTTCTGAAAATTATCAAGGACAAGGAAATTTCTCGAAGTTCTTTACGGACATTCTTGATAGATATAAAGATAAATGTGGCTTAATGCTACTTTGGTCAGATCTAAGCGCTCTTTACAATCGTTACGGCTTTTATGAAGCAGGCGGTGTTATACAAACAGGAAAGAAGCAACTTTTAAAAGAAAGTCTTCCCATTGATTGGTGCGAAACTTCCTTTAAACAGATTGATGAGAAAAAATTCGAACAAATTAAAACTCTCTACGCTAACCAATCGCGACTAACGCTCAAGAGGGATGAGTCCCTATGGTCCGGGATAAGAGAAATCTCTTCGGCAAAGCTATTCTATAAAGAAGAAGACAATAAGATTGTATCTTACGTAGTTATGGGAAAGGGGAATGACCTTGAGGGTATTATTCACGAATTAGTGGCCACTAAAGAAACTGAAAATGATGTTATCGAAAGTTTTAGTGATTTTAAGCTTTGGTTACCAGAAAAATACAATTCTCTTTTTCACAAAAAAGAACTTCTTTATGGTGCATTTTTGAAAATAGGAAATGTTCCTCTACTTAATTCCTTCTTAGAAAATTTATCTAAAAATCAATTACAGATTATATCAATTGATGGTGATGATATAAATATTTCTCATAATGAGAATGACTTTAAGCTTAATATCCAAGATTTTTTAACAGGACTTTTGGGTCCAACCCCTATTACTGAGTTTCAAGAGTTCATGCCTTCATTTTTTATCAATGGCTTAGATTCTATCTAGAAACTTTAGCGAGAAGTTAAATTTTCCTCGCTAATGCAAAACCTTTCAACATTAATCCAAATGCTAGAAACCATAGAACATAGGTTACCGTCGGAATATCAAATACTGTTTTAACAAGAGTATCCCCTATTAAAAAGACACCTGATCCAAAAAATACAGATGCTAGTAGGGAATGACTGAGAAACATGATGGCAGTTGTTACCTGATCAAATTGTTTTTCATGACCTTTATGAATTATTTCAAAAGCGTAACCTTTTCTCGCCCAATCTTTTAAGAACCACTTCATATGCCTTGGAATAACTTTTGAACCAGAAAGAAAATCTCTTCCCAGCCATACTGCTTCCTCAATTAGGTCTTCTTTTTTAAAACTATCTTTAACAATATTATAGATATCCTCTTCCATTAAAGAAAAGAGATCAATATCCATATTTAGATTTTTCCCAACTCCATCAAGCGTTATCAATGCTCTAAAGACAATAAACCACTCTCTGGGGAGATAAATCTGATGTTTTCTTAAAGTTGAAATTACTGAACGTAGAACTTCGGTAAAGTTTGTTTGCTGAACTGTCAGACCAACAAATGGAGACAGAACATCTCTAATATCTGATATTAAAATATCTACATCAGGTACCTTTTCATACTCTGCAACATCTAAAAATTCATATACGAGGTTTTCATAGTTAAAAGTTAAAAGAGAATAAATGATCGCAATAAAGTTCTCTCGCCCCTTTTTACTTAGATGACCCATTAAACCGAAATCAATTAGTCCAATCTTACCGTTCTCTAAGTAGAAGAAATTTCCACCATGTAAGTCAGCATGAAAAAAGCCATCACTTAGAAAAGTTTTTATGAATATCTTTAGACCTTCTTGCAGCAAAGGAGTTATCTTAGCCACACTATCTTCTATCTCTTCAGCTTCACTGAAAGGCGTTCCAATGAGCTGCTCCATGACAATCATTTTTTCTGAGCTAAACTCTTTATACATTTTAGGTATATAGAAAAGATTATCTGCTCCGTGAGCCTTTAGATTTTTGGCTAATTTTTCACTATTCAACGCCTCTATATTAAAATTAAGTTCATTTTGCAGGGAGATAGAAAAATCATGAACAATTCTTGAGATACCTAAGTATCTAATTTCTGCACTTACTTTCTCAACTTGAGTGGCCACAAAACTCATAATAGAAAAATCTGTAACCATTTCTTTTTCAATATTTGGTCTTCGTACTTTTATAACAACTTTAGTTCCATTATGGAGCTTTCCCTTGAAAACAACTCCTATTGAAGCTGTTCCAATTGGATGAGGGTCTATTTCTGAAAAAATATTACTCCAGGGCTCACCTAGACTCTCATTTATAATTCTCGAAGCCTGGTCAAAAGATACTGGTTTTACCTGATCCCTAAGTAGTTTCATTTGAGTGATGAATGACTCATCAAAAATATCTTCCCTAGAGGATAATAGTTGACCAAACTTTATAAAAGCCGGACCCAATTCCTCGAAACACTTTCTAAGCCTAAGACCTAAAATTTCGCCCCAGTCTTTTTGACCATTTTCTTCAAGTTCCTCTTTAATACTTCTTTTACTTTTAGGTAAAACAAAATTCGGAATAATTTGAGTGATGGCACCTGAGAAAAAATCTTGGAATCCATGTCTTGCGAATATTGCGACAATTTCTCTCAATCTTGAGACATTACGAATTGTCTTAGTAATTTCTATACCTGTTTTAATTAAATCCATAACTTATGATAAACCATTACACGGTACACAAATATTAGGCAAAAGCATCCAGCTGTTCACGGTTTAAAAAACGCTCAAATTAAGATATTATTCTAAAGTACTACTACAAGGACAAAAGAATTAAGAATTTCGCTTTAGCCATTATTTTTAGCTTTTATACACAACCTCTACTTGCTCAAGAGACTTGTTCAAGAACTGCAGTAATCAACCACCAAGATGTGCTGGTTGATTCAAACTCAACTCAAAAAGGAGAGGGCCTAAGGTTCTATCTCGAGAAAGACAAGAAAGCTTCTCAGTTACTAAGTAAGTACCAAGGCGGTACTAAAGTAAAGTGGTACTCAGCAGCTCTCGGAACAGTAGGAACTACTATGATTATTAGCAGTTTCTTTGTTAATTCAACTGGTAGTAATAAACAAGCACTGTTAATAGGTGGAGCTACAGCTATTTTAGTTAATTTTCTCATGTCTCGAACTATTGAAGCTGCAAATGAAAAGAATTTGAACAATTCGATTCTAGAATATAATAAGAGAAACCTGCCCAGGATCGATTTTAATCAATCTAGAATTAACACAAAGAAAAATTCAAGCTATAAGACTGTTTACTTTCAAAAAGATTGGAGCTTTTAATGAATATTAAGGAAGAACTTTGCTGCCATGCGTGTGGTAAGACCCTTGATCTTGAAGCCAATAGTAAGATACTTAGAAGTGACGAATGCCCGTATTGCTATGCAGGTCTACATTGTTGTAAGATGTGTGGATTCTATGACACATCGACTTATAATGAATGTCGAGAAAGTAATGCGGATCGCATATTAGAAAAAGAAAAATCAAATTTTTGTGACTACTTCGTACTAAAAGGCGGAGGAGGCAATGGTGGAAATGGCAAAGATAATCTACTAGATGCTGCGAATTCACTATTTAAAAGTTAAGGATAGATATTATGAATAATGAAATGCCAATAACCAAAGAAGGATACGAAAAGGTTCAAGCAGAGCTAGATCATTTAATAAAGGTCGAAAGAGAAGAGCTGAAAGTTATTATTTCAACGGCCCGAGATCTTGGAGACTTAAAAGAAAATGCTGAATACCACTCAGCTAAAGAAAAGCAGTCTGTCCAAGAAGGAAGAATCATGCAACTTCAGGGTGTTATTGCTAATGCCGTTGTTATTGATCCTGCGACTATTAATTCAGAAAAGGTTGTCTTTGGAGCAACGGTTACACTTCTTGATGTCGAAAAAGATGACACAGTAACTTACAAAATAGTTGGAGAAACAGAATCAAATTCAAAGCTTGGGAAAATTTCTTACAAGAGTCCACTTGGAAAAGCCATCATCGGAAGAGAAGAAGGTGACACTGTTATCGTAAGAGCTCCAAAAGGCGATATAGAATATGAAGTCGAGTCCTTCGAATATATCTAATATTCATTGGTCTTCAAAGATAGAGGATCTTTATCCAAAAGATCCTACAAAGAGCGCCAAAGCACTAATAGGAGCAGGTTACACTACTTTAGAATCATTGCTTTGGCTCATTCCCTTAAGAGTATTTCCAATACCTGTCATAAAGAATTTTACCGAAGCCTATGAAGATTGTTTCTTTTCTGGAGTAGGAAAAGTACTATCCACACGTTCCCTACCTAGCTTTAAGGGTAGAGGAAAAGGTCATGCACAGCTATTAAACCTTTCCGTCATTGTTCAAGATATATTTTCTTCTAAAATATTAGAAATAAAGTGGTTTAATGCTTATAGCTCAGTGGCTGAAAAGTTTCAAAAAGCTAGCTTTATTAAATTTACTGGTAACGTTCAAATTTACCAAGAAAAATTACAAATAGTTAATCCAGAATTTCATGAAATTAATGAATTAGATCTCCCTAAACAGGAAGAGGTGCTTAGTCTCCTTCCCAATTTAAAAATTCAGTACCCCACCGTAAATGGAGTTAATACTTCCAATATAAAAAAAATTATAGATAAAATTCCAATGAGTCTTTGGGAAAATATTGAAGATGTAATTCCAAAAGAAGTCTTAGAAAAGAGACAATATATAGGGCTTAGAGAGTCTTTTCTAGCAATTCATGGAAAGAGAGAGTTTTTAGAGAGTTGGAATATAGAATTATATGAGAGAGCAAGGGACCGACTAATTTATCAGGAACTTTTTGAAGAACAAATAAAAGTTCATTTAAGAAAGAAAATGATTCGAGATAAAGATGGTGTAATCATAAACTCCCCTTTAGAGCTAAGAGAAAGGGTTTTAAAACTTTTCCCCTATCAACTTACTGAAGATCAAACAAAAGTTAATGACGAAATACTAGAAGATTTAAAATCACATCACCCTATGATGAGACTAGTTCAGGGAGATGTTGGTTGTGGAAAAACATCAGTGGCCATTAGTACAGGGGCCATAACTTGCTTAAATGGTTTTCAAACAGCACTAATGTGTCCTACAGAGTCGTTGGCTTATCAGCATTTCAATGAAATTAAAACATATTGTAAAGAGTTGGACATTTCAATTGCCCTTTTACTAGGCTCAACAACTACAAAGGAAAAAAAAGAAATTCTACATGGCCTTGCTAGTGGAAAAATTAAATTCATAATAGGTACTCATTCTCTTTTCCAAGACTCAGTTCAATTTAAAAATCTTGCTCTCGCGATAATTGATGAGCAACACAAATTTGGAGTGGAACAAAGGCTAAAGCTTGTTGCAAAAGGTGTAGGTTGCCACTGTTTAATAATGACAGCCACACCAATTCCTAGAAGTTTGAGCCTTACTCAATATGGAGATCTAAATATATCCACAATAAATAGCATGCCCAAAGGAAGAAAAGGATCAAAGACAAGAATTGTAGACCCTACTAATTTTGGAAAATTTTTAAACTTTGTAAACACGCGTATTAATATGGATGAACAGGTTTATATTGTAGTTCCGGCCATAACAGAGAGTCCAAACCAAGACATTCTCAATCTAAATGATGTCAGAAAAAGATTTGAACATTTTTTTCCAAATAAGATAATTGCGGGCATGCACGGCCAAATGAAAACAGAGGAAAAATCAGATATATTTGCTAAGTTTAATGCTAATAAAATTAACATCCTAGTCGCTACAAGCGTCATTGAGGTTGGAATTAATGTGATAAATGCCACAGTTGTCGCCATAATGAATCCCGAAAGATTTGGCTTAAGCTCGCTTCACCAACTTAGGGGACGTGTAGGCAGAGGGGAGAAGCCTGGTTTCTGCTTCCTAATCACTGAAAAAAACCTTTCTGGGGAAAGTATGAACCGCCTCAAAGTCATTGAAAATCATAATGATGGCTTTCATATTGCTGAAGAAGACCTAAAAATTCGTGGAGCGGGAGACCTATTCGGCAAAGATCAATCAGGGAGTATCAACACCAAGCGAATTGCTAATATTATTCTTAACTCAAAAGAGCTCGAACTAGCTCAGGAAGATGTTTCGAACCTTATTGAGCAAGGCAATGCAAAAATATCCAATCTCGTAAAGAAATTGGCAAAAGATGCTAAAATTTTTTCTACTGTATAGCTTCCCAAATATTTGTTAAAATATCTATATGATTTGCTTTGAAATAACAGATTCTTCGACTCCATATATTTTAGGTTCCCACACCTATAAAGGAAATATTCTAACTATAGGTCATTCAAATAGTTGTACCTTAATAGATCCCAAGAGTGAAAATCTCGAGATGAGCTTGTCTAAAGACAAACTCTATATTGAGAATTTAAGAGCTGGATACTTTTATAAAGTTAACGGTAAGAAAATTTCGGGAAAGAAAGTCATCGCCAAAGGGGATGTTGTCAACTTCTCAAACATTACTTTTACGGTACTAGAGTTTTCCTATAATCATATCGACCCTATTACTGATATTGATAACCTTTATAAAAAAAGAATTGAAGAATCACCAGAATTAGAAGAGATATTATCTCTAATTGAAAAAGAATTTATTCACCTTGAAAAGATTAAATATGATGAAAAATGAATTTCCAGCATACTACTATTCATTTGACGGCACTCGTATATTTTATATTACGAATTTTAAGAATGGAGAATTAAAAGAAAACGATAAAGTTATAGTTTTCAATTACGGACTTGTCTGTAATCGAGCACACTTTTCTCCTCAAGAAGAATATTTTGATAAACTTGGTTTTAAAGTATTAATACATGATTATCGCTCTCATTATAGTTCTTCAGGACAAGATAGAATTGAAGAGTGTACTTTTAAGAATATTGCTAAAGATATTAATGGACTATGTGAGATGTTAAACATTCACAAGCCCGTTTTCATTGGGCACAGTATGGGAGTCAATGTGACCCTCGAGTATGCCAAACTCTATCCAAATGAATTATCAAAAATGATTCTAATTTCAGGAACTGTTCTTCCTCCCCAAGACATAATGTTTGATTCAAATTTTGTAGATATTGCCGCTCCCTTTATTATGAGTTTTGCAAAGTCTAATCCAAAAATTTATGACTTTGTATGGAGCCATTCATTTAAAAATCCAATTTTAAGAAAGATGGTTTTAGATGGTGGATTCAACAAGAAACAAGTTGATGATAGTTTTGTTCAACTTTACATGAAGAAAATCAGTGAACTTCCAAAAGACCTTTTTTTTCACCTGTTGGATCACATGAAAGAGCACGATATTATCACTCACTTAGAGAATATACATACTCCTTCTCTTATAATGGGTGGTGATTCTGATAAGGTTATTCCAAATTATTTACAAAAAATATTACAAAAGTATTTACCGAACTCTGAAATATATATTTTAAAAGATGGAAGCCATGTTCCACAGATAGATTTCCCAGTATTAATAAATGAAAGGATGATTTCTTTTATAAACAGAACCTAAGCTTCAATATTCTTATATTTCATCAAGTTGCCAAAAACTCGATTCATGGCTGATTTAGCTTGGGCCTTTTTATAATCCAAATGAGAAGCCTCTCCTTCAGTATTATCTTTATGAGACTTTATATCCACAACTTGAACTTCAAAGGGATAAAAGAATCTAATATCTCGAGCAATAAGTGAAACATCTAAATTAAGAATTTTCTTTGCTAATTCATTATCTCCATCAGCTTTAGCGACTTTTCTAACGTCATTAAATTCCTGCAAGAATGGATTCTTATATTTAATAAGTTGTCGACACGTAAACTGAATAGCCTTGTATTTGTTTGATGTGTGTTTATTTCTATCTCCACCAGCACCAACCATACACTCACTTATTTCTCTCTCAACAGCATTTACAAACCTGTCTTCTGCCAAATCATTACGAAGACTCATTTTAATAACATTCTGATATTTTTCTTTTAAGACTGTTAAATCAACGAGGGTATTTACTGAGCGACTTGGTTTAACATTGTGAGGAATAATGATATTTTCCTTAACAAGAAAATTCACAACTCTTAGAGCATCGAATTTTGTCTCAGTAATAAATCTTACTCCTACTCTATCAAATAATTCCTCAGCGACATTTTCAGCTTTGTGAAGAAGTTTAATTATTACACTTTCTCTAGTCTTCTTAGACTTAGTTTCAAAGTCCAGTAACTTAATTTTTTCTTCTCCATTGGAGAGGAATAGCTCTTCATTTTCTCTAGTAACATATTTATAAAATTTATCAAATATTTGAGTTTGAATGACAGAAAAATAGTTAGATCTAAGATCCTTATCAACATGAAGGATTGTGTGCATTATTTTTAAGATAATTTCTGCCCACATTTCATCTTCTTTGGTTATTCCTTCTCTTTGACCAGTGGCCATCAAGAAAAGTTCTCCAATATCTGTAATCATATATAAAGAGTTCGGTATCTTTAAATCAAGACCCTCTTCATTACCTTCTTTTAGAAAGTACCTCTTAATAAACTGTAATGTTTCTTGAAAGTTCCCAAAAAGCTCTGCGCGGCTAATTGGATCTCCAGGATCTAATCCATATCCCCTGAGAAATTGATTCACTTGAGAAGTGTCACCTATAGGCCCCACAAAGAACTTAGAGTCCAGTGCAGATCTTCCACTTACAACGACATCAAGAATTTCCCAGTCGAACATATAATTTGCTAAATAATCAGGTCTAACCATATTAAATCTATTTCCTTAAAGAACAAAATAAAATACCATAACTACATGTCGAATAAAAATCAGCTCAGTGTCAAAAATCTAGATATTTTCTTTCTTTCCGTATGTGGGTCAGGCTTTTTCCCTTGGGCCCCTGGAACATTCGGAACTCTTGTTACGATGCCCTTTCTTTACGCACTAGGGCTTAGCGGCGCACCATTCTTTCTCTTTATACCATTTTTAGTAATAGCCACTGCCGGCGCTTGCTTCATTGCTGATTATACTCAGAGAAAATATGATCTTCACGACCCTTCTTGGATCGTAATCGATGAATCACTTGGTATCGCTACAACATGGCTATTCCTTCAAGACCAATCAATTATCCACTATGTCGTCATCTTTGCTCTATTCCGCTTCTTTGACATCATAAAGTTTTGGCCAGCAACCTATTTCGACAAAGATGTTAAACATGGTGCTGGAACTATTTTAGACGATATCGTTAGTGGAATCTATGCAGGTCTCTCTTACCTAGCTCTTATATCACTCGGCGTCATATAAACTTACGCAACTTACGCATTTTTCCCCTTGACTTACGCACTACTTACGCAAATAATAAGTAAAGAACAGATCAGTACTTTAGTAAAAAGTTGACCTTTTTAAGTCTCAAGGCCTTTAATTTCGAGCCCTTGAAATCACTCAAAGTTAACCTTTTTGCACAAGTTTGATCGTGCTTAACGGCATTTATAGTGATAGCGTAAAATTATCACACACTTAAATTTATTATGTAGGAGTAGAAAGCATGGCTTCAAAATCAACAATGACAGATGCAAACAAAACAAAAGCACTAGACCTAGCACTTGCCACAATTGAAAAACAATTTGGTAAAGGCGCCATTATGAAGCTTGATGCTGACAAGAAACTAGAAAAGGTTCCTTCAATATCTACAGGTTGTCTTGGTTTAGACCTTGCGCTTGGAGTTGGTGGTATTCCACAAGGAAGAATCATTGAGATTTACGGTCCAGAATCTTCAGGTAAAACAACACTTACACTTCATATGGCCGCTGAATGTCAGAAAGCTGGTGGAACAGTTGCATTTATTGATGCTGAACATGCCCTTGATACATATTATGCAGAGAAACTTGGAGTCGATATTCCAAACACACTTATATCTCAGCCTGACAGTGGAGAACAAGCGTTAGAAATAACTGACATGCTTGTTAGATCTGGTTCGGTTGACCTCCTGATTATCGACTCCGTGGCTGCTCTGACTCCAAGAGCTGAACTTGAAGGAGACATGGGTGATTCACACATGGGTCTACAAGCAAGACTAATGTCTCAGGCATTAAGAAAGCTTACTGGATCAATTGCTCGTTCAAATACAACTGTAATTTTTATAAACCAACTGAGAATGAAGATTGGTGTTATGTTCGGTAATCCCGAAACAACGACTGGTGGAAATGCTCTTAAATTCTACGCTTCTGTACGTTTGGATATTAGAAGAATTGGAGCCATTAAAAATGGTGACGAAGTTACTGGTAACAGAACAAGAGTTAAAGTTGTAAAAAACAAAGTTGCTCCTCCATTTAGACAAATTGAATTCGATATCATGTACGGCGAAGGTATTTCTAAGACTGGAGACGTACTAGATCTAGCTGTTGAACATGCTGTTGTTGAAAAAGCCGGTTCTTGGTTTTCATACAGTAATGCTAAAATTGGACAGGGAAGAGAAAACTCTAAGAAGTTTCTTAAAGAAAACCCAGAGATCTTCGAAGAAATTAAAAACAAAGTCTTAGCAAAGAATGGTTTAATCGAGAGTGATGAGCCACAAGTTAATGAAGAGACTGGTGAAATTATTGAAGAAGTCGTAGCTGAAGCAGCTGCAGCTCCTGCAAAGAAAACAAAGAAATCAAAGAAAACAATTCAATAACTCTTTATCAAAGGCCAAGGCCCAGATGAATTTCTGGCCCTTGGTTTTAATTTATGAAAATAAATGAAGAATCCTCAGAAAAATCAGCCTATCTATACGCAATTCGACTTCTAGCGAAGCAGGATTACTCAAATTATAAAATTACAAAGAAATTAAAAGACAGAGGTTATGAATCTATTCACATTAGTGCGACTATTGATAAAATTATTGATCTCGGCTACTTAAGAGAAGAAAATTACTCGATTGCACGCATTCAGGCATATATGCATAAAGGGCTACATCCTGAATTTATTCAAATGAAGCTGAAGCAAGAGTTTGTCGAAGTGGAATTGAGTTTAATCCATGAAGTCTTCTCTGAATATTCAATTACTAGTGATCATCAGCTTGGAAAGATTATTGTGAAAAAGTCACTCGATAAAGAGTCATATAATCTCTTAGCTTACGAAGCCCAGCAGAAAATGAAGCAAAAAGTTTTTCGTTACGCTCAAAGTAAGGGTCATCAATTTGATGACATTCAAAGAATCTTTTCAAAAGTATTAAACAATTCTCAATAAATTCACTAACAAATAAAATTATGATAGCTTTATTAAAACAAAGGAAACTTATGAAGTTAATAAACATATTTTTTATCTGCAGTGTAATCACTTTCATTTCTTGTACTAAGAAGGATTATTCGAGTGCATTAAATGTTTCATTATCTGGAGAAATTTCAACATTAGATCCAGCAAATAGTTATGACACTATTTCCGCTTCTATTGTCTACCAAGGGTATGAACAACTTTATGAATACCACTATCTAAAAAGACCTTACACACTTCAACCATTGTTGGCGGAAGGAATGCCTTTAATAGAAAATGAGGGAAAGAAATACACGATAAAAATTCGAAAAGGTATCCAATACCATGATGACCCCGCATTTAAAGGTAAGAAAAGATTTGTCTTAGCAAGGGATTTTGTAAATCAAATTAAGAGACTTGCCTATCTCCCAACTAATAGTAATGGATGGTGGTTATTTGATCAAAAGATCAAAGGACTAAATGAATTTAGACAAAAAGCAAAAAGATCATTCGATAACTTTAAAAACAATGAAATTTCTGGTCTCTACACAACTGATGATCACACATTGGTCATTGAATTAAATGAACCTTATCCACAAATGATTTACACTTTAGCCATGAGTTTTACCTCGCCTATTCCTATTGAAGCCATAGAAATGTATGAAAACAATTTAAATGAAAAAATTATAGGAACTGGTCCTTATAAATTAGATAAATGGGAATCTATTAATAAACTAAAACTCATAAGGAATGAAAACTATAGAAAATCTTTTTACCCTGGGCAGGGTGATCGCATAGCAAACAGTAGAAACCTATTAGCTGATGCTGGCAAGGTTATTCCATTCATTGATAAAATTGAATACAATGTTTATAAAGAAGCACAAACAAGATGGTTAAACTTTAAGGCTAAGAAAATTGATTATCTAGTCATTCCAAAAGATAACTACAGTTCAGCAGTTGATCCCAATGGTAACCTTACCGAAGAACTTCAAAAAGAAAAAATACGTCTCCAAATATTCCCTACTCTAACCTACTGGTGGTTATCTTTTAATATGCAGGACCCCCTACTTGGTAAAAATTTAAATTTACGTAAAGCAATAGCTCACGCAATTGACGTAGAGAGATACATACAAGTATTTACGAATAATATTGGTCAAAAATCCAACTCTATATTTCCACCAGGTATTCCCGGATACGACCCATCTTCAAAATTACCCTATACTCATGACAAAGAAGAGGCTAAAAAATACTTGAAGAAAGCAGGCTACCCAGAAGGCAAAGGCTTACCAGCACTCACTTATGATGTAAGAGGTGTAAGTGCAACCAATAGACAGCAAGCAGATTTTATAAAATCTGAATTAGCCAAAATTGGAATCAAAGTACAGATTGCCCTAAATACATTCCCAGCATTCCTGGAAAAAGCGAGACAAGGAAAGCTTCAATTCTGGCAAGATGGCTGGGCGCTTGATTACCCAGATGCAGAAAATGTACTACAACTTCTTATTTCAAGAAACCATGCTCCTGGGCCAAATTCAACCTTTTATGAAAACAAGATATTCGACAAACTTTTTGATAAAATGAAAGTTCTACCAAATGGTCCACAGAAAGTTGATCTCATGAAGAGAATGGAACAAATCATAGTTGATGAGTTACCTTGGATTATGCAGTATTACTCACGAAACTATATTCTCTACCATGAAAGGTTAAAGAACTATAGACACTCTGATCTCATATATAATAATTTTAAATACTTAAACTTGAATAACCAATAATTTGATTTTGCCTCCTACTCTTTTATAGGAGGCAATCTTCCACCTGTTCACTCCTTCTCATAGGCAAAAAACTCCTACTATTGCATTAATACTGATGTTTTTGAGAGCAACCTTTAGTTTCATTCAATTAAATACGAATAGTAGCTAAGACCGAGATTTATTTCGGCTGACCTGCAACTTAGGAATTGAAATGAAGAGGATTAACCTGCAAATTATTACAGTATTAATTTTCATGTTTACTGCAAGCATGGGCTTCGCACGTGACTTCATAATTTTTAGTATCGTACAAGACTTACCTATGGGAATTGAAAACGAGTCCATTAATAAGAACTTCTATGTCAATATAGGAAGTAAGCAAGGCGTCTCAGAAGGGACAACTCTAGATGTTTATAGAACAATCTCAAGGCTTGACCCTTACGAAAGAAAGCAACGTTATAACTATAAATTTAAAATTGGTGAATTAAAGGTATTACATTCTGAAAAAGAAACTGCAATAGCCTCTTTACAAACGATTAACGTTGGCAAAGATTCTAAAGTTTACGATATTGGAAATTTCATGATTGGCGACAAGGTCAATGTGAAAGTCAAATAGATCTAAATTCTAAACTAGAGAGTGAAGAACATGCCTTCGCTCTTTCACTAGAACTATCATTTTATCAATCGCCTTTACAGACTTCTCTAAACGTTCAATTGCTTTTTGGTCAACTGGTGCATCAGCTTCAGATTCCTTAAACTTTTTAAGTGCAATATTTCCCATGCCTTGAGCAACAACAAGTTGATTACTAATATCATGTAGAAACTTTCTTTCAGTTAACGCAAGATCATCCATTGATTCAACCATTCTATTAGCTCCATTTGGTAATAAGCTAAAACTCTACCATATCATTTATTGAGGTAACAAATGTTTTTAAGGTTCTTAAACTTAATTAAGCTTGCCAATAATACTCCCCTTTTCAGCGATAGCACTTCTAAGAATAAGAGATACTCATCTCCTTTCATAATTTTCTGATCGCTTCTTGATGTTATCTTTATTTTTGTAACTTTCTTTCCACACAGGTATCCAATAAAGTGAAAGTCATATTCGCAACAAAACCTGTTTACCCTACTTTTCTGACAACCCGATATAACGATAACTTTTTGCATTTTTCCCCTCTAGTTCCATTTCAGCTCTAGATAGATTAAAATTATATGCACAAATTAATTATGTAAGTATTCAAAAACAAAGTACTTAATACTGGGAATAATAAAAAAATGATTATCAAGAAGAACATTCCTTCTCTCCTATTAGAGAAATTTAAAAAAGCTCCGAACTCTAAATCTATTGGATGGATTGAACAAAATAAAATAAAAACTATAACAACGAAAGAATACTACGAGACAATTTCACATATTATTCTAAGTTTAGAAAATGAAGGTCTAGCGAGTGAAGAGAAAATTTCTATCCTGGCAGACACTAGTCATATATGGCACTTTTATGACCTCGCTTCTTTATCGCTAAATGCCGTCGTTGTTCCAATTTATCCCACCTACATCTCAAGTGAAATTCTATTTATTCTAAATCATTCTGAATCAAATATGCTTGTCTTAGATAGTGAAATTCAATTTAAAAAGATACTTGAAATTAAAGAGAAACTTCCAAATTTAAAAACTATTATCGCCTTAACTGACATAGATGAATCCCTACTGGAAGATGCTCGAAAGAACTTCAAAGTGATCTCTCACTCCCACTGCCTACTTCAAGGAAAAAGTATCCTTGATAAGAAACCAGAAAGGGTTGAAGAGCTTATTAATTGCGTACAAGACGAATCCCTTGCTTCAATAATCTACACATCTGGAACAACAGGAGCCCCAAAGGGAGCAACTATTAGACATAGCGCCTTTTGGGCCATGTTAGATAACGTCAAACTGACCTTAAGTACTAATATAGATGGATCAGATAGGTCCCTAACTTTTCTACCTTTATCACATGTTCTCGGTAGAAGTGACTCCATGTTACATTTGGCCCTAGGACTTGAAACAATTTATGCAGAAAGTATTGAAAGGCTGGTGGATAATATAGGCCTTAGCCGACCCACAATCATGATCTCTGTACCAAGAATCTTTGAAAAAATATATTCGAAGGTCAAATCCAACATTCAAAGCGAAGGAATGATTAAACAAAAAGCTTTCGTTTGGGCCGAAAAAGTATCCAATGAATATTTTAGTTATTTAGATAGTGACCAATCACCTCCTACGACAATAATTATGGCGAGAGCATTAGCATTTAAAACAGTCTACTCAAAAATTTATGAGAGATTTGGTGGGAAAATTCGTTTCTTTGTTTCAGGTGGAGCCCCTCTTTCAGTTGATATCATTAAATTTTTAAGAAATGCCAACCTAACAATTCTTGAAGGGTATGGACTCACAGAAACAATTGCTCCCTGCTGCCTTAACCCTATTATGAAACAAATCCCAGGCACCGTCGGCTTCCCCTTAGGAGATACGCAATTTCGCTTTGCTAGTGATGGAGAGATACTTATAAAATCAACGGCATTATTTAGTGAGTACTACAAGAATGATGTGGAGACAAAGAATGCCTTTGAAGATGGCTGGTTTAAAACTGGAGACATTGGGGAATTAACATCCGAAGGCTACCTGAAAATTACAGATCGTAAGAAAGATATTATTATTACATCTGGTGGAAAAAATGTCGCACCACAAAAAATAGAAAATTTGATGAAGGGACGATTAAACGTTGCCCACTTCATGGTAATTGGTGACAAGCGGAAGTTTCTCACAGCAATAGTAGGGATTGAAAAGGAATCCTTCCTTCCTTACCTTGATCAACTTGGACTTAAAACAAACTGTACAATAGAAGAAATTGCTAATAATCAGCACGTTAGAGACATGATTTCCACTGAGATTGAGGAAGTTAACTCGAGGTTAGCTAAGTTTGAAACAATAAAGAAATTCTATATAGCTCCAATTGAGTTCACTCCTGAATCAGGGATGATCACAGCTTCTTTAAAACTAAAGAAAAAGGAATTACTTAAAAGGTTTGATAAAGACATTGATGCAATGTATAACTAAAAGACATTTTGACAATATACTAAAAATATCATACTTAAGAATATTCAAATTTTTATTTAACGGAGATACAAATGGCCAGAATTACAATTGAAGACTGCTTGGAAAAAGTTGAAAATAGATACGAGCTTGTTCACCTGACCATAAAAAGAGTAAAGCAACTAAGAGATGGTTCTGAATCTCTTGTTAGAAGTAAAAACAAAGAAGTTGTAACAGCTTTAAGAGAAATTTCTGCTAGTAAAGTTAAGCATGCTCCTATCAGTGAATACGATTCTGATGAATTCTAGATTTATTTAATAATTAAATATAAAAAAAGGGAGCTAATAGCTCCCTTTTTTTATTTCTTACCCTTAAAGGCTATTTTTAAAACTTCATCAAAATGTTCCACAGGATAAAACTTCAATCCCTTTCTGTGCCTATCAGGTACTTCAATTAAGTCCTTCTCACACTCTTTTGGAATTATAATTTCTTTTATACCGGCCCTTTTAGCTCCCAGTACTTTCTCTTTTATTCCACCAACTGGTAAAACTTTTCCAGTTAAACTCAACTCACCAGTCATTGCCAGTTGTGGTCTAACCTTCTTACCAGAAGCAAGACTATAGAGAGCTAATGCCATTGTTATACCGGCACTAGGACCGTCTTTTGGAGTGGCTCCGGCTGGTAAATGTAGATGAACCTCATGTTCTGATAAGAAGTCTTCTGGCACCTCTACAGGAGTTTTATCATCTTCACTTTTTGCCTTTTTCTTCTTAGGTTTTTTTCTAAGTTCAGCATCTATTTCTTGTTGTAATAGCTTCTTCACATAACTATAGGCTAAGTTGGCTGATTCATGCATGACATCACCTAACTGACCCGTTAGTTTAAATCCTCCCTTACCTGCAAGAGGAAGAGTTTCAATAAAGAGAATCTCACCACCATAAGCTGTCCACGCAAGTCCAGTAACGACACCTGGTTTAACAGATTTTTGCGCCATATCACTTGAGTATCTGGCACTTCCAACTAATTTTTCTAAATCTGTAACTGAAGGAGAAAACTTTTTTACTTTTCTCTTAGAAGAAACCTTTAATAGAGCAGCTTTTCTACAAAGTTTAGCAACGTATTGTTCCATCACTCTTACGCCAGGCTCTCTAGCGTAGTCAGATATAAGTTTTTTGATTACAGAACTTGTTAGAGAAAAATCTGAACGATTTAAGCCATGCTTCTTAAGTTGCTTAGGAATTACCCACTTAGTAGCAATTGAAACTTTTTCTTCAATAGAATAACCACTTAGTTCGATAACTTCCATTCTATCAAGTAGAGGTTCTGGGATATCACCTAAGTAGTTCGCTGTTGCAATAAATAAAACCTTAGATAGATCAAAAGGAACGTCTAAGTAATTATCTATGAAAGTTGAATTTTGTTCAGGGTCTAACACCTCTAAAAGAGCAGATGCAGGATCTCCCTGAAAAGATTGACCTAATTTATCAATCTCATCAAGCATAATAACAGGGTTGTTAACTTCAACTCTTTTTAAGGCCTGAATAATTTTACCCGGCATAGCTCCAACATATGTTCTTCTATGTCCTTTGATTTCCGCTTCATCTCTCATTCCACCAAGACTAAAACGATAAAACTTTCGGCCAAGAGCTTCGGCAACACTTTTTCCTAATGAAGTTTTTCCAACACCTGGAGGTCCAGATAAACAAAGAATCGTTCCATCATATCCTGGCTTTAATTTCCTTACTGCTAGAAACTCTAAGATTCTCTCTTTAGCTTTTTCTAATCCATAGTGATCTTTTTCAAGAATTTTAGCTGCCGTAGGCATATCAATTTTATCATCAGTAGACTTCGTCCAAGGAAGATCTAACATCCAATTAATATATGTTCTTGTAACATTATACTCAGGCGAGCTATCAGGAATTACTTCTAAACGATCTAACTCTTCTACTAAAGATTTCAAGGTCTCTTCAGGAAGTCCTGCTTCCTCGACCTGTTGTCGCATTTTCTTGAGGTCACGAGATTTCTCATCTTCATCCATACCAAGTTCGTTACGAATAACTTTTAGCTGTTCTCTTAGAAAATATTCTCTCTGATACTTATTTACTTTGTCGTTAACTTCATCAGAAATTTTCTTTTGAATGTCTGCAACATCTTTCTCTCTTTTTAGGTATACGAGAAGTTTTGCAAATCTCTTTTTCACAACAAGAGTTTCTAAGAAATCTTGTGCCTCAGAAATATCTAAAGATATTGCAAATGCAACAAGGTCTGCCAATGCACCTGGAGATGGTGGGTTCAACATGGCTAGTTTCATTTCCTCATTAAAGTAAGGATTGATTTCACTCAGTTTTTTAACCTGATTAATTACTGATCTAGTGTATGCATCTAGTTCTTCATCCGACTCTAGAATATCATCAAAAACATCAATTTTTGTAAGTATCAAAGGGGCTTCTTGAGAGATTCCCGAGGCCCTATATCTTTTAACTCCATGAACTAAAATATTCACAGATCCATCTGGCAACTTTAACTTCTTAACGACTTTACAAAGAACACCTACTTTATAAATATCATTCGAAGAAATTTCTCTAGCGTCTAAGTCTAAATCTTCTTCTGGAACAAATTTACCGTTCTCATCTTTTAATTCTGATTTAACTAAGTTTAGAGCTATATAACCTGTTTTCAAAAGTTGTTCATCAAGTTCAGGTGTAAACTTATCTTCAGTTAAAATTATTGGCGCAATCATTCCTGGAAAAATAGGACTATTCATAATTGGAATAATCACTACTGATTCAGGAAAGTTAGTATCGTCCACATCACTGGGCCGTATCTCAACCTGATACTCATTTTCAAGATCTGACATCGAATCTCCTTAATTATTTTACATCAATTACTAATCTACCAGGTGCACTAAGATAGAAAATATCTATACTAGCTGACTTGGTAAAAGATAACTCAATAGATAGTGAGTCTTTGCTAATGGGAAAAAATTTAATTTCATTTACAAATTTACTTTTGCCAAATGAATTTATAGAACTTGTTAATTCCGTGTCGAAGAAATCCACATACAACTTCCTCTCTCCTGAAGAAATATTTCCATACACTCTCGGAATTTTACTTGTTGTAAAGTCAAAAACAATTCGCTCATACCCTCTCTTAGGGGCAAAAGAATGACGAACAGCCTTTAGTTTAGACTTTCTTTTGGGGCCACCATTATGAAATATCCCACCATCAAAATAGACAGACTTTTTAGAACTCGAAATTCTTCGAATTCTCTCGCCCATTAAATCTTGTGAGTAAGAGGTAAATGATAGAACTAAAATAAATACTGAAAAAATCCATTTTCTCATGATGTAATTTCCTAATGAAATCAGCCATTAACACTATAATATTATGATACTAACCAGACAGGAAACCAAGTCCTTTATTCGAGAATCTGAGATGATTTGAATCTTAAGGCCAAAATCATGAAAAAACCTGTCAAAACGAGCGACGCACCGGGTCCACCACCTGTAGGACCACCACGTGTCGTCGTAATTGACCCACATGCTAGCGGAAGAGCATCATCTTTCTTCTTAGAGGACTTCTTTAAAAAACTTTCCGTAGTAACCGTATTAGCTACAACCTTATAAGTTCCACTAGCATCCATACAGTTTTGATTATCGGACAGAGATCCATAATTTTTTTCACTAACCTGGTAATAATCAATTCCCACTTTCTCTATGAGCCTAGTCGTCATGAAATAGAAATGCCTTCCCTCATTATAGTGAATTTTCCCCACAGTAAAGATATCTTGCACGTATGGACTGTAAGACAGATTATCTAAACTTTCAGGAAATAGTTTTAAAGAGAAAACATTCTTGCTTTGATCCAAATTCATTGGGATTCTAATTTTTATATCTAGGTCATAATTCCCATTCGCATCGATTGGAATAGAAGGAGTTGAGGGATACAAAATGGGCGTCATATAATCTGCATTATCTAGAGAAGCCTTTACTCTTAATGGAGAGAAAAATGGTTGAGTATGAATTTGGACTTCAAGATAGAGATCTTTTCCTGGATATATAGAAGACAGATTATGTTGAGAGAGGTTTAGACTATATTCATCTTGAGCGTCATCAAATACAACTGTACCTGCAATATTTTTGGAATTAAAAAAACCGACACTTGAGCTACCGATATAGTGATTTGAAATATCCTGAGAGACAAGGTTTATACTATTCGAACTACCTTTTGAAAGATTGTAATCACCTGAAACATCTAAGCCACACTTTATTGAAACATAACCCACATTAATATTTACAGTAGAAGAGGAAAGTTTTATTCCATAGGGATGACCTCTATCACTACCAAAGCATCTCTGAAAGAATGCTCCCTTGTATGAGTTATTCGAGTCACAGAAATTTTTCTTTCGAACGCTATAATAAGATGGAAGCGATGATAAATTATTCAAAGGTTCCACGTAGAGAAAGTAAGTCTCATTCAAAGGTAGATTATTAATAACAAATGATCCATTTGAATCTGAAACAGACGAAGCAACCTCTTCTCCTTTCTGCAAACTAAATGCTATAACATGTGCTCCAAATATCGATATAAGGCCCGCACTGCCAGCTACAGTTCCACTTATAGTTCCTAAACCCGACGTTCCATACAAATGTCTTACACCACTATTATCGTCGTCATGTAGTAGACTTTGTCCTTTACGTAACTCATAAAACATTGAAGCATCTAAAATTTGACTATGCCCAAGACCCAGTAAGTGCCCTACTTCGTGAGTAATAATATTTCCAAGATATTTCTTACTTATTGTGGAAGTACTGAATGTATGTTGTGAATCATTTAAAATAATATCTGCTTCATATAATTGACCTGTATTAATATCTGACAACATAGTCGTTGATGCCACGATCGTAGGATCTGAAAAAAACACACTATTATTTTGAAAATAAATATCATTTCGAGAAGAAAACTCACCATCATTTGTTGTGAACAATTTAACCTGATTTGGTATTTTTGAAGTCCACTGACTTACAGAGTTAGCAACAATACTTTGAACATTAGCGCTACTTAAGCCATCCAAGTTTGATGTTGATAAATTTAAATTAATAACTTTACCCGATTGCCACTTTATATAACTACCATTTGAGACTCTATTTATGACAAATGCTTGCGCTGATAAAGATATCAAGAGAAGAAGAATGAATGAAAAGGGCTTAAGCATTCTTACTATTTCCTATGATGTTTCTTTTTAATGGAAAGTGCTGAATAACCACCAAGTGCTGCAAAAAGAATCACAAGCCAAAATGTACTTGAAGATGATTTTTCTTCATTATCATCTAGAGTTTCACTCGCTATCGTACGGTTATTTCTGATACTAGCAGGAGCTCTCCCGGAAACAACTCTATTATCTTTATTTGGAACATAGACAAATTTATCTGTTTTAACTTTCACTAAGGGAGAGCCAAAGCTTCTTACCAGACTATCATTAAATTGCTTTATAGAAATTTTCCCAAGAGCTGGATGATTAGGAAAGACTGATGATTTATAGAAGGTCTCTTCTCTACTTTCTTGTATAAGATATTTTCCCATAGCTAGACCTTTCACTATAAAGCCAATGGGAGATTTCTTTACAACTAATAAAGTAACTTCATTTGGCTTAAAAGTTGGAGTACCAGATACTCTATAGTCTAAATTTTGCCATTTTCCACCGGGATAAATAACTTTGAAATTATTTTTATTAATTATATCTCTTTGTTTTATTCCCGAACTTTCTATAATTTGAAAAGTGGCTTCTGTGATAATTTTGTTTTCACCCATTTTTCTATAAGAGAGACCAACAAACTTTCCCTTTAAAACACCTGAAGCATCTTCCAATTGTTTATCTAGAGACAAGGGAATAAACGTGGCTGCACTGACTATCGAATGAATCGAAATAATGAATAAAAAAGCTAGAAATTTGATCATAGGTACAGCCTCTAATTAAAACCCTACCTTTATTATCGGCTATTTCTGCAAATTCTTTACACAATTCGTCATGTACTAACAAGCCTAACCAACTGAAAACACATTACACATTAATTATTCTGTCCGCATAACTTGAGAAGTGCTCATTTTCGTCCACTAAAACGATTGTATTCCCCTTCTTAATCAATGAGTCGAGGAATTCTCCAATCTTATATATTTCACGGTGAGAGAGGCCAAACGACAAGTCTTCAAAGATTATTAATGAATTTTCGATATTTTTTTGAAGCTCTGAAAGTAGTTTAAGTCGCTGCTTTTCACCACCAGAGAGTGAACTAAGAGAGCGATCCAAACTTAAGTAATCTAAATTTAAAAGTTTAAGATACTCCCATATTCGTTTTCCTTTTGGAGTTAGTCCTCTTCCATAAGAGCTTGTCGATAAATTAGGAATAACTTCACTCATTGGCTTGCTAAGCGTTTCGTAAATTGAAAAATTCCCATCTGTTATTGTTGCTATAAAAGGTTTTAGCTTCATCCCCTTACAATCATCACAAACAAACTGAATATCTTCTAAGAACTGCATATCAACAGAGACTAAGCCCTTGCCTTCACAACTGATACACTTCCCTAATTCCGAGTTAGAAGAAAAATGTCCATCTTTTAAGCCTAGATTTTTTGATACGGGCAAGTTGGCATAATACTTTCTAATATAAGGAGTGAGTCCAATCATTGTTCCCACAGAGGACCGAGAACTGAACTTATTAAACTTTGAATTAAGCACTAGAACTTTAGAAAAGTTGGGTAACTTCTTGGGTCTTTTAAAATCTACTTCACTTTTTGAAATTTTATCGAGCCCTAAGACTTCTGAAACAATATTAGCTAAACCCTCTATATATATTTCTTTCTTACTAGAGTAACTTTTTCCACGGACAATATTAAGTCCATTAATTGCAACATTTATATTTTCTAGACTAAAATTTTGCGTAGTTATTTTAGCAATAGAAAATTCTTCAAGATTCTTCTCTATCCTCTTTTTCGGTTTAGATAAAGATTGTGATTTATATTTACCTTGATAAGTTATTTTTCCACCATCAGGTCCAGCACCTGGACCCATCAATATAATTTCATCACTATTTCGTTGCAAGAAATCACTATGATCAACCAAGACAATTGTATTGAAGCTTGATTTCAATTTTCTTAAGTACTTTAGTAGTACTTTTTGTTCACTCAAATCTAGGCCTAAACTAGATTCATCTAAAATAAAAAGTGAACCAGATCCTTCAAAAGAAAGATACTTTACTAGTATTATTTTTTGATAATTATTTATAGATAAAGCTTTAACCTTAGATAACAATGATAAATGCCCCAATCCTAAATCAAGAGACACTTTTAAAATACCTTTAAGAGCACTAATCATTCTTGAAACATCTTTCCAATTTACAATTTTATCTTTTACTTTCTCTAACTCAATAACAAACTCAAAAAGCTGATTGAAGTTAAATTTCAAAATAGTTTCTAAATCAAACCTCTTAAGTTGTGGAATTCTAAAAGACAGTAAATCCCTACTCAAACGTGTACTGTCGCAACTTTCGCAAATTACTTCAGACTTTAAAGAACGAATTAAAATTCTTATATTCTTTTTATATTTCTTGGTTTCTAAATAATCGTACATTACAAGTAAACCACAATAACTACCTGAACCATTTTCCAAAAAGGTCCAAACCTTTTTACTTAATTTATGAAAGGGAACATTTGTATCAAACCCAGCTTTTTTAGCCTCTCTAATCATGTCTGGAAAAATATGCTTAAAATGAGAATACGTAAGAAAGTTTACAGCCCCCTCTTTTAAAGATAACCGATCATTCTTAACAATTTTCTCCCTATCATATTCCAAATTTAATCCATGCCCAGAACAATTGTCACAAGCACCTAAAGGAGAAAAAGGAGAAAAGACTAAAGGTGAAGAAATTTTTATTTTTTCGACTTTTTCACATTTTGAGCATTTCCTTTCTTTTGATATTCTAATTACACACTTACTATCAACGGCTGGAATATAAATAAGCAAAGAACCAGAAGTACTATTTAGTCGGAGCTCTTTAAGCCTATTTTCCAACTTACCTATCTTAGAGTACCTAAACTTTAGAAGTTCCCAGTACCTATGACTATCATCAAAATCACAGACTCCCTCCTCATAGGACCTAGATGGAAAAAAGGTATCTCCATAAATAGATGAATAGTCATCTCGGTCTAAAAAGAGGTGAACAACGTCTTTTGAATCTATTTTTTGTTTATTTATAAATTCTAACATTTCATCTAGAGATAGCTTAACCTCTAATGGCTCCTTATGGACTGGACAATAGTTTTTCCCAAGAGAATATAGAATTTTGGAAAGCCTTTCATTCACCCCCATCAGGTCAACGGCGCAGGGCCTTGAACCCACAACAGGATTTGATTGAGCCAAACCCCAAACAGGAAGCACAGGAGTAATCTCATCAACATCAGCAGACTGAGGAATATCCCAAAAAAATTTAACATCACTTGGAAACGAATTCATAAATCTTCGCTTAGATTCTGTCAGTATTGTATGAAAAGCCAATGAAGATTTACCGGAGCCAGAAGGTCCACATATACAAGTTATAGAATTGAGCCTTATCTTCAAATCTAAATTTTTTAGATTATGAGTACGAGCGCCCTTAATAACAATATTTTGATTAGACATAGTAGAGTTTAAAATAAAAAGGCCCACAGAAGTGGGCCTTTATTATATATCTTAAAACAAATATTAACGTTTTGAGAATTGGTACTTGGCTCTTGCGCCTTTAAGACCGTATTTCTTACGCTCAACTTTTCTAGAGTCACGAGTAAGAAAACCTGCAGCTTTCAGCTCAGCTCTAAGGGCTGGGTCTAATTTTAAAATTGCTCTAGCAATACCTAATCTAACAGCACCTGCTTGACCAGTTGTTCCACCACCTTGAACGTTGATGTTTATATCATATTTATCAGCAAGTTTAACTAGTGCTAAAGGTTGATTAACAACATATCTGTTAGTCCCTTTATCAAAGTACTCTTTAAACTCTCTCTTATTTACTGTTATCTTTCCAGATCCTTCCGCTACGTAAACTCTAGCAACAGAGGTCTTTCTTCTTCCTACAGCATGAGCATCGTAAGTTTTACCTTTAGTAGCCATTGCAATTCCTCTCAATTATTTAATTGCGTAAGCAGCAGGTTGTTGAGCTTCGTGAGAATGTGCCTCACCAGCGAAAACCTTTAGCTTAGTTAGTTGTTTTCTACCTAAAGAATTCTTAGGAAGCATTCCCTTTACAGCACTCATAAGAATCTGCTCAGGTTTTCTCTCTAACTGCTCTTTAGCCGTTCTTGATTTTAATCCACCAATATGATTAGTGTGCCAGATATAAAGCTTCTTATCCCACTTTGAACCTGTAAATTTAACTTTCTCAGCATTGATTACGACTACAAAGTCACCTGAATCAGTGTGCGGAGTATACTTAGGACTGTTCTTCCCTCTCAGGATATTTGCTATTTCAGTCGCAAGTCTTCCAACAACTTTATCATTAGCATCAATAAGATGCCACTTTTTGTCTGTGTCAGCTGGCTTCAATACAAAAGACTTCTGCGTGTACATAAACTACCTTCCAAGTAAAAATATATTTACTGCAATATGTTAATTTTTTAATACTCAAAATACGAGTGTTAGACCTTATACTGGTTTATTGGGCCACTAGTCAAGACCAAAAACTCTTTCAGCATAATTATTATGAAAATATTTAAAATTAAAAATAAATGCTATTTAAACCTCTCGTAGAGCTAGAAAAATCCAATCGAAAGATGAAAACGGCCGTAACTCTCTCTGTTTACTCCATTATGTGTTTTTCGTCTCAACTTGACTCCATAATCAAAATCCAAAGTCCCAACAGGGGTAACATATTTCAAAGTAAGACCGACGGATGTACGTAAATCCAATACCTTAAAGCTATTTACAAACACTCTACCCGCATCAAAGAATGGCCCAAGAACAAAGGTATCACTCACAGAGTACCGCGCCTCAAGCTTAAAGTTAGTAAAATAAGCACTATCCCTAATGATTACATCTCCAATATCCTCACCGGTAGAAAGGATGTTTATTTCATCCTCAGCAAAACCTCGAACGATATCCACTCCATTTAATCTAAAGACCTTAATTGAAGGAATATAGCCGTCTGTGACGACATCTCCATTTGAGTCTGTAATTGGTGAACCGTCGGCATCTAGCTTCGCTTTATTTGAAAAGTTCTTTTGAACACCCCAAGCTACATTTAATGCAAAAACAAGATCTTTATAAGGATAATAAAATCTATTCCTGGAAACTAATTTATAATAATTAACCTTTATAGTCTCATTGTTCATTGAGCCAAAAAAGGGATTGGCAAACTCTACTGACAAACTATAGAAAGAACCTTTCCTGGGAGAAACTTCATCATCTCTAAAATCAAATGAAATTCCTGGTGTGATAGCACCAATATTAAAATCATCGTTATTGATGGCGCTGGTTGCATCATACTGATTAATTCTTTCAAATTGATACTTTAAAGATCCTGAAAAATAATCTGTAAAACTCTTTGATAAGCTCGGAGCGATTCTGAAACGATCAGCATCAAATTCGTAATACCTCTTTCTTTCAACAGAAAAACCTAAATCTCCCTCCATCCGTCGTCCAAAAATCTTTGGAACAAAATATGGCTCAGTTAGGTTTCCTCGAAAAGAAAACTCTAGCATGTCCTTCTGCTCCTGCTGCCTTCTAGAGTCAAAGGAGCTATAACTTGTTCTCTTATTTACCTGAGCCCTTAAGGATCCAATACGATTCATACCATTTATATTATTGTAGTTTGTTCCAATAGAGAATTTGTAACCTAAGTCAGTTCGATAACCGGGAGCGAAAAAGGCAGTACCAAAGTCTTTCTCCTGAACCTGAACTAATAGATTGTAATTATTTGTATCTTTATCAAGTAGTGGGCGAATAATTATACTTGAAAAGATTCCTAAAGAAGACAATCTATTTTTAAGCTTTTGAACTTTCTCAGGTGTTAACAACTCACCTCTTTTAAAGTTAATTTCTCTATCAATAACTATTTTCTTAGTTTTAGAGTAACCTGATACGAGCGAATTATTATAAGTTACCTTGTCTCCCAGCCTAACTTCAACAGCTATAGTTGCTGAGGTAAAGCTAGGATCATATTTTAATATTTCTCCAGCCTTTAGCTTTGTCGAGACAGCAAAGTAATAACCTTTATCTTTTAAAAACTTAATAGTTTTTTCTAGATCTTTATCGACCTCCAAAACGTTCAGTGGATTATCTTTCTTATTAACTAAAATACTCTCAATTTGTTTTATGTAATGAGATGGAACACCAATGAAGGCAATCTCCTTAATATTTACTTGCTGCCTTTCCTTAATTCTATATTCAATATCTACACGGCTTCTCTTCTCATTAAATGTAACCCTTGGAGATGAAATATCAACTTGAACATACCCAAGTTCTAAATACTTCTTTTTTACAATTTCCGTAAATGAGTTCACATAGTTTAAATCTAAAAAACCTCTTTCGATAAGAACTGAAGCATTGTTAAAGTAGATGTTCTTAATTTTCTCAATACTAAAATCTAAATTTCCCGCAAAAGAGAGAGAATTCACTACGACCTTATTCCCTTCATTTATTGAAAAATAGTAATTAATGAATGCTTGGCCCGTTCCATCTGTTCCTAAGTTCTTATATGTACTCACCTTGGTATTAAAGATACCTATGTTTTCATACATCTTGATGACAAGATTAACCAAATCCACTTCTTTAAAGTAGCCAAGGTTTATTTTAATTTCTTCTTTTAGTTTACTTAGAAGTTCTTGATGATTAAAAACTTTTGCTCCATGAAAACTAAAGCTGTGTTTATTGCCAAGGTCAACTTGAATTCTCAATAAAATAAAATCATTCTTCATAAACCTAGGAGTTAATATTTTTACGTTTGAAGAAAAATATCCCTCTGAGAATAAATCAGCAGAGAGTCTTTCTATTTCAAATTTTACATCTATCTTATTCCATACTTTATTCTGAAACTTATGAAATCTTCTCTTAATTAATTCTACAGACTTTGTATCACTCTCAGATATTATTTTAACCTGCTTAACCTTAATAAAATTACCAGTTGAAACTGTAAATTCGATATTCACTCTCGAGTTAACTTCAGATATTTTTACCTTTAAAGTAGCATTAGAGTATCCCCTCTCAACAAAATATTTAATAACTTCCTCTTTGGCCTTCTCCAAAGATGATTCCCGAAAAAATGATCCATCACTCAAATCAACAATTCTCTCAAGAGCTCTTGTATCGATATTAGTATTGTGTAAGATCTGAAAAAGAGAAATTTTCTTATAAAAACTTATATTAAGATGTAATACCGACTTTTTATCGATACTATATGAGAATCTTGAAATTGAATTATCAAACAACAGAAGATTAAAATAATCTTTCAAAGAGTCTTTAAACAAGCCTTCTTCAATTTTTTTCTGAACATCGCCTTTGAAATCAACACACTTCTGATCGCTACCTAAACAAACAACTTCAAACGATTGAAGCTGAGAGCTTTCTCCCTTAATAATAAAGGACGAAAGAAGCATAGAAAATAATAATATAGTTTTTAATAAGTCCATTGTATCTTTAAATCTATTCCAAATGATGTTGGATCCTTGGATTGTTCCTCACTCGCTGAGTTTATTTCGTATACCCCTTCAAGGGAAACATTTTTTAATATATTATAATTAACATTCATTTCCTGTTTTTGCTCCGCACTTCCACCAACAGTACTTGCTAGAGAAAGGTCAACATCCTTACTAATTTTCTTTTCAAGTTTAATTTTTGTGGCACTCTTGTAGCGACTTGAACCTGTATCAGAAACTCCTGATTTCCCTTTCAACAAAGATGATTCATTTTCTTCAAACTCAGGAAGAACGCTTAGTTTTAATCCTAGATTTGAACTTAATCCCTGATTTTTCAACAACTGATCAAACAATAAAGTCCCTATTCCTAAAGTAGTAGCAGACCTTCTATCTTTCTCTTCAAGTTCTTCTGAAATTTCAGAAGTAAATCCCAAAGTAAGAAGACTAAAGATATCTTCTTGTTTCAAGAAAGGATCCGAAGTAACCGAAAGCTGAGGATCATTAGCAAGGCCATATACATCTAAATTTATATTGTATTGATTAATACTACTATTTCCATTAAATCTTAATTCAGGAATTAACCCTTTATCTTCACTAAATGACAAACTTCCCTCTTTAATCACAAATTCATTTCCCTTAAATAACAACTTACTTAAACCAGGAACAACTTCTACCACACCGTTAATGCTTGGTTTATATACCTTTCCCTTAATTCTACCACTTCCGACCAGACGTAAATCGGCGAGAAGATTTCTCACGACGATTGGTTTATCAAATCCAATTGATAAATCTAAATCAAAATAATCAAACCTATTATCAAACTTACTTTCAGGAACATACTTCTGATAAACGCCTCTTCCAGACACACTGGGAGGACTTAAGTCTTGAAGCTCATCATTAATTGTTCCATTTAATACAGTAATACTTCCACTCAATAAATAAGGAAAGTCACTTCCTTCAACCCGGGCATTTCCTGAAAGTAAAACGCCACTCTTTTTAAATAAAGGTATATAACTATTTGTAAATTCTAGTGATAGATCGACAACAGGATACGGAAGAACTAGCTTAATAAGTCCGCTACCATTAATCTCTCCCTTTCCAAAATATCCATCTAACTTATTTACTAAGATACTATTTTGATCAAGAAGAATATCAAACCCTAAACTTGAAAATGAACTTGGCACTCCAATAATTTTTAAGAATATATCTTCACCTGAAAAACTATGATCATATGTTAAGTTCTTAACACTTCCCTTTAAGTTTCCTTGACCTTTTATCAATCCAGTTGACTTTGATATTTTTGAACTCAACAATTCAAGAAATGAAGCATCTATTTTAAATTTTTCACTTATTACTATATTATCCTTTAAACTACCTTTTCCATTAAGCACTAAATAATCATCAGAATCACTTATGAGTCTGAAGTCGACTTCTTTTATTTCCCCATCAACCATATTGAATAAAGCTTTTTCACCATCGATGAACAAACTTTTGCTTCCTTTAGTAAATTCGAACTCTGAAAGCACTAGGTTTAAAGATAAATCGCTTAAATTAAACATTGAAAAAGATGATGTAAAGCTTCCCCTCGTTTTACCAGAGATATTTGGCAACTCCATGTTATGGTTAGAGATGACACTAATAAGCTCCCTGATATCCCTAAAGTCCAGAAAAGAGTTCAGATAAGATTTCTGTTTCGTTTTATCATCGAAATTTAAATATAAATTATAAGTAACCCTGTCCCCAAGGAAATTTCCACTTGAGAATACTTCTTTAGAGTTATTATAAATTGTTATAAATGACTCAGGAACTTGCACATTTCCTAGAAAACTATTTGTAAATTTAACATGTGATCTTGTAGAGAAGTCATCAAATGTACCATTACCATAAAACTCACCTGCAAACTCACTTGCAAAACCTAAGTTTAAAATCCTGTACGTTTCAAGATCTTCAAGTTGACCATCTATTATTTTCGCATCATATTCAAAATACTGACTCTTTGTATTTACACTGGCCTTTCCTAGCACCTTAGAAGAACCGTGCCTCATTTTTAACTTGTCTACCTTAAGTACATTATCTAAAAATTCAAAATTAAATGATAGAGATTCAGATTTCTCCTTGAATATTTTCAAGTCACTTCCATCAACTATTCCATAAACTCTAATTCCTTCAGGGTTTAAGTCTCCATTAATTTTCACTTTCGCTTTATAGGTAAATCCGAGATGAGGAGAATCCATAAAACTTACAGCTTTCACTAATGGTTTAAAGATAATCAAAGAGTCCTCTAAATCAGTTTGTAATAAATCAATGGATAAATTAATTTTACCATCTTTAAAATTTATATACCCATCACTTGTATACTTCGTATTAGAAAATCTACCTAACGTATTACTTATTGATAAAACGAGATCCCTTAAATCTAAAGAGATATCTCCTTTTAGTTTTTTAATTTGATAATCTAAAATATCGACATCGACAAAGTCGACTTTAAAATCAAAAACAACATCTTTCCCCCCGCCTGAAATATTCATTAAGAAAGGACCTTTCCCATATAACTGTAAGCCAGAGATAGGACCAACTTCAGCAAGATCTATTTCGGAGTCAGTAACTTTTATATCAATTTTCTTAGAGCCAATGAAACCATCTGCCTTCAAAAAGGAGTAATCCCCCACCCGCAGATCGAAACCAAGATAAACTTCTCCAGTTGGTAAGACTTGGACAAAACCACTCTCGATTTTAACTTCTTTATTTTTTAATATTGGAGACTCCGCTCCCACATCTAAAACAAAGTTTTCTAATTTTGAGTCCTTCTTGATATCAAAATTAACATTGTCATCGTCCCACTGAACAGAGACTTGGCCAGTAACATCCCCTTTTAATATGGATAATTTATCTCTTATTGAATATAGAATTGAATTTGTTTTGAATCTACTTACTTTAAAGTTAGCAAAGTCATTAGAAATCTTTTTGTCTTTAAAGTTATAAGCGACAATCTTGTCTTCGAGCTCTATTATACCTTTCCCATCTTCTACCATCAGTTGATCAATAATCAGATTATCTTCATTTACAGTAAATTCAGTATAAACATTATCAACGTTGGCATATTCTGATCTAAAATCTATTAAACGAAGTGAGCCATCAATCTCAAATGATTTTGTTAAATCACTTTTAACTTCAGATTTAAATTCAAACACCCCTTTAAGTCCAACATCTTTCAGATACTTGTGTGTATTTATATATTTTATTTTTTCTATTAATCCTCTTAAGTACACTGAACCATTAAATTCTAAATTCTTTTTAAATAAGAGGGCTCCGTCCACAATTACCCGTTGAGAGTCTTTCCAAATCTCGCCCTTCTTCAAGAGTAGCTTCTCTTCGTTTAAATGAAAACCTAGGGTTACGTAATCAAATGATCTATATTCAGAATCTTTAATTAATGATTTATCAACCTTCAATGCATGTGCTTTTATATTCGCTTCTAAAACGGATTTATAAACAATAACATCACAATATTCAAAATAACCCGTGATAAATTCTGACTCCACATAGGATCTTTTTATATGTACTCCGCCAATTTTTACTGGAAGTGCTACTTGAAGGATATTTTTCAACTTAGGGAAAATCTCATTATACTCAATTTTCTGCTGACCTTTTTTCTTAATACCCTTGATGAGAATGTTGGCATCCTCGATCCCAACCTTTTGAACTGAAAACCTATTACTAAAAAAATCTGATAATCCAAAAGATAGACTTAAACTTCCGGCTTCAATTTCTATCTGCGGTGAAGCTAACCTATTTCGAATACTAACATTTTTTAGATAAGTAGCAGGTGGAAACATATCAATTTCAATGTGAGAGAAACTAATATCAAAACTTGTTTGTCTAGAGATAGTTTTATTAATTCGATAAGCTAACATTTCTCCAAAATATTCAGACTGAACAAAACGCCACGTAGACAAAACTACGATTGCCATAAGTATGGTAAAAACGATTAGAATTTTATTTAACCTATTCAATCTCTTTCAACCTATATGACACCATTCGAAATTTCTTATCTAACCTATAGACTTTTGCATACGCGGCTAAGGCCTCGCGTTTTCTTCCAAGTTCCCTCAAGACCTCGCCTTTTAAGTAGTAAAAAGAGACTTTCTCTTTTTCCATTAAAGCAAATGTGTCGAGGCAAATTTCAATTTCATTCAAGGAACCGTAGTAATTTTGAGCCATCCTTAATGTTTCACATCTTAGATAAGTTAGCTCTATTCTCTGTTCGAGCTGCCCCTCCATTAAAAGGTCTACTACTCTATCAATGAGAGATAGGGAAACAGAATAAAAACCAAGAGAATTAAAAGTGTAAAGAAGTTCTCGATACTGTCTTAATATTTCTTCATCGTCCATTAATTCGTATGATTTTTTTGCAACTCTTTCCAAGTGGAGTACTTGTTCATCCTCCAGAGATTTTTCTTTTGAAGTGTACTTAGTTAATTCTAGCAAGATGTCATTTTCAATTTCTGAAATTGTTTTAGAAGTTTTATTTAACTTAGAGCCTTGCTTCCTATGCTCCTTCTCTTCAATTTCTCTGACAAGAGAATGGTCTCTATCTAAATCTCTCAACTGCTCAAGTAAGCGTGTAGCACCTTCCATATCACTTTCTACTTTCAATATATTTATTTGATTAACAAGCCTTCTTATTGTTATATCTTTTTGATCTGTTTCATCAGCAAACAGATCGTCACCCATATCGATATCTCCATATGAAGTTCTTTCAATATTTACGATATTCTTTATTTGATTAGAAGTTCGTTTATCTTCGAAGTTAAATATTTTTTTCAAATACTTTTCCGATTCAATGGCCATGGGCTGGTTACTCATTTGGATTGAGTAACCAATCAACTCTATTAAACATTGTTTAGATTCATTATTAACGATTAAGAGTTCATATATAGATTTTAATAGTTCTTTCAATTTTTCAATATCTAAAGAACCCCTTGAAGATAATATTTTTTCCTTCATGACGAAGGATTGTTTTCTCCAAACAATATTTTCGAAGTCTATGTTTAAATGACTTATTTTAGAAGTACGATTTTTCTCAAGGGCATTTAAATAAACATTTTCAAAATATTCTATATCGCCTAATCCAAAATTAATTACGAGCTCTTCATCAATACTCAAGAGGTCTTCTATGCCGAGTGTTTGAAGGTCTTCAACTTCTTTTTGCAGTATTGAGAATGACTTATATTTCAGGAGTTGAGTTTTATATTTTTTAAAAAGGTTATCAAAACTTTCTAATCTACCATTCTTCAAAAAAATATCTTTTGCGATTGGATAAATTATATAAAGGTCTTCAACACTCACTAATGTTAAAGTTCTTTCTAAAAAGTACACAGGCTCTAGGTTTGAATTTTTAGCAATCTCTAGAATCTTAACTCGTTGTAAGATATAGACTTCTTTTAAGTTTTCAAAAACTTTTTCAATGAGTTTAAACAATTCCGAATCTAAAATATTATTAGATGATAAGAATAAATCGATTGATTTAAACGCTTGCGTAATCTTATTTTCAGCAATTAAATTTTCTAACTTTCTTGTTAATTCTTTCATAGTAAAATCTTGAGTTAAGTGATCTGCCTCTTAAATGAATACAGACACTTAACTCTTATTTTACTTCAATTTCTTAACTAAGAAGTCGGTAGCGTAATTATTGCCCCTAAAGTCTTTATCGGAAATAATCATTAAATGAAGTGTTTTATTTGTTTTAATTCCTTCAATAACCGTCTCTTTTAGTGCTCTTTCCATTCTGTTTAAACACTCGTCTCTATCAACTCCACTAACAATAATTTTAGCTAACATAGAGTCATAGTAATGAGGTACAGAATAGCCTGAGTAAATAAAATCATCTACACGGACACCAAGACCAGCAGGTCTGTGGTAATGAAGAATTTTCCCCGGACTTGGAACAAAAGTCTTTGGATCTTCTGCGTTTATGCGACACTCTACAACGTGACCACTAAAGACAATTTGCTCCTGAGTGAAGGAAATTGATTCACCAGACGCAGCAATGATTTGTTGAGCAATTAAGTCAACTCCAGTTCTTTGTTCTGTCACCGGATGCTCTACCTGGATACGAGTGTTCATTTCCATGAAGTAGAATTTATCATCATCTTGATCGTATAAGTATTCTACTGTTCCTACAGAGTCATATTTAACAAACTTTGCTAAATTAACTGCGGAGTCACAAATTTCTTTTCTTCTTTCGTCACTTAATACTGGACAAGGAGACTCTTCTACAACTTTCTGGAATCTTCTTTGTATTGTGCAGTCTCTTTCACCTAGATGAATAACATGACCTTTTTTGTCCGCCAGAATTTGAACTTCTACGTGTCGTGGGTTTGTGATGTATTTTTCAATAAATAAAGTATCGTCACCAAAGCCAGCTTTTGCTTCCATTTTTAATCTAGAAATCGCAGATAAGATATCGGCCATATCATCGATTCTCTGCATTCCTCTACCTCCACCACCAGCGGAAGCTTTTATCAATACAGGTAGTCCCATTTTTTCTACTTCAGACAAGATTTCATTATCTTCCCTTCCATTTACTTTGATAGGTTTTAAAACTGGTAGGCCCGCATCTTCAGCTATAACTTTAGAAAGTATTTTATCACCCATTCTTTCAATACAGTCAGCGTTAGGACCAATAAATTCAAGCCCCCACTTTTCACACATTTCTGCGAACTCTTTATTTTCAGAAAGAAAACCAAAGCCAGGGTGAATTGCATCAGCCCCAGTGATCTCTGCAGCAGATAAAATATTTGGGATATTTAAATAACTTAGACCAGGCTTTGCTGGACCTATGCAGACAGACTCGTCTGCTAATTTTACGTGAAGAGAGTTTTCATCAACTGTCGAGTGAACTGCTACTGTTTCAATTCCCAGTTCTCTACAAGTTCTCGCAATTCTTACGGCTATCTCACCGCGGTTAGCGATTAATATTTTTTTGAATTTCATAACTGATCCGTTTTTACGGTTTAACTCTAAATAGAACTTGTCCAAATTCTACGTATGTTTCATTTTCCACACAAACTTCAACGACTTCTCCTGAAATATCAGATTCAATTTCGTTCATAATTTTCATGGCCTCAACAATACACAGAACCTGTCCTTTAGAAACTTTATCTCCAAGCTTAGCGTATACTGGGGCTTCCGGCGAAGCTGAAGTATAAAAAGTTCCAACAAATGGACACGTTACATCGATAAGTCCGTCGTTTGAGGCTGCCGCCACAGGGGTCCCTGCTGCTGGAGCAGCCGCTAATACAGGAGCCGCAACAGTTGTTGCTGCAACTGGTACACCTGCTACAGGAAAAGAAATTGAAAACTTCTTTTCTTCACTTTGATATTTTAATTCACTTGCTCCTGCTTTTTTTGCAATCGCAATAAACTCTTCTAATTCTTTAAATTTCATTTTCGATCCTAGATTTTTGCTCTTTCAATATAGTCACCAGTTCTGGTGTCAATCTTGATTATTTCGCCTTCTTTAATAAAAAGTGGAACCTTGACTTGGAGACCTGTGTCCATTTTAGCCAACTTCGTTCCACCTTGAGCTGTATCACCCTTTAACCCTGGATCAGTTTCGGCAACTTTCAGCACAACAAAATTAGGAAGATCAATCGCGATTGGGTTTCCTTTATAATATAAAACATCAAGGTTTATACCTTCTTGTAAATACCCTGCTGCTGTTCCTGCTTGTTCAGTTGTTACATGAATTGTTTCAAAAGAAACTTGATCCATAAAATTGAACCCCTCTTGATCACTATACATATACTCAACATTTTTTTGTTCTAAATCTGGTTCAAAAACACCAGTGGCAACTCCTGATTTGAAAGTTCTCTCAATAACTGCATTAGTTTCAAGATTTCTTATTCTACATATCGTAAATGCAGAACCCTTTCCAGGATTTGTAAAATCAGATTTAATGATTAGAAATGGCTTATTATCCAATTCAATCCATACACCTTTTTTTAATTCAGTTGTTTGTAGCTCACGTGCCATTTCTTGTACCTCTAGTTTATTAATTGTGAAAGTATTCCAAATAAGTAGGCTTTACTTCCAAGCCCCTCCATTATGATAGTGGAGCTTTTGGCCGTCAACTTTGTTTGACGGTAAGCATCTCTCAAATGAGTATTACTCATATGCACTTCAATAACAGGAATTTTTAACATTTTTAAAGCATCTAGTATTGCTACAGATGTGTGTGAGTAAGCTGCTGGATTTATTACTAAACAGTCGTAATTTTCATTGAGAGCAGTGTGTATTTTCTCAACAATCTCACCTTCGATATTTGACTGAAACCAAACTGTTTCAACAGCTCCAAAGCCAAGTGTACTTAAAGAATTATTTGTACTGGACTCTATTTCACTAAGAGTTTGTGAACCGTAAATTTCCGTCTCACGAGTCCCTAGTAAATTTAAATTTGGTCCATTTATAACCAAAAATTTCTTCGCCATTCCAGCCTCAACTATCTAATATTTATGAAATTAAATATCGCGTCAAACTACCAATGTAGGCTCGGCTTGTAAAGAAAAATGGGGCTATCTGTTCTTGTTAAGTATCAGTTCCGCCCTTGATTCTAAGGCTTTATGAAAGGCATTGAGTCTATTTTCAATTAACTCTAGTTTTTTATTTTGTACGCTAGAAGAGAGCTCTTCAACGATATGAATTTTACTTTCTGCATTAAACTTTTGATCAAAGAGATTCATTAAATCATCTCTACCACTATCTTCAGAGTTTGTTGAAATTGAAGAAAGATTTTTCGGCTGCTCTACCGCAACTTCTTCGGCAGGCTCTTGTACTTCTTCTTGGAAGAATACATCACTAAGTACTTTCTCAACTTCTTGTAGTTTTAACTTCGTTTTTAGATCATTTGGATTTAACTCTAAAATTTTCTCTAGGAGATCTCGAGCTTTATCTAAATAACCCTGATTACAATACAAATCTACTAGCGTATGAGTAATGACTGGAGTTTCAGGTTGTACGAATTCATTAGGGGAAAGTTCTACTTTGAATTCGCGAGAGATACTTTCCTTTTCTTCAACAACTTCTTCTTCAATTTCTTCTGGTAATTTTGAGTTCATTGACCATTGGTCAAACTGCTCTTTACTCTGTTCAGTTTCATCTTCCGAAGATAAATCCACCTTAACCCAATCATCAATACCTTCAAAATGTGAAGGTTCACTTTTCATAGAGTCTACATCAAAGAGTATGTTTTTTTCTTGTTCAAAAGCTGGAGAACTCGAGAATTCATCTTGAACATTAAATTTTATGGGACCAAATTTCTCATTATCTTTTTCAATAGCTTTAACTTTCTCTGCAGCATCTTTATCTTTTGGGTTGATGAAAAGAAGATATTTTAAATTCTCTAGAGCTTCTTCACTTTTCTTAAGTTCTAGACAAATTTCCGAAAATAACCTTAACATGCGAATATTGTCGCGATTTGAATCAATTAAAGGCCGTAATATATCGTAAGATCTCTTGTAATCACCATTGTCAAAATAACAAAAACCAAGACCTAAATGTCCAAGAACATAACTTGGATTGAGTTTAATTCCTTGGTTTAATGTATCTATGGCCTGTGTAAGAAGACCATTTTTTCGATAGTATTCGGCAAGAGGAGCAAAAACTCTCGAACTTGGATCTTTCTCCAATGTCGTTAAATATCTTTCTAGAATCTGATTACTATGTGCCATAAATTCTATAACTTCTCTACAATTCCAGCTTCTTCCTGGTTTACAATTCTTGGTGTTATGAAAATAAGAAGCTCTTGCTTAATAACTTCTGGTGCATAAGGTGTTCTAAACAACCAGCCTATCAATGGTATATCTTTTATGAAAGGAATACCTGAATGAGACTCTCTTTTTTCATAGTTATATACACCACCAATTACGATTGTCGAACCATTATCAACTAGAACATTTGTGATTACACTTCTTTTTTGTTTGTCTGGTGGAGCTGCTGCTGAAGGTCTGGTACCAAACTGTTCTTTTGTTAGATTAATTTCGAGGGAAATTGAACCTTCATTTGTTACCTGTGGAGTTACTTCAAGTTGTAAAGATGCTTCAACACTTTCAAAAGTAATCTCAGACGATGTGGCATCCTGACTAACTGATTTTGAAAAACTTGTAGTATCAGTTGTGGCTATGACGGCTTTTTTCTTATTTTGTGTAATTACTTTTGGACTTGCAACAATTTTACCTTTTGATTCAGACTCCAAGAGCTGTAAAGAGAACGATAAATTTAATAACCTATTAAATCTTGTTACCGTAAGACCAAACAATGATCTTGCCCCATCTCCCGTTGAAGGTGCAGAACTAAATGAAAACCCTGGTCCAGCATTTGTTCCTGAAATTATATCAGAGCCAATAACTGACGGCTGAGCAGGACCGACTTGTCCAATAGGATCATAACCAAAGTTTAATCCATTTTGTAATCCAATTTCTTTCTTATAACTTTCATTAACTTCTACAATCTTAGATTCAATTAAAACTTGAGGAGTCTGTGTATCTAAAACTTCTACAATCTTTCGAATTCTTTCAATAGTATCAGCTGTATCTTTAACGATGAGTGAGTTCGTTCTCACGTCATGATTTAGCTTTCCTCTTTTTGTTATGTAATCTTTTAGGATATCTAACATTTCCTTTGTTGTAGCATAACTAATTGGAAAAACTTTCGTCACGAGAGGAACTTCTTTTTCCTTTAGCTTTCTAGCCTCATATTCCTTCTTTTGTTCTTCAGCCGCTTTCTCATAAGTCGTAACCATAAGAATGACACCATTCTTTCTAGCAACTAGCTTATTTAATCCAAGAATTGTATCTAATGCCTGATCCCAAGGAATATTTGTTAAGTTTAAAGATAGGGGTGGTTTAGTATTTATTTCATCTGTAATAATGATGTTAAAACCAGATGCATCAGCAATCATGTTTAATATATCCGCGACAGGAAGATCCTTAATATTAAAAGTAATTTTCTTACCAATATATTTCTTTCTACCTGATAGTGTTAAATTCTCTAAAATATCTTCTACACTATCTGATTTAGGAATACTGAGTTTCCCTACTTCAGCAACTTCCTTTGTAATTTTCTCTTCGTAACTTTTGTTATCATCAATAGTTCTTTGAGAAAAAACACCAAAACGACTTTCGACTTCGAGGATAATTTTATTGGGCTCTCTTTTAAGAATACTTCGAACGTTATCTCTTAACTGAATTGCAATTCTTAAATCTTCAGGATTAGATGTTTTCCTGTAGGCAGATACAAAAACAATACTTCCACTAAATTCAGAAGTATCGAAGGCCCTAATGACTCTATCAGTAGACTGAACACCTTTTAAATCAATAATGATTTGTTTGTCTTCAGTGACATGAAACTTCTTCGCCTTTGCAATGTTATTATCAAAGGTAAGCTCTATTAGAGCGACTTCATCTTTTAATTTGTAATTAATTTGTTCTAATGTTGTTGCATAGACACTTGATGAAACAAATAATGATATAATTAAGAGTTTTTTAAGAAAACTTCTTATCTCCATCTCAACCTCTTCCTAAGGTAAAATGTTCCCGGCACGGAAACTATAAATCACTTAAATTATAGCATAAGTTAGAAAAAGGTTGACAGTTTTTTTAGTCGCTTGAAACGGGAATGATGGTTTCGAGGTATTCATCTTGATCGTATACATTACGAATTTTCTCAACTAATACGATTCCACCGGGAAGAATGGCTTTTATCTCTGCATTATTCTCACCCAACTTCATCCCTTCTTTTAAGATAAAGGACTGCTCTCCTGGTTTTCCGGATGAATCAACCATCTTCGCGACAGCTCTACGTTCTTTACCAATTAAAATACCTGTTATTTTAATTTGATCTAATGGAACATTATCAATAGAGGGAATATTGCTAAATACTGTTCTTAGCCCTGGATAATCCTTCTTACTTCTTCGCCTTCTTCTCAATTCTCTTTTAAAAGGATCTCGCATTTCAAAGGGATTTTTTATTCTACTCGCCTTATTAAGATCAATACTCCCATTGGACGCTTGTGCCCCCAATTGGAACGAAAGACCAAAACTTGTCATTATAAATGTTAAAGCCAGCATTTTTTTCAAATAATTGTCCTATTTTCTTTTCTTTCTTTTTCTAGGTCTCTTCTTCTTTTTAACCAACTTTTTTTTCTTAAATTCTTTTTCGATATCATTAATTCCACGGCTCTCTCGATAACTTTTATTATAACGGTAAGTTTCAATAATAATATCACCATTTATAATTTGGAAACGACCACGTTGTTTTTCTTGCTGATTTTCTAAAAATATTCTCTTAACATTTAAAATACTTCCTTCGTTTCCAATTTTTTCCATCAACATAAGGAATTGTAGATAAGTACCAGAGGCCTTTAGACCATATCTCTTGGCAATATAGAAACCTTTATCTATTTCATCAAGTGGAGTTAGATAAATATTTTTAATATTCAAAGACTCTGCAATACCTTTTAATAGCGAAAGGTTTTTTGTGTCGTCTACCGTATCGGGAAGCTTTTTTTGTAAATTTTCAATTTCTTTTGCAACTAATTCAATTTTGCCTTTTGCTGTTTCGACATCTTTTAAATACGACTGTAATTGTCTCTTCTCTTTCTTAGCTTTTCTAATTTTGTTTTTGAGGACTGGAATTTGTCCCTTAATGTTTTCGACACTATCTTGATCTTCTGACCACTTAGTAAATACAGTAAAAGCGATGTAGATGAAGAAGATAAAATGAATTTTTGAAACAATTGCTTTCATTTATATTCCTACTGAGACCAAGGATCAAACTTGTCTATCTTTCCAACAATTGTAAATTCTTGGGTACGATAATCTGATCCCTTGTCCTCTTCCACTGTTTTAGATTCCTTTAAACTTAAAGGTTGTCCAAAGAAACCTGCATTATTTGCACTTGCTATAAAGTCACCGATACTTTTGTAGAGGACTCCTCCACCCTTAATAGTCATCGTTTTATCTTCTGCTATTAAGAAAGATTTAAACCAAATATCACTAGGAAGCTTACGAGCAATCTTCTCCATAATTAAGCTAGGATTTCTCTTTTCTTGTAAAATTAAGTCTACCTGAACTGTTCTTTTTTGAAGTTTTGAAACTTGCTTATTAAAGGCATTAAGACGATCTTTAATATCTTTGTTACCTCTTAAACCTTTTTTGAGTTTTCTATGCGCTATTTGTAACTTTGTAATTTCTGCTTTGATTTCTTTTTTATCTTCTTTCCATTGGGGATATAGTACTAACTCAGGAACGTAACTTAGCATTCCTACAAAAATTAATCCCTTCCAACTTAGATCACCAAGGTCTATCCCCATAACAACGGGCAATTTAAATGGTTTCTTCTGCTCGAGAAGGTTGATCTTAATCATATTATTCAGACCTCATAGCAAGACCAAGAACACTAACACCCCTGTAGGCAATCTCATTTAACTGTTCTTCTTTTATATTTTTCTTATCGTAATCAATCTCTTCAAAAGGATTAATAATACTAACGCTAATTCCGAGCAGGGCCTCTAGCCCCTCGATCAGTCCTGGAATGACACAACTTCCACCTGTAAGAACACATTCAACAAATGATTCATCCGAAGTAGAACTTATATAGAAATCTACCGTCTTTTTAATTTCTGCGAAGAAACTTTCTACAACGTCATCGATAATCTCTAGAATCTCTTCCGGAAGGTTACCATTCTCATCGCCATTGTTTTTAAGATCTTCTGCTTCGTAATAATTAACACCCATTTGACGCTGAATTTCTTCAGTAATCATTACGCCACCAATAGCAATTTCTTTAGTGAACATAATTTTGTGATTTTTATAAATAACAAACTCTGCTTTTTGTGCACCTAGATCGATGACTATCCAAGAGTGATTTGGATCTTCTAACTTTTCAAAATAAAGATGTTCAAAAACATTCACGAGAGAAAGAACACCTAGGTCAACAATTTTTGGCTTTAATTCAGCTTGAATCAAAAGGTCCTTATAAGTCTCTACGACTTCTCCTTTTGCGGCAGCTACTATCACATCAACACCACCACCTTCGTTTTCACCAACGATGTGAAAAGAAACCTTAGAAGTCTCTATACTAAAAGGGATGTACTGCTCAACTTCCCAGCTTACTTGATCTTCAACTTCTTCATCAGATCCACCGGCAAGCTGTAATTTTCGAGCAACTGTATTTGGTCCAGATAAACCTATACAAGTGTTAACAGATTTTATTCCTGCTTTCTCAATAGCCTGCTTAATTGCGTCGATGATCTCTTCTTCTTTTTGAATATCATCTTCGATTATTGCACCTTCAGGAAGAGGGTGCGATCCATAAGCCAATAAGGTATATCCATTTTCTTCATTTCCAGAAACTTGAGCGACCTTTACTGCACTGAGTCCAATATCGACACCCACAAGTCCCTTCGGCCCTATTTTAAGGGCATCTTTTATTTGGGAAATGATATCATTCAATATTTTCTTAGGATCCAAAAAATTTCCTCGGCAGCTACTACTATAAATAATTATAACGCATTAAAACTATTGAATTCAAGGAATTACTGCAATAGCTAAGAGTTAAATACTCCAAAGGGAAGAAAAAATCCTAAATTGGCTCGGAAAGAACAATTGAAACAGCGCAACAACTATAATAAATGGTCCAAATGCAAGTTTCGTCTTTCTGTCCATTCTTCCAATGGCCATCATAAATAAACTAAACACGGCTCCAAAGAAACAACTTAGAAAGATATTATTGATGACTCCAACAGGGCCCAGAATTATCCCAAGGACAGTGTAAAGCTTTATATCTCCACCGCCCAGGCCCACTTGTCCCTTTAGTTTATAAAAAGCAAGGGTAACTAGGTATGGAAATAAGAAACCTAAGCCTGCGCCCATTAGATAAAAAATAGGAGGCTTGAAAAATATCGCATAGACCAGAAATAGAAGACCCAGGTAAATATTTATAGAATCCGGTAGAATTTGATGCTTAATATCTATGACAAAATGACAAAAGAGCGCGCAAAACACACTAAAGTAAAATGCATACAACATTAAAGTAGTGTTGGTTAATACATCTGGCATAAGCCAAATAGATACGAGTCCTATGAACAGTTCTACTGCAGGATAGAGAATACTAAATGACTGATGACATTTGGAGCATTTTCCTCTGAGAAAAATATAACTTAGAATAGGAATATTTTCATACCAATAGATCAATTTCTTGCACTTTGGGCAATGAGATCTCGGGTAAGCAATATTAATATTATTAGGGATTCTATAGATCACTGCATTTAAAAAGCTTCCGATCATAATTCCAAAAATAAAAAAAGGTGTCATTAAAGTCATTAGTCTAAATTCTTGTTAGAGAAAATTGTTGTACATACGAAAAAGAGAAATAAAATATAACATACTCCATACAATAGTCCCCATCCAATAAAACCAGAACTCAAACTATGCTCATAGAGAACGAAATCTTTTAAATTAAATTTAGATAAACTTGGAAGAATAAAAGAAAATACTTTTAAAAAAGAGTTTAAACCTTCTCTACTCACGACGTAGGAAAGACTACTCGCTTCATAAATAGCGTAACTAGCAATATATACAACGATAGTATTCACAACAGCTAAAACAACATTTGTGACAAGAGAAAAACAAATCACAACGAGCAAAACTATTAATGCTTCAATAAAAATAAAAATGAATACCCATGGAATAAGATAATTTAACTCGCCCCCTAAGAAGAAATAGAGTGCACAGGAAATACTTCCCAATATTATTGTATTTAGAAATATTATTCCCATTAATCCAATTAATTTTCCTAAGATAAAACTAGATCTATCAATAGGTCTGGAAAGAACCATATAGAGGGTTCTATTTTCAATTTCTTTAAGTATCAGATTAGCTCCCAAAAAAATTGAGATAAGTACAGTTGAAATACTCGTAGCTCCCACACCAAAATCTAGTGCAACTTTTTGTGGAACCCCATAAGTAAATTCACTGGCAACATAAGTAAGAATAAATAAGCCAATGGAAAGAAAGAAAACATTGTATAGAATTTTACTTTGAAGAAATTCAGAAAATGTATACTTTGCTACAACAAGAGATTTCAAATCTCACCCCCTGTTTTATAAACTATTTCTTCTAAAGTGGGTGTATCCTTATGTAAGGCCATTATTTCAATTCCTTCAGAAATTGCAATTTTAATGAATTCATTTTTCTTATGAGAATCAATTGAATAGGTCACCATGGCATCTTTTTCAGAAATAATGCGAGCGAGATCTTGTAATTTATTACTTTTTGAATTCGTAATCGCTAAGTATATAGCATCTGTCTTACTTTGAATAAGTTCATCAATATCACCTTGATAAACAATTTCTCCAAAGTCTAAAACCACGACTTTTTCACATACTTCCTCAACATCAGAAACAATATGACTCGAAAAGAATATAGTTTTCCCTTCATTATTCAATTCTACCAAGAGATCCTTTATATCTTTTCGGCCCCTAGGATCTAGTCCAGACAAAGGTTCATCCAAAATAATTAAATCAGGATCATGTAAAATAGTACAAAGAACACCTAGCCTTTGTAACATTCCCTTTGAGTAACCATTAATTTTTCGAGACAGCGCATGATCAATTCTAAGCCTCTTAGCGTATTTATCAATTCCCTGACTAATTTGGTCGGGACTTAAGTTACATAAAGACCCCATATACCTAACCATCTCCATACCTGTTAAATGAGGATAGAAATAAGGTCGCTCGGGCAGATAGCCTATTCTGTGTGCTTCCTTTTTAAATTTAGATTGTTCAAAGAAGGAAATACTTCCCTGCTCAACAGAGGTAAAGCCCATCATCATTTTAATGGTAGTCGTTTTACCTGCACCATTGGCCCCTAAGAAACCTACGATCTCTCCTCTTCCAACTTTAAAGGAGATTCCCTTGAGAACTTCTACGGGTTTTGTCCAAAAATCTGTCTTATAATTTTTTTTTAAATCTTTTACTTCAAACATTCATCAACCAAGTTTAGAATATACTTATGAATAAATTAATTTCTATTTTTATAATACTCACATTCCTGACAATATCAAACTTTGTAAATTCAAAAATTGATTTTCCAAAGATTGAAGTTTCAAAAGAAGAGAGTACTTATAAGTTTCACGACTCCCTTATTAAGGTTTTTTCAATTGGTCAAAAGAGAGTTGTATCCGATCTGCTATGGGTGAGTACTCTATTAATGGGTGATGAAGAAAGAGTTTTTAATGAAAATTCGTGGATGTTCCACCGTTTCATGACAATATCTAAACTTGAACCTTTATTTTATGCAAATTATGAGCATGGCGGTCTCTACCTTTCAATTATTAAAGATGATGTTGTAGGGGCTAAGAAAGTTTACGAAGCAGGACTTAAATATTATCCAAATGACTTCTGGTTAAATTACAATGCCGCTTTTAATGACTACTTTGAACTTGGAAACATAGAAGATGCGTTGGAAAAATACAAAGTCTGCCTTAAGTCTCCTCTTGCCAAACAACATGCCCAGTATCTCCCCTCACTAATTGCCAGAATAGAGGCATCAAAAGGAGGACTCAAAGAAGCGCTTATCGTTCTACTTAATCACTATAACAATACTGCTAATGGATTACTCAAAGAAAGACTTCACATCAATGTTTATGCGCTTAAATCAGAAATTGATTTAAAGTGTTTAAATGCTGGGGCTAAGAATTGTCAGAAGCAAGATTTTGATGAAGTAGACTACTTATATAAGAATGGTAAATATTTAGCTGTAAAAGAATGGGTAAAGTTTAGACCCAAAAATAAAAAAAAGAGGGAATAAATCCCTCCTTTTTTATAATTATTTAATTAAATTCTAGTAACCAAAGACATCGTGAACAAGGTTCTTGTTTTCATCAATCAACCATACATCTGCTGTACCTGCTTTTGCTGAATCTGAATCAATATAACCTACGGCACCTGCAATGAAGGCCAGACCATCAGCTTCCGTCGTAACTGTAGCAAGACCATTTGAAAATAGAGGTGTGTTCACAACAGTGTGACCAAGATCACCATCAGCTGCTGATTGACCGGCCACCGTTTTAGCAGCGCCACCACCGTTACCAGCTCCAGCCGCACAACCTGTTCCACCGTTGGCTAGAACTGTAGCAGTTCCACCTGTATCAGCTGCTTGAAAACCAACCGCGTAGTAGTTACCACCTGAAGGAGGAATATAACCTGCAAACGCGAGACAAGCTGCATAGGCATCAAAATCCGCTTGCAATGCTGTTTCTGCAGAATAGATTGAAGCCAATTGTAATTTTGCTTCAGAAGTTTTTGTTTTTGCTTGATACTGCTTAAAATTTGGAATCGCAACTGCTGAAAGAATACCAATAATCGCAACCACAACCATCAGCTCCACTAGTGTAAAGCCGTCTTCATTTTTAAAGCTTTTCATAAAAGCCTCCTCATAGATTTGCCAAGTTAAGATTGGCGGTTAAGTTTCTCTACCTTGTTAAGAGAGATAGAAAAATCGATCCCTTGCTTTCATCAACACTTCTTATAAAGAGAGATATTAAGAATCTCCCCTTAAGAAATATTAACTTCCTTAAGTTCTCTTACATAAGTATATCATCGAAAAACAGTCAAATTACTTTAGACTTATTTTTTTTAAGTCGCTTTTTATTGCCCTTGTTAATTCGGCAACTTAGTCGGCTCCACCGGCACTCATAAACATTGGCAGATACATCGCCACTAAAATCCCAGCAATCAGAGATCCTAAAACGACAATAATAATTGGCTCTATCATTTTAGTCATTCCACCAACCAGTGTATTCACCTCATCCTCAAAGACATCTGATACCTTTTCAAGCATTTGATCAATTTGACCCGTTTGCTCTCCCACCTTAATCATTTGAGAAACCATGTCTGGAAAGTAATCAATCTGCATCAGAGGCTCTGTGAGAGTCTTACCCTGGACAACTTCTCTCCTAATCACACGTACATCTTCAGCAATGACACCATTATCAATGGTCTCTACACAAATATCTAAGGCGTCAATAAGCGAGACCCCGGCTCCAAGCATTGTCGCCAAAGTTCTCGAAAAAGTACTTAAATTACCCTTTATAATGATTAATCCAAATATGGGCATTTTCATCATGACTTTATCAAAGGTAATTTTACCGGATGGTGTTCCAATAAAACTTTTTAGGAAAATAAATAAAACAAAGAAGATTCCTATCATCTTAACAGAATGGTTCCCCAGAAACTCTGAAGCATCAATTACAAACTGAGTAATTGCCGGAGGATCTTGACCCGTATCTGCAAGCATCCCAACAAATTGAGGAACAACAAAAACCATCATCCCCCAAATAACTCCAAAACCAATAGCTGTAACGATAAAAGGGTACATCATAGCAGATTTAATTTGCGCCTTAGTCTTTTGCTGCTTATCCATATGAATAGATAGTTTGTTTAAAATATCATCTAAAATACCACCGGCTTCTCCGGCCTTAACTAGATTACAATAGAGATTATCAAATCCCTTTTGCTTCTCCATAGCCTCTGCAATTGATTGTCCTTCACCTACATCGCGAGCGATGTTTTTAACTGCCTTTTTAAGTACTGGGTGCTTTTCGGATTTATATATAATTTCAAGCGCTTGTAATATCGGTACACCCGCATTAATCATAATAGCTAACTGCTTTGTAAAGTTTGTTAATTCTTCGGGACCAAAAGGCGCAGCAAAACCCTTTTCAACCATCCAATCGCCAAGATCAAATTCAAGAATAGATGGAGGTGTAATTTTTCGAGCACGAATCTTTTCATTTCTAAGAATTTTACGCACCTCTTTCTCAGAGGTTGCCATAACAGAACCCGACACTCTCTTACCATCTTTATTTAGACCTACGTATTTCCAATTGGCCATTACTCTTATCCTCTAGATTTAACACCTAGTTGTTTTGCTAGTTCTTCTGGGTTAGTTGAATAACTCATTGCTGTCTCAGTATCAATTAGTCCTGTATCAACGTGTTTCTTAATTGTTTGATTCATGGTCATCATTCCAGATTTATCCTGCCCAATTTGCATTTGAGAATAAATCTGATGAACTTTATCTTCGCGAATTAAATTTCGAATCGCAGGATTTGTTACTAGAACTTCCATTCCTAAACATCTCCCAGGTTCAAAGGACTTAGGAATAAGTTGCTGTGATACAACTCCTCTTAGAACGAAACTCAATAGAGTTCTAATTTGATCGTGTTTATCAGACGGAAAAACATTTACAACTCTGTTGATTGTTTGCACACAACTATTGGTGTGAAGAGTACCAAAAACCAAATGGCCAGTTTCAGCAATAGTGAGTGCAGCTTCAATAGTTTCCTGATCCCTCATCTCTCCAACAAGAACAATATCAGGATCCTGTCTAAGTAGTGATTTTATAGCATTAGCAAAACTAAGAGAATCTGATCCAATTTCTCTTTGGTTCACAATACATCCCTTATGAGGATGCACGAACTCAACTGGATCTTCTAAGGTTATGATATGACCAGATTCATTTTGGTTAAGTCTATCAATTAGAGCCGCTAGTGTTGTAGATTTCCCAGAACCAGTAGGTCCTGTGACGAGAATTAATCCGTTAGTAACATCTGACATTTCAAGGAGAACATTTGGAAGACGTAACGCCTTAAAGTCCGGAATTAAACTTGGAATTTGTCTAAAAACTGCAGCAACTCCACCTTTAGAATAAAAAACATTTGATCTAAATCTTGCGAGACCTTTAATCCCAAAAGAAAAATCTAATTCTAAATTCTTTTCCAGTTCGTTTCTCTGCTCTTCAGTTAATATTTGATAAACAAGACGTTTGGTATCTACTCCAGAAAGTGCAGGAATCTTAACCCTTATAATCTCTCCGTTCACACGTAGGCCAGGAGGTGTTCCCACGGTAACATGTAAATCAGATGCACCACTTTCTACCATCAGCTTAAAAAGCTGCTGTATCTTTACACCTTCGGCGCCAGCTTGTTTAGTTTTCGTAAAGGTTTTATCTGGACTAGTAGATTCATCACTACTCATATTTTACTCCATCAAAATTTATCTGCACTTGAGTTATTAACGGCTTCTTCGAGAGTTGTTTCACCCTTAGCCACTTTGGTTAGTGCACACATTCTAAGTGTTTTCATTCCATCTTTAATTGCTTGTTTCTTTATTTCATCAGCAGATGCATTTTTCAAAATAAGTTCTTTCACTTTTGGTGACATACCCATCACTTCATAAATAGCAACTCTTCCTTTATAGCCGGTACCGTTACACATATCGCAACCTTTACCGACATAAATTTTTATTTTCTGAGCTGAACTTGGCGCAATACCACAGGCCACTACTTCTTCTATTGAAACTTTGGTATCTATTTCCTTGCAACTTGTACAAATTCTTCGACAAAGTCTCTGAGCAACAATAACGTTTAACGATCCAGTTACAAGAAATGGTTCTATTCCCATATTTAAAAGTCTAGTCACAGTGGAAGGTGCATCATTAGTGTGTAGAGTGGATAGAACCATGTGACCCGTAAGTGCTGCTTCTACCGCAATCTCACCAACTTCAAGATCTCGAATCTCTCCAACCATGATTATATCTGGATCCTGTCGAAGAAATGCTTTTAGTGCGAACGGAAAGGTTAAACCAACCGATTTTTTAATGTTGACTTGGTTAATCCCTTCCAAGTTAAATTCAACAGGATCTTCTGCTGTTGAAATATTATTTCCCACAACATTCAATTCAGCTAAAGCGGAATATAGAGTTGTAGTTTTCCCAGAACCTGTAGGTCCCGTTACAAGACACATTCCATATGGTTGGTGAATTCCTTCTTTAAAAACCTTAAGTTGTTGTGCTTCAAAACCTAACTTAGTCATATCTAGTTGTAAGTTCGATTGATCTAAAAGTCTGAGAACTATTTTTTCACCGAATAAAGTAGGTAAACTAGAAACTCGATAATCGATGGGCTGGCCACCAATTGAAAGTTTTATTCTTCCATCTTGAGGCTTTCTCTTTTCCGAAATGTCCATTTGGGCCATAATTTTGAGTCTAGAAGTTATGGGAGCCATAAGGGCCTTTGGCGGCTTGGCAACTTCCATTAATGATCCGTCTACACGAAACCTTACTCTAAAATTTTTCTCATAGGGTTCTACATGAATATCTGAAGCTTTTCTAATAAAAGAATCTGCTAATATTCTATTCACAAAGCGAATAACATCGTCACCGATATCTTCTTCGTTTACTGCTTCATCTGGATTTATATCAGTAGATTTAACTTCTCTAATCGTTTCTAAAAGCTCATCAATTGATTCAGTAACTCTCTCATAAATTTTTGCCCAAGAAGTTACATTGGTTAAAATAAACTCAACAGGATGTTGAAAGAGCGTTTGTAAATCCGTTCTTAACTCAACAATAGAAGGATCAAAGACCGCAAGACTTACGGCCTTTGCTGTTTTTTGAATGGGTAAAACCCTATACTTTAAAACATCAGATTTCTTGATAAGTTTAATCGTTTTATCTGGAATTTTAGCTTTTGTTAAATCAATGAAGGTAAGACTATAGTTTTCAGCCACTTGCTTAGCAAACTTAACATCATCAAAAAAAGAAAGTTCTAATAGGCCTAGCTCTGATACTTTAGATGGATCTTTATCAAGTAATAAGGGACGTAAATCCTTAATAGGAATCATTCCTGTTTTACCAATTACGTCTGCAAATTCTTTTCTGAACATAAGTCCCCAAAAATAAATATATCTCTATATATATTATCGGAATAATTTATTTTTTTTAAAGAATTTTAAGTGGTTAGACTTTTCCAGACTAGTAAGATCAAGTATTTAATTATTTTCCCAAAAATCTAGTGCAAACTTAGCTTGCAGCTTCAGTAGAGAAAGGCCATCGAGATAGTGTTGATCATTACTTAGGAAATATTGTTCGTGAGCTTCATGAGCATAGTTGTAGTCCCAGAAAGTACATTTGAGCGGGAGCTGCCCTGAAAAAATAAAAGCTCTTGCACAAGTATTTATAATTACTGATTTTTTTTGAATTCCCGACAGATCTAGTTTTGATATATCACCATCAACTTTTCTTGAGTATTGCTGATAATCTAAGCCAAATTCACTAAGAATAACTTTAGTGATTCGCGCCATAGAACCATCTCCTAAGATGATAATATTGAAATCAAAAAAACTTTTTTGAATAAGGTTTTTAACCGCAAGGAAATCAGTATTTGTAGCATAAAATTTATCACCACGTTTTTTTATACAATTGATGGCACCAAGTTTACTAATATTAGCTTCCATGGAAACAGAATTTAAAAAATGTTTCTTATAAGGAGCTGTAATACTAAGACCTTCAATATTTGAGAAAAATTCTCCTAAAGATGGGATTTCGTCGGCAGTTTCGTAATCAAACAATGTATAATTTACTTTTTCTTTTAAAAGCTCTTCATACATTTTCTTTGATTTACTATGAGAAATATTGGCGCCTAAAAGACCGAGCCTTTTCATTTCTTCTCTTCTTTAAGAATTATTTTTGCCTGAACAACATCTTTAGTGATCTGTTCAACAAGTTCATTTATACCATTAAATTTTTTTTCATCTCGCAGGCGCTTATGGAAATTTATAGTGAGAACTTCTCCATAAATATCATCGTCGAAATCAAAAATATTAGTTTCAACAGTTTTAACAGAATCATCTTTAAATGTTGGATTGAGTCCAACATTTGTGATTGAGTGATACTCCTCTCCTCGAACTTCTACAGTCGTTACATAAACTCCAAGTTTAGGTGTAATACGAATTTGTCCGTAATTGATATTGGCGGTAGGAAAACCAATTTGTCGTCCTCTTTCAGCACCCTTAACAACTGTCCCTCTGAGGAAAAATGGTCGTCCTAAGAGTTTTTCACTTTCCTCTACATCACCTTCAATAATGAGGTTTCTTATAATAGTAGATGAGATGTTCTTTTCAACTTTTTTAAATTCTTCTAATTTTACAATTGATAAGTTTGTACAAAACCTTTTAACAAAAGAGAAGTCACCCTTCTTATTTGCACCAAAAGCAAAGTCATGTCCCATATAGATTCGTTTAACATGGGAATTTTCGAGAATATATTGATTCAGAAAATCTTCAGGACTCAAAGTACTTAAATCTCTAGAGAATGGTATTTCGTAAAAGAAATCAATCCCAAGATCAGAGAGTAAATTATATTTCTCATCCTCAAGATTGAGAAGGAAATTTTCCCTTGGTCGCAAGATCTGAAGAGGATGAGGATTAAAAGTAATCAAAACGAATTTAAGATTAGATTCTTTACATTCTTGGGCAATACTTTGAATAATTTGCTGATGTCCTAAATGTACACCATCAAAGTTACCAATTGTTATGGCAAAATCATTCTGTAAAATATCATTCAAACTATCTATTTTTTTCATTTTTAACTATATAGGTATTTTCTAAGCTCACTAAAGTGTTTCTTATGAATATCAACTTTATTTTTACTTTCATTAGAATAAGTACCCCTTTCTAGAGAATCTAGCAACAGCGAGAAGTATTTTTTTGAGCTAGAAGAAAGTTTACTTTGTTCTAATTTCTCTCTCGGGTTGAGTGAATCTTCACCTGGAATCATATTCAATAATCCATACAATGAAGAAAATGTACCATTCTTTGATATATTCAGCTTTACTAATTTATTAATTTCACTCTTAATACCGCTGTCTTCACTTTTTCTAATAAAGAAACTTCCAAGAATGAGTAAAATCACAAAACCCAAACAAAGATTAAATTTAAAAGGAGTAATTGATCTAGTTTCTGATTTTCCTAAGTTAATTCCTACTAGTCCTATTTTTTCTGCTTCCAAGTTACTCTCTTGGTCTAGGACTTCAATTGAAGTGTCTTTACTAGGTCTAGTATAACTTTTAGAGGTCACTGATGATCCAGATATAATTAATTTTGGAACCTGAATTTCTGTAGTCACATATTCCCTTGTATCTGGATCAAAGTAGGCAACCTTTAAATTCTTTTCATTTATCACAAATGAGGATCTAGCGAGGTATGTATATTCAAACGTCTTTTTGTGAATCTGTTGATTTATCGCTTGTAGTTCACCTTTAGTATCAAACTCTTCAAGGTTCGGGTGAGAGAATACAACGGGAGGATCTAAGGCCTCAAGAGCACCAACCCCTTTAACTTCAAGTTTGGCTTCAACCGCTTCATTTACAACATACTTGTTTCTTGGAACAGTTAAGGTGTATTCATGTTTACCTACAAGACCTGAAAAATATGGAGGTATGTTTTCAGTTGGAAGAGACATAACATTTATTTTCACCTTCTTACTTTGAAAGCTTCTCGTTCTATACTGACCGAGTTGAATACCAAATCCAAAGGCGCCCCTATTTCTGTTGGGTGAGTATTGTACCTTTAACTTAATAGGGTCAATCGTTGCTTCTCCGGCTTTTTGAGCAAACAATCTAGCTGAATACTTTAAACTTCTTCTATATATTTCACCTTGGTAACGAACAGTTTCAACAACCTCATTTACCATATGAAATCTTTTCAAAAACTTCCCTAAAGGGGGATACTTTTCAACTTCATTACCCAAGACTCCTACTCTAAAGTATAGATAATAATTCACATCAAAACCTTCTCCAACAAACACATCCGTTTTACTAGGTATCGCTAAAATGAAAATATCTTTTGGTCTCTTTGCTTCCCTAAGCACATTAATTTTTAGATTTTTAATTTTCTCTTTTTTTCCATTACCAAAATCTACTTCTACGTTCTTTATAAGAAGTCTTCCGGAACGCTCAGATATTATATTATAAACATAGGTAACTTCTTTAGTAGTGGTGAATTTACCATTTATAATTGTTGTTTTAACTGATACCCCTCTATTACTACGTCCCGTAACTTGGGCATTGCCGGGATCAAAAGAAATATAGGGTTCTTCGTTCCCAGTAAGTTTAATTTTAAAAATTAAATCAAAGGGTTCATTAACAATAGGCCGACTTGGTTGAATTAATACTTTTACCTTGTCAGAAGAGAAAGTATTAAAACAGGACAATAATAGAAGTGCGAATAATATTTTTTTCATAGGTTACCAATCTTTTCTTTCAGAGCGCTTATCTTTACCGATCGTAGTTTTCAAATGTCTCTTGCGTAGAGATCTATCATCATTCATGATTTGCTTTAATGTCGCAGGAATTTTAATCATTTTCCTCTTTTTAGCAATTTCATTTTCTTTGTCTTTTACAGACTTCTTTTTCTTATCTGAGTCTTTTTTGTCAGAATCACCGTCTTGTTTATCATCTTGATCTTTGTTTTTGTCTTTATCTTTGTCTTTATCTTTATCTTTACCCTTACCATTTTTTTTCTTTTTATCTTGATCGCTTTCTTGATCGTTCTGATCTTTTTTGTCTTTGCCTTCGTTCCCACCTTCGCTCTCAGAACTCTCTTTTTTGTCCTTGTTTTTATCCTTCTTGTCTTTACTCTTTTTGTCGTCCTTGCCACTTTTTCCTTTCTTTGAACTCTTTTGGTTTAGAGCTCGCAAGGTATTATTCTCAACAATTTTCTTTTCTTGTTTAGAAAGATTGGATCGTGACTTTAACTCATCAAATATATTTACTGCTTTGGCAAACTTCTTGTTCTTTAAGTAAGCAGTGGCCATATTAATTAATGTTCCATTGGAATGTTTAGCTGTATCTTTGATCACTTCTTCGTATAATAACTGTGCTTTTTCAGGTTTATCTAAGCGTAAGAGGTTTTCTGCTAGTTTAAGTTTTTCACCCTCTGATATTTTTCCATTTTTCATTTTCTCAAGAAATCTCTCTGTCTGTTGGGCCACTGGTCCCGACTCTTTATTCTGTGCATATGACTTGTCGACAGGAGTTATTAGCATGAGAATGACGAGGGAACTCATAACAGAGAATGTACTACCGAGTGAAAACAAATATGAGAAGATATAAATTATCACAGCAGGGATAAGTAAATTTTTTGCCAAAACTGGTCTAATTCTTGATTCCCCCTTACTTAACTTAGACTGAAACCTTGTTCTAAAAAAATCAAGTACTTCATCAGTAGGAAGGCTGTAAGAAAGAGAAATCCAATACTTTGCATTCTTTGTTTTATTTACAAAGCTTTGAATAAACTTTTCATTCAAAGCGGATTTTATTTGTTTACCTTTATGTTTCTTATAGCCACTAAATCCACCATCTCTTCGTCTTATCGGAATTGGACCTCCCTTAAGAGTACCAATTCCAATGATAGCCAAATTAACGTCTTTCTCCAATTTCATATTCTTGAAAGAGTCATGCTCTTCACCATCAGTAAAGACCAATAGGTTTCCGCCACTATAGTTCTTATCAAGAGAGAAATAACCTATCGCCTCTTTCATTGCCATTGATAGTTCTGATCCTCCAACAGCTATATTTAAATCAAGTAAGCCACCAAGAATGGAATCTAACAAATCAATATCATCAGTAAAGGGTACAACTCTCTTATGTGTATCTGAAAAGACTATGATTGATATTTGGTGACCAGCAGCTTTTTTCACAAAGTGCCTTGCCAACATAATTGCTTTCTTAAATCGATTAGGCCTCACATCCTCCACTAACATACTGGCGGACTTATCTATCAGAATAATCGTTTTTTGATCTGGGATATTAGTTTCGACTTTTTCCTCTTGTCCTCTTAAGTCTAAAAGAGATGTTAAGAGTAAAGCAAAAGCAAAAAATTTAAGTAATGATGAAAGTTTGCTGGCCCTAGATCGCTTTAAAAACCAGTGATCTTCCACCCAGAGAAAAAATCCTTTCTCAAATCTTCTAGTAAAGAAAAAGATAAGCACTGTGGCCAATATAACGAGAGGTATATAATTAGAATAAACAAAATTCATACCACCCCCTCTTTAAAATAAAACCTTCTAGTAAATTCGCTAAAACAAAGTAGCAATACTCCTAGCGCTAAATATTTAAGATAAATCTCTTTGTATATGACTTTGGCGCTTGAATCAATTTCAGATCTCTCAAGTTTCTCGATCTCACTAAGAACATCTTTCAAAACTTCTCCGTCTTGTGCAGCAAAAGACTTAGCGTTGGTAACTTTAGCTATACCTTCAAGTGTTTTAAAATCAATTGAACCACCTGGTATTGTTTGATATCTTTTACGACCAAAAATATTTTTTCCGTAGGGAATTTTGGCGTCTCTCTTTCCACCAATACCAATTGTATATACTTTAATATCTTGTTTTTTCGCTTCTTCTGCCGCCTGTAGAGGGGTTAGAAAACCTACGTTACTCACTCCATCCGTTATAAGGATTATAACTTTACTCTTGGCTAAAGACTGAGCCCCTCTCGCGACTGCTAAACCTAATGCATCTCCAATATTTGTACCGCTGCCAAGCATCCCACCAACTTTTATTTCTTTGACCATTTCTTGAATCAGTTTTAAATCTGTACTGAGAGGAAGTAGTGTAAAAGCTTTTTCGGAAAATATGATAAGGCCAATTCTATCTGTTGGTCTTAGGGCAATAAACTCACCAATTTTGTCCTTGGCCACTTCAAGCCTATTAGGCTTAAAGTCCTCTGCTAACATAGATCTAGATACATCGATAACAAAGAAAATATCATTTACTTCAATTTTATTTTTGGCTAGCCCCATAGGTAGACGTGGTTGTGTTAATGAGTAAGATATTAACAACCAACCAACAGCTCCTATTAACCATAGGCCAAGCCTACGAACTGGAGAAATGTTCTTATCTGCACTATGTGGTAGATAGATTTCACTTTTTTTAAAAATGTAGAAGTATGATAATGTCCATACAACCAATCCCACTAGACCCCAGATACTTGAGTATAAATGAGCATATTCAATTCCTTTCAAATATACTCCTCATTTCATCGAAGGCTTCATTAACCTGATGTTCTTCCATTTCATCCCAATCTTTTTTAAATTGAATTTTATTTAAGAGCTTGAAAAACATAAGGATTGGAGGTGTTTCTCCCCCCACAAGAGGAAGCCAATTATCTTTAGTTCTATAGATTTCTTCGAGGGATTCTCTATCACGTACATTTTTAAAGATTACAATCCACTTATCAAGTTCTGCCTGCTTAACTTTCTTAATTCTATTTCTTCTAACAAGAAGAATTAAAAAATACGAAAGCATCCCTATAACTAACACGACGATAAAATATACCCATAAAGAAAGAGGATTTTTCTTAATCGTTTCTATTACAGGCTGTTGTAAGATTAGAAAATCTTGTTTTGTTGGATTTTTTACAGGTTGTATATTTATGATATCAAAAGGGATTGTTAAACTCTTATAGGGCCAAATATAGAATGTTCTTGGAACATAGAATTTCTTAAGAATAACTTTCGCTTCAATTTCTAAAACTTCTTCATTGTTATTTGAATATTCTACTTTTTGAACATTTACTATATAGAAAAAATCTAAAAAGTCTTTTTCATTTAACGCCTCTTTTACTGCAGCGAGATCAGCATTAGCAAATGGCCATATTCTCAAGTAGGCGTTAAATGTCTGTCCTTCAATTATAGATACACTTGTATCTTTATTAATTAGTTCACCTTTTATTTCATAAGCGGACAGTGAGAAGCTCACTAAAAAAAACAGAACAGAGCTTATTAACCACTTCATTATAGCATTTCCTTAATAAAGGATTCTAAATAGCGGTCTTTCACATTCAGTTTCTTTATACGTTTCCCTAGAAAATCTTCTAATTCCTTTACTTTTTCTTTATCAACTATAGAAAGCTTTCCTCGTGAAAATGTAGAATCACTAGAGAAAACCTGATACGGACTCGACTCAGCCTCATCCAATGGCCCTACTATTCTAAAACAATGGACATGTTTTCTGTATGCTAATTTCTTTAGTTCATCAAACTCTAAGAAGTCTACAAAGTCTGACAATATGACAACTTCCTTATTTTTCTTTATGTATTTTAGAGTGTTTGCTCCAACTGACTTTTCTTGCTTAGGCTTTTGGTTTAAATATTTATAATTAACTTTACCATCTTCGCCTAAGACGTTTAACTCTTCGAGTTTTGCAACAAGTTGAGCGATACCTCTTTCTCCAGTAGCTTTCGGAAGGGATTCTACAGTATTTCCTAGAATAACAACCTGAACATAATCATTTGTTTCTTTCGAAAGAAGAAAAAGAAGACAGCATATTTCTAAACTAGCTTGAAGTTTAGATACTCCTTTAAATCCTAAAAACATTGAGGGTGATAAATCGAGTACCACTACAATTTCAACATTCCTTTCTTCCTCAAAGGTTTTTACATATGTATTTTGAGTTTTAGCAGTGAGTTTCCAGTCAATAAAACGTACATCATCCCCATGGGAATAAACCATGTGTTCTTTGAACTGTAGTCCACTTCCCTTGAAGTGGGACTTTAACATTCCAATTGAAAAACTATTTGAGTTCTTAAATATTGAACCCTTAATTTTTCCAACAATTTTTCTGACTTCTTGAACGTTCATTAGATCATTTTTTCAGCAATCTTCTTTGCCACATCTGAACCTTTTAAATTATCTATAGAGGCTTCATAAGTCATTATTAACCTATGCCCTAGCACACCAGGAACAATCTTCATTAAATGTTCAGGTGAAACAAATTCTTTATTATCCATATAGGCAATAAATTTACTAATTCTGTAAAGCCAAATACAAGCTCGTGGAGAACCCCCAGCCAAGATTGCACCTTCATAGCGTTTATCAAAAAGTTTATTATCTGGCCTTGTGGCGTGAACAATTTTAACAATTAGATCTTTTAGTTTTTCATCAACATATACTGCTTCAACTTCTTCTTTCATTCCTAGTACATCATCCGTAGACAGCACAGCTTCCAAGCTAGAAAGAGGATCACCTTTGTGGTCAAGAATATGTTTCTCAGCTTCAAAGTCAGGATAACCAACTTCCAACTTCATCATAAATCTATCGAGCTGAGCTTCAGGTAACTGGTATGTTCCTTCTTGATCAATTGGATTTTGTGTAGCTAAAACCACAAAAGGACTTGCTAACTTATGTGTTTCATCTCCGATTGTGACTTGTTTTTCGGCCATGGCTTCAAGTAGAGCAGCTTGGACTTTGGCAGGTGAACGATTAATCTCATCAGCCAGTAGCAATTGCGTAAAGATGGGACCAAATTTAGTTGTAAACTCTTCTCGCTGTTGCGAATAGATCATAGTTCCAACTAAATCTGAGGGAAGTAAATCTGGCGTGAACTGAATTCTCTTGTAAGAGAGATCACACAGCTTACTCATAGTGGACACACTCATCGTTTTACCTAAACCAGGCATACCTTCAATGAGTAAATGTCCTTCACAAACTAGTGCTGCTAAAATGGCATCAAGCATATCGTCTTGACCATAAATAACTTCTTTGGCCCTAGCTAATGCTTCAAGTGATTTTTCTCTAATGGCGCTCATAAACTTCCTTATTCATAAACTTGATATAATAAATATTTTATATAAAACGAATTACTCTTAAAACTTTTAAAAGGATGGTCCCAACCTTGAACACCTGTATCAAGTAACATGATATTCTTGTTTAACCTTTTCGCTGCCTTATTTACGGTTTGATCTAAGTCCTCTAGTGAAACTCCATGTGTACAACTAGCTGCTACATAGAGTCCTTTGTCATTTAAAAGTTGCAAAGATTTATGATGCAATTTTTCGTAACCACCTAGGGCCTTTCCTAAATTTTTACCAGACTTACTAAAAGCTGGCGGATCGCTTACTATTATATCAAATCTTTCGTGATTTTGAATACATAGATCTAAATGAGCAAAAACATCTTTTCTAATGAATTGGCCTCTACCGAGAAATCCATTCTCTTCTAAAGCTGAGTTCGTATTGCTCTCCATATTTGCTTGATCAACAAACTCAACTTTTTCAACACCACCACGTAGTAGATGTAACCCCCAACTTCCCACATAACTAAAGAGATCCATTCCTCTAGTAAGTGTTGGAAAACGTTTTAAAAAATCTTCCAATTTTTTGCGATTCTCCCGGTGATCAAAGTAATATCCAATTTTTTGAATTGTTTCTTTAGATATTGTATATTTGAAATTATTCTCAAACACTTTCACATCATTTATCAGATCGGATTCAAATTCAGGAAGAACTTCTCTTTCGCGATACTTTGGATTATCAAAGAAACAAATCTCTTTTTCTTTATATAAGTTTTTCAAGTAAGACTTTATTTGCTCACGAAACTTGTCTATTCCTGCGGTATTAATTTGCATTAGGATACAGTTTTCGAAAGTATCTATGATTAAGCCTGGCAGACCATCTGCTTCACCAAAACATAATCTATAATTATCATAGCCAATAAATTGCTTTCGATGATCATAACAAAATTGAATTTTCGCTAAGAGAATTTCTAACGGATCACTTAATGATCCTTTCTTTCCAACAATTCTAAGATTTGGTCCCGAAGTCACAAAACTATTTACAAACCCATGGAAGGATTCATTAGTGCCTTCAACTTCTACCCATTCTCCAGGTTGAAATGATCTAACACTCCCCTCGAAATCACGTAGATAAAAATCATGTTTACCGTGCGACAATCTCTTAGTCGCATCTTTACTTAAAAGTAACTTTTTCAAATCGTCCTCTATATTTTATTTCTTTACTTTAATAAATGGAAAAAAGTCAGATGAAGTTTTGAGAATACTTTCTTTCTTCTCAATTAGGAACCAATCTAAGAAATCTTTTAAATTGCTTCCTTTACTTGTAAGAATCAATAAACGATGTAACTCATCAAACGTTTTATTCTCTACACATTCACTTGATTCGATATCACAAATCGATCTAACCGTAGTTTTGCCAATATAATCCCACAAGATATCTGATCCAACATCAGCATCTTGTATAATTGATAGATGTTCTGCCATTTCTGAGAAGCCATCGGAATGAATAGTCGTTAAGTACTCATGAACATTGTTAACTAGGGAATATCCCTTATCAATCTTTCCTGGTTTAATTATATTCTTCGTGACGAGTTCAACCCCTCCTCTCACATAGAAGCTTTCCCTAATGGCTGCATAAGCACTATTCAATAGTAACCAATAATTATTTCGAGAAGACTTATCACTTAATTTATCATACAAAAAGCTAACTACAGTAAGAGCAGGTGAAATCAAACTTTTAAGTTTACTCTCATTTGGAAAACCTAATTTTAGTAAATCATAATCTCTGAGAAACTTTGTAGCGATATACAAGGATTCATATACAGTGTTCTTTTTAAATTTTTCAGAATCTCCCGATCCTAATACAAATTTTTCACTCCCTAAGAAAGTTGAAATATATAGTGTCTTACTCACTAATTCCTCTAGTGATCTCATATCCTGATAATTTAAATCCGCAATCCAGTCTACAATATCATCAAGAGGAACTTCACCGTCTTCATCTCTTAGAATATTCACCATTTGAGTAAGAGTCGATTTAAGCTCAGCAGGGTTAGCCCCTCCAAGAATTAAATCGTTAACTCGCAAAAATTGCTTCTTACTTACAAATGTTTCTAACTGCTCTCTAGTCCTACCTACTCGGTCATGAACGACTCGGCCCATGTTACTAAACGAAGCGATTTGAGAGAAGTAACCCAGCGCCACTCCATTATGCTTTTTCAACTCTTTATCATCCATCGGCCAAAAAGTGACCTCTTGAGAATCTAGAGCTGAAGAGGCGACCAAGCTATAAAGAAAGGCAGACATATACTTACCGTACTTAAGTCTTTTCTCGCGGTCATTTCCGTTATTTACATCTATTAATCCGTCATATGCCCAGAGTGCATTCTTGGCCATGCGAGTTTCGTTCTTAGTCATTCTCTTCCCACATTTAAGCCAAGGAAGTCTTACGCAAGTTTGCATTAATGTTTTTTTACTTTTAACAATCTTGTTATACTTTTCACCCTTAACGACTGCATTTAGATACTGAACACCTAGGTAGTTGTGACCAAAAGCCACTTCACGTATAACAAGATCGATTCTTTCAGACGTTGTTAATTCATACTTTTCTTTGTCATGATCCAAAGATTTACGATGCTTTACTAATGTTCTATTCACTGCAAGATTCTTATCTGTTAAGTCAAAAAGGTAATTAAACGTTTCCAGTAAAGTTAAGCGCTTCTTCTTAGCATCTCGTTCATCAAGAGGGATATATACTCCCCCCTCGGGAAGAGCTGCATCTAGAATATGTTCTAAAGGATGTCCTTCACTTTCTTCGAAGACCGTTGTTAACTGCTTAGTGAGTAGTTTTAAGTACTTTTTCACAGCAGGCTTTTCAGGACAAATATTCTTACCAACATTTGTATTTAAGAAATTTTCACACTTGTATTTTTCATCTTCAATATATTGAGTTTTTCTATAACCCAGTATCCATTGATCATAATCATTAAGATAGAGACTTGAATTATCAAAGATATCTCCAAACTTCTCTTTATTTATAACAAATTCACTTATTAACCCATTTCTAAAACTTTTTTCTTCATCACCGGGCATCCAATCTATGAGAAAATCAATACCTTGTTTAACAAGTTGATAACCTTTCTTTCCTTCTTCTCCGAATTGATATAAGTATTTTTCTATAAAATTAAAAGCATCACCTATGTCTCGATCATGTTTCTTATATTGAGCATTCACCGAAACAGCATTTGCTATCGCCCAAATAGTCATTTCGGGAGAAAGTAATCCTCCCAACTCAAAGAAATGATCCACACTCTGATCAGGAAACTGATTTTCAAACTTACCAATGAGAACGTCCATCCCCTGAGTCAAATCATCCAAAACATAACCAGAATTGATACTTTTACAGTTCTCAGGATAGTTTTTGATTAAACTATAAAGAGAGTCATGCTCAGTGATAGCATTTACACACTCACTAACCTTCTCTCCTACTGATGATCCTGAAACATCTAAACTAAAGTTCCTCTTAGGCAGCTGGTCGAACTCACTCTTATAGGACAGGTTAAGGGATGCAATTCTTGATGCATTATAATTTTGACCAGAAGTAATAATACTTAACAATTTAAGAACATGATCTCTTGAAAAGAACTTCTTATAATCATCAAGAATATCTTCACCATGAAAAATACTAGATGCCTTCTTAAAGGCCTGATATGTTTGCTCTTTAGTTTCTTCATCCTTTATATAGCCCTCTCTGAGAGTGGGCCAGGCTTGAGAAATTTCTTTCATAAATAATGAGTAGAAAGAAAACAACCTTACATAATCAGTTCCAACATCTAGATGTCTATCAACAAAGTTAAATAGAAAGTTCTGCTCTGTTTTATTCCAAAAGAGCCATACTTTACTCCATGCTGCAATATCAGGACTCATATTTTCATTAAAGACTTCATTTAATAACACAGCACCTGATTTAAAAATTTGATCATCGCTATTTTTAAATATATCCAGTACTATTCCGTAAAATGGCTCTGAATTTTCAAGTACAACTCGGTTTAATTCATTCCCAATATTAAATAATTCACCTGATATAGCTGACATAAGATAGGGATAGTCGGCTTCTACCAAATCAATAATATATTTCAGAAATTCAATAGTCTGTTCTTTTGAGACCAACTTAGTTGAATAATTAAGGGCGTTCCCTAAATCTAAAGTATGATTTACATTTCTTTGTTGCGAATATTCCCAGTAGTTAATTTGTCCTTGAGCATCAGTTATTTCGGGACAAACGGGTCTTGCGTATTTAATTGATTCACTTGCTAGAAGAAGGGAATCATAGAACTTTGTGACTTCATTAGTCTTTAAATATCCCAAAGTATTATTTACGAGATCTTTTATATCAATCTGTAATTCTAAATCACCCGCAGTACATAAAACTGCATTAACATAAAGACTGTTAAGAACTTTAACATCTCTTACTAATTGCTTTTCAGAATGAACAGGAATTGACAGTAACTCGTAAAGGTATTCAGAATTGACACTATCGTTTGTTAACCAAGACTTGATCCAGGTCAAATCCTGTGACGAGTCCATTGTGGAAAAGAAACGTCTAATCAGTCTTAAGTCAGAGTCCGTAAGTCCACTTAGATACTTTTCAGCAAATTTTGAGATTGTGATTGTTCTAAGTGAATTAAAAAAATCTGTGTTATTAAATTTATTGATTTCTCTTCTAAGATTTTCGGATCTTCCGATAAGTGCATTATGAAAGTGGTCAATAACAAATGACAACTCTAATAACATTTTTGGATCTCTATTAAGAAAATCAAAGAAGTTCTTAACTTCTTCCTTTGATACTCTCATATCCCTAGAATCACAAACAACGTTTTCAGGCTCATCAGCACAGATGAATAAGTGATTGAGGCCATCATAGTAATTTGTATCAGTAAGAGCAGTTAAAACTCTACCAAGATCGTCTAGAGCACCATCTCTATCTAAATCTCTATAATAATTAATAAAACGATCTCGCCTTCCCCTGTCTGCAAAAAATATAGCATCAATCGGTCGAACTAGATCATTCCAATTTTCCTCAGGGATATCCAAAAGAGCTTGAAACATTTTTGTAAATTTCAAATCCCAACTAGAACACACAAAGAGGTTAAGGAGATTATTTCTTTCGAGAAAGCCTTCAAAATATGAGACATTTGAACACGCCTTAAGCTGATCAAAATCACGAACTGTTCGCGGAACATCTGAACTCACCTCAGGTACGTCTTGCTTAAAACAAGACAGTACTAAAATGGCAGTAAGCAAATAGACTATTTTTTTTAAGATACTCATCTACTTTTTAATTCCTCGAATCATATACCTTTGAGCTTTTCCAGTATTTACTTCGTAATTACTAAACTCAATTGAAGATGAAACTGTTCTCTTGTTAGACTTTCCATTATTATTGGTCAATATTTCTTGAGACGTTTTTATATCAACTCGCTGAGGAAAACCAAAACCAGAAATTGGTTTATAGGTAAAATCATTTTCTATTGTTGTAAGTTGAACACCTTGAATTAATTTAATGATCATTTTGTCGACAACCCACTTGTTGTTACTCCAACCCTTTGAAGTTAAATCAAAATGTGACGTATTAACACCTGTGGGGCTAAATGTTTTAAATTCCTTTAGCATTCCATTTCTTTTAAATTTTAATTGTATTTCTGATACTGGTCTTGATCCTGTTCGATCCTTACCCCGAACACCTTTGGCTCCTTTCGTTTTGAAATAACTCAACTCATAACTTCTCACTCTAGGTGCAAGCTTTAAGGGAATGACGAAGTCGAGTCTATTCTTAATCATTTGCTTCAGTTGATGCTTTACTTCTAGAAAGCCTTTTGGGAAACCAAATACTTTTATTTGATATTGACCTGGAAACATCCAATAGATCTTAAAATAAAGATCTTCAATTCTTCCAAAGTTCTGTCTCTTGTTTAATGTTTCAACCAAGTTTGAAATACGAATTTCAAACACTAAATCTTTTAGACCATAATTCTCAGGATGATAGTAACGAATATCAAATTCATTTACTTCCGGGATCTCTCTACCAAATAAATTGACAGAAAAAACTAACGTCAACAATACTAAAAACACTTTCATTTTCTACCTCTGAACTAGAGTCACTTAAAACTCTCTATATTTTACAGGTATTTCTAAGTTCACGAAATGATTGAAATTCTTTCCTTCCAAGATTCATCAAAATAGACATCAATTCTTTTTTCTTTCTTAAAAGTGACCTTTCCTGGGGCGCCCTTCACCCCCTTAACATTCTTTACCTGAGTATAAACCAAGGGTATCTGTGACGAGGAGAATTGACTGTACGCCTTCATAACCGAACCTATTAATTGCAGTAAGTTATGCTCTACGTTTACATTCTTTGGGTTTTTCAAAAATACATGAGCACTTTTGTCACCATCTATATGGAACCAAATATCTTCCTTTGATGCCCAATTTTTTCTAAGCCAATCATTACTTGAGCTGTCCAATCCAACAGCAAGCTGAAGCTCTGAACCAATTGAATATATTTTCTTATTGACACCTTTTACCTGATCTATACGGTCAGACTTCTTGGTACTTTTCCAGACGGGCTCTACTGTTTTGCCAAGTCCTTTAACTATAAAAACATCGCCATCGGCCCATTTTTTAAATTCATTCCTTGTCGTGTTTAGCCTATTTTCCAATAAGGTTTCAGCATTTCTAAATGCTTTAATTTTCTTATATATTTTATCTCTTCTCTTAAATTCGTTTACACTCACATCAATTTTAAATTTCAATCCCTGTAAGCTAAATTCGTAATCCATAGGAATGACAAAGTCTGATCCTTCGATTTCGTGTTTTAGTTCTTTCCATTTTTTTACTTTCTCTAAATCTTTTTCAATATTCACTAACTTTCTTTGAAAGAACTTCTTTTTTCTTTTAGGAAAGCTGTGAACATCGACATTTTTTTCTAAGTCATGAAAATAATTCTCTTCATCGAAAAGACCCTTTGCTTCTTTTTCAGACTTAACATTTCCAGCGCCTATTTTAGAATAAATAGATTCCACAGTTGTTTCATCGTATATATTTTGCCAACCAATCCAACTACAAAAGACACGTTTACCTTCCTTGTTATTTTCAAGAAGTGAAAAATAAAGCTCACGTCCTTTCCAGAAACAAGTGAAGTCGTAGTGACAATCTCTTTTAGTAAAGTGAATATTGAGTAGTCTGTCGTTTAGCTTTGTTTCTACTTTATGAACAATTCCGCCTTGTAAATATTTTCTACAAAACTCAATGAATCGATCTCTTATTCTATATTTCGAAGGTACTGCTTTCTTACCAATAAATAGGCCTTCGTACTTCTGTCCTCGCCCCAAGTAAAAGAATAATGTTTTCCCTGGCAACCGCATTGATAACGATAAATAATGGGGGCTTGAATAAATTTTTTGCATAACAGAAGTACATACACGCTGGTCAATATGACACATCTTATTGTACTCTTGGACTGTATTATTTAAATCAACAATAGTTTGTATCATGGCACTCAACTTACTTAATAAGAATTCAAAATTTCTAGATTATCTCGACTGGCAAGAAATCCTCACGGCACTTGTTAGTCAATCCTATTTTAATTATACCAAAGAGGGTATTAACAACCTTTTAGAATTTAGACCTATAAGTATAATAAACCAAGAACTCAATTTCATTGAACTTTATCTTCTAGAAAGAGAGAATTACAACCATGCGTTAAACAATGTTTTTATTACACTACCTAGTACTAATGAGCTTGAAACATATTTAAAATCTATCGAGAAAGGAATAGTTTTAGAGCTTAACCAACTCAATACAATTTGCAAATTACTTGAGAACTACCCTGCAATTTTTAGAACATTTGATCATTTTAATATTGAACATAATCATCCAGATCAAGCTCTTAGAAGTAAGATTCGCAATAAGTTCATTCGAGAGTTTAGAAATCTAGTTTCTCAAAATGGAGAGACTCAGTTAGAAAAACATCCAAAGCTCTCAAAGTTATTCAAGGAAGTTAGGGATTTAGAGACTGACTTGAGAATATCCATTTCTAAAATCAAAAGAGAAGAGAGTTATAGTAAAGCCCTACAATATAACGAACACGATATTATTAATGATAGATATGTTTTGGCAGTAAGATCTGATTCTTATAATTCGAAAATGGGTGTAATTGTTGCCAAGTCAAGTACTGGTATGACTCTATTCATTGAGCCATATTCCTTGAGAGATAAGAGCAATAGAAGAATGAGAATAATGGCTCAAATTGATGCTATTATAAATGAAATTTGCCAAAACTTTTGTGAGACTCTACTACTTTTTGAGAGAGCTCCTCTTAACATTCTTCACTATTACTATAAACTTGATCTAATTAAAGCCAAGTCTTCTTACTCGTATGATTTACAATTATGTAGGCCAATACTAAATCAAGATAATAAAGTTAACATTAAAGACTTCTTTCACCCACTAATTGAAAATCCCGTACTAAATGATCTACATCTCGATTCTACTTCTAAAGGACTTGTCATTTCTGGTCCTAACACTGGAGGGAAAACGGTGACATTAAAGTCTGTTTCTCTGTGTTTTTTGATGAGTTATATGGGACTTTACGTACCAGCAAGAAGCTGCGAGATATATTTACCTCAAGGCATATACTACTTCTCACACGATCAACAAGACCTTACCACTGGACTTAGCTCATTTGCTTCTGAAGCAAAGAATTATTTGGAACTACTTAAAGACATTGAACCGAATTCACTTATTATTGTCGATGAAATCTTTAATTCTACTTCTTCTGAAGAAGCTTCGGCCTTAGCAATTTCTTTTCTTCAAGAAATACATAAGAGGAGCGATGCTAAAGTTATAATTTCTACCCATCATCAATTTTTTAAAACATATATTCATAGCTCTAAAGAATATACATCTTGTCATGTTGGATTCGATCAAGAGACAAGTATGCCAACATATAAATTACTCTTTGGATCACCAGGAAGCTCAATGGCATTCCAAATTTTTGATATATTGGCCACAAGGTTTGGACTTTCTAATAATATTTCAGAATCAGCTGAGCAAATCCTTGATAAGAAACAACTTTCATACGAACAATTACTTCAGGAGCTTTCTCATAAGAAGTCTGAACTTGACCGTCATTTAATGGAAAATAGACAGTTAAATAATTCTCTAAAAAATCAAAAACAATCTATGGAAGGACTAGTTCATCTCGAAAAAGAAAGATTAATAAAAGAATATAAAAAGAAATTGAATAAGATTATATCGAAAGCCGAGAATTTATTAAGCGAAACTAGAAAAGGAAAAATTGATTCGAAAAAACAATTGGCTAAGAAAGTTTCTGCTATTTCTGGATCCTTACCAGATCCTAAGAAAAGAAAATTCACTGAGATATTAGAAGACGTTCAAATTACAGCAAATATAACTATCGACGATATCAGAGAAGGAGACCTTTTATTCTCTCCAACTTTTAATCGCGATGTTAAAGTCATGGCCATTAATCATAGGAAGAAAGAAGTTCAAGTTATAAATGGCAAGATGTCTATTTGGATGAAGCTAGACAAACTGACTTCAGCTAAAATTAAATATCCTAAACAAAATGTTCAAATCAATATTACTCGTTCTGTTTATGGAAAGCTTGAAATTGATGGTAGAGGAATGAGGCTAGAAGAATTTCAAAAACTAGTTGAAGACTCTGTTCATGAGCTCATCGCCGGAGATATCCCTTTTTTAAATATTATTCATGGACATGGAGAAGGCACTTTAAAGAAGTGGCTTAGAGTTTACTTAAAAGATAATAGAGAGTTAACTTGGATACCAGAAGACGGAAATGATGGTGCAACGAGGGTTACGATAGAGGGTTAGGACCCTCTATTCTATAGAATTTCCTATTCGTGAAGGACGAAATTTGAAGACACCTCCATCAACAGGAAAAACAATTGAAAACCAAACCATTTCTGCTCGGCCTTTCACATATTCCACAGGAACAGTTCCCCAAAACCTTGAGTCATAAGAGAAGTCTCTATTATCACCCATGACAAAAATTTCCCCATCTGGAATGGTGATTTTATCTTTATTAACTAAGTAATAATTGTCACTGTCTTGCTGAATAAAGTGATGTTTCTTTTCTACACTAACTTTGAAGAAGTTTAATTTGTATTTTTTAAACTTTTCATCCATATCCTTTAGGAATGGAGTTGCATCTGTTTCTACCATTTCCATGGGCTGGTCATTTACAAACACTATCTTATCTTTAATTTCAATAGTATCACCCGGAAGGCCAATCACTCTTTTGATATAACTAGTGCTAGGATCTTTTGGATACTTAAAGACTATAACGTCGCCTCTTCTGGGCATCTCTTGTTTAAAAACATAAGAAGGGTTTAAATTAATATCACCTATCGCCATATCACTAAAAGGATATTTTAAGCCATAGGCAAATTTATTTACAATTATATAATCTCCAATTTTTAAAGTTGGAATCATTGAACCGGAAGGTATTCTATAAGGTTCGTAGAATGATGATCTAAAGACTAAAATTGTAAAAACTATCGCAAAGAGAGAGAGAACTTCTCTCTGTAATTTATTTGATTTTGGATTTATAGGAACGTTTTCTTCAAAATCTTCCACTAAGAATCCTTATCAAAATCTTTCTTCTTAATTTTTGAAAGATTATCATTAAGTGGATCAATTTTTTTAAAGTAGAATTCAATAATATTTTTTGCAAGGTAGGAAGATTTAACATACCACTTTTTAACGTTAATATTCATTACAGCAACAGATATTCCTTTTCCTAAACTTGGGTTTTTAGGCATCGCAAAGGAAGTAAACCAATCTCTTTTTCCGTAAGGAACTCCACCTGTAATAGAACCTGTTTTTCCACCAATTATTAAATTCTTTTTCAATTTTCTATTTAGTCTTCTAAAAGAACCGCGAGCTGTTCCGATCTTAACAGTCATTCCCATTAAGTCTTGCATTTGCCTTGCTGTTCCAACTTCTAAAACTCTCTTTGTCTTTTGTTGAGGACTCCATATAACTTTACTGGATTCACCTTCAGAAATTTCAGTAACTACTCTCGGGTAGTTCAAGACTCCATCATTAGCAATAATTGATGATAGAACTGCAGCGTGTATAGGAGACATCATTGTTTCTTTATTAAAACCTGATGCCTTTTCTGCTAAAGAATATTCTGTCTGTGGCATTTCGAAGTTTGATTTAGAAAGATTTATCTCCTCCATTAACCTCTCATTAAAACCAAAGTCAGAAGCCATATCAAACAACCTTTCGGCTGATGAACTCTGTATAGCAGCTTTTCCAAAAATTACATTATTAGAATACGCAAAAGCTCTACCAAGCGATTGGTGTCTAACCCATCGACTCTTCTTATCTTTTAACTGATACTTATAAAGAGTTGTTCCTCTTCCTCGAAATTTGAATACAGATTCTTTTGATAGCTGCGATTTTTCTATAAGGTCTGCAGTAGTAATAATCTTAAATAAACTGGCAGAAGGATGTGTTGAACTAAAAGGGAGTGAAATATTAAATTCATTTCCTTTTCTTTCATAACCTACTGCAGAAAGAATATATCCTGTTTCATTATCAATAACTATTACAGAGGAATAATCTGATCTATATCTCTTTAATAATTTCTTAATATGTTTGGTTAACGTTTTATTGAATGAATATTGAACATCAACTCTATTCTTTTCAAGGTTAATGGCCTTTGGAAAAGTTCTTGAGTTAAGCATGAAGGATTTATCTAAATTCCTTTTAATCAACATTCTTGTTGTCATTGCTGCTTGTTTTCGTTCTTTTATTTTATAGTCTTTCCAAGATTCATAGAATCCAAAAAATGAGAATAGAATGAGAACAAAACCAATTAAATAGAGATTTTTTATATTTTTTAAATAAGCCATAGTAATTTATTATGCCTTATAACCACGGCCAATGACAAAGAATTCTTTGCTTACAGAGCGCGTAGATTTAGGCTTTAAGAAGTCATATTGCTTAAATAGGTTTTTATTTTCTTTTAAGAATTTTTGTGCTTGCTGACTATCAAAAACTTTAATAACTAAATTTCCATTTTCCTTTAAGAAAACAGGCAAAACGTCAAAAACTTTTTCAACAAGATTCAAACTTCTATCCTGATCAACGGATCTAATTCCTGTTGTATTAGGGGCCATATCTGATAATACTACATCAAATTTGGAGTCTGCACCTAGTTGTCCTGTTTCATCAACATCAAAGATATCTTTTTCAAATAATGAGACATTTTTTAATGTTAAAAGTTTCTTATTTAAGGGACGAATATCAATTCCGATGAGTTTTCCATCAGGTCCAATTTTTCGACTCGTATACTGTGACCAAGAACCTGGATGATATCCAAAATCAACAACCACATCACCCTTTGAAATCACTTTAAATTTCTTATCTATTTCTTCTAATTTATAAACACTTCTAGCTAAGAAATCCTCTTTCTTGGCTTTTTCATAATAGTGATCTTTAACTTTAAAGCTCATAATAGCTCCATAACTTTTAAGCTGCTGTTATTCGAATTTTTTGTTTTTCAGTGTGCCCACTAATACCATATTTACGCAATTTTGCAATTAAGGTGGTTTTACTTATACCCAATGATTTCGAGGCTTTATTTATACCTATGCCCTTATTTACAACCTCATTTATGATAATTTTTCTCTCCAATGTAGAAACCTGCCTCTTTAGCTCACCTTCGCCCAAAGAATTTCCAGCAAATCTCTCAGGCAAGTGACACAATTCTATGCTTCTCCTTACATTTTTTAAGACTAACAGCTCAATGGTTTTATCAATTTCTCTATAATTTCCAGGCCAACCATAATTGGCCATACTCTCGATACAGCTCTCAGAAACTCCAATGGTCTTTATTCCATATTTCGAAAATATCTCGCCAAACTTCTCTTCAATAAACTTAAACTTTTCCTCATAACTTCTTCGCGAAAATGATCTAAGAGATATCGCTTGTCCTCCTAGCCTATAGAACAAATCTTCTCTGAATTTCTTTTGCCTTATGAGTTGCTCCAAATCTCTGTGGGTCGCAAATATAAATCTACCGTTAAAAATTTTACTATTTGAACTTCCCACCCCGTAATATTCACCATTATCTAGAATTTGCAGTAACTTCTTCTGCTGAATAAGGCTTATATCCCCTATTTCATCAAAAAATAGTGTTCCTTCTCCAACACGATCGCAGAAGCCAACTCTATTCTCAATGGCTCCAGTAAAAGCACCCTTAACATGACCAAAGAGCTCACTATCAAAAAGAGAGTCAGATAAGCCGGCTAAATTACAGTGAACAAAGGGCCTTTCTCTATAAATTGAATTCTTGTGTATTTTCTTGGCAAGGGATGTCTTACCTGTCCCCGTCTCACCCTGGATGAGAATAGGAAATTTGGAATCGTATAATGCTTGCATTTTGCCCCCTTTAACTACGTTGTAATCGTTCGGGGACAAATGGTAAAAAAATCTTAAATATTAAAAGACTTTAATTCACTAGTGAATTTCGAAGACGTTCAAAGTCCTTTTCTCTACACCAGATCAGTTCTCCCGACACTCTTTCACAATCTAAAGAAACTATCTCAGTATCGCCCTGAAATAACTTAAAGCCCCTCTCCCAACACAAGAGTGTTCCTGCAGCAATGTCCCAAACGTTCTTAGGAGTCTTTGAGTATACAAAGTCACAGGCTCCACTGGCCAATAGAGCTAATTTAAAAGCAATGCTCCCTCTGGGTTCCACATGAACACCTTCAACATCTTCTATATGACTTAGTAAACCCTTCTTCATATCACTTCTAGATACATATCCAAACAACCTATCTTCATTGAATGTCACCGCATCTACGAAGGGCTGACCTGAAGTTATCTCGAAACCAGTAAAAGGATTGTATATCCAAGCACTACCTGTGCTGGCTGTCTGCATTATAGCTAGAGAAACAACACACTCCCCCAAACCCTTAGCAAGCTCTCTTGTTCCATCTATTGGATCTAGGATAATTGAAGGAAAACCAAAACTCTGGGGATCTTCTTCACTAAAGAAATGGAAGCCCTGCGTTTTAATTAGTGCACTAAGTTGAAAATGTATAAAATCTGAAATTTCCGTATCCACAATTGTAACAATTGATAAATCTGACTTTTGTGAAATCTTCAGAGAATCCGATAAAGACAATGGGTTAACTCTCTTTTTGACAATTTCTGACACCCCTTTCCTTAGAATATCTAACTTTTCATCTGACAACATGGTATTCCTCCATAATATTTCCTTAAGCTCAACTTAATATTTACTGCAATGCTCATCTAATATAAACCTGTAAAAAAAATTTATTTTCTTCAAATATTTAGTTGACAACGATGTTTTACTCACAAAACTGAGCTAGTTATCCACAATGACCTACTTCTAATGTCAATTATTTGATGTCAATTAAAACTTCTTTAGAAGGTCGTATTTTCAGTGCTTTATAATAAGCTTTTTAACACCATGAAACAAATTTACTTGCCGCGACAAGATGTATCCACAAAATAATAAAAGTTATTCACAAATAGGCTCTTTACTAAGATCCTCTTTCTTAAAACTTATTACAGACTTTTTGCTAACAATTCCTTAAGAAAACATAAATAAAACGACCTATTTCTCAAGTGAAATGTAAGTAAAGTGTAAGCGAAATGTAAGTATAAGAAAGTATCAAAGTGACACTGCCACTTTAAACACTAGACCAACCTATAGTTGATTCTCGTGTAATATTTTACTCACCCGTAGTAAGTAACTCCATATCTCCGTCAGAAGCCACAGAACTGGCTACAATCTCGCCTTCAAAGTTAGATGAGATACTAGTTACAAATCTAATATCACCGTACTCTAAATCGACAAATACATATGGTGAGGACTGGATAACGGATCTTTTCAGTTGAAAAGACTTAAGGAAATCGTCATATAAGTTAAGGGTAAGACCTGATTTGAACAAAGAGACTCCTTTTCTAGTGTTGAAGCGAACTCTAAGTTAATTGTATCACAAATTAAATTTGTGTGAAGACAGAGTGAGAACTATACATTTTCAAAGAGTTTTAAAAAGATTTTAACCCTTCCTTCAAAGTGAGAGTCCAATAAGCAAATCAGGATATAAATTAAATAGATCATATTACGACTAGAACGCAATCTACTTATATGAAGAAAAACTATCTCAAGTGGAATTAAACTATAGAAAGTGACTAACCAAATTAGAGAAAACCCTTTCAACGATAGTCCGTTAACAAATATTCCAAATAGAAAAAGAATCACTATACCAATATTTAATTCATCTACTTTTACTTTATCGAATTGTAGTATTTTTAAAGATCTAAGTCGGGGAGTTGTTCTCTTTAAAATGAGGATTATTATTCCAAAAACTGAAAGTGTAAAAAATGCTTTCCTATCAATTATTTTTTGAAGATGAGTTATAAAATCCATTCCACCAGGGTTAAATGAATTTGAAAAGTTAAAGGTTACAACCAGAGTAAGGACTATCAAGACTAGACCAAATAATGCATATTTTAATGACTGTCTTTTAAACCATTCTGTCTTATCTTTTAAGAAGTAAAAATAAAGAAGTACGACTTGAGCTAATGCTAAGAGGGCATAACTTTGATTTAAAATGACTCCAAAGAATCCAAGCAGACCTACAAATAGTCCCGTTCTATAGGTAGAGCTTCTTGTTACCCATAACATTCCCCAGATCCAAACGAGCGAGTAAATCTCCGTTAACGTAGCTCCATAACCATTCGCTAGAAATTTCGAAATACTCCACGATGATATGAGTGCAAATACGCCAAGTAACGAAAGTCTTCTTGATATGAAAAACCTTAAAAATGCATAAAAGGTGAGGAGATATAACGAAAGATTTACTGCATAAAAATATGTGCACCAACCAAACTTAAAAAGAGTAGGGTAACTCTTGAATGGAAAATAGGTAACTGTTAAGAAGTTCCAAAAAAGATCACTCACTTGATTGGAAGGATCAAAGAATAAAATCAAAGCTTCTCTTTGTGCAAGTCTTGGAAACTCAGGAACTGAGAAAATCATTAAACTTACAACCAGAGTAACCAATGTTTTTTCGAAACTATCCAGATATCTAAATTCAGAAAAGTTTGTCGTAACTGATTCTTGAATAATTTTTCCACGTGTAGGCCAAGAATAAAACAATCCTAAGGCGCCCCATATAACCCAGAAGAAGTTGTAAACCCATTTCGGTGGCAGTAAATATAGAAGGTTAAATAAAATGATAAAAAAGAACATTCCAAGAAATAAGCGATATACAACTCTATCAATTGACGAATTTACTCGGTAATAGATTTTCAATCTGTGATCTATTTCTTTTCCGAGAAAAAACCACTGGCTCATTATAAAGGCCGAATAAAGAAGCATCAAAATAAATTGATAAATTGGCCTCAGTTCTAGAGATTTCTGTACATATACCGGTATAAGTAGAAACGAGAAGTAACTAACTATCCGATATAAGAAGAATTTTGATTTTAAAAAGAAGATTCCCGACTTTTTTTCTAAAGTATTATCCATAATAACCGATCATATTAGTACAACATTTGCTGGTATTAAACCCACTAGCAAGTATTAAAAAACCATACTCGCTCGAAACGGCCGGATCCCCAATCCGGCCATTTTTATTTTAAGTCAATATTACTTTTCCTGAAAGTCATTTTAGGTATTTATCTCAAAATAATATTTTTTTCTCGATTTCTCCTGCCATAGAAAATACTGCCCACCTAGCCAGTCGCATTGCGCCAAAGAACTCATATGCTATTATCGAAAGGGGTTTACCCATTCCCTTAGGACGAGGGAGAGAAGCTTCAGGAGGAAGAATTGAGTTCAATCTCATTTGGTTCCATTGCTACAGGACTTCCAAAAGATATCGTTAAGCAGCTTATCGCAGCTGAAAAAATCCCTCTCGCTAATATGGAGGGGAGAAAGAGTAAGATTAGCGACAAGAAAGGCTTAGTAGGAGAACTCATTAAACTCATGGAAGGAGTGAAAGGCAGCGTATTACAAAATGGTAGTGCTAGATCTCTTAGAGAACTTCAGGTCCAAACAAATGAAGATATTATTAGTGTAAACGCTGACAAGAATATTGCTCAGCCTGGTACATATCAATTAGAAGTCATAGCTCTTGCTCAAAAATCATCGGCCATGACTGCAGGCTTCGAAGATCCTGATGAAAGTTACATTGGTGTTGGCTTCATTCAATACTATCTACCAAACGGAGATAGTCGCGAGCTCTATGTCGATAGCGAAAATGCAAATTTAAATAGCCTAGCAAAACTCATTAATAGAGATTCAGATAATGGCCTTAGAGCTTCTGTTGTCAACGATGGAAGTGGTGGGGATGAGCCATGGAGAATTATTCTCTCGTTAGAAGAAACTGGTGATGAGAAAAGAGCTGAATTTCCTTACTTCTACTTTGTAGATGGTGAGAACGATTTATATCTTGAGTTTGAAAGAGAAGCACACGATGCAAAAATTAGGCTAGATGGTTTTGAAATAGAACTTCCTGAAAACAAAGCAACTGATCTCATTCCTGGCGTTACCATTGACCTTAAAAAGGCTAAGCCGGGTGAAGAGTTCTCTCTCAACATCACAGAAGATTCTGATGCTGTTACTGAAAAAATCAGTGGACTGGTTGAAAATATCAACGCCGTTTTAAAGTTTATTAAAAATCAGAACAATCTTGATGAATCGACAGATACTTCAAGAACACTTGGTGGGGACATCATTTTACAATCTTTAGAAAGTAGAATGAGAGCGACAGTATTTAAAGATATTCAAACTGAATTTGGTTTCAAAAGATTTGGAGATTTAGGAATTAAATTCCAAAGAGATGGTTTGTTGAAACTAGAGACTGAAGAGTTATCTAATCATTTATCAAAGAATTATAAACTCGTTACACAAGTTCTCACGGGTCATTTTGGTGAAGAGGGAAAAACAAAAGGCTTTATTGATCACCTAGGTGACACTGTTAAAGCTGCCCTACAGTTTCCAAACGGTCTCTTGCAATCAAGAAAGAGATCACTTCAAACCAATATCGATCAAATTGACAGAAGAATTGTAAATAAAGAAAGAATGATTGAGCAGAAAGAGAAAAATTTAAAAGATAAATTTGCCAGACTAGAAGGAACAATATCTAGAATGAAGAGTCAGGGCGCTGGGATTCAAGCCATGGGTGGTTCGAATCCGGTTACGCAACTCGGCTAACCATTAGGAGGTGGTTATGAGTTATGGTTTAGGAGCTTATAAGAAAACGTCAATACATACGGCCAGTAAGGAACAAATTCTCCTTATGCTGTATCAGGCGGCAATTAAGAATTGCAAAAAGGCTATCGAGTCTATTGAACAAAAAAATATTCCCGCTAAAGGCGAAAATATTGGAAAGTTACAAGACATTGTTATTGAACTAAATAACAGTTTAGATTTTGAAGTCGGTGGAGACATTGCAAAAGAATTGTCATCACTTTATGACTTTATTTTGTTTTCCAGTACGCAAGCGAATATTAAAATTGATGCTGAACCCCTAAAGGGTTGCTTAAGTGTGCTCAACACACTTTACGAAGGATGGGGCGAAGCCATTAAATCTCTTAGAAGAGAAAACGCTCAAAAGGAACAGGGTGCCTAATGATAAATCGAATCTATAACCTACTCATGAGGCACACTGCACTCCTAGATAGTACTCTAAAGATCACACACAATATGTTTGTGGCTACATCTAGGGGAGATATCAATCTTGTTAACTTTGAAGCTGACAATCGAGAAAGACTTATAAAAGTTCTTGATAAGTTTCAAGGTGAAGTAGACAACATGCTAGGAACTTTAAAGGCAGACGAAATCACTCAAGAAATCGTCGAAGTTATGAAGGCATGGCAATTTGATATCAACAGCTGGATTAACGAAATCGATGCAATTGACAACAAATCTTCTGAGCTCTTAGAAGCTCAGAAGCTAGAAACAACCAAGGAAATTGCTACGATATTCACTTCAAGACAGCAATTTAAGGGCTATAACCTTAATTGTACCAAAAAATAACCTTAATTTAACCTGAATCCCAGAGAATACAATCTCTTATGGGGTTCAGTGATAGTGGGCTAATTTTTATAATCTGATTGACGAAAATTCCTAGACATGATGAAATATAGGGGCGAGAGAACAAGGAATAAGTTCTCCTTCTAAATTCACAGATTAACCTTAAGGAAGAGGTATCAACAGTGTCTACAAATTCAGAGAATGAAAATTCAAATTACTTAACCAATGTCCAGGATTTTTCTATGGATTCTACATCCCTATATAAGTACGAAATAAAAATTGCAAAAACTAATCACAAAGTTCCTGTTGTAAATGATGTTCACTTGCATTCTATTTACAATCCGACAAAAGAGGCAGCGACCTTTATTGCTAAGAATAAAAAACTTACAAATGTTAAGAATGAAATTCTGATCTTAGGTTTGGGATTTGGTTACCATGTAGGTGAAGCTATTATTGCACTTAAAGAAAAGTGGGGAACAGACTATAAGATAGTCGTTATAGAACCAAATGAAAAAGTTTACATGGACTACTTAGAACATGCTGAACTAAGTGATGTAAATTTAAAAATATACGCTGGATATAAAATACAAGATCTATATAAAGATCGCTTTTTAGTTGACTACCTTTTAACAAAACCAGGAATCATAGCACACCCAGCCAGCTTTAATTTATACGAAAACTATTATAAAAATCTTCTTTCATATCAAGCTCCAAAAGATGTTGGAAGCTTTGATCAATATATAGAGTCAGCGATTCTTAGAGATAATATTAGAAGGCTAAATCAGGACTCTGACCTACTAACAGCTATCAATGAACAAATGTACCCAAAAGAAGAAGAACTAGATAATACAGATCATTTTTTTATGGCATTTAATGAGATGGTAAAAGGTTCAATTAGTATAGAAGGAAGGGACAAGTAATGAAAAAAGTACTAATTGTTAATCTGAGAAGATTCGGTGATATCTATAGCTCAGGACACCTGATAAACTCTATCGCTAAAAACAAAGGATGGGACATATCTCTTGTCGTTTATAAAGAATTTGAAAAGGTCGCTCAGAATCTTCAAGGCGTATCACAAGTCTTTACTATTGATAGACAAAAAGTAATCACACTCACTAAAAGTGACATATTTAACAATGGATATGCTCTAGAAGAATTTTATAAAGATATAAAAGAATTTAATTCTTTGGCGTGGGACACAGTTGTTAATTTTTCAAATGATAGAGTTTCAACTCACTTAACAACTCTATTAAATGCTAAAGAGAAGAGTGGTTTGACTTTTTCAAATATAATGAGAAACAATTACAATTCAGATTGGGACATTTTACTAAATGATGTTGTAACTGAAATGGACTTCTCACCCATTCACTTCAATGACATTCATCACAACATGCTAAATATTGAATCAAACTGCAATGGTCTGCAACTTAAAACAAGTGCAAACCATAACGAAAATGCATACAAGAACATTAGTCTTCTAAGACAAACTGATGATGGTGAAGAAAGAAAGGTTGTAGGTATCCAAATTGTTACTTCGGATATATCAAAAAACATTCCAGAAGAGACTCTTGTGTCTGTTATCTCCCAGCTGCAAGAAAATAGTATCGTTCCAATGTTACTAATTGCTCCAACAGATAGTGAAAGAGAAGTAGCAAATAGAATAAATGAAAGATTTAATGGAAAATTAGTTTCAGTAGAATCCGACTTCCATGCTCTAACAAGTGTCGTTATAAATCTAGACGCAATTGTTACGCCAGATACCGCAATTAAACATTTAGCAGACCTTGTAGATACACCATGCTTAGAGGTTAGTCTTGGAGCATCTCCCTTCTTAAAACAAGGTTCAATTAATGAGAAATCATTAATTCTTACAAGAAATATAGAAGATAGAACTTTCAAGTCTAATGATGAAAGCATTGAAGTAGTATCAAGTGATATCACTACATCAGCACTATTAATCTTAGGTTTAAAGCCATTTAAAGATGTCACTATAAGTGAAGGGTATGCCTTATATCGCCCATATAAAGATGCTCTAGGCACTTCGTACTTTGCTGTTAAAGGTAATATAAATAAAGAAATAGAAGCACAAAGAATTGCTTCAAGAATGTACTTAGCCATGACTCTTACAGATCTGGATAACGACAGTTTTCTTGAAATGATTCTAGAATTAAAAGGTGATCAATTTAAAAGATGGCTAAATAATGAAAAAGAGGCCATCACAAACACTACTAAAGATCTACTAGGTACGATTCGATCTCTAATACTGATGACCGAAAACAAATCTAAGACACCTGCTTTTATTGAATCTCTTGGCAATTTAATTGAGCATTGCTCTGATGTAACAATAACAGCGATACCAACACTATTCTTAAGAGCTCGTCTAGAGTCTCTTTTATCTAAAGATATTGCAGATTCCATTAAAGATGTCGAAGCGCAATTATATACAATGAAAACTGAACTATTAAAAGTATATGCTGTTTTAAAATCAGTTGAAGAAAGGTCAAGAGAGCATGACGCAACCTTGGCAATTGAAAATAAGAATACGGCTAGACCGAGTTCTATCAATATCTAAAAACTATGCCAAGGAAGGTGTATGAGTAACTTTGCAAAAGAAGTTGTAGAGAAGATTGAAAAAATCAAATCTTCTGCCAAAGAAGGTATTTCATTATCAACAGACGATCTTGAAGTGCTATTTCTAGCCTCTTTACTTGAGGAGGAAGGCAATGGTCGTGACTAATAAAGATCAAATTGAGAATGAAATCCCTCCAAAAGCTTTAAAAAAGACACTAGCTTTTGTCCAAATACTAAGGCTTGGAGATATTTTACAAACAATAAAGATGGCGCAAGAACTTAGGGTTGTGCACGGTGATAAATTTAAGTTATTACTTATTGCGAGAAAATCGTTTGCAACTCCCCTAAGAGAACTAATAGATTCTGTTTTCGACGAATGTATTACAATTGACTTAAAAGATTTAACTTTAAAAGGGGACTCTGTCTCATTAGAGAACACCCTTAAAAACATTAAAGAGTTAAAAGCAAAAATAAACTCCAATGTAATTGAAGTATGTATCAACTTATCTTTTTCTAAGTCTGCAAACTATCTAATGTCATTAATTCATGCCAACAATAAAATTGGGCCAACATATGATGAACAAGCAAACATTCGAATAAAAGACAAGTGGTCTCAATATCTATATGCCAATGTTTTAGAAACTAATCAAAATCCATTCAACCTTGTCGACCTCTTTAAACTTATTGTTGGTGTTGATCATAAACAGGGTAAAAAAGAGAAAATAGAATTCACTCCACGAAAAAAGGTTTTCATCCATCCCTTTACCTCAGATAGTAAGAAAAGATGGAATGAAAGCAAATGGGTTGAAATTATTTACAAGTTCTTAAAGGATCATGAAAATAAAGAAGTTTTTATTGTTGGAAGTGATACTGATAACGAGAGTGCTAATAAAATAACAAACAACCCTTTATTAAAGACCTTTAATGATCGGCTAGAGAATATATGTGGCAAGTACAGCATAAATGAACTTAAGAATCTACTAGACGAAGAATCTATGTTTATAGGTCACGACTCAATGGTAAGTCATCTAGCATCACTGCAAAACGTTCCAATTATTACTATATCTCTTGGGACAGTTAGACCTTACGAGACAACTCCGTATATCGAAGGTGTTTATAACCTGTCTCCAAAGACAAAGTGTTTTCCTTGTAAACCTGATACGTCCTGTGATTTTTTTCAATGCCACGCTGATATTCCCTATCAAGTTGTTAATGAATCTCTGAGTATTATTTCAAAAGGAATAGAGCTAACTCAAGAAAACTTAAAAGAAAATCTTTCTCATTTTCATTTAAACTCTACAGAAATAAGAAAATCAGAATTTAACAGCGCTGGCCTACTTACACTAAATACAGTTTTTAAAGAAGATATGACTTACAACGAAACTTTAAATAGTTTTTATACGTTAGCCTGGACTTACTTATTTAATGAAATCGTTGTAAATCAAGATTACCCAAAAATTTCAGATAAAACACATTCCCTACTAGCTAAAGACATGCAGGGCCTACAACAGCTTTACGAACTTAGTGAGTTTGGTAAGAAATATTCTAGATATATCTTAGAAGAAGTTTCTACCGAAACTCCAGATATTCAGAAAATTAAAGAGCATTCCAATAAAGTAGATGAGATCGACAGGCTGTGTGACATTATTTCTGAGACTTATCCACAACTACGTCCTCTTATCAATTTTGGAACTATTTCGAGGGCAAACCTGCACGGTGAAAACCTTGTTGAGTTAACAGAAAGCTCATTCTATTCATTTCATGACTTATCCAATGCCACTAGTATCATTTATGAATTATGTGAAAAAACACTAACAAAGAATCAAATATCTAAATCTAAAACTAATAATGAAGTAAGCATAAGGTAGGACAATATGACATCAGTAACAATAAACAATAAGTTTATACAGCATTCAGAAAAAGATCTTAATGTGAACGATTTAATGGAGTTCATACTCAAAGAAGTTTTACATGAAGATGAAGTCATTACCTCTCTTGATATAGATGGGAAACAACTAAGTTATGAGGAAGAACAAGAGTCTCTATCAATACCAGTTGCAAAATATAGTGATATTAACTTTTCTACTACAAGTAGTTATGAGCTGGCCTTTGAAGCTCTTAATGACTGTTCATCATATATAGACACGATTGTAGAAAAAATAAATCTCTTAACAGAATATCAAAATGAAAACAAACAACATGAAGCCAACTTAATGTTTGGTGAAGTTATTGAAATTATGGACTTATTCGTTCAATTGATGTCTCGCATTTATAAGACTGTAAGAAAAAGGCATACACATCAACTTCAAGCAACTGAAACCTTCCAACAGTTAGAAATACATCTACTTTCAATTATGAAAACTCTACTTCCAGCAAAAGAAAAAAATGACATTATTATGTTGAACGACTTGCTAGAGTACGAACTTATAGATAACCTGACTCAGTGGAAAATCAAGGCCATACCAGAATTAAAAAAGCTCAGAGATCTATAAAGCTCTACTTATCAGATAGTGTAAGGGGTAGCATATTCAAGTCTACCCCTCTTGTTGAATTTTCCAAATCTCCTCTAAATTCCGATTTTTCAATTCATCAAAATGATGATTTATATGAAGTTTTTACTGGAGGGACAATTGTTGGGGACCCTGTATTAATAGTAAGTACTGCTACTAATTACCAGACAATTTATAAACTCCTAAATTCAAATTCTAAACTTATTTCAGAATTTCGAACAAAGAGAAATAAGAAGAAGTTATTTAAGGCTTCAAGTATTCTAAAATCAAACTCTTCTAATCTTAAAAGCTTTATTGATATTTTAGAGTTCAAAGCTTATCTCCAAAATCAATCTTCGAAAATCTTTGACACAAGTGACATCCCAGAATACATACTTAAATCAAAACTATATAAAGGTTATAAGTCCTGCCAGATAATGATCCACGAGAAAGGCTCCCCCTTAATAGGTGCTTACTATTTTGATTCAAGTGTTGGATTAAGAAAAAATGAAATCCCTGTAACAACCTTTAGTAAGTTATTTAACCTCGTAAAAAAAAGTAAAAACAAACTTTTTAATCAATCGCAAATACTTGAAAGTGACATTGGTGTAGTTGGAACATTCCTAGCAAAGGAAATTGAACTAAAGAAACATTCTATACTAGTCATTATATCCAGAAATGATTTCTTACCTCCTTCTGATATTGAAATAAATCTTTTTAACTCATCAATGACATTTGTGTCTGATGTTTTTCAAAACATCTTACTTACGTCACTGGAAAAGCGTAAAACAGAATCCTACATGAGTTTTCTCGCAAACTATCCCTTTCCGCTATTCTTAGATGAAACACCTTTAAATGAAGCTGCAAGATCTTTTGACTTAAGCTCAACAGACGAAGACGAAATATCCATAGAGGTCGCCGAAAAAAAGTTTATAGAAATAAACGATTCTTTTAAGAAAAACACTTCTGATATATATCATCATCAAAGGGTTAGTTTACTTGGAGAACTCTTAAATACTTTAAAGCATGAGCTAAGTAATCCGCTCTTTGGTCTTAAAATGGCCTCAGACTTACTGCAACTTGAAGAGGTAGATGAAGACTTTAGCTCTACTGTAAATGATATCTCTATTAACTGTAATAGATGTCAAACGATAATTGATAACTTTTCAAAATTATACAGAGAAGAAAACATCAATGAGATCTTCAATATCTCCGATGTTTTAAATGAAACAATTCTATTAACAAAGAGTGAGAGTAAACAAATTCCTAAACAGATAAACTTCTATAACTTTCAGTCTGATGAAGATTATTTAATAAAGTCTAATCCCACATGGATATCTCAAATTATATTCAATCTCATTATTAATAGCTGCCAAGCAATCAAGAGCGCTGGACAAGAGCTCTCAAAGAACAATATCGAAATTACAATTATAAAAAAACTAGAAGAGATTGAGTTTAGTGTTTCGGACTCAGGACCAGGAATACCCAAAAAACTAAGAGATCAGATCTTCGAGCCTTTTGTGACAACAAAAGAAAAGGGTACGGGACTTGGACTTTCCATTTGTTCTAACTTGATTAATAAATTAAATGGAAAAATTGAAATAATAGATAAGGACGAAATCGGGACAGTTGTAGTATTCACACTCCCCATTGATGATTAATATGAACATACTAGTTATAGAAGATGAACTTCTTATTCAGAAGTCCTTAAAAAAATTACTTGAAAAGAAAGGTGCTACAGTTGAGGTCTCCTCATCTGGCAAAGAAGCTATTGAAAAGATTCTATCTACGAACTTTGACAGAATAGTTTGCGACTTAATGCTGCAGGACATCACCGGCTTTGATATTATTGAAGAATCAAAAAAGAAATACACTATTGAAGATATTGGTAATATATTTGTCATTATGACAGCCTATAGTTCTCCACAAATACTAGAGAAAGCGAATTCATATGGCTGCAAAGTTTTAGGTAAACCATTTGATAATATTGAGGAAGCCCTAGAGGTTTTCCTTAGAAAGTGAGTATAAATTGAGCAATACAGTTATAAAAAATGTTGGAATTTTACTTAAACCCAGAAGAGTAACAGAATTTTCAACAATTATTCCGAACCTAACAGAATGGTTAATAAGAAGAAAAAAGAATGTTTTCTTTTTAAATCAAGAAGAAGCCAGGGTCACGAAAAAATTCACTAACATACCAAAGCAAGTTTCATTCATTGAAGCAGAAGAGCTACATGACCTAGACTTAATCATCACGCTGGGCGGAGATGGTACCCTTATTGGTGTAAGTAGAAGTTGCACAAAAAAGTCACCACCAATTTTTGGCGTAAATATGGGCCGACTCGGATTTATAACAGAGTTTTCAAAAGTTGATTATTTCGAAGAACTAGCTAAAACAATAATGGGTAACTACGAAATAACGAAACTCCAACTCTACAGAGTTAATGTGACAAAGAAAGGCAAGAATATATTCAAAGCAAATTTTCTTAATGATGTTGTTGTTAATAAAAACAATATTTCTAGAATGTTTACTTTAACAGTTGAGTGCGAATCAGAACTCATTTTCAATGTATCAGGAGATGGACTAATAATAAGCTCTCCAATCGGCTCAACAGCATACTCACTAGCAGCAGGCGGACCAATAACTCACCCCAATGTGAACGCTCTAGTGCTAACTCCCATTTGTCCACACAGCCTTAACCACAGGCCCCTAGTGATTCCTGACGATAAAAGTATTGATATAAAGTTTCCTGTAAAAGAAGACTACCTTAGCCTCACTCTTGATGGACAAGAGGCCGTTGAAATAGATAAGGGCTGTATCGTGACAATTTCAAAAGTGAAAAATAACTTCGCGAAATTTATTAAAAACCCTGACAGAACATACTTTCATACATTAAAACAAAAACTAACTCACGGTCAGAGAGAAAACAGATGAATAAAGATAAATTAATTCTAAAGACATTAACTCTTAATAATTTTGCTACTTTCGTAAATCAAGAAATTGATTTTGGTGAAAAGTTCAGCGTAATTGTTGGAGAAACAGGATCTGGAAAAAGCTTGATTCTTGATGCTCTTCAATTGATTTTTGGACATAGGGCAGATAAGAAAATTATTCGAAAAGGTGCAGATTTCTCCACAGTTGAAGCAGTGTTTCGCTGTAATGATTCAACAATAAGAAAATACTTTGATGAACTTGGTCACCCCTTCTCAGAAGATGAAATTATAATAAAAAGAATTATCACAGCAGAAGGGTCTTCAAAGTCCTATCTTAATTTTCAGCAGTGCTCTTTAAGTACATTAAATACTATTGCAAAAAGACACATAGATCTAGTAGGTCAATTTGATAATCAAAAACTGCTGAGTGACGACTATCAATTGAAACTCTTAAATGATTACGGAAAACTAGGTGAGTTGGTTAATTCATATCAAAAAGAGTTTAAGAATTTAAAACAACTCGAAAATAAAATAACTGAAGTTGTTAATAAAAGTAGAACTTTATCTCAAAGAAAAGACTACCTCGAGTTTCAAATTAACGAAATGGAAAAGCTCAGCCCAAATGTTGTAGACGAAGACAAACTCATTCACAGAAAAAACGAACTCTTAAACTTTCAAAGAAAATTAGAGTCTTACACAGAGGTAAACCACCTCTTAAGCGATTCTCAAAACAGTATTCTATCTCAAATGAATAGACTTCTCTCTAAAGCTGAAAGCAATGATCTTTTAGTAGAAGAAGATTATTCCAAATTCTTAGAAAGCAAGGAACACCTTGAAGACTTGTCTTTCAAAATTTCAAAAAAGTTAAATCCAAATGAAGACGAATCTGAACTGCAAACTATAATCGAATCATTAGATTCATACCAAAAGTTAAAAAGAAAATTTTCATGTGACACAATTGAGTTAGAAGAACTTTATAAGGGCTTTAAAGATGAGTATTCACAAATTGAAGATTCTAACAATCAACTAGTCGATTTAAAAAACCTTTTAAATAGCTCTAGAGAGATTTGTTGGACCAAGGCCCATGAACTACACTTATTACGTGAAAAGTTTGCAAAGAAACTTTCAACTCAATTATCAAAAAAAGTTAAAGAGCTAAGAATGGAAGGTGCAACTCTAAAAGTAAATGTATTAGAGTGTGAAGAGTTGAACAAAGACGGAATAAGCAAAATATCTTTTCAAGCAGAAACAAACTCTGGAGAAGGATTCTTTAAAGTAAAGGATATCGCATCTGGTGGTGAATTATCAAGAATTCTACTTTCACTTAGACAAATTTTATCTCAGGGAGACACAGTATCAGTCTTTCTCTTCGATGAAATTGATACGGGTATTGGAGGAGAAACTGCCATTTCGATAGGGAAGGCACTCACGGAAGTCGCTTTAAATTCTCAAGTTATTGCCATTACTCATCTTCCACAAATAGCAAAGTTTTCTGATCACTTAATTGATGTTAGTAAAAAACAAGAAAAGAGCAGAACGTTCTCTTTTACTTCACTAATTGATAATGCAAATAAAGGAAAATATATTAGAGATATGGCACAACTATAAATCAATAAAAGAAGGCCCAGAATCGTCTATATAAATAAATGTTTGGGTCTTTGGCGCATATCCATTATTTATATAATATTGTTTATCACTAATATTATAAAGATCTTTACAGTGACTATGTCCACAAATTAGTGCTTGAACATCAGGGTGAGATTTAAAATATACCTCTGCCGATTTCCTAAACTTCTCTTTTATGAATAATTGGCCTTCTTCACTTTGTTCATATCGAGCAACATTTTCTTTTCTAGACTCGGATGATGACCTGTGTCCTATCCATTCGATAAACGAATAGGGAACAATATAATCACCTAAAAACTTCACATAAGGATTATTTATTTTTCGTTTATATGATTTATAACTTTCATTCTCTATCTCAACATCATCACCATGAGTGAAAACATATTTTCCGTTTACACTATCCACTTCATAAGTTGTTTTTTTATGAACAAATAAATTCTCAGAAATATTGTACTTTTTACTAAAGGACTTCATCAAGTTCTCAATATGAAAGTCGTGGTTTCCTTCAAGATAAACTACTTTCACACCAGTCTTTGTTAATTTTTGGATATGTTCAAAGAAGGATTGATACTTCTCTAGATATTGCTTCTTACCACCAATCATAATGTCAAAAATGTCTCCATTAAAAATCACATAATCTGATTTTTTAACCAGGTCATTATTGAAGAATTTTTCGAGAAGTTGAAAGTTATCATCGATAACTAATTTTACATGTACATCTGAAATTGTAGAAATTTTCATTACATATCAATATCACAAACTAGTTTTTTCTGTCCATTTATGAGTCTTAAAACTTCTTTCTTTACTAGGGTCGTATTTCCTGAAAAGCTTAAAGATAAGCGAGATCCGCCGTAAGGGTGCTTTTCATCTTTATATGGATTGAGTTTAACAAGACTTGCTACCTTTACCTCAACTATCATATTTTTAAGTGGAAATGAGAGTTCAACGTCCTTAATTTCATCGTTAACCATAAACCTAGTCATTTCACTACGACTTAGTATTATAGACAGTCCGCCTACACCAATATCACTACAAGTCTTCTTGTACGTTATTCCTTTGTAATTCATCTTTAATTGAAGAGGTATAAAAGGATCTACGCGTTCAGATTTTCTTCTATCGTAAAACTTATGAAATAAAGGAAATGTTATAGTTAGATCATCATCATACTTTAAGTATTCAGCTTCAAATAATAATGACATTTGTGGAATTGCGATATTCAGTTTACCACTTCCCCCAAGTAAATCTTCCAAATATGAACGACTTAATTTTGTTGGAACTAATACGATTTTCTTTTGATTGAACTTGATAGTTTTGAATTCAAGATCTGCTTTTATGACGTGACCACCAAATGATCCCCATGCATATACCGAATACTTACTCTTATAAGCTTCTAATATTTGTTCTGTTGTTTGATCTTTCTTTTCATTTTTAATTAAACTATTCATTTTATTCCCCTAACATCCCTCTCTTAAATTCCCCTTCGGCGAACCGAAGGGGATGGGCTTAAGTTTGAGCTTTCGCTCCTTTAGGGCTTAGGAAGTGTGGGTGTTTCCACCCACATTTTTTAATTTTTTATTATTAACCGATTAGTCTTAATGCTGAGTTAGGTATTGCATTCGCTTGAGCTAATGAAGATACCGCAGCACTTTTAACAACATTTGAAGAAGCCATTTTCGCAGTCTCTTCTGCCACATCAACATCTTGGATGACTGATCTTGCATTGTCTTGATTAATCGTTTGTACTTCTAAATTCGCAACTGTTGACTGTAATCTTGATTGAATTGAACCTAAGTTCGCTCTATGTCCTGATACAGAAGTTATTGCATTATCAATATCATCAATGGCATCTAATGCATCACCTTTCTCAGTGATAGATGTTCCACCGACTCCAATCTCATCTGCTGTTGCATTAGTTTCATCCGAATCGAATTGAATTCTATTTTGATCTCCAGCAAAGGCACCTACTTGAATATCAAGTGTTCCGCCACCTTCACCGTTTAGTAAATTTGTTCCGTTAAAAGTTGTTGATTGTGCAATACGATCAACTTCAGTAGTTAACTGTTGATATTCTTTATCCAAGAACCCTCTTTCAGTATCTCCAACAGTGTCTGATGAAGCTTGAATCGTTAACTCTCTTAATCTCACTAAGATATTTGAAACCTCATTCAGTCCACCTTCAGCGGTTTGAATCATTGAGACCCCATCATTAGCGTTTCTAGTTGCCTGTCTAAGACCTTTTGTTTGAGCATCTAAGTTAGTAGCAATGGCTAAACCTGCAGCATCGTCAGCCGCTTTTGTGATTCGTTTACCAGAAGATAACTTCTCTAAACTAGCCTGACCATCCGCTGATACTTCTTTTAAATTTTTCTGAACAGATTGCGAAGCAATGTTCGTAGCAATTCTTAAACCCATGATTTCCTCCTAAGAAATTCAAATTTTTTATTTTCCCTAAAGCCTGTCCGACTGTTTCTGTCAGACAATAACCCTATCGCCTATTGCGGATAATACTTTAGCGATCCACTCGGTTATCTCAAATATAAATGTAAAATCGCCATAGTTACGCACACTTAATCACAAACATTTTTGGTACGGTATTTGCTTAAGACAAAATAAAGACATTAATTTAAGGCAGGTAGAAACCCTAATTTGCCAACTTAAAGAACTTCAAAGAAGTTTTGATTAAAATATTTCTATATAATGATAAGAAGATTTTGGACAAAAAAAGGGCCCGCAAGGGCCCTTAGTCATTTAAAATTTGATTTTAAAAAGTTGTTAATTAACCAATTAACTTCAAAGCAGCATTTTGAGAGCTGTTAGCTTGCGATAAAACAGAAGTTGAAGCTGATGTTAAAATATTCGCTTTAACTAGATCTGACGAAGTTTTAGCAATGTCAGTGTCTCTAATTCTTGAATTCGCTGCACTTAGATTTTCAGTTTTTACATCAAGATTTGCAATCGTAGATTGTAATCTGTTCTGTATAGCTCCTAAGTTTGCTCTATTCTCGTTTATTTTATTAATCGCACCATCGATATTTTCAAGGTTACCCTGGGCATCTCCTTTCGTAGATACAGCCAGTCCTCCAATTCCAATATCATCTGCCTTAGCACTAGAGTCTTGTGGCTTGTAAGAGATTCTATCATTGAATTCATCGTTCATGACTCCAATTTGAAAATCTGCAGTATCACCTTCTCCACTTAATAAGTCTCTTCCGTTAAACTGTGTAGAACTTGAGATTCTATCAACCTCTTGTACTAAGTTTTGGAATTCCATATCAGAGAATTGTCTCTCTTGATCACCTATCGTGTCAGAAGCTGCTTGAACCGAAAGTTCTCTCAGTCTAACTAAGATATTTGATACTTCGTTTAGGCCACCTTCAGCAGTTTGAATCATTGAGATCCCATCTCCTGCGTTTCTTTTGGCTTGTTGAGAACCTCTAATGTTTGCTTTCAGATTTTCACTAATCGCTAAACCTGCCGCATCATCTCCGGCCTTATTAATTCTACTACCAGATGCCATCTTTTCTAGAGCTGACCCCTGCTTAAGCCTTACGTCTCCTAAACTTCTTTGTGCTGCTAATGATTGTACATTTGTGTTAATTCTTAAACCCATTTTAATCTCCTCGAAACATATGAAACCTCCGTGCAAAGTGAAACCAAACTCCTTGTCTGGTATAAAACAAAAGACTCACCCCAAATGAGCCTGCAATAACCTAAACGGTTACTCGGAAATATTCTTGAGAAAAATATGGAAGTTTTTGCCCTAATATCAGGTATTTATAACCAACCTAGACGGTCCGGTATTCATAAGAGACTAATTTTATTAGTTTGGGCACTGGAGTGGAAAACTCTCTTGATGTAAAATTGATTTTATATTCTGGAGTTATTTCTTACCTTGCACGGCTGAGATTAAACCTGTTGTAGAATAACCATCAATAAAGATTAAACTTCTTACCTCTCCACCTGCAGCTAACACGATATCATGTCCTACTATTTGATCTACAGCCCAATCACCGCCTTTAACTAATAGGTTTGGTTTTACGGCATCGATTAATTCGTAGGGTGTGTCTTCTTCAAAGACTTCTACAAAGTCTACACTTCTAAGATTCTCTAGAACAAACTTTCTATCTTTTTCGCTATTAATGGGACGATTCTCACCCTTTAATCTTTTGATGCTTTGATCAGAGTTAAGGCCCAAAAATAGAAGGTCACCTTGTTTCTTAGCTTCGTTTAAATAGGCAACGTGACCGGAGTGAAGGATATCAAAGCACCCATTAGTGAATACGACATTCTTATTATTATTTTCTTTTAAGAATTTCTTCGCTTGCTCTGAAAGTTTAAACATTAATTACAACTTTTGTATCTGTTAGTTTACCCTGAAAATCTATTAGACATGGTAGCCCTAAAGTCACAAAAGATATGAGCGTAATAAAAGCCCTCATAAAGCTATCTTTCAGAATAAGATCAGAATGATCTTCTCTCACAAGTCTTAGCTTGAAGAAACTCTTACCAGGCGTTGACTGTAGATCGAGTATAGAAAAGTAACTTAAATAGAAAATTGAAAAGGAAACTGCTCCAAATAGAACTAGGTCATTCATTCCAACAAATTGATAAAACTGACTAAAGTTTAAACCAGATACAAGAACAAATAATCCAAGTAAAGATGAACTAATTGTAAGAACAACTAAAACATCAATTAACCATGCAGTTAATTGTAGAAGAGGTTTAGCGAGTTCATAAGTTTCAACTGCCTGTTCTGAAAGATTTAACTCAGACTCAGACTCAGAAGTTGTCTCAAGTTGACCTTCAGAATAAAAAGCTGATAAAGAATTCATAGACTCCATACCATTTTTAACAACTTTGGGATCACTAACACCTAAACTCTTTGATAAAGTAGGCATTACATTTCGAGTGACCGAAATATTTTGAGGCTTAGTATTTGATTGAGGAAGAATACCATTTTTTCTATCATCATGATGAAAACCTAGTCCTTCATTAAGTGGCTTAAAATCAAAATCATCTAAATTAAATTCAGCTGCGCTAAATGCTATTTTGGCATCTACTGCTTGATCATTAGTGCTTGGTGTTTGATTTTCCATAATTCACCCATGAAATTTTGTTTAAGGTTCCCTATCTAGATTCTCACAAAAGACATAAAGCATCAATCAAAAAGTCCTCAATACATATCCTGATGCTACAGCAAAAGCTGTTGGGGCCCTCATAATATTGGTAGGTAAATGGCAAACCTCAACCTGGTCATATGAATTTATCTCTTGCTCTTCTTCATTTGAAAAACCCGCTTCTGGACCAATCACTAACAACAGCTCTTGAGAGTCATCAGATTGCACCTGTTCACCCTTTGAAAAAGTGGAAAAGTGAATTATTTTTGAGTATTTTGAGAATGCCTCTGAAAAAGATGACACGCTAACAAAAGTTATTTTAAAAGGATTGTTCGATTGAACAATTGCACTCTCTTCCATTTTCTTAATTCGATCATTGATATCAATAGCTGTTTGAGAAAACTCAGAACGATAAAGGAATATATTCTTAATTCCAATTTCCGTTGCCATCTTAACAATTGATTCAAATGCATCTTTCTTAGGTAAACCTAAAAACAAGCTCATTCTTCTTTCATCTTTTACAATTGTGACTTCCAAAATTTTTATAGTCACTATTTTTCGATCAAAGTGAATCACTTCAACGATGGTCTTCTCACCTTGCCCATTCAGCAAAAGAACTTTTTCAAGTTTCTTTATTCGAATAACTTTTATTAAGTGACGAGCATGCTCCCCTTCAATGATAGCTTCTCTACCGCAGTCTTCTGATGAAAATGTCTCTTCTGAGTATACTGCTCTCATAACTTCTTAAATAAAATTGCAGACCAATCATCTTTTGAAAGAGTTGAGATCATTTTAAACTCTTTATATTCATTAATTATTGTATCCACTTGATGATTTAAAAGACCTGACACTATAAGGATCCCGTCCTTTTTTACAGAGTCTAAGAGCTCTTCCCTTTCCCCGATTAGAACATTTTCTAAAATATTCGCAAACACCAAATCATGCTCTACACCTGACTTAAACCTCTCTCTGCTCACAAGAGTCGTACCTGAAAGATCTACACCTTTAAAATTCAGGTCTAGATTTTGAAGACAATTATGTAGTGCCTCTGGATCTATATCACAGAAGACGACCTCAGATGAAAGCTTCTTAATCGCTGCAATTCCTAGAATTCCGGAACCGCACCCAAAATCTAAACAGGTTCCACGATGAGGCACCTCACCTATAACACTCATCAATAGTTTTAAACATAGGTAAGTTGTTTGATGCTCACCAGTTCCAAAGCCCATTCCAGGATAAATATATACACAATCATTTTCAGACTTTTCAAAATTATTTTTTTCCCACTCAGGAACAACTGTTAATTTTTCATCTACCTCAATTAAGCTGTAAAACTTCCGCCATTCTTTATTCCAATCTTCCCATGGCTTTTCCTCTACCGTGATGCCGTCAGCCAACTTAGACTCTTTTAAAAATTCAATAAATTTATTGGCAAGGCCTATGGAGTCTTCACTTTGATAGAAGAAGTAAACTAAGTTTAAATGATGAAGACGAGCAACATCATTAACTTCATCAATAACTTCCCCGGGTATATCTCCCCCAGAATAAGCTCTCTCCCCAAGGATTTCATCAACAATTGCCTCATCAATACTGAACTCTTGAACACCGTCACATTCGAATACTGTCATCGCCTGTGAATTTATATCTTCTAACTCTTGAAGATTCGTTAACTTAAAAGAGACTTTAACTTCTACAAATTTTTTATTTTCCACAGTTATCCACCAAGTTTAATAAAGGTAAGAAACTACCATTAGGCTGAACATCAACACCTTGTAAACACTTTCTCCCTATCCATATAATATTTGGATGCCAAAGATTGATATATGAGTACTCTTCATTGGAGATTTCTAAAGCTTTTTTATAGTAGTTATTTCTTTTCTCTTCATTGGTTTCAGTAGTCGCTAGGTCTATGAGCTTATCAAACTCCTTATTTACAAAATATCCCCTATTTGCACCCTTTGGTGGAACCGATTCACTGTGGAATACATATTTAAGCATACTTGGGCCAGTGAACCCCATCCATCTACCCATCATGATATCAAACTTCCCCTGCTTAATGTTACGATAGTAAATCCCCCATTCTTGTACAGAAACTTCTACTTCGATTCCTGCCCTTTCGAAATACTTCTTAATTGTTTCAACCATTTCAATGGCATTCTTATTATTTGAAACTCGCCAAGTTAATTTAAATGGTTTCCCATCAATAACTAACTTTCCTTTTTTATCCTTTGAAAAACCTGATTCCTTAAATAGTTTCTCACTTAAGTCTGGATCATAACTATCTATCTTTGGTCCAATATACATTTTAGTAAAGGCCTTAGAGAACATGCTAGAAGAAGGTGTAGCAGTAGATTTAAGTTTATGTTTAAGTAACTTCTCTCTCGGAATCAAAAGAGAAAGAGCTTTTCTAATTTTTTTAATCTTTAGATATTTATTTTTGTGATTTATACCCATGTAATTAAAAATCGTTCCTTCCATTTCATGAAAGCTAAGATCTGGTCTATTATTTTTTAGCCAATGATATTTTCTTGGAGAAATATTTGCGAGAGATAGGTCAATCTCCTTATTTATTAGTTTTAAAGCTAGGGTAGTTTCATCTTTAACAACTTTAAATACTAATTCTGGTCTTTTCCCATCCCTAGATTCCAAAGTTACTTCCAACTCATCTACAATTTTATACTTGTATGGACCTGCTCCAATTATCGATGAATAGGGGATGTTCGCCACTATATCTTTTTTATTAATTTTGACAATTTTAAGTAGTGCTAAGTCTGAAAGATTGTCTGGATCAAATTTTTCGTAAACTAGCTCTACATTATAATCGTTAATTATTTTAACGTCTTTAATTTTACCAAGACCAAAACGAAATACAGACTTAATGACTTTTGTATCTGTAAAATATTTCCACGAGTTATAAACATCTTTTGCCGTTACTTTAGAGCCATCCCAAAAGTTGATATTCTTTTTTAGTTTAAAACTTAATATATGTTTCGCACCTTCCATTCTTTCTGAAAAAGTTTCACAAAACCTACAATAGAAAGTCATCTTTTTACTAAAGTCGGTGAGTGTTAAATGGACTAATCGGTTAATATTTTGAGAGTTTCCATCAGTTCCATAGAATGGACTTAGATTTGCTGGAGAGGAGGAAATAGCCAATCTAACTTTGTTTTCAATAGCGGCATTAGATCCTATGGCCATTGATCCTAAAAAAACTAGTAGCGTGATTTTTATAAGTAGCTTAAATTGCATTGAAGAGCCTCTTTTGCAGTGAGTAATTTTTATCCTCATGATTGTTATAAATGCATATTATTATTATGTTAGCTCCTATTGGATTTTACAACTTGTATGGAGAATTATTGTGTACCTTGTAGGCGTTGCCGGGGGCTCAGGCTCAGGAAAAACCACTTTTGCCAAGAAAGTCATTAATTTAGTTAAAGAAGATATCTCTATTTTACACATGGACTCATATTACCTGCATGAGCAACCTGAGAAACACTTCTCAGCCAAAGGAAATCCAAACTTTGATCATCCAGCAGCATTTGATTGGGAGCTTTTAAGAACTCATCTAAGTGAATTAAAAAGAGGGAATCCTATTGAAGTTCCTGTTTACGATTTTGTGACATCTTCAAGATCAGAAGAGACAATTACACTTAAGCCAACAAGCATTATCCTCTTTGAGGGAATCTTCTCAATTTTTGATCAAGAAATTAGAAGCCTTCTCGATATTCGATGCTTCTTACATGTAGATGCTGACATCAGAATTGCCAGAAGAATAAATAGAGACGTTAACGAAAGAGGAAGAACTCTTGAGTCAGTTATCGCTCAGTACTATGAAACTGTACGACCAATGTACAATAAGTTTCTTGCTCCACAAAGAGACCACGCTGATTTTAGCATAGGTGAGGAGACAGATATAGCAGCCTCAATATTATCTGCAAAACTCAAAGAATTATCTAAGATTGGAATTTATGACCTAAATGAAGCCTCCTTAAATAGAAGTGCTTTCAATTTTAGCGAACACCAAGTAAATATACCTCATGAATAGTACTTTATTGAAAATTAAGCCTGTAGGAGGTGTTGGTCAGATTGGATCTAACATGACTCTTATTGAAACAAAGAAAACAACCCTCTTAATTGATGCTGGTATCTTATTTCCAAGTGAAGATTTCTTTGACATTAATTACTTAATTCCCGACCTAGAGTCTCTAATAGAGAATCCTCCAACAGACTTAGTCATTACTCATGGACATGAAGATCACATTGGGGCGATAAGACACGTTCTGGATAAGTTTCCAAATATCAAGATTCATGCTCCTAGATTTGCAGTACTTCTTATTAGAAATAAATTTGATTACTTAAAGATTTCCGTACAAATACAAGAGTATGACAACAATTCTATTTTGGATTTTAATGATATAGAAATTCATCCCATTCATGTTAATCACTCCATTCCAGACACTAATGGCTTATTGATTAAAGACAGAGAAAATCGGATTTCAACTTTCCTAGTTTCAGATTTTAAAATTGATCCTATTAATCCATATGAAAGAGAGTTTGATTTCAAAAAACTCATTAAATTATCCAAGGATTCTCAAGTAAGAGTTCTTTTACCGGATAGTACAAATATTCTTTCTACAAACTTACAAACTCCTTCAGAAGCATTGGTTTTAAAGAGTTTTCAAGAGATTTTCAAACGTAAGAACAATAGAATATTCATTACTTGTTTTAGCTCTAATATTCAGCGTATTCAGTCCGCTATCGTTTCTGCAAAAGAGTCCAAGAGAAGGATTTTATTATATGGTCGTTCAATGATCAATTATGCCAACACCGCTGTTGCAAGAGGGTTAATTGAAGAAGGATCATTCTACACTGATCCTGCATCTCTTCCTAACAAGAACAACTTAGTGGTTCTGGCCAGTGGTTGCCAGGGAGACTTCAGAGGAACTTTTAGAAGAATAGCCAAAGGCGAGGACACTCACTTTAAATTAACTAGCGATGACCTTTTCATTCTAAGTTCCAAGGCAATTCCAGGTAGCGAAAAGAGAATATCTCTCTTAGAAAATGAAATTACTGAACAAGGTGTTGAGATCATTTCTTCTAGAGAAATGTTAGTTCATGTTTCTGGACACCCCGGTAGAAGCGACCTTCTTCAGCTTTATGAGAATTATTGTCCCAATTACATAGTTCCCATTCACGGTGAATCTCTATTTTTGAAAAAGCATATTGAGTTTATTAATGAAAAATATCCAAGTGCCAAATGTACACTTCTACATAACTTTGATGAAATTCACATATCATCTTCTTTAGAAATTAGTACGATCAAAGGTGAACCATTAGCCCCAATCTTAATTCATGGAAATGGAATTGAGATAGAAAAACACCAAATTTCTAAGCGAAGAAAACTTGCAACAACTGGGTGCATTTTTCTCTCCATTAAAAGAGATTCATTAACAAAGAGAAACATCTCATTTGAATATACCTTCGAAGGATTACCAAATTCATTCACTGAATTAACGGAAGAGTTCGATTTTCTTATTAATTCGGAACTAAGTGGCCGCAAGATTAAGCTGCTGGAAAACACAGCTGAAGAGCTACGAATTGTCATCAGGCGTTATGTTCATTCTATTATTGGTTATAAGCCTATTACCATTGTCCACTTTGTATAGTTCCGATATAATTACTTCATGGATCAACACTTAGACAAAGCTATTTTAGCTATCATCATTTTACTTTTGATACTCATCATAGGTCTTATTGTTGTAGCCATTTTTTTAGCTTTAAATTACTTCAAAAAATCTTCAGTATCCACTGACCTTACGAATGAAAAGAAAAATGATTCAAGTGAAGTTTCATTTCTTGAAGGAACAGGATTGTGCGTTACACACGATGATAAACCTTCCGTTGGAATTTGTGCCATTTGTGAAGATGAGTACTGTGTTGAATGTTTAAAACAAATCGATAGTGTAAATCTCTGTCCTGAACATTTTAACACTTTTGCTAATAACACTTGGAAATCAATTACGAATCAGAGAACGACTCCAAACAGTCCAGAAGATGGTATTTATATTTATAAATTCAAAAGGCAATTATGGAATGATAGAAATATTCCCACATATATTGTTAATGAGTACAAAATTGAAGTTGAAAATGATTTCATTGAAACTTATGTTCAGTTAAATGTAATTGAAGAAAGTTCGATTGCTCTAGCTCAAGAATTAGAAGAGTTTAAAAGGAAAGTTAAAAATGTCTAAAGAAAATCTACAGAATGCAATTAATGATATTATGACTAAAAATGCTGTTAATGCTCCTAGAAAGTCATTTGATGACAAGAAAATCCTTCAATATGAAAACGACCTAATAAGTTCAAAGGTATTAATGGAGTTCAATATCTGTATTGCTGAACTTTGTCCGGAAGAAGGAAATGTTTCTTTTGGTGGGGGAGACTTCACGAGAGTAGACTATTCTTTAAGTTGGAAAAAGTGGAATGATGGTGATTTTAAATTTGTCCTTACTAACATTAAGTATAGTAATTCAAAATTGCTTATTGAATGTCCTGAGAAATTTAAAAAAGACGTTTTGGCCATTCTTCCTGACTTTATTTCCGAGTTAGCAAAGAAAGCGGGAAGTATTCTAAACTCTTAATCGTAACTATTTATATATTTCATATATTGAAGCTTTTTATTTTGAATAAAAGGATTTTCTAATACGATTTTCGTTCTTTCCTTCAATCGGGCTCTCTTTATATAAGAGATGTATTTTTTATTCCAAAGCTTTTTTAAAGATCCGTCATTGAAGGCAATAATTAGACCGGCCTCTACTCTTTCAACCAACTTTTTATTAGCTTTGTTCGTAATAAAAAATCTTGGTAATGGATAATATATTAGAATTTTTTTATCATAGATTATATTTTTAATGTTTCGTCTTTCATCAAACTCAGAAAAAAGCTCATTTGCTCCTCTGCAGAATAAATCGACTCTACCTTTCGCCACCATATTAAACAAACTTTCATAGGTTACAGATTTAACCACCTCAAGTTGTGAACTTTCTAAGATTTTTACATCTAGCCAGCTCTTACCCTGACCATGAACAAATCCCTTTAACTCTTTTAATGTTTTAACTTTTCCAAAACTTTCTACTTTGTCCTTGTTCACAAAACAAATTCGATAACCCACTATTCCTAAATCAACGGGAAAATCAGCAAAGGCTATATTCTTTTTCACTAGTTCATCACTATAACTTTGTTTAATGATTAAATTTTTTATTTCATTTGTTCTTAAGAAGGTGAGAGCTCTTGCAAAATTCATTTGTGGCGACTTTTTTAATATGTAATCACCATATTTTTTTTTCGTTTTATCTAGCGCGAGTCTAAGTAGGGAAGTGTCGTAATCATATCTATTATCTTTCTCACTTTCTGGAGCACGAAAGTGTATGACTTCGATAGCTCCACTATTAAAAGAATTTAAAATAATTAAGATTACATATAGGATCTTCACTTTTTGCACCTAAAACTTTAAAGGCGCCTATAACCGAAATTATAGGCGCCTATATTTATTGAGTTGGGGGGCAACTCAATTAAAATTCTGCATTTTTGTGAGAATTGTTGTCATCCTTTCTTAAAAAAGATGGTGTATCCAATTCTTCTTCATCAAAATTTATAAAACCAAGTTTTTCTGCAATAGATTTTGCTCTATTTGCAGAAGCTTGCTCTTGTTGAGCCGGTCTTGTTGGAGCTGCTTCTACTTTAGTTGTTTCATATCTTGCTGCTGCATCTTTGATTGATTGAGCTAGACTTGTCCCCTGAGTTTCTTCTTGCACTGCTGGTTCTTGCCATGTTTGTTGTCTTTCAACTACAGGCTCTTGCCAAGTTTGCTGTCTTTCAACTGGTGCTGCTTGAGTAACTACTTCTTCTTGAACAGGTTGAGACCAAGTTTGAGTTTGTTCTGTTGCAACTCTTTCTTCTCTTACTTCTGATCTAGCTTCAACAGGTTTTTCTTCTTTTTGCCAAGAAGTTGGCGCTTGTTGTTGCCTAGGCTCTGGTCTTAACTTATCAACCATATGAGTTGGATTAACTGGTGCAAAGGCTGTCTTTTCTTCATCACCTAATCCAGTAGCTACAACAGTTACTTTAATATTATCTTCCATTGAATCATCAATAACTGTTCCAAAGATGATTTCAGCATCTTCATCCGCAGCTTCCATAATTAAAGTCACAGCTTCATTTGTTTCGTGCATTGTAAGTGATTCATTACCAGTAATATTAATGATAATACCTGTTGCACCATCAATTGAAATATCTTCAAGCAATGGAGAACTTATCGCTTCAGTTGCAGCTTTGATTGCTCTATCTGGTCCAGAACAAAGACCTGTTCCCATAAGAGCAAGTCCCTTATTGGCCATTACTGTTTTAACATCAGCAAAGTCAGCATTAATATGACCTGTAGTATTGATTAAATCTGAAATACCTCTAACAGCATTAAGTAAAACTTCATCAGCCTTTTTGAAAGTATCAATTAGAGATAAACTCTCACCGGCCATATAAAGAAGTCTCTGATTAGGAATAGTAATTAGAGAATCTACATTTTCTTCTAATACTTGAATACCTGCATCTGCTTGACGAAATCTTTTCTTTCCTTCAAAAAGAAATGGTTTCGTAACAACACCAACAGTTAGAGCACCAAGCTCTTTTGCTAGTTTAGCAATTACTGGAGCAGCACCTGTTCCTGTACCACCACCCATTCCGGCAGTAATAAAGACCATGTCTGAACCTTGAAGTACTTCACTTAGCATTTCGTACTCATCTAGTGCGGCCTTTCGACCTACTTCTGGATTAGCTCCAGCTCCTAAACCTTTTGTAATTTCTGCACCCAACTGAATTTTAGTTGGAGCAAGGTTAGCATTTAGCGCTTGCTGATCAGTGTTGGCTACGATGTACTCGACACCTGTAAGACCCGCTTTGATCATTGTGTTAACGGCATTACAGCCACCACCACCAACGCCTACAACTCTAATTTTTGCACCTGTAGTTACCATAGATTGCTCTTCTGTCATTTCGAACATAAGTTCCCCCGAATTAAAAAATTTCTTTGAAAACGGATTTTAAGGAGTCACTAAACTTCCCAATCAAATCCATTTGATTGTTATTATTTTCATTTATATCATTATCCAAAACCTGAGTTCTCTTACTCGTTTCTATTAATAATCCTAGAACCGTTGAGAATTTCGGGTTTTGCATTATATTTGTCATTCCACCAAACGGTGTAGGGTGACCCACTTTTGTTGGTCTTTCAACGATGTACTCACCAAGTTCTGCAATACCTTTAATAAGAGCACCACCACCTGTAAGAACAATTCCTCCAGTAATTTCATTACCTAGATTCTTGTCTGCAATAATATTTTTAATTATATGAAAAAGCTCTTCAGCTCTTGCACCTAAAACTTCTGCTACAAAACTCAACTTAACTTCTCGTGAATTTGTACCTGATAAACCTTGAACTGTTATGTGAGCTGATTGATTTAACCCTTCAGCAAGTACACATCCGTGATTAATTTTTACACGTTCCGATTCTGCATGAGGAATTTTCAAGGCAACGGCTAAATCATTCGTAAAATGATTTCCACCTACAGGAACAATTTGAGAGTGAATTAAGCTACCTTCTTTCCAAATTGCAATGTCAGTTGTCCCACCACCAATATCGACAAGAATAATCCCCATCTCTTTTTCTTCAAGCGAGAGTACTGACTCAGAAGATGCTATTGGTTGCAGCGTAACAGAGTTAGCTTTAACACCTGCTTGCTCAACACATTTTACAAGGTTTTGAATAAGAGGAATTGAACCAGTAACAATATGCACATGGGCCTCTAAGCGAACGCCACACATTCCAACAGGATCTTTAATGCCACCTGTATTATCAACTCTAAACTCTTGTGGGATAACATGGAGAACTTCTCTATCAGATGGTATTACGACGGCTTTAGCAGCCTCTAGAACCCTCTCGACATCTCCAGCTGTTATTTCGCTACCCTTAATGGCAACAACTCCAGAACTATTGAAGCTATATATATGGCTTCCAGCAATTCCAATCGTTACACTTTGAATATCAACCCCGGCCATTAACTTAGCTTCTTCGATAGAGGCGTAAATGGATCTTACAGTTTTATCGATATTAACCACTGAACCTTTTTTAAGGCCATGACTTGGATGAGTTCCAATACCGATTATCTCTAATTCTGAATTAGGGTTTTGTACACCGACTATGGTGCAGACTTTTGTAGTTCCGACATCTAAGCCGACAATGATGTTTCTTTCGTTCATGAGATTCCTTTCTCACTAGTGTTCAATCAATCCTTTGATCTTGCCTCGTAAATTTTAAATAAACGAAGCGTCACTGAAATTCTAGAATTTGTCGTTAAACTTGACAACAACTTTTTTTGAATTTGTAAGATTTATAATTGCTGGAATTTTATTCTGTAATTCCATATACTTAACTATCTTTTCTAGTTTGGTCATTTTAACCGACCACTCATCTAAGCCCATAAAAACACTGGAAGGATGATTATTTAAAGATAAAATTATGGTTAGCTCTTTATCTTCGTTAATTATGACTTCTGCCAACTTCTTCCTAAACTTAAGAGGCATTCCACCCACAAGTTTAGTAATATCTTTTTGAATCTTCTCATCCATTTCACCTACGGGTAAGGCCAGAAACGGAAGCTCATAATTTAATTTATTCTCAGTTCTTAATAAAACTTCATAAGTAGGGTCAAACAATTTTCCATTCTCTACTAGAATTGCTTCATAAGACTCAAGGCCACCCTCTTTATATATTTGAACTTTCATCAATGGTTCAGGACATTCATATTGAAAATGAAGATATTTTTTTAAGGGGTCATATTTAATTTTGTATGAAGAAATAAAATGTTTCTCATCTAACTTATCTTTAACAATCTTAGTTTTTACATCTTTAAGAGATTTATTTTTTTCAAAAGATTTAATCAATTGAAGCGTCAGTGTTCCTGCCGCACGCGATGGACACTGGCCAAACGAGGTTCTATATTTAACTTCTTGTCTCTTATCGACACCCATTGAAGTAACTCCCTCTTCAACCATGAAGAGAAACATGAGCACAACAGGCGCAATTAAAAGTAGTCTAAATTTCACAGGGTTCTTGATCATTAAATGCCCTAAAGTTTAACTTCCGTTTCAAATTCAACACCATATTGCAGGTGAAGTTCATCCTTGATTATTTTAATTAGAGCAACCACATCTTCATGAGCAGCAGAATCTACATTCTCCATAAAGTTGGCATGCTTTGGACTAATTCTCATTCCATTAGAAGTTAGTCCTTTCAAACCTAGTATATCAATAAATTTTCCGGCCAGGCAAGTTCTCTTGCCCTTGTTGTTTTTAAAAACACAGCCACAAGTCCATTCTTTAAGGGGTTGCGTGCGATTTCTTAAATCTAAATATTTTTTTATAACTTCCGAAATCTCATTATTAATCCCCAAATGCCTCATTTCCACTTGATAAATAAAGTCACCATCGGCTAGAAAGTTATTTGAACGATAAGAGAAAGAGTCTTTCCCAATTTCAATTATTTTTTCATTACCTAATTTATCTATTAAATAAACTTTCGTGATTAATTTTCCTATTTCACCTAAGTTAGTTCCAGCGTTCATAAATACAGCCCCGCCCAAGGTGGCAGGAATTCCTGTAAACGCTTCCCATCCAGTCAGTCCAAACTTAACGGCATGGGATGATAAAATACTAAGAGTGACTGAAGCAGGTAAAACGTATGTATCTCTAACTTCACTTAAGTAAGATTTATCAAAAGGGATTGCTAGCTTTAAGTAGGGTATATCTGATGTACTTGGAATAAGTTGATTAGCTCCCATGCCAAGAATTCTATAATTTAAGTTATTTTCAAAGAGTGACTTTAAACAAAGCTTCAAACCTTCAACACTTGTGACAGTAATTAAATCACCAGTTGCTTTTAAGCGCATGGTGGTAAACTTTGTTAAATCTTTTTTTAACTCAAGCCTTATGTCTTCATGATTAATGAGTATCTTATCTATTGTCATTATTCTTCTACAAAGCTTCTAATTGCTTTACCAATTGTTCCTGCACCCAAAGTCACAAGAGTAACAGCTTCATCTTTATACTTTTCAATTATAGTATCTAACTTTTTTATATTTTCTAATTTGGAAACAAGACCAGGATGGAGATTATTAATATCTGCAATCAATCTTTCAGTCTCAATGCCAGGAATTGGTTTCTCACTAGCAGGGTAGATAGGCGAAATATAAACAATATCAGCAGAGTTAAAACAATGAAGGAAATCATTCCAACAATCCTTTGTTCTACTATATCGATGTGGTTCAAAAACAACGACAATCTTTTGATTTGGTCGAGTCTCTTTCATTGTTTTTAATGTTGTTTCTATTTCAGTAGGGTGATGTGCATAATCATCTATTATTTCAAAGTTCTTTTTAGTGAAAAGCGTTTGAAAACGTCGTCCAACTCCGTCAAACTTAAATATTGAACTAGCAATTTCCTCAAATGATAATCCCATATTAAAAGCTAGAGCAATGGCTCCGAGAGAATTTAATATATTGTGTTTTCCTGGAATTGTAATTTTGATTTCAACAGCAAATTCGTTCTTATGAAATAAGTCAAAGATAGCAATGTTTGTTTCATAACGAATATTACGAGCTTCAAAATCAGCCTTAATTTCAATACCAAACGTAACCCAAGGCTTTTTAATTTCTGGAATTAGTCCCATGAGTCTTTCATCATGAGCATTAAGCGCCGTTAATCCATAGAAAGGAACTTTATTAATAAACTCCTTAAATGAAGCCACTAATGTTGCCTCATCTCCATAGTGATCCATGTGATCATTATCAATATTTGTTACGACTGACATTATTGGATTTAACAACAAGAAAGACCCATCAGATTCATCAGCCTCAGCCACTAAGAATTTTCCTTTTCCGACTTTTGCATGGCCTTCCAAGTTCTTAACGATTCCTCCAATTATATATGTTGGATCATATTGGCTTTCTTGAAGTATCGTAGCAAGAAAACTTGTTGTGGTTGTTTTTCCGTGAGTTCCAGCAATGGCCAACCCGTACTTTAACCTCATGAGCTCAGCTAGCATTTCTGCTCTTCTCATTAATGGTAATCTCTTTGCCTTACCTGCAATGATCTCCGGATTCGCTTCATCAATTGCGGATGAATACACCATAACGGTTGCGTCTTTAACATTCCCCGCAGCATGGCCTACAAAAACGTCAGCACCTAATGCTCTAAGTTTAACTACTGTTTGAGATTCAGAAATATCTGAGCCAGATACCTTATAACCAAGTGAAAGAAGAACTTCAGCAATTCCGCTCATTCCGATTCCACCAATTCCAATAAAATGAACCTTAATATTCTTTCTAGGAATAAACATATTTTCTCCAGCTGCTCGATTAACGAGGAATGCTAGATGATGCCTGATTTCTTAGGTTTTGAAAACCTGGTGATGGGTTAGAATGTGGATTAAATTCACCAGAAGTGGTGTGAGAAGTAAGGTGTGATTCTTTATAAGCTCTGAGAACAGAGAAAAATAGACCTAGCCCAAACAAATTACTTAAAAGTGAAGATCCACCATAACTAATAAATGGGAGATTTAGTCCTTTCGTTGGAAGTAGGCCAAGAACTACTCCCATATTTAGTACACTTTGAATTCCAATCACAAAGATTATTGCTGCCATGAGTAATGACCCCTCTCTCAGCTTAACTTTCATGGCCAAGACAAATCCAAAATAGATTACAGATAAAAAGAGTCCCGCCATGAGGAAAACACCAAGAAATCCAAACTCTTCACCTATAACAGAGAAAATGAAGTCATTGTGCGCCTCAGGTAAATAGAACAATTTTTCAATACTGTTACCTGGCCCCATTCCAAAGAATCCACCATTAGCAAAGCCAATCCAAGACTGAATAATTTGAAAGCCTGAACCTTGTGCATTTTCCCACGGATTTAAGAATGAAAGTAACCTTTTCACTCTATAAGGAGCAGAGACTAGAACAACTCCACCTAAAATAATTCCTGAAACAAAAGCAGAATAGAAATATTTTCTTGGAAAAGAACTTAGAAAACAAACAAAGCTCATGCCGAAGAAGCAAATTGAAAAAGTTCCAAAGTCAGGCTGAAGAATGAGCAACAAGAAAGGTAGGCCCATACAAACACCATAATTTATTCTCTTATTTCTATCGAATTTTTGAAAGTTCTCAAAGAAAATAATGGAAACTAAGATTACCGTGTATTTTACAAATTCGCCAGGTTGTAGAGTGAAGCCACCAATACGTAGCCATCGGTTTGCTCCTTTTACTACTGTTTTAAGTCCTGGGACAAACGTCAGCATCAAGAGAAAACTAGCAAAGTAATTGATGTGTAAGGAAAATTTTAGCCAAAATTTGTATTTTGTCTTAGAAATAACAAAAGCAACAGTCAGTGAAACTCCCACAAATAATAATTGCCTTAAAAAAAAGTAACCTGAATTTCCAAATTTTTCTTTTGCATACATGTAACTGGCTGAATAAACCATAATCACGCCAACAACAATTAACGTTCCTAATGCAAATTTTAAATAAGTGGAGAACTTATCCATCCGTGAATACTCATCAATCATACTTTTATTTTAATGGGGTTCTGGAAACGGCGCAAGTAATATTGAGGTAATATAAAAAAAAAGGAGCTTAGAGCTCCTTTTAATTTTTACAATTGATAAACAAGTTTTTTGAAGTAACTTCCACGCTCTTCGTAATCTCTAAAGAAATCCGAAGCCCCGTTTCCAGGAGAGAGAAGAATTACGTCACCAGTTCTAGATTTTTGATATGCAAGAAGAATTGATTCCTCAAATGATCCTACAATAAAAGTTTGATTATGCTCTTGAAGTGCTCTGTTCATTCTTTCTTTACACTCACCAACAAGAACAATAACTCGACTGTGGTTAATTACATGTTCAGTGAATGGTTCAAAATCAAAATCTTCGATATCTTTACCACCAGCAATTAAAATTACCTGATTTTTAAAAGACTCGATCGACTTACAAAGCTCTTCCATTTTTTCAGCTTTTGAATCGTTATAAAAAGCCACTCCATTTTTTTCCATCAAGAATTCCAATCTATGAGGAATTCCTGGGAATTTTTCAATACAAGTCTGAATCGATTTGTCAGAAACCTCAAGCGCCTTACAAGCAGTGATAGCTGCAAGTAAGTTCTCTCTGTTGTTTTGACCGATAATTCTCATTTGATTAACTTTAAATTCAGAATGGTAATTGATATTAGAATGAATTCTTCTGTCGTGGAAATGAGTTCCTTGGATCTCATTAATGACACCCATTGAAACGAATGACTTTCTTGAGTACCAGTAAGTCTGACAGTTAGCATTTCTAAAGAATGTATTGTTTGCTAACTGGTCAAAGTTAACAACTAAAGTATCATCTGGTGAAAGTGTTTTGATAATACTTAGCTTTGTCTCGATATAATCTCCAACAGAGTTGAAGTGCTTATCGGGGTAATTCTCTGAAATATTTGTAAAAACAACAAGTCTTGGATGGAAGTTGTCTAACTTTCTCATTTGGACTGCTGAAACTTCTACAACTACATAATCAATTTCATCTTTGTTAGGTAGCATTGAGAATTCAATAAATGGACTTTCTGAAGTTCCACCAATGAATACATTTTTTCCATCCAACTTAAGCGTGTAGCCAATCATGTGAGCAACAGTAGTTCTTCCCATGCTTCCACAAACAGCAATTATTGGCTTTCTACAAAGGACATTACCTAAGGCAAATTCAGAGTAAACTTCTTTTCCATTTTGACGAGCTAACTCTAACTGAGGAAGATCAGGATTTACAGAAGCAGAGTAAACAATAACGTCAGCTTCTAAAAAGTCTTCGTTTCTATGCTCACCAAACGCCATCTTAAGTGGCGGCTGAATTCTTTTAAGTTTTTTAACAGCTTTATTTAAATCAAAAATTGGCTTAATGTCGGTTACTTTTATGTCACAACCAACTTTATTAAAAAAGTTAATCAACGTGAAACCTGTTTTTCCTACACCAACAATGAGAACTTTCTTACCTTGAAAACGTTCCATCTATTTACCTCATTTTCAATGTTGCAATTGCAAACATTGCTAAGAATATACTAATAATCCAAAACCTAACTATAACTTTTGGCTCCGGCCAACCCTTCAACTCAAAATGATGATGAATAGGTGCCATTTTAAAAATTCTTTTCTTTCTAGTTTTGTATGAAGCCACCTGCAGTATGACCGACAAAGCCTCAACTACAAAAATTCCACCAATAATGACAAACAATATTTCACTCTTAGTCAGAACAGCAACAATACCTAAATTCCCACCAAGGCTTAACGAGCCTACATCGCCCATAAATACCTGTGCAGGATAAGAGTTGTACCACAGAAAGCCTACTCCGGCACCTATTATGGCCGCAGAAATAACCATCAATTCACCAATATTTTCAACGTATGGAATAAATAGATATGAAGCGATCTCTTTGTGACCCGCAGCATAAGCAATAATGCCCAAACTTGCTGCAGATGTAATTATTGGACCGATAGCGAGACCATCTAAACCATCTGTCAGATTCACTGCGTTACTAGATCCAACAACAACCACTCCAATGAAGAGAACATAGAACCAACCCATATCTAACACTGGTCCTTTCACAAAAGGCATATAGAGTTTTGTATCGATAATACCCTGATCAATGAGAAAGTAACCAGCAAGCAATGCTGTAGCAAACTGCCAGAGCAATTTTCCCTTAGCTGAAATTCCATCAGAATTCTTTTTCAATACTTTTAAATAGTCATCAATAAATCCTAAGATAAAATAGGACAATGTCACTCCCAGAGTTACTAACACTGGTATTGAAGTAAAATTTGCACAAAACAACATGGCGAAGAAGATTGTTCCAATAATAACAATTCCACCCATAGTAGGCGTTCCCGCTTTCTTTAAGTGACTTTGTGGTCCATCTTCACGAACAACTTGTCCAAATTGTTTTCTTTTCATGAATGTAATGAAGATTTGTCCCCAGATAATAGAAAAGATTGTAGCTATTAAAAAAGCAACAAAAGTTCGAAAGGTAATATATCTAAATATATTAAAGCCTGAGATATCCTGACTCAGAGGATATAAAAAATGATAGAGCATAAATTTCCTAAGATAGAATGAGTCGTAATCTAAGTTATATCTACTAATGACTCTAGTTGTAAAGACCGACTGGCTTTTATAAATATTACCTTATGGTTTTGTGACAATGTGGGCCATTTCTCTTCTAAGGATGATTTTGTGGGAAAGGTTTCTCCGGCAGGAAAGCCCTCTTTATAATACTTTGCGTACTGACCAACAAAACAAACTTTTTCGGCACCAATTGAACTCAATAGAGTACCAATTTTCTTGTGTTCGGCTTGAGTGTAATCTCCAAGCTCATTCATATCGCCCAAAATGAACAACGAGTCACTCATGCTAATTTGCTTTCTTTCTAGATTACTCTTAAATGAATTTAGAGAAGAGGTCATTGATGTAGGATTTGCATTGTAGGCATCTAAGAAAATTTCTTTTCCACCAACTTCTAACCACTCTGATCTATTGAGTGCAGGTATTTGATAACTATTAGCGCTCGTAACAAAGTCATTAACTTTTTCAGGAAAGAGATCAAGACATAGAATAAGTGCACTAGCGAGATTTTCGAGATTATATTTTTCAAAGATATTCACATTTTTAATAACAACTTCTTTTTCTTTAAAGATAAACGAAAATCCGTTTGTTTCAAATTCCAAACTATAATCAGAATCGACATTTCCAAACTTCGTCAAAACTTCACCAGAAGGTATTTTAGAAAGAAAATCATCATTGTTATTTATTACAAACTTAGACTTTACGGTTTTATTTAATAAGACGTAATCGTATAAAGATTTCTTTTCTTTAAAGATATTATCAAGACTTCCAAATAGTCCAATATGCGCGGCACCAACATTTGAAATAATACCAAACTCCGGCTTTGCAATTTCACACAGTAGAGCTAACTCACCAAGGTGATTTGATCCCATTTCCACGATTAACTTTGTACATTCAATTGGTGCAGACAATATTGTAAGTGGTACACCAATGTGATTATTTAAATTGCCTTTAGTAGCGAAAACTTCTTCCTTAAAAACTGACTGCAATAACTTGAACAGCATTTCCTTAGTAGTAGTTTTTCCATTAGAACCAGTAATTGCAAATACCGAATGTCCTTCTTCTTTGAATTGATCAATTCTCTTCTTAGCCAGAGATTGTAAGAGTTCCAGAGGATCGTTAGTACTAATGAATGATACATCAGAGTACTTCTTAAAAAGTATATCTCTTTTTGAAAGGTTAGCTTTCGAATTTTTGAAAACTATGATTTTACAATTTTTTATTAAGACTTGTTCTACAAAACTAAAACCATCAAAGTTCTCACCTGCAAGACAAATAAAAAGCCCCTCAGAACTATAACTTCTACTATCTGTAGACAATGATATTATTTTAGACGAAAAATTAAATTCGCTTTGAAAAGTATTGAGCAATTCTACATTAAACATCTTTTATCTCTTTAATAATTTGTTGTATGGTTTCACTGTCTGAGAAGTGATGTTTAACACCATTAATCTCTTGATAGTCTTCGTGCCCTTTTCCTGCGATTAAAACAATCGATTTCTTTTTTAGATCAGTAAGAGATAATTGAATGGCCTTAAGTCTATCTTCTTCTCTTATAAAAGAAATGTTTACTCCACTCACAATGTCATCAATAATAGCTTCAGGATTTTCTGTTCTAGGATTATCAGAAGTTACGATTAAAGAATTCGCGTAACGAGAAGCTATGCTTCCCATTAAGGGTCGTTTTCCCTTGTCGCGGTCTCCACCGCAACCAAAGACAATGACTAAGTTATATTCAGAGAAGTCACACTGTATTGTTTTACAAATATTTTCTAAAGCATCCGGCGTATGAGCATAGTCTACAACAACTATATGTTCACCAAAAACTATTGGATCGAAACGCCCATCAGGTAAAACGATTTGTGCAAGCTCTTCGCTTTTTAATTCATGACCGGTAAGTTCTTTAATGAGTGCAATTGAAATTCCTAAATTAGCTTGGTTGTATTTAGCTTTAAATCCCACGGAGAGGTTTTCACTATAGAAAAGATCAATGACTTTGTGTTGCACAGATTTCTCTACAAACTTAGCGATTAAATCAGTTTCGCTACTAGGAACATAAATCGCTTGGTTTTTTAAATTTTTCTGAAGAAGTAATTTAGCATTAAAATATTCAGAAAAGTTTTTGTGATAATCAAGATGATCCTGAGAAAAGCTAGTCCAAGCTCCAAGCTCAAGTTCAATATCAAATAGTCTTTTTTGATCAAGAGCATGGGAACTAATTTCTATAAAAAGAAATTTATAACTCTTTTGATATTTATGAATAATTTTTCTTAGTTCAAGATAACTTGGTGTAGTACTAAGTAGGTCTTTTTCAACAACTCCATCTACTGATCTAATTCCGATCGTTCCTATAGATAAAGAAGGAAAGTTAAGCATTGAAGCGATCTGCATGGCAAGAAAGCTCGTTGTTGTCTTTCCATTTGTACCCGTAATTCCCACAAGCTTTAACGATTTATTATCTGGATACAAGTTATCACAGACAAGCTTTTGAACTGTTAGGAAATCACTGTATTCAATGATCCAAACGTTACAGTTTGAAACTTTAATATTGCGATTAGTAATTATATTTCTACACTTTGAGTCTTTAAGTCTCTGATGAAATAGATTCTCTGCTTTTTCTGAATTTGGTATATTGTAAAAAGCAATACTCTCAAGACCTGCTAATTGCAGGTTAGTAGTCGCTTGGGTAATCTCATCTTTAAATGTTAAGTGAGATGACTTTAAGAATGGTTTTAATATTTTACTTAATAGTTCGTTATTCATACTTTGGTGGATGGTAATAAAGTCTTACAATAGTTCCATCTTTAATTTTTACACCTGTAGAAGGACTTTGAGAAGAAACAACTCCAATTCCTTGATGAATAATTTTTAATCCTAGCTTTCTAGCGAGTGACGCTGATGATCTTTTATCAAGTCCTTCAAAGTTAGGTATTCCACCCTTAACCATACGAGTTGATGAATGTTTAACTCGCACTGAATCAAAAGAGTTTTTTAAATCAAATTTCTTTTGAATAGCAGCACTTCCCAAGTTTCTATCCTTATAAAGAATGTACTGCGCTATTTTTTTGAAAACGGGACCAGCAACAACCCCACCATAATATGCCTTTCCAGACTCTGGCTTTTCAACATAAACATAAACGGTAAACTTATCTTTTGTACCTATTGGAAAACCTATAAATCCTGGAATATATCCTGTGTAACCACCTTTATTGTCAGATCTCTGCGCAGTTGATGTTTTACCAGCAATTGTGAAATAAGGAATCCGAGTTCTTTTTCCTGTTCCTTCTTCAACGGCCTTAACTAGCATTTCCTTAAGTTCTCTAGATGTCTGAAAATCAATAACTTTCTTTTTTAAGTTATCAGTGACTTCTTCCTTAGTTCTTTTGAGTATCGTTGGGGTGATATAGCTTCCACCATTTAAAATTGCAGAATAGGCAGTAAGCATTTGTAATCCGGTTGTGGCAACACCTTGCCCAAAGCTAATATTACTTAAACTTAATGGAGAGACATTCTCTTCTTCGTTAAAGATTCCTCTCGATTCACCAGGTAGTTCAATTCCTGTTTTTTCACCAATATTAAATTTTTTCAATGTTTCTTTTAATTTTGGATAAGTTAAATCAAAAGCAATCTTAGTAGTTCCTACATTTGAAGAATATTTTAGAATATCTGTCACTGACAGCCATTCGTACTTCTTCTTTGATTCAGCTTCTTTAATCGTATGACCTTCAACTCTTAAGCGACCCTCTTCACAATAGTAATTGGTATCAGGTCTTGCAATTTTATGCTCAAGTGCTGATGCAACAGTTAGAGTTTTAAAAGTTGAACCTGGCTCAAACGGGTCTGTAATGAAAGACAACTTCTTAAATTTAGAAGGTGATTTGTGTGGAAAGTTTGGATCAAAGCTAGGATAGTTACCCATTGCTAAAATTTCACCTGTTTCAGCATTCATAACACCAAAACCACCACGAATCGCTCCGTATTCCTCAACAGTATCTTTAAGAGCTTTTTCAGCTATCGACTGTAAGTCCTTATCAATTGATAAGATTACATCTTTTGCCCCATTCCCAATCTGAGTACTCTCAAATTTAATCGGGCGACCTTTTCTATCGATTATGTATTTCGTTATTTGTGGCTTGCCTCTTAACTCTTCATCAAAAGCATATTCAATACCTGAGAGTCCAACATTATCAATCCCCACAAATCCAATTGTCTGACTTGATAATTCATTATTGGGATATAGCCTTTTTGCGACGGCTTCAATGTGAACACCTTTTAATTTCTTTAGCTTCTTTACTTGCTCAGATGAAAGCTCCATTTTTCTCGCAAGGAAAGTAAATCTCTTCCTTTTTTTCACAATGGACATGATTTTTCTATAAGTAAGTGAAGGTACAATTTTTGCGACTTTCTTATAAGTAGAATAATCACCCTTTAAGTTCTTTGGAATTGTGAAGATACTATAGGTTTGTACATTGATTGCTAATGGGTTTCCATTTCTGTCATAGATATTTCCACGTTTCGGATATGTCTTTCTTTCGCGGAAGAATTGTTTTTTAGCTTTAGACAATAGGTGATTACGATCACCGACTTGAATAATGAATGCCTTCGAAAGTATTGCAACAAAGAGTGCAATAAAGACGAAGAATGAGATTTTAATTTTTAACTTATAATTGTCCATATTATGGGATCACTATAACTTGAGTTTGTTTCGGTTGTTTTAAGTCATACTTAGAAGCCATTTTTCTTAAGTTTTTTACCGATAGTAGCCTGGCTTTCTTAGCTTTTAATTCCTTACTCTCAAGAGCAACTTTATCTATATCTTTATTCATTGTCGAAATTTTGTAATTGAGCTCAATTCCTTTCATTCTAAAAAGTACAAATAAAATACCTAATACAGATAGTGTAAGCATTATTGGCATACCTTGCGAACTTAAGAATACCTTTTTAAATGAATCAGATATTATTGAACCTAAACCAGAATTAGCTTTAGATCGTGTTTTCGAATGACTTCTTTTCGTGGCCATTGATGTCTCCTAAGCTTCGTGCTTATAAAAAACAACTTTATTAAATTTAGAGCTTCATGCTCTACTATCTATTTTCACCTATTTTTGAAAATTGTGCATACTTATTCTTTGATTTTTTTTCATTTACTCTTTCAATTATTCTTAATTTTGCACTTCTAGATCGTGGATTTTGCTCTAACTCCGCATGGGAAGGTACGATTGGCTTTTTATTGTATAATTCATAAGGGACATCCCCCTGCACCGCGTCTTTGAACAAGTTTTTTACAATACGGTCTTCAAGTGAATGAAAAGTAATAACAGCGAGGCGACCATTCTCTTTTAATAGAGATAATAAACCTGGAATAACTTTTTCTAAGACATCCAATTCTTCATTTACTTTTATTCTTAGGGCCTGAAAACATTTTGTGGAAGGATTAATTCTTCCATGTTGTAACTTCTTTGGGTAACAGCCAAAAATAAGGTTCTCCAACTGCTTAGTTGTTTCTATAGGGGCAATTTCTCTTTGCTCAGCAATCCTCTTGGCAATTCTTCTGGATAGTTTCTCTTCTCCATACTTAAAGAAAATATCTGCTAGTTCAGCTTCTGGATAATTATTAATTATATCTGCAGCTGTTTGAACAGTGTCATTATCAGAATCCATTCTCATATCTAAAGGAGCATCAAAGCGAAAAGAAAATCCTCTTTCCCCTTCATCAAAGTGATGACTAGAAACTCCCAAGTCTGCAACGATACCATCAAACAGTAGACTTGAATGATTCGTACTAATAAATTCAGGGAATGATTCAAAGTTCATATCATTTAAGTGAACTCTTCCATTAAACCCATATTCTTCAATATTTTTAAAACCGTTCTTCAACGCATCTGGATCTTGATCAACACTATATACTTGAGATTTCTTATGAGCGTCAGCAAGTGCAAAAGTGTGCCCTCCTGCTCCAAAAGTCATATCTGCAAAGTTTACATCAGTTTGATCCTCACGTTTTTCAGTGAGAATTTTTATAACTTCTTTATTTAATACAGAGTAGTGTTCTTTATATGACATTATGATTGTAGTACCTTGCAAATTTCTCTTTGCTCTTCACTCATTAAATCTTGTGGAGTTAATATTGCGAATTCATTTTCTTTTTTAAAATCAAATTTTGTTGATTCAATTTCTTTTAAAGCAATCTTCAAAATTTTCTGAGCCGTTTCATTATTTGTTTTCATTACTTTCATAATTTCTTCTACAGTACAATGATCCTCTTCTCTCCAGCAATCGTAATCAGTAACCATAGCAAGAGTTGCATAGGCCATTCCTGCTTCTTTAGCTAAGTAAGCCTCTGGTACGTTTGTCATTCCAATCACAGTGGCTCCAAATCCTCTGTAGATATTAGATTCTGCCTTTGATGAAAACTGTGGTCCTTCAATACATATATATGAGCCGCCTACATGATGATCTGCCTTAGCTGCTGCACATGCATCAACTAACACTTTATGTAAGTTTTTTTCCACTGGTTCAGCTGTAGAAACATGTCCTACTATCCCTTCTCCAAAAAAAGTCCTTCTTCTTCCACCCTTAGTCCAGTCTATGAATTGATCAGGGAGAACCATCATGGTTGGAGGACACTCTTCTTTTAATGAGCCTACTGCTGAAACTGAAATAAGATACTGAACTCCAAAAGTTTTTAGAGCATATATATTTGCGCAATAATTAACTTCGTGAGGTAAAACTGAATGAGTCCTTCCATGACGCGGAACAAAGTAAAATTTTACTCCCTCTAATTTTGCTTCAATTATCTTATCCGAAGGTATTCCAAAGGGAGTTGTAACTTCGTGTTCTTTTATTATTTCAATACCTTCGATATTGTAAACACCACTACCACCAATAATTCCAATTGATCTCTCTGCCATTTGGGCCTCCGCATTATTTAATTGACTACCTAAATTGGTTAATGTCACAATTCTACTCCCGACTTTGTCGTATTGAAAGTGGATTGAAGACATGACACCTAGTATAGCTGCTAAAAAAACATATGAGAGATATTTGAAACAATATCAATCTTACAAGAAACATACTAAGAGCTTCTTAGAGAGTGCGACTCGTATTTCGGTACGGGACTCTATCGAGTCCATTGAGTTATTCGCTCGAGAACCAAATATTCAATCCCTAGGGAATTTAATTAAAACACTTACAAACTCTGGAACATGGATATCTCATTCCAGCTTAAGATATCTTCACTCATATATTGATCTATTTAATAAGAGAAGTAACTTTCTCGATGATGAAGGTTTTCAAGAAATTATAGAAGCTGTTCGCATAGGTGATTCATCGATTCTCGCGAAGTATTCTGAAAGTGATGTATTTGAGGCTATTTATCTAGATTTAGATTATGCTCACAAATATTCTGATTATAAATCAAAGTTAAAAATTCCTAGGATTGATTCAACTCTAGTTTTAGTATCAGGCGTATTTAACGAGATCTTTTCAACTCCTGCTTTTGAAAGAGGTGCTCAACACCTTTTTAAAACTAAAGGAATTAAGTACGTAGCCGCAGAAGTTAATGGAGCAAAGTCGTGTAAACACAACTCATCTCTTCTCAAAGAACAACTAGATCGATATATAAATCAAAACCCTGATGAGAAATTATGGTTTCTATGTTTCTCCAAGGGTGGTCTAGATTCACTTCACTTTCTCAAAGACAATAAGGATTGGGCTGAAGAATATGTAGTAGGAATAAGTACCATTGCTTCTCCCATTTTAGGATCTGATCATCTGAAAAATAATATTTTCAAAATGATAAATAGTATTCATCTCTTTGATAGAACTAAACTCTATCGATACATTGATGAAAAAAGAGATATCATGATGAAAGAATTTCAAAGATCTCTTTCAAGTGATTATCAGGCGAATTGGTTTCAGAGAAATTACCAATCACTTCCAAACTTAAAATTCTACTCAGCAGTAGGTCTTGAGGCAGAATGGTATGAAAGTCATATCTGGATGATAATTACGAAATTACTTTTTCAAAGCTCTGAAAATAATGATGGTGTTGTCGACACTAAAAATTCACAGTATCCAAATTACTTTAACGGAATTAATCTTGGTATTTTAAGAGGACATCATCTTGTTGGAACGAGATCAAGTTTTTACAATCAAGAATCTCTTCTCGAAGCTCACCTTGTAATGCTAGATTTTCTTGATGGAAATGGAAAGCTTAGCGATATGGAATAATTTAAAATTATTCCACACCACTTTTTAAATTCATAAGAACTAGTTTACTTATTTGTTTGAGAGATTCAAAAACTCCACCACCTTGAGTAGCAACAGCTTCAAACTCAGTAAGTTTCCATTTATTTAATTTCTCAGATAAGTCTTCTTTACTCATCACATTGGGAAGATCTCTCTTATTCCATTGCATGATAATAGGAATTTGATTCATATCATAACCTTGTTCAAGAAGGTTACTTTCTAAACTTTTTAAACTTTCTAAATTCGCATCAAGTCTTTCAACTTGAGAGTCAGCTACAAAAACAATTCCATCAACACCTCGAAGAATTAATTTTCTACTTGCTTCATAGAAAACTTGCCCCGGAACCGTATATAAATGAAACCTCGTTTTAAATCCTCGAATTTCTCCAAGGTCCAATGGGAGAAAATCAAAGAAGAGAGTTCTTTCATTTTCTGTATTTAAGGAAATAATTTTCCCTTTAGCATCCCCAGACGTTTTTTGATAAACATGTTGAATGTTAGTTGTTTTTCCGCCCAAGCCTGGCCCGTAATAAACAATCTTACAGTTGATTTCTTTTGAATGATAATTAACAAAAGACATATATCCCTCAGTTATTGAAGAGTTGATGAGAAGAGATTATCCATCTCAGCATCAGTAATGTTATTAAAAAGTGATTCACTACTTCCAAGTCTCTCTTGGATGTCAGTCATCGACCAAAATTCAGCCAATCGCCAGCTGATATCTCTTAGCTTTGCTTTAATCATTCCAGGATTAACTTCACCATAATAAATAAGACCAAGATAAACTTCTTCTTCACCTAATGAGATTGGAACAATATAAATTCCCTTATCCGAAGTATCAAAGCTGAGTCTAAAAATATCTGACTCATCAGTGGTTGGGATAAAAGATGCCATTGCTTTTGCCGCTTGCCACACTCCACCAAGTAAAGCACCTACAGTAGAACTATCAAACTCTGAGTTTAATTCATTCCTAACATAAAGGGGAACGCCATCTGAACGGCATAAGAATAAACTACTTTTTTTCAGTTGTGATAAATCAGCTATTTCTGAAAAGAACTCTTCTGCTAATTTTGGCAAATTTTCTAAAGTAAACAAAACCACTCCCTGGCAATTTACATCTTCTTTTTATTTTCTAATGCCTTGGCAATAGTCATTGTATCTAAGTACTCGAGGCTCCCTCCCATGGGAATCCCAAATCCAATTCTATCAACTTCTATAGTGTCTGGTAATACTTGTTTTAAATAAGAACAAGTAGCATCTCCTTCAACTGAAGGATTTACAGCCAAAATAACACTTTCAATCTCTAGTCTCTTCACTCTTTTTACAAAATCGTCTATCTTTAGTTCATCAGGACCCACACCCATAAGGGGATTTAAAACTCCACCCAGTATATGGTAAAGGCCATGATAATTTCCACTTCGCTCAATTGCTAAACAATCTGTAACTTGTTCAACTACACAAATAGAACCTCCAAGGGCCCTATCTTTATTGGAACAAATTTCGCAAGTTTCTGTTTCAGAATACATTCCACAGTCAACGCAAGATTTTAAATGCGCAAGATTTTTCATGGCCTCACCAAAGGCCATAAGGTCTTCAGCTGACCATTTTGCCAGCACAAGAGTTTGTCTTGTGGCTGTTTTATCTCCCACCCCAGGAATTTTACTGAGTTGATCGATAACATTGAGAAGTGTTTCTGGTAATTCCACAATTGTCCTAGAATAATCCTGGGATACTTAATCCACCAGTAACTTTACTCATGGCATTGCTTACCATGTCTTGAGACTCTTTAACTGATTGGTTTACAGCCGTAAGAATTAATTCCTCAAGTGATTCTACATCACTAGGATCGACACATTCCGGATCTAACTTAAGTTCCAAAACTTCTTGCTTCCCATTTATTTTTATCTTAACCATACCACCGCCGGCAGAAGTTTCGATTTCTCTAGCTTCAAGTTCTTTTTGAAGTGTAGCCATTTTCTGCTGCATAACCTGAGCTTGTTTCATTAAGTTATTCATATTCTTTGCCATTGCTAGCTCCTATTTTATATTTTTTGTAATTATTACTTTATCAATTTTAGAATTAAATATTTCTTCCGCCTGCTTTATCAGGGGATTTGCTAAAAGTTCTTCCTTCTTTCCCGCTTCAACCTTTTCTTCTTCAAATTGTTTAATTTGAGCTTTAGATTTAAAGTCAGACTCAATAGCTTTTTCCTCTTCTACCATTTCTAGTTGAAGATTAATTTTCTCTATTTCTACATTAAAAAAACTAGAAACTTGCTGTTCTAATTTAGCAAAAGAATCGGCCTCATTTAGATATTCTAGAAAAACACCACTAGATTCTGGAAAACCAATTTCAATAAACACAGAGTCCCCATTATAAGAGAGGGGAGATAATATATTTCCTTGCTCTAGGTTTGAAGCTGCTGCTGGAGAAACTTTAAAAAGGTAGGCCAAAAATCCATCCCAGTCTCTTGGTAATTCTTCTACTGATTTTTCTTTTAAAAGCTCTTGAGTAGCTTTTTCAGATTTCTGTTCATCAACAACTTCAGCCGGCACGACAACAGGATCTTTTGCTAAAACTTCTGCAAGTTTGGAAAAGTCAGGCTGATCAACTTCAGTGACGACTTCCTTAATTTCTTGAATGGGTTCTACTTGAATTTCTATTTCTTGAATTGGTTCAGATGCTGCTTCTGGCTCACTTTCAACTTTTGCTTCAGGCGCGACTTCAACTACAGATTCAATATCTTCAGTTAAGACTTTTTTTTTAGGTAATTCTTGTGCTGAGAAGAATGTGTTCCTAAGAGCAATCTTTTGAATAGCAATTTCAGTACTTTTCTCAGGAGACAATGAAGAAAGAGTCCAAGTGACATCTTTTGAAATACTCTCATATACCCAGAAGACTTCTCCCGGTGCAAGACTATCCACATCTACACTTGGCCATCTCTTTTCAATATTTGCTCTATTATCTATTTGAGAGATAAAGAGATAGATTTCATCTAAAAGTGAATGACAAATATTTTTAACTGAAACATTTTCGCTCAGTAATGTATTAAATAATTTAGAGGCTTCGTTCTTTTGTCCATTTAGAATATAAGTAACGAGATCAACAACTGCAGATGTCTTAGCAAGCCCTAAAGCAAATGCTACGCTTTCTTCATTAACAATATTATCTTCTGAAAAGCTTAAAACTTGATCCAATAGAGATAGAGTATCTCGAACCGATCCCTTACCTTGAGCACAAATTTGCTTAATGATTGAATCATCTTGAAAATTAATATTTTCAGTTTCCGCAATCTTCTTTAAGTGAATTGTTAAATCTACAACTGTGGCATTTCTAAAATCAAATCTCTGACATCTAGAAAGAACTGTTCCAAGTAACTTTTCTGGTTCAGTCGTCGCCAAGATAAATATGGCGTGGGCAGGTGGCTCTTCCAGTGTTTTTAAAAGTGCATTAAAAGCACTTGTGGAAAGCATATGAACTTCATCAATTATATATATTTTGTATTTGCCGCTTGTGGGAAGGTATTGGATATTTCCAATAAGATCACGAATATCGTCGACACTATTATTAGAAGCCCCATCGATTTCTACGACATTCATAGAAGACGTGCTATCGAAATCAACACAACTGGCACAAGTTCCACAAGAGTTTGAATCTTCAAGATTTTGCTCACACCTAATGGCCTTTGCAAAAATTCTAGCTACTGAAGTTTTACCAATTCCTCTCGTTCCGGTGAGAATATACGCGTGACCAAGCTTGTCCCTAGACAAGGCGTTTTGTAGAGATTTAGTTATGTGGCTTTGCCCAATAACATCCTGAAATCTCTTAGGTCTCCATTTTCTCGCTAGAACTTGATAAGACATGAATTAATCCACAAAAGGTTAAGAAATAGTAGCTTTAAAGGTAATGAAATTAATGGATTTAGGCAATGAAAAAGGGCTTAAAGTGGCAGCCTGACTCAACGACACATCATACCAGAAGTTACCGTTGCTTCGTTCCCGACCTGGCGGAGTTCACCGTAAATACGATTGACATGAGCCAAACTACCGATTGCATCATATTTTCTTACAAACTTAATGTCAATCGCTCTTTTCTCAATGATAGCACATTGTAAATGTCAGTAATAACTGTTCGAAATCAATAAAGGAAATACTAATTATTTATGAAGAAGATATTTAGAAAATGGCGGAGAACAAGAGATTCGAACTCTCGGTACATTGCTGTACTCACGCCTTCCAAGCGTGCGCCATAGACCACTCGGCCAATTCTCCGCAATTATTTGGATACAATATTTTTACATAGAAATAGTGATTTGAATAGGGATTTTAGAATTCAGCTTTGATCTTTAGCCGCTCTGATTTTGTTGATCAATTTTTCAACAGGTTCAAGATTCTCCAGGGGTTTGCTAAGAACGAAGAGTGCGCCCGCTTCAATTGCAGAAACAGAGTCCTCAGAAATACTTTCTGTGGATGTTATTCCCACGATCGGAATGTCTGGCTTTTCCTCTTTCACAATACGAATGAATTCGACACCACTCATAACTGGCAAAGTAAGATCCGTAACGATTAAATCAAAGTGTTGATTTCTTAACTTCTCTAACCCAACTTCGGGAGTCTCACAATCAACGATCTCCACCCCAAGACGCAGTAACATTGAAGCGATGACTTTTCTTTGAAAACTTGAATCTTCAACTAACAATAGCATTATCATTACGTAACTTATTCCTTTTTTTTATAAGAAGATCGCTTCTCGCGAAAGAAGCGCGATAGTATTTTTGATGTTTCAAAATGATTAACACCACCAATAATATTGAAATTATGATTAAGTCTTTTATCCTTATACAAATTATAATTTAGACTAATGGCTCCACCTTTTGGGTCATAGGCACCAAAGACTAATTTTCCAATTCGTGATTGTACAAGAGCACTCATACACATTGGACACGGCTCTAGAGTGACGAATAGAGTACAATCACTTAAACGCCAATTCCCCAATTTTTCACAAGCATCTCTAATCGCTAAAATTTCAGCATGGCCGCAGGGATCATTGGAAGCTTCCTTTAGATTGTGCTTCTGGCTTATTATATTCCCAGCGTTATCAACTACAACTGCTCCTACAGGAACTTCATCAATTGAATAGGCCTTGTAGGCTTCATCAATTGCAACACTCATAACCCAACTATAATCATCAAAATTAAGCATCTTGAACCTTTTTAATAAAACGACTATTTTTCTTTGTCATTTTTTCTTTAACCCAGAATGAATAGAATTCATCATAGTCAGTTTCTCGATTCTCTTCATTAAAAATAAACTTAACACCGTGTGAAGCGGGTCTTCCTAATGAATATTGTCTTCGACTCATAACTTCTACTAAGAAAGTAAAATCTCTAACACCATTATTTGCCATAACTTTTACTTTACTCCCAACTTTTATATCTTTAAAAACAGATAAACAACCAGCATTCCTTCTTAGATCGGTTAGTCTTGCTTCTAACTCAACCCCTTCTTCATTTAATTTTACTTTTAGATCATCTCTATATCTAAAATCATATTCCCACCAACTAACTCTTGGATAATAAATTGGTGAGAGTAGAATATACATTTGAATGAGTAGGACAACTGCTGCAATTAAATATAAGTAGAATAATTGAAGATCACTTTGAGTCGAAATTATATTTACCAATTTATATGTTACAAATCCAACTGTTCCAATAGAGAATGTCCAAAACGAATAATAGAGATCAGTTACAGTTTTAAAAAACATTTTATAGAAGAATAATAGGAAGAATAATTTAACTAATGTATAAATTATTTCAAAAGTTATAATACCTTCCACTAGGAAGGCCATAATAAGTAAACAAAAGTGACCCCATTGTAATAAATGTACGCGATCAATATCTTGCCTAATATTCAAATTTGATAAATCAATCATTTTTAAAAGTCCTTACAAATGCATTTATAATATTATCTTAATTTTCTTCGAGATATCCAAGTCCAAGAGCTTTTTTCCGATACTAGAATATAGAGGAGTTAATAATGTTTATATTAAAATACCCGCTCAAAGTAGTATTAATCGATGATGATCCGGATATGCTCGATTTAATGGAATTCTATGCCAAGAGAAATGCTGATCTAGAAGTTTATAAGTTTACTTCTCCCTTAGCTGCACTTGAATACATGACTAAGGAGGAAGTACAAATTGCAATAGTTGATATTAATATGCAGGAAATGTTTGGAGATGAAGTCCTTAGACGTATAAACAAACTTGGACAAGGTACCGAGGTTATTATTGTTACAGCATCTGACAACCTGATGAATTTCACTGCCTGTTACAGACTTCGGGCCAGTGGTTTTATTTTCAAACCTTTTACTCAAGAGTTATTTATGAAAACAATTCATAACTCACATACCAATATTAAAAATTGGAACAATGTATTCAGGGCCATGATGAAGAGGAAACATAAAAATACAGCTTAAATCAGTTCAAGGTCTCTATCTATTGGTGTTTCAAGACAGATAAATGATTCAGTTGAACGTATTTCTTCAATTGCTTGAAGTTTTTTTACTAAGAAGTTGTGATAATGATCAATATCTCTTGTTATGATTTTTATAAAAAGTGCGTAATTACCAGTAGTATATAAGGTTTGCACGACCTCAGGAAATTTCTCCAATCTCTTTACTACTTTTGAAACCATCTTCGCATTTACAAGATGAACCCCTAAAAGAACTTCTACTCCATAACCAAGGTTTTTGTGATCAACACTGATTTTGCTTCCGGTAATAATTCCATTTTCTTTTAGTTTTTCAACTCGCTGGTGAATAGTTCCACCAGAGACAAGACATTTTCTAGCTATCTCTAAGAAAGGGCGTCTCGCATCCTTTTGCAATTCTTCAATAATTCTCTTATCTAAGCTATCAATTTGGTATTTTTTCATGAAATCCTTACCTGTTATTTATCAAATTCTCAGCAATTTACGTTAAACATTAAATAATCCTCATAAATATGTACAGTCTATTGAAAATATTGCAGAGAAATATACAATTAGCCGATAGATTACATAACGAAGGGGTATTTATGTGTGGTTTCACGACTTATATTTCAAAAAAATCAATGCAAGAAATGAAGATCCATACTGAAAAAATTAAATACCGAGGACCGGATGAAAGTAGGTCAATTGTATTAGAAGATGAAGTTCATTTAAGTTTTCATCGTCTTTCAATTATGGATTTAAGTGAAAATGGTATGCAGCCTTTTACTAACGAAAAATTGGATGCTCTTGTTTGTAACGGTGAAATATATAACTTCAGAAATATAAAAGAGAAACTTCTTAGTGAAACAACATTTAATTCTGAGTCTGACTGCGAAGTTATTCTCCCCCTATACAAGAAGCTCGGCCTTGCAAAGTTATGTCGCAATCTAGATGGTGAGTTTGCATTTGTAATTTGGGATTCACAGAAAAAAACTTTTTTTGCTGCAAGAGACCAAATAGGAATAAGACCATTATTCTATGCTCGTAGTTTAGAAAATAATTCAATCGCTTTTTCCTCAGAGGTAAAAGTACTTCAAGGTTTTTGCAAAGACATTCTTCCTTTTCCTCCAGGTCATTTCTTTGATGGACAAGAGTTTATTTCCTTTGATGAGGTTCATAAAGTAAAAGAAGATAAGCTTATAAATAAATCCAAAGCTCTATCTGGTATTAAACAACTCTTCACCGAAGCAGTTGTAAAAAGAATGAGTTCAGATGCAAGTGTAGGATATTTACTTAGTGGGGGACTTGATAGCAGTATTGTTTGTGCCATCGCAGCAAGGTATAGCGATAAGCCATTAAAGACATTTGCAGTAGGTATAGAAGAGAACCCTATAGATACTAAGTATGCTAAAATCGTTGCGGATCACATTGGATCAGAACATCACGAAATTCTCTTTAGTAAGTACGATATTTTTCAATCGTTACATGATTTAATTTATAGATTAGAAACTTTTGATATTACTACGGTCCGGGCTTCAATTGGAATGGATCTTATCTGTCGTTATATTAAGAAAAATACAGACGTTAAAGTTCTTATGACAGGTGAGTGTAGTGATGAGCTCTTTGGTTACAAGTATACTGATTTTGCTCCTAGTGCATTCGAGTTTCAAAATGAAGCCTCGAAGAGAATGGAAGAATTATATATATATGATGTTTTGAGAGCAGATAGATGTATTAGCTCTAACTCTCTTGAAGCTAGGGTTCCCTTTAGTGATAAGGCCTTTGCAAAGTTTGTTATGAGTATTCCTTCTGAACTTAAAATGAACACTACTGGCCACGGTAAGTACCTACTAAGAGCAGCTTTTGAAACAGGGGACTATCTACCACATGATATTTTATATCGAGAAAAAGCTGCCTTCAGCGACGCTGTTGGACACGCAAGCGTTGACTACTTAAAAGACTTAGCAGAAATGACTGTGTCAAAGGATGAGTTGGCGAGCGCAGTAAAACTATATCCTCACTGCACTCCTAAAACTAAGGAATCCTATCTTTATAGAAAAATTTTTGAAGAGCATTTTCCAAATCAAGCGCACTTAATTAAGGCCATATGGATGCCAAATCAAGAATGGGAAAATTGCCAAGTTGATGATCCAAGCGCTAGAGCATTACCGAATTATGGAAAGAGTGGGATTTAAGAGAAATGGTGCACCCTGAGAGATTCGAACTCCCGACCTTCTGATTCGTAGTCAGATGCTCTATCCAGCTGAGCCAAGGGTGCACACATTTAACGCCTAAAGTAACGGTTCACAGATATACTGTCAATGGTCCTAGGCATAAAAAAGCCGGCTAATTAGCCGGCAATTCATTGAAGTATCTAATTTTACTTATAAAATTTCTTAAAACATGTCACTTGCGTAAACATTTGTAACTCTACATAGGTTTACAGTCGTAGTTGCGTAATCATCGTTACACTGAACAGCTTTAACATCGAATTTACAGTGTTGACCGTATCCATTCATTCCAATATCCATTCTAGTACGTCCACCTAGAGTGTCAGAACCAAGAATATCTTCTTCCCATGAACGAGTATAGCTTGGTGAAACGTATAAGTAACAAATTGTAGGCTTTAGATCGTTGATAAAAGTAAAGTCTTGTAGATCTTTCTCAGATCCTTTTGTAGTTACAAGCTCAACTAAAGTTTCAACCTTAGGCTCTCCTGCAAACTTTTGACCTGCAGTTTTTACTACGTCAGCAGCGAATAGGTTAGTTGTTAAAAGCATTAGAGCTAGCATAGAAATTGTTTTCATTTTCTCTCCTTCAAGATGTGTGTGTTTAAAATTTTTAAGAATGATTACAATTAATCGATGGCCCGTCAATAAAATCCACTGAAATAAACAACAAGATTTCTTAAGGTAGATGAAGATAAAATTAAATGTTTTGGAATAAAAAAAGCCAGCAATAGGGCTGGCTTTTTAATGGCGGAGACAGAGAGATTCGAACTCTCGGAACGGTAAACCGTTCGACACCTTAGCAAGGTGCTCCCTTCGGCCACTCGGGCATGTCTCCATATTTACTAATTTTTAAAGAGCAAAAAAAAATGGCGGTGGACACAGGATTCGAACCTGCGGACCCGTAAAGGTCAATGGTTTTCAAAACCACCGCTTTCGACCACTCAGCCAATCCACCGCTTATTAGGAACTGTCATAGTACGTAAAACTTCATTAAATTGCAATACGCTAAAACATCAAAATAAAAATAATTAGATCTTTGACCTAGCGTCAAAATAAAAATTATCTCAATCTCTTCATCAAAGCTTTGATTTGTCTTCTATCTTTTGCAGATGGACTCAAATCCAAGTAAACCCTAAAAGATTCAATGGCGAGAGAACTCTGTCCGATATCTTTATAGATATATCCAAGTGCCCTATGAATCTCTCCATTGTTCTGATTCTCTTTAAGAGCTTTTAAATAGTACTCACGACCCTGATCTAAATATCCTTGTTTCCACTTTATCCAACCCATAGACATCAAAGCTTCTACATAACGACCATTCTTAGAAATTGATCTCTTAAAATTAAACTCAGCATCCTTGAAGTTTTTCTGCGCCTTGTACGCTTCACCTAATGCATAATAACCAAATTCTAAACTAGGATTAAGCTTAACTTCTTTGTTCGCAGCAATCATTGCCTCCTTAAGCTTGCCCATTTTTAAATAGATCTTTGTAAGAAAGTAATTGGCCCTTGGAAAAGATTCTAATCTATTGAGTATTTCATTAAACATTTGCAGGGACTCTTTATATAAGCCTTTGTCATATAGATTAGATCCAAGTTTTATTTGAACATCTAGATCCCCTGGATTTATTTTTACTAATTCTCGACCATACTTAATAACATCATCTTCTCGATCATCTAGCTCAGCAGAATAGATGAGAAACTCATAGAAGCTTGGATCCGTACTACCTAAACGCTCTAGTCTCTTCTTGTACTCTTCAAACTCTAAGGTTTGGCCATTTTTATAATAATAGATTGCGATATCACCAAGAATTCTTGGATCATCTTTATTTTCTTCCAGAAGATTTCTCAAATATCCTATCGCTGTTTCTGCACCTTCTAACTCATAGAGGATGTTTGCATACATTGATTGGTATTCAATATTTACAGGATCTAGAGCAATAGACCTGGTGAGCATATTTTTTGCAGCCTTAAATTTTCTAAACTGTAAGTATATTCCCGCCAAACGAAAGTAATCTGCATCATTAATAGGGTTTAATTTTATACTTCTTTTAAATTTCTTTATGGCATTATCAAAATACTTTCTTCTTAAATAATATTTCCCCTGCAAAGAATAAAATATATATGATTTACTTAGTTTCGATTGAGAAATTGTTCTCAGCTCAATCTCTGCTTCATTTAATTTAAAAGCTTTAATATAGGCTTCAACTAATTGAACATTTATTTTTTTATTTATTGGGTACTCTTTCTTCATTCTTAGAAATGTTTTAATTGCATCCTTATAGTAGCCTCTTTTTACTTGGATTCTTCCAAGTAGTAACTGAGCAGGAATATACGATCGATCCATATCAGAGGCCTTAATCGCACTTATAAAAGCTTGTTCCCACCTTCTTTCATTCATAGCATCTTTAGCTTTTTTCATTTGATCAAGAATCTTACTTTCAATAATTATTTTTTCTACATTACTAGTTCCACCCAACTCAAGAACTGAAAGTTTTGATCTTAATTCATCTGACTCATGAATTTTTAGAGCAAGCTTGAACAGCTGGGCAGCTTTTTCATTTTTACCTTTTATTGCACTCAAGATACCTGTGTATTCTAGAAACTTAGAGTAATAAACAGGAGAGCGACCAGAATTTAACTTATTCAAACTCTTAAGAACTTTTTGAAATTGCTTATAGTTTTCACTTTCAAATTGATACTGTGCGAGCTTTAAAAGTAAAGGAATTGATTTAGGGAACTTATTCCTAGACTCGAGTAAGAGATCTTGAGCCCTATCACGTTCCTCATTCTCTTCGTAATAAGTTATTAAGCTTAAATATGTTTTAATATTTTTTTTCTTCACTCCAATTAATATTTTGAAAACCTTCTTTGCTTCAACATAATTTCCAACTTCAATCAAGGTTCTAAGATACAAGGTAAAAATACTCACCGTTGGCTTATTTACTCTTATAAAGTTTTCAAGAATCCTATTCGCACTATGGATTTTTCCAATTTTAAAATAAAATAAAGCTGATCCTACTGCAACATTACTATCTGTAAGTAGCTTACTTCTAGCAATTTGAATGAGTTTAAAAATTGTCTTTATTGATCTACGTCTACTCTTAGAGTTTTCGAAAATCTCTGCATAAGTCATTATCAAATAACCTAAAGATTTATTTTTTTTAAATTTAAAGTGAAGGGACTTACTAAACTTCGAAGAAGCTTTAATTTTAGAAAGGTAAGTTCCCTTTTTATATAGATTCAGTCCTTCGTTGAGAGATTCTTCACTTTTCAAACTATCGAGGAATTCAGCCTGTACAGGAAAGTTTATTTTCACACGTATTGGATCTAACTTCTTTTTTTCATCATCTGGAAAAAGTAAAACTAGAAGTATTGCGAAGAATGCAATGGCCACGACAGGTTTCATTTTATTTTTACTTTTAGATGTTTCTTTCTCTTTTAGTACTTCGGCCTTTGTCTCTGCTTTGGTTTTAACTACTTCTTGAAGTTCGCTGGCATCTAACTCTTTAATTTCAAATTCTTTTTCAGCATCCCTTGAAATTTGTTTGATATCAGGCATAACTTCTTTTAGATTAATGAATTCAGTGGCTTCATCTGTATTTAATTGTTCTTCTTCCTCTATTTCTTCAACGACTTCATCTTCAGTCTCTTCTTCTTCGACATTGGGTTTATCTTCCTCAAAATTGTCTTGCTTGACTGCTTTTGCAAAGGGATTACCTGAGACAATCACCGTTTTATCTACATCTACTGGTTGAAGTTGACTTCGATTGAGGATAACAGTTTTTTCGATACCATCTTCTTCATCTTTTACTTCAGTCGGCTCATGGCCTAACTCTTCTTCAATATCTTTTAGATCTTTCTCATCTGCTTGATACTGAGACTCTAGTGCCTTGTAATCAACTTTACTTGCATCTTGTTTCTTATAACTAAACTCTTGAAAGTTAGGATCAACAACTGCTGGAACTTTGTCCATTTTTGGTTTATTAATTCTAGCAAATGTTTGAGTTTTACTTGAGTCACTTCTCTTTACTTCCTCACCCTTTGCAAGTTTTACGATTATTTCTTTGATATCGGGAAAGTCTAATAAAGTCTGCCAATCTCCAACTGGAAAAACTTGGCACTTCTCATCCCCTTGAAGGTGACCTTTAGAATACAGCTCACCAATTTGTTCAGCCACAAATGGACCAACAACTCTTTCATTTAATAATTTTACTCTGTACTTCTTACTCATCATTGACCATTTCAATAAAATTGACGCCTTTGATATTATATAACAAATAGAAATTGATGCTTTGAAATGGGTTAAGGAAAGAATTTCCTAATATTTCAATTACTTATATAGAAGAATATTAAACTGATTCCCTATTTATTCTTAGAATGGATCTTAGAACAAAGCTAATCGCTAGAATTACACTTCCCAAAGAAAGAATAGAGAGTAACTGTGCTTGCCTATCAAGTATATCGTTAAAGTAATTAAGTAAATGACCAGAGGGAGTAAAACCTGTCAATTCACAGAGAATGATAAAGACACCAATAATAGTAAATCTACCAGGTTCTCTTAAACGGCTTATAGCTTCAAAAATTAGAAATAGAAAAACTATTTTCAAACTGTAAAAATCTAATTTTTCCCAGAAATCTACATTAATATAAATGAGTAATGGAAATAAAGAAACTATGACTAATGAATAGATAGAAGCTTTTAGCATTTGTTGATCAGTGTGTTTTAAAAACCTGATCGATATAAATAATGCACAAATGCATATTCCTGCAATTATGAGGTCAATTATGCTCTTATGCTCGGGCAAAAGTAATTCTCCCCATTTCGCTAAAAGGCTTAACACTTTCAAACATATTATCGGAACAACTATTGCCTGCATGCTAATTGATTCAACAATACCTTTTTTTAAGTTTTGGGTCCTATATATTTGTCCAATAGTTAGTATCGAAATCAAAAAAAGGAAATTAATATATACAAAAGATAGTTCAGTTCCGGCTTTATCAATTACTTGAACAAATGCAAAAGTATTAAAGGTTTGGTAATAACAAAATAATGTAATTCCCCAAAAAGGAATTCTAATAAATTCAAATATAGATCGATCAAAGATCTTATAACTTTTAGAAAATATTATTTTGGACATCGCCAGTAATATTTCAATCATAAAGATTAGAGAAATAAGATTAGTACTCTTAAATATTGATAACGATAAACAAATAGAAAAAGGAATTCCGACAAAAATATTTGATTTTGGTAGTGCTCTTCGCCAAAAAATCACCAAAAATGTTATCGAAATCAACAGAACGATCTGTGACGTTACCAACCAATCATAGTGACCTAAGTACATTATTAAATTATCCATTAACTAACTCTCTTCTTTGATACTTAACATAATTTGAAAATGCCAGAACAAACAAAAACACCACAATTAAAATCAAATGGGATTTTGCTAGAGGAATTAAGCTCAATGTTATTAAGCAAGAAAATAAATTATTAAGGGTCAATTTTGATATTTTCACTTCTAATATCGTTAGAAGTAAATACATAAGAAATAGAATTATCATTGAAACTTCAGCAATTGCGTTATGAGACAATGAATATAAACTAAATGTAATTATCAAATTTATAAGAAAATATACTTTCCTCGATTCTTTAAAACCCTTATAAAAAAGCGCTGCTATATACATATACACTAAGCTTACTATTACAATCTTCAATGAAGATAGGTCGATCATTTTACTAGTAGTAAGAATTGTATATATATAGAATAAAAAGATTGGATATTTAACAGACTTATCACTATTTACATTCATAAAAGATAAACTCATAACATTTAAAACTATATATAGAGTGAATGCTACAACTATGTAGGTCGAACCTAGAGCTGTTAACAAGGCAATAGCAAGATAAGAGAGAAATTTTAATTGTAAAGAAAACTCTATTTTTTTTGTAAAAAACAAAATTAGAGAAATGCTAATCAACTCAAAGATGATGAACATATCTAGGTTTGTACTTGTTAACTCATAGAGAATCATTCCAATAATAGAAATTACAGAAACAATAACAAAGGGAAGAATATCTTCTTTTTGTTCTTTCTTGTTAAAAAGTATTAAGCCTGACAAAAGAATAAAAACTATAAATACTATAATCATTTAAAACTCTAGGAAAATTAAACTAATAATTAAATATATAACAAATAAAATTAATGATATTTGATAACTGGAAGATTGACCAATGGTATCGATTGCTGCCACAATTTTTGAACCCGTTATATTCTCTAGTAATATATTGTGCTCTACTGGCTTCCACCCCTTGAAAGGAACATTAAATTTATTAATAAAATTGAACTTCCATCGCCAAATTGAAGTAAAATTCATTAGCTTCATTCCATAGGTAAATAGAGCAAATAGGATTATACCTAATACAAAGATTAAGTTGTGACTATAGGTCTCTTGTAATTGTGATTGTATTAAAAGCTCGGGGTTTAAAAACTTAGCAAAGCTCCAACCATTTTTTGCTCCTATCAATAACGGAGACAAACTTATATAGATCAAATAGATATTTCCAATAATAGCGAAGAAAGTAAGGCCTTTAATTTTACCATCGACCTCCCATATATTAAAGATCTCTGTCTCTTGAAAATTAACAAAAGCTAAATAGAACACACTCCAAGAAACAGCGATAATAACTAGTGCCGCAAACATTGATAGAAAATTTATATCATTTGCCATTATATCTACTAAACTCAGGCCATTAATTCCTAAAGGAAAAGCTGAAAGGTTTAATAAATTAATAAAGACTAAAACAGGTCGAAAACTGAGACCTCTTGGAAAAACTTGGCTATTTATCAATTTCAAACTATACAAAATTATTGAAGATAATAGAACAGATGAAAGCGCAACTTCAAACCTTAAATTGAGAACATTTAGTAGAGGTACGAATAGCGAAAACCCAAACAAACAATGAATAGCACTAGAGATTTTTTTTGATATCAAATACTTTTTGAATGAAAATATTGCCAGACCTGCTGAGAAGAAAGGGAGAAGCTGCTTTAACATTTCAACTTCCGTAAAGGCATATTTAAACTTTAGAAGCAAAATCATCGATATCAAAATAGGAGATATCAGCGTAGTTCGCCTCAATCCCCAAGTTTTTATTGTTTGCATAAAGAACAAGAGTACTAAAACATTTTGAAATGCTAGCTCGGAAAAGTTTGTTAAGAATATGTAGTACTTATCATTAACGGTATTTACCGTTCCTAGAAGTTCTGAACAATATATTACGAAAACAAGTAAGATCAAAGCTAGAGAAATAAAGTCTACAAGTCTTACTTTCTGTGGAACCATAAGTAGAATCAATAGTAGAAGTGCACTAATTACTACTACAATAAGAAGTTTACTCGTAACAAAAACCATCATGGTGAAGAATAGAAGTTCTTTCACCCATCTTCTAACTTTAATTCTTTCAAATTCAATAACAGATATTACTAATATTAGTAAAGCAGGTAACAGCCCAAAACCTTCAATACCAAGCCCTATACTCAAGAAGCTCTGTAAGTTCTTAGTAAAGAAAACTATCAACAGTACTAGTTGTACCAGTCTCATTAGAAATGGCAACCAAGCCTTGTTAAACCATTTCGTTAGTCCAATGTTTATTAATGAAAGTAAACCAATTAATTCGACCACTTTAACCCTCTATATTGCTATTGCCTCTAGCTTGATACGATGACAATCTAACAATTACGGCGGTTATCAAAATCACTAAAAACATAATTCCGAAAACAATAACTAATGATCCGTTAAAATCTACTTTTTTAGTTATTTCTAACAAGTAGGAAATAAGGACAAATGAACTAAAAAAACTTACTAATGATAGAAAAAAATCAACAGCGTTTTGCCTTCCAAACATTAGTTGTATTCCAACAATCATAGTAATCATTATTAACATAATAATTGATATGTAAGTCATTTCTCTTTAACCCTATTTATTGTAAAAATTATTAAAATTAATATAGATACTACACTTGCAAATTGTATTTCCTGGAAATTAAAAACATCTACTGTATTTAGAATTGTTTTATCAATTCCTTCATTTAGAATTTCATCATTTATATTTTCAAGTAAAAGAAGAATAAAAATACTAGAAGTAAGTATTGCAACTACTGGGATTAAATTATTACTGTAAACATTTCGATTCGAAGCTAAAACTCTCACTCTTCCTGTTTGGGAAAACTTTACGTATGAGAGAATTATAAAATACATTAAAAGAACTATTGAAAAATATAAGTGTGAATAAGCATAATTATTCAAATTTAGAACTACATAAATAATTAATGAACATATAAAGCTAAAAAGTAACTTAAAGTTAGACTTAATAGAGATCAACATTATTATATTGCAAATTAAGAATGTAATAGTAATAACAATTGCTATCAATGCAAGTTCCTTACGTATAAAACAAAGCACATATTTATGACCAATAACAATGCTACAGTTAAGTTAATGTTCTTAGAACGCTTTTTATTATTCTGAGTTGGCATAAACCTTATTAAAAGTCTTACTACTATTGAAATAATTAGAAACTTTATCGTTAAGTTTATGATTTTAAAATAAGGTAAAACAAAATCATATCCAGTAAGAGACAAATCCTCTAAACCACCAAAGACTGTTTTAATAAATAAAGTTACCAAATAAATATATAAGAAACCTTCACTTAAAAAATCAAAGAGTCGATCCGCAGTTTTTATATTTATTTGTCTATACGACTCAAGGAGGCGAGTATAAGAAAATACTAGTATATAAATTATTGGTATTAGTAGAAATGGAATGTTAAATATTTCCCATCCAGAAAGAAATACATTTACTCCAAGCCATTCAACTTTTGTACTTATTCCTATATTTAGTGACTCTTTGGTTACTCCAATACAAACTAGAGTTAAAATCATTATCATTATGAACATAGAAACTTCATTTATTTCAGATTTTTTCTTAGTTTTTAAAAATACTAAAAACTCGCTTAGGAGTAAGTAGGTGAGTATAAAAATGATTTCATAAATTTTAATATCACTTCCAAATAAATTTCCTAGTAAGATACTAATCATTAAATAGAGAATACTGTTGAATCTCAAAAGCGATATTATCAATGAAAAAAGAGAAGTCTTGTTTATGCTAATTTTAAGAATATTTGTTATTGTATAACTTTTATATAAGGTTCGATTATTCTCAGATCTAGAATATCTAAAAAATTTATCTATCACACCTAGTGAGATTAGGTAGAAAACAATTAATGTTATGGTCAGTGCCATAGGTACCAGATTGGTACTTGTTGCTATCAAATCATTACTTCCGTGATAATGGTTCCACAAAATATACAATAATAAATGATAGAACAATGGGAACTATTAATAAAAGGTTTTCATTCGTAAATAGCTCATTAATGCTTCTATTTTTGAAAATAGTCGTAAGGGTGATCACTATCAGTAAAGATAGAATAATTAGAAGAGATGCTCTTAGATTTGGGACTGAGTTGGTGAGAAACTGTTTTGGAAAGTCACTTTCAAAATTATTTTCTCGGAACTTAACGAACAAGGCCCAAGCAATTAATAAAATACTTAGGCCTGACGTTAAAATTATAAATAATTGAATTCCAAGTTCTTCCATTACTGAACAATGAAAATCTTAGCACCGTTTGCCATTACTAGCACCTGGTCCCAAAAGATCCCAAGCATTACAACTGGCACAGTAAGTGCCGTGATTACTAGTTGGTTAGTAAAGCCAAAGCCTTTAATTTTTTCATCACTTTCAGGATCTTTAAACACCATTAACTTAACTATTTTAAGGTAGTAATAAAGAGCTACTACAGAGTTTAGACCCGCTATGATCGCAAGAACATAGTAATTCTTATCTATAAGTGCACTGAAAATATTAAACTTTGCAATGAAGCCACTTAAAGGTGGAAGACCTGAAAGAGAGAACATCGTGATTAGCATGAAGATTGCCATTAATGGGTGCTTATGAATAAGCCCATTAAATCTTTCGAAGTGATCATTGCCATAGGCATCTTGAACAAACGAAGTGATATAGAAAGCAACAAGTGTCATGAATAAGTAAGTTATACCGTAGAATACAATTGCTCTCGTTCCAATTTCAGAAATACAAAGAACACCCATCATCATCATCCCTGCATGAGAGATTGAAGAGAAGGCCAGCATTCTTTTAACTGATCTTTGTCCGATTGCTGAAACATTTCCCACAGTCATTGTTAGTGCTGCTACAACACTTAGAGTGGCTATCCAAGACATCTGTAAAACGTTCTGATCTCCACTAAAAAATACCATTGTCACTCTTAAAAGAACGGCCATTCCAGCCATTTTAGGAACAATGGAGAAAAATGTTGTTACGGGAAGTGGGGATCCTTCGTAAACATCTGGTGCCCACATGTGAAATGGTACACAAGCAATTTTATATCCTATTCCTGCGAAGAACATTAGGAATGAGGGCATTAAGATTGCAATTTGAACTGTATCCAAGTCTTTAAGCTTATCTAACATTCCAGCAAATTGAATCGTTCCAGTAACACCAAAAATATGACTCATACCAAAGAGCATTATCCCTGCAGATATTCCACCGAATAGTGCATACTTGAGACCTGCCTCAGATGAACGATCATCATTCTTCTTAAGCGAAGCCAACACATATGAGAGAATAGAAAGTGTTTCAATACCTATATATAGTGTAAGCATATTATTAGCTGAAGCTAGTAACATTCCACCAATGAGTACACCAACAGCAATTATGGCAAATTCACCTTTTAAGTTTTCATATACATCACTTGATCTTCTACTCAAATGAATACAAGCTGCTGTACCAATCACCATGATGATTTTAATCATGGTACTAAATGGATCGATGACTAATGAGTTTGAGTAAATCGCTATAGGCGCATCACCTAGAGAACCAATTAACTTAACAAGTGTAAATAAAAGCCCAAGATAAGCTGTCGCATAAAGGTAGCCCTTAGAGCTACCTTTTTCTTCATCTCCGTAAGTTGCCTCAACGAAAATGAGTCCAACCATAGTAACAATAAGTGTTATCTCTGGTACGAATCGGCCTATATTTGCTAAATAATTTAAAACCATTTCAAAACCTTTCTATTGATACTTGGCCAATAAAACTACAAGTGAATTAACAGACCCTTTCATAATGTTAAGAATAGGTGAAGGCCAGATTCCAAAAACGATTACTGCTACACAAAGTGGTGTCATGTAAAAAATTTCTCTAGCATTCATGTCTTCGTAAGACTTACACTCTTCAACAACTTCTCCAAAGAACATTCTCTTGAACATCCAAAGTAGATAAGCTGCACCAATAAGAAGTCCTAGAAGAGCAATTACAGTCATAGTTGTGTATTTTGAATAAATTCCTAGAAAGATAAGTGCTTCAGAAATAAATCCAGAAAGACCTGGCAGACCCATTGATGCAAACATCGCAATGATGAATACAATTGAGTACACAGGTAGTTGAGTATAAAGACCGCCAAAACCTTTTGAACCATCTGGTCTTACAATCCATCTATGGTGAGATCTTTCATATAAAATACCAATCAATAGGAACATCATAGCGGTAGATGTACCGTGATTAAACATCTGAAGAACAGCTCCGTTTAATCCCTGACTAGTCATTGCAGCCATACCAAGCATGACAAATCCCATGTGAGAAACTGAAGAATAAGCGATCAGTTTCTTTACATCAGTCTGGGCCATGGCACAGAAGGCTCCGTATATAATATTAATAAGACCTAGAACTGCTATACATTCAGAGAAGTAAACTGTTGCTCCAGGAAAAATTGGAAAAGCAATTCTCAAGAAACCGTAAGTTCCCATTTTAAGTAAAACACCGGCCAGGATAACTGATATTGCAGTTGGTGCCTGAACGTGAGCATGAGGTAACCAAGTATGAAATGGAAACACTGGAACTTTAATGGCAAACCCAATGAACATAAATACGAAGAATAACTTATCGAATGGAACATCAAACCCAAACAAGGAGACATTCATACCAATAAACTTATCTGCATGCTCTCTTAAAGCAAGAAGACTGAATGAATCTGCTTCGCCACCAGTTGCGTGGTATAAAGCAATCATCCCAACTAACATTAAGATTGATCCAAAGAATGTATAAAGAAAGAACTTAACAGCAGCATATTCTCTGTTTTCCCCACCCCAAATTCCGATAAGAAAGAACATTGGAATCAGCATTACTTCCCAGTAAACATAGAATAAGAAGAAATCCATCGAGAGGAATACTCCGTAAACGGCACTTTGTAAGAAGAGCAGAAGTGCATAATAACCTCTAACTTGCTTAGAAATTTTCCAAGAACAAAGTACACATAGAAAGAATAACAATGATGTTAAAATAATCATTGGCATTGAAATTCCATCAACAGCTAAGTGGTAATTAATGTGAAACTGCTTGATCCAAGGCATTTTAATTGTAAATGCATCTTGCATACCAGATAAGGCATTATCAAATCCCATCCATAACTTTACGGTCAAACCTAAAGTTATAAACGTGTTTGCTAAAGACCAAAGTCTAACTACACCTGCTTTTGCTTTTGGTATTACTAAAATACCGAGAACACCTAGAATAGGCATCCATAAAATCCAGTTTAATAAATTCGACGTTCCGCTCACCGCCAACTCCTTACTATGTAAAATATTTTTTTATAACGCTAATATGTAACCAGCTAATACAACAATAATCATAATGAAATAAAACTGAATCTTTCCAGACTGCAGTGTTCTTAGAACTACGTTAAATAATCTAACACTAGCTCCAGTTCCATCAACCATAACAGTATCTACCCAAAGATCATCAAACCACTTAGAAAAAGTGTAAAATACTTTGGAAACACCTGCCCAACCATCAACAATATATCTGTCGTAAAGACCCATATCTATCCAAGCTAAAAATCTATTTAGTGGAAGTAATCCTTTCTGAATAACACCTTTAATATAAAGATCATCCATATAGTACTTATTTTGAAGAGCTCTATACCATCCAGAAAATGTTGATACCCACCATCCTGGATTCCATGATTTTCTGATGTACATCATGTAGGCGATAAATACACCTGCAAATGCAATAAAGATTGAAGCTATTGCACCAATAACATGAACTTGATGAACATGATGAATTTCTTCTTCGTTAGTCATTCCATGCTTTGGATCGTAGTGAGATTTTTCAATACCCTTAACTCTCGTATCAGTATTACCCCATTTTTCACTTGTGTAAGTCTTAAATTTATTAACATCTGGTTTTACTACCAAAGTAGAGAACCATTCCAATTTTCCTTCCGGACTGGCAACTTTAACAAGTTTCTGACCCGTTAAAGAACCTGAAAACCAAACTCCTAGAGTAAAAACTGCAAGGATTAAAAGAGGTAAATTCCTATTCCAAGAAAATTTCTCTTCTGGAATATGCTCGTAAAGCTCTTTATCTCTTGGCTCACCGTGGAATGTTAAGAACATCATTCTACACATGTAGAAAGCAGTAAGTAGAGCTCCCGCAAATCCTAGAATTGCTGGAACAATATAGACCTTGTTGTGAAGAGCCTGAATTAAAGCATCTCCAAGAATTCTATCTTTGGAAACAAATCCAGAGAAGAACGGAATACCTGCAATAGCAAGAGTACAACACCACATAGCGAACCATGTGAATTTCATTTTATGTCTAAGTCCACCCATTCTTGGCATTTCTTGAACATGCTCATGAGTATGATGATCATGTAAAGAATGAATTACTGATCCTGCACTTAAGAATAAACAAGCCTTAAAAATTGCGTGAGTTATAAGGTGCATGAACGCTGCATTGTATGAACCAACTCCAACACCTAAGACCATGTAACCTAACTGAGAAATTGTCGAGTAGGCTAAGACAGCTTTAAAATCTGTCTGAACAAGTGCAATTGTAGCAGCTCCAAAAGCTGTGATTCCACCAATCCATGCAACAAGTGGAGTTAATCCAGCAACATCTAAAAGTGGGAATATTCTCAGAGAAAGGTAAACACCTGCAGCAACCATCGTGGCAGCATGAATTAGTGCTGAACATGGAGTAGGTCCGTACATGGCGTCTGGCAACCAAACTTGAAGTGGGAACTGAGCGGATTTACCAATTGTCCCCATGAAGATGGACATACCTGCAAATGCAGCAAGAGAAATACCAAACACATTATTTGCTGGATCAGTGAAGACACCATCAGCAATCGCTGCATACATTTCTACAAATCCAACTGAACCAATATTTGTCCAAATAGCCAGAATTCCAAGAAGGAAGAAAACATCTCCAACTCTTGTGGTCATAAATGCTTTAATATTCGCATTTCCAGCGCCATCTTTTTCATAGTAATGACCAATTAAGCTATATGAGCAAAATCCCATTAATTCCCAAAAGATAAATACTGACAAAAGGTTGTCTGAAAGAACAAGACCAAGCATAGCTGAAGTAAATAGTGACATATAAACGAAGAAACGACCGTCTCTTCCATAATTCATATCATCCTTCATATAATAAGTTGAAAAGATATGAATCAGTGTCGCAACAACTGTAACCATTAAAAGCATAATGGCCGTCATGTTATCTATATAGATACCCATGTTCACATTAAAGCTTAAGCCAGCACCGTTTAGGTCAAACCAAGTAAAGACTTTTCTAATATAGAAGTCACTTGCATAATTTCCAAAAATAAAATCTTTGAAAATTCTTAGTGCCCAAACTGATGATAGTGCAATAGCACCACAACTGATAATAACTGCTATTTTCGTTGCTTTACGCGCTAGAAATGCATTTATAACAAATGCAAAGAACGGAAATAATACAATCCACGCAATAGTTGAAATAGTGTAATCCATTTACTCAACCTTCCTAATTAACTCTGTAATTGAGTAGCATCATCAATATGGATGCTTTCTCTAATTTGATAAAATCTAATAACAATTGCTAGGCCTACAGCAGCTTCAGCCGCGGCAATAACAATAATAAATAACGCTATAATATGACCTTCAAGGTTATTATTGATGAAACGTGTATAAGCAACAAAATTCAAAGCTGCTGCATTAAGAATCAACTCAATACCTAAAAGAATCGCAATAACATTCTTTCTAGCTATCATTACTACGATACCGGCTAGAAATAAAATGAATGAAACAAATAAAAACGATGGAAGTGATACCATTATTGTTTCCTTGGTCTAGAAATTACAGCTGCTCCAACAAGAGCGCCTAGTAGTAACACAGAAGAAATTTCAAAGGAAAGGACATGGTCTGTAACTAACAGTGTTCCAATTTTTTCTACTGAAGAACTAAATTCTGGCAACTTTCCCGAACCATCATGACTATTAATAATGCTGGCAATAATTTTTAAAACTACCGACCCAATAATTAATGATGAGAATGACCCTATAAGGAATGTTTTAACAGACCCCATTGAAGGAATTTTATCTAGGCCAAACTTGTTAACAGCTTCTTTATGTCCGCCAGTTAACATGATAGCAAAAAGCATTAAAATGATTATCCCACCAGCATAGACAACTAACTGCATTGCCGCCAAAAAGTCTGCCCCTAGAGTTGCATACAGTCCTGCAACACCAAACAAACTTCCCAGTAGATATATACACGCATGCATAATATTTTTACTAGCGACAACACCGAATGCTCCACCCAGTGTTAGCAAAGCCGATAGAATGAACATGATATCAATAAACATGCTAAAACCTCTTCCTTATATTTTAGTGACCACCGCCGCCACTAGAGTGGAGGAGTGATGCAATTAAGTTAAATATTGACTGACCTTTAAAAATCCATTCCCAAGCAGCAATCCCAATTAAGTTAATAATTGAAATTGGTGTTAGATATTTCCAACAAAGACTAACTAGTTGATCAACTCTTAATCTTGGAAGAGTCCATCTAATCCAAATCACTACATAATAAAGTAAAAATGTTTTCGTAAAGAAAGCACCTAGCTGTAGTAATTGTCCAATACCTTTTCCAATAAATTCGGGACCGCCTAAAGTACTATTAATTAGCTCACCTGAACCTAATTCAAATGGAACTTTATATCCACCAAGATATAGCGTTGCTGAAATACCACAAAGAACAAACACTTCAATATATTCAGCTAGTGCAAAAAATGAAAATGCCATACCAGAATATTCAGTATGATAACCAGATACTAACTCCGATTCTGCTTCAGGTAGATCAAATGGTGCTCTGTTCGATTCGGCTAAAATACCAATAAAGAAAACAAAGAAACCAATGAAGGCAAATGGGTTGTGAAGTATATACCATTGATGAGGTAGACCACCTTGCTCGTTCACAAGAGTTGTCATTGAAAGACCACCGGCCATTAAAACAATTGAGATGATACAAAGAGTAACTGGTACTTCATAAGATATAATTTGAGCTGCACCCCTCATACCACCAAGCATTGACCACTTGGAGTTAGATGAGTAACCGCCTAGAAAAATTCCAACACCAACGAGTGAAGAAACTCCTAAAACATATAGAATTCCAATATTTAAATCTGTAAGAATAAGTCCACTAGATATTGGAAGTACCGCTAGTGTTGCAAATACCCCAGCCAGACATAATAGAGGAGATATCAAAAAGAGTACTTTATCTGCTTGAGTTGGAATGATGATTTCTTTTAAAAGTAACTTTACACCATCAGCTAAGAATTGAAGTATCCCGAAAGGACCAACTCTGTTTGGACCTTGTCTCATTTGTAAATCTGCAGAAATTTTTCTTTCTGCATATGTACCGAGACCACCAATTAGCGCACTAACATTAACCATTAAAAAACAAGCTATACCAAAAATGATAAAGGCGTGCAGTGAAGTAAATTCAAAGTTTGTCATTTCTGAAAGGAAAGAAACAATACTACTATTCATTAGTTAACCTCTTTTTTAGAAGTATCATCATTAGCCACTTGGTAAGATCTTACCCAGTCAAGGTCGCCCTTTTTCCAACAGTAAACTATCCCAACCACTAAAATTGCTACGAATAAAAATAAAGTTCCAAAAAGAACTCCACCTTGTCCGATCTTATTAAATTTTTGAAATACCGCCGCCACTGGGAACATTAAAGCTCCTTCAACATCGAATATGATAAAGACAAGTGCCGTAACATAGAAACGAATATTAAAGTTTGACCACGCAGGTCCAACAGGCTCTTCACCACATTCATAAGGTGAAAGCTTAAGCTCTTCAGGGTTCTGAGGTCTAATTAAGATACCTGCTACTAAAACGCCGACTACCATAACAACTGCAAACGCAATCAAGATCAGTACAGGCATGTAGACGTCTAGATTGAATGACGACATTCATTGCTCCATTTTAAATACTTTTTCGGTCTTAAAAGAATACATGATACATAACATGTTGGAAACATTTTGAATTCTTTTTTTTTATTATTGCCGCTATAGAGATAGGATGTCACCGATCTAGCTGCGCGTAAGAATGAAATTCATAGAAAGTTCAACGATCAACTATTGGAAGAGTTTTGGCCTTGTGTTATTAATAATGGCTCAACAAGGCAGTGAGTATGATATTTGAAACAGTCATCAGTAAAATTAACGCTTGGCACACAAAGGGCACAGACAATCTCCACATTTCTGGTTTAGACAGTGCACAATTTTCCTTTATTTTAAATGAGTGTGAGAAAGACTCAAAATTTATTAAAGAAAATAACTTTGTTTTCATATGTGACTCTGTGGATCAGGCCGAAGAATTGTATGAATCATTTCATACAGCGAATATTACAAAAGAAATTTTATTCTACCCTGGTCATGACTTAAGTCCATATTCTGGTGTTATAACTTCGGAGCGGGCGCTATTTGAAAGATTCAAGGTACTCAGTTGGCTCGCTAGAAAAACTGACAATCAAAGCTATATTTTAATAACCACTTTCGAATCTTTCTCATTAAAAATTCCTCCTAGAAGTTTTTTCAATGAACATCTCTTAAAGATAGAAGTTTCAGATATTATTTCTCCACTGGATCTAGCCGCAAAACTTGTTTCCCTTGGCTATAACTCATCACCAAGTGTCGAAGAACCTGGAACCTTTTCATCAAAAGGAGAGATCTTTGACATTTTTACTATAAACTCTAAAGCTTATAGAATTCACTATTTCGATGACATGATCGAAGAAATATATGCCATTGATATCTCCACTCAAAAATCGATTAAAAATGATCCCTTACAAGAAATATTTATTTCTCCTACGCCACAAATTTTTGGAACTAAAGAAGAATTTGCTCACAAACTTCGAGAGCATATACCAATGCCGGCAACAGCTCAAAAAAGTAGATTTGAAAAAAGAAAAGAAATTTTCGCCTCTCTTTCTGACAACTACCTCTTTGATAATTATGCTGCCTTTTCTCCACTCTTTTTTAATGAGGGTGAGGTTTTATTAAACTATTTGGAAGAGAGTTCAATTAAAGTTCTTTTTAATGATGTGGAATTCTCTCAGGCTTATACTGAATTTTTTGAGCAATTGAGAATTGAATTTGAACTAGAGTGGCAGGATACTGATAATGATAACTTACTTCCAGAGCCCATTAAATTATATAACCTTCATCTAGAAAAAACCCTCGAACAGACAGCACATATTTCCATTGATGATTTAAAATATGCAAATGTCTTAAGTGAAGAACTTAAAAACTCTATTGAATTACAACTAGAACCTGCAACATCATATTTAAATAAATTCATCAATCCAACCTTAAGCAAACCTGAACATACAAAAGCTTCATTTGAGTTTTATTCAAAAGAATTTGAACACAGTGGACATATTTATTTTTCCTATGAACATGATTCTTCAAGAAAAGAATTTTTGCATCTAATGGATATATTTAAATTAGATAACTCATTAAAGTCTCGAATTCATTTTGTTAAAACTAGACTTCCACAAGGTTTCTTCTATGAAAAAGAGAAGAACCTTATCCTCTCAGAAGCAGATGTCTTTAGTTCAAAACTGAGAAAAACAAAAGCTCCTAAAAAAGTTAGTATCGATGTTTTTGCCGAACAATTATCGACTCTAAAAAAAGGTGACTATGTCATTCACAGTGAACATGGAGTAGGGGTTTATCAAGGACTTGAGTCCCTAGATGTTGGAGGAATAAGCTCCGACTACATTGTTTTACTTTATAAAGGTAACGATAAAATTTACGTTCCTGTTTATAAAATGAACCTTATTCAAAAACATGCAGATGGCAGTGCAACTGTTACAACTGACAGTTTAAGAACAAATAAATTCTCTAATTTAAGAGCAAAGGCAAGAGTCTCTGCTAAGAAGCTAGCTTTTAATTTAATAAAACTTCAAGCTGAAAGACAATCATCATCTGGTTATCCTTTTAGTCCTCCTGATCTTGAGTATCGAGAATTTGAAATGGCTTTTCCATTTCATGAAACTCCAGATCAACTTAAAGCTGTTGAAGATGTTTTAGAGTCGATGCAAAAGCCGATTGCGATGGATCATCTGGTGTGTGGAGATGTAGGATTTGGTAAAACAGAAGTTGCCATGCGTGCAGCATTTAAAGCCGTCTTAGATAAGAAACAAGTTTGCGTTTTAGTTCCTACTACAGTTTTAGCCCTCCAACATTATAATTCTTTTATAAAGAGATTTGATAAATTTCCCGTTGAGATTGAATTTCTCTCACGTTTTAAAACTGCAAAGCAAGCCAAAGAAATTTTGGAGAAAGTAGAACTTGGAAAAATTGATATTTTAATTGGTACCCATAAGTTATTAAGTGGAAAGTTAAAGTATCAAGATCTAGGTTTAGTTGTAGTCGATGAAGAGCAACGTTTTGGTGTTGCTCATAAAGAAAAATTAAAACTCTTGAAGGCCAATGTAGATTTTCTCACATTAACAGCAACTCCAATTCCCAGAACTTTACAGTTATCTTTTCTTGGAATTAGAGAAATGTCTCTAATCCAAACAGCGCCTCCTAGAAGACAGTCCATCAAATCTTACCTTATTAAAGAAGACGATCTTACTTTGCAAACGGCTATCAAAAAAGAGCTCAACAGAGGTGGCCAAGTATTTATTGTTCACAATAAAGTTCAGGACATGGATAATTATTACCAATATATTCAAGAATTAGTTCCCGAAGCAAAAATTATCTATGCCCACGGACAAATGCCTGAGAAAGAACTCGAAGAAAAAATTAGTTCTTTTTATAAGGGTGATTTTCAAATTTTAATATCGACCACAATTATAGAATCAGGAATTGATATTCCTAATGCTAATACAATGATTATTGATCGAGCTGACAATTTCGGTCTAGCTCAGCTACATCAATTGCGAGGGAGAATTGGAAGGTCAGATAAGAAAGCATATGCTTACTTTATTATTCCAAAACACAAATCCATTTCTGAAATTGCTGAAAAAAGGCTAAAAGCCCTTCAAACCTATGCTGACATGGGTTCTGGTTTTAATATAGCAACTTGTGACCTTGAAATTAGAGGGGCAGGAGACATTTTAGGAGCGGAACAATCGGGGCAAATTGATAATGTTGGACTTGAACTTTATATGGAGCTTCTTAAAGAAGCGATACAAGAGTTACGTGGAGAAAAGAAACTTATCAAACAAGATATTGAAATTAAAACTCCATTTCCCAGCTATATTCCAGGTCACTATATACATGATTCAAGTGAGAGACTTAAGCAGTATAAGAGGCTCTCAAACTGTGATGACCTAGAAATCCTTTTTGATATAAAAGAAGAGTTTATAGATGTGTATGGAGCTATTCCTGAAGAACTTGAAAATCTCTTTACTACGTTAGAAGTACGACTCACCTTAGTTGATGCCGCTATTAAAATTATTCAAGTAGGGGGACGTTTGGTAACGATTACTTTTGAGAAAAGTATAGTTGAGGCAAATGCGAATCTTCGAAATAGAATGCTCGACTATTTTCTACCTCGACCTAAAACATTTCAGTTCACACCAGATTATAAAGTTATTTATACTCATAAAAGTCAGTTAAACCAGAGTGAATTCCTCAAGTTTGCAAAGGACTTAGCTGAGAAAATTCTTCCGTGTTAATGTTTTTTCGCCTGTTTATAGATTTTTTTGTTAAACTAATTAAGAATAATAACCATTTAGGGAATCGCGGTATGTTTAAAAATACGCTCGTTTTAACTTCATTGTTACTACTTTCATCAACAACTTTCGCTGTAAAAGATCCTGTTGTTGCTGTTGTAGATGGAATTAAAATTAAAAAATCAGAACTTGATAAAACTTATCATGAAAATCTTATGTTTGTTTCAGACAAGATGGTCACTAAAGATAAAGTTCTTAACGATCTTATCAATAGGCGTCTTGGAATTAAAAGAGCTAAGAAAGCAAAACTAGATAAGGATCCTATCGTCAGAAAAAAAATGGACGATATAATGTATCACGCACAAATTTCTAAAGATCTTGAACCAAGACTTAAGAAAATTGTAGTAACTGAACCAGATGTAGACAAATATTATAAGAGCTTTCCTGAATACAGAACGGCCCATATTCTTTTTAGAGTAAGAACTAAGCCTGATGAAGAAGAAAATAGAGCTGCACTTAATCAAGCTCTTAAAGTTTACAGTTCTTTAAAGAAAAAACCTGATGCATTTGCAGAACTTGCGAACAAATTTTCGCAAAGTAGTACTGCTCCTAACGGGGGAGACATGGGGTTTCAGCCGGCAATTAGATTAGCTCCTGAATATTTTAAAGCTATTAAAGGTAAGAAGAAAGACCATATAACTTCTCCAATCAAGACACAGTTTGGTTATCACATAATTAAAGTGCTTGGTGTTAAGAGTGTAAAAAGCATAAATAACGCACTCTACAAGAAAATTGTGTATGATAAAAAACGTGACGCAATCTTAGATAACTACTTTAGAGAGTTACGCGCCAAAGCAAACATTAAAATAAACAAACAATTACTTAAATAACTTGAATAATGCTTCTTGTTAATCTATTTTTAAATATCATAATGATTAAAAAATGGACTAACAATGAAGCATCTAATTCTTACAATTATATTCCTTAGTTTTTCACAATCTCATGCCAAATTATTAGATAAGACTCTAGCAATTTTCAATGACCAAATCATCACCCTTAGTCAGGTGAATAGAGTCCAAGAAAATGTTCCGAGTAGAAGAAACATATCCCCCTTAATTTACGGAAAAACTAGCTACTCTAAAAATGAACTTATTGAATTAATGCTACAAAGACTCTTAATTAGAGAAAAGCTAAGCGAAATTGGATACGTTAGAAATGACGAACAAGTTGAAACTGAAATTAACAACATTGAGAAGAGGTTAGGTCTCACTAGAGAACAACTCTTAAGTTTCCTAAAATCTAACAATATGAGTTTTGATGAATATTTTGAGATCATACGAGAAACGATAGAGTTTAATATATTCAATGGAAGGATTATTCGTCCACTAATTTCTATAACAGACCAAGAAGTTAAAAATCATTTTTACAAAACTTCCAAAGATAAGACGCTTTCTTTTAAATATACTCTTGTTGATTTTTCAATGTCTCAATCAAAAATGAATAAGACAATGTTAAAAAACTTTCCAACAGTTTTAGAAAAGTTTCAACTTAATGGGATCCTACCTAAGAAGTATGAGAGTGTTGAAACAAATGTCTTAGGTGATATCACTGAAGATGGTCTTACAAATAATCTTAAACGAGCCTTAAAGGCAACTGATGAAGGGAAGTTTTCAAAAACTATTCAGCTAGGTGATACCTTTCATGTCTTTTTTGTAAAAAAGAAAGACTTAGTAGAGTCTGAAACATATCTAAGAGAAAAGAACAAAATTAAATTGGAGCTTATGACTACACAAGCCGTTAAAGTAACTAAACTTTGGTTTAAAAGAGAAAGAGCAAAGCATTTCATAAAGATATTTATAAAGTAATGATATATGTAGCTCAAGGTCATGAGCAGGCTATTGGAATTGAAGTTTTTTTAAAATCCTTTAGCCTACTCAATTCAGTTCAACAGAAAAATTTCTCTTTCATAGCCTTTAAAGAAACATTAGTTACACACTTGAACGAATTGAAAATTCATTACAAGTTCGAGAATGGTTTCTTATTCTTTAATGGAAATAAGCTTAAAGTTATTGAACCTGATCAACTTAATGTTCCAGAAAGTTCTGCATCGCTAATAACGATTCTTCGACTTATTTGCTCAGAAGATATTCTATTAACTTTACCTACATCTAAAGATCAGTTAATTCTAAATGAAAAAATGTGTAAAGGTTACACTGAATTTCTAAGAAAGAAATTTCAAGAATCAAACCTTTGCATGGTATTTAAGGCCTTTGAATCATCCACACTTTTAATTTCTGATCACATTCCTTTAAAAGATGTTCCTAAATTTATAACTAAAGAAATCATTGTAAAAAAGTGTCAAATGACTTTAGAGAATTTCAAAAAATACTTTTACCCTTTAGAAGAAATTATATTTTCAGGAATAAATCCACATTGTGGAGAGGGTGGACTACTAGGTCATGAAGATCAAGTTATTGACGAAGCTATTATTGAATTAAAAAAAGAATTCAAAATTAACTTTTTAGGCCCCGTTAGTGGAGATACATTACATTTTCACAATAATAACCTTAAGAAACAACTCAAAGTGTATATGTTTCATGATCAGGGGTTACCTGTTTTTAAAGATAAGTTCAAAACCATTGGTTTAAATATCACTCTAGGATTACCATTTCTTAGAATGAGCGTAGATCACGGAACAGCCTTCGATCTATATGGAAAAGATAAGGCTGATTACTCTGGTTGTTATTACATGTTGAAAGAATCAATTAAAATTCACGACGTTAGGAATTAGTATGAGTGGAAATAAATATATTGATGTTTATAAAGCAAAAGTTCATAACCTTAAAAACGTATCTATTAAAATTCCTAAGAATACTATTACTGTAATCACTGGTCCATCCGGCTCAGGGAAAAGCTCCCTCGCATTTGATACTATCTACGTAGAAGGTCAGAGACGCTATATAGAAAGCCTTTCAAGCTATGCCAGGCAATTTCTTGGTCAATACCAACCTCCAGATGTTGAATCGATTACAGGCCTTTCTCCAGCAATTGCTATAGATCAGAAAACAAGTAGTAAAAATCCTCGTTCAACAGTCGGAACCATCACTGAAATATACGACTATATGAGAGTATTGTTTGCTAGAGCTGGGACACTCTACGATCCTGAATCAGGGATTGAAATAACCAGATATACACCAGGTCAGGTCGTTAAAAAACTCTTAAAGCTTCCAAATAAAACAAAACTACATATTATGGCCCCAGTACTTCAGGGAAAGAAAACAGATTTGGCTTCTGAGGTCACCAAATTTCTTTCTATGGGATTTGTAAGGGCTTTTATTGATGGAGATATCGTTCAACTCGAAGAGGATTTGAAATTTTCAAAAACAGTAAAACATGATTTTGATATTGTTATTGATAGAGTTCTCATTAAAGAAGGTGTCGAAAAAAGGTTAACTGACTCCGTGGAATATGCCTTAAAAATGGGCGCGGGAATTGTAAAGGTTCTTATTGGTGACGATGTAGTAGAGGTATTTAGTGAAAAAAATATTTCTCCATCAAGTGGTGAAGTATTTCCAGATCTTGAACCAAGGCTTTTTTCATTTAATTCTCCGCTAGGTGCTTGTAAGAAGTGTAACGGATTAGGAGAATCTAAAGATTTTGATATAAATCTTATGATTACTGATGACAATATTTCTATAAATAATGGTGCAATTAAACCACTCAGCAAGAAGAATTCATTTCTACAAAAAATGGTTATAAGTATTGCTGAAGAAGAAAATGTGGATCTTAATAAACCACTAAAAAGTCTGCCTAAGAAGTTTACTAAGATTTTATTTGAAGGAAGTGAGAAGGTTTACAAATATAAATTCTCATCCGACAACTCTTACTATGAGTTTTCAAAAGCCTTTCCAGGAATCTCCAATTGGTTTAACAAGAAATACAAAGAATCTAGTTCCGAAAAAGTAAGAAAAGACCTTGAAGACTATATGAATATTAATACATGCTCTGATTGCAACGGACATAGACTTAATCCTGTAGCTCTTAACACATTGGTTGGAACTAAAAATATAATGCAAATATCTGAAATGGATATTGCATCTACTTATGATTTTTTTAAAAAAATCAAACTTTCTGGCGAAAAGAAAATTATTGCCGATAAATTGTTAAAAGAAGTTCAAAATAGATTAAGGTTTCTAGTAGATGTAGGACTTGATTATCTCACTATAAACAGAAGTGCGGCAACTCTCTCTGGGGGAGAAGGTCAAAGAATAAGACTGGCGACCCAAATAGGCTCTGCTCTTTCGGGAGTACTATATGTATTGGATGAACCTAGTATTGGATTACATCAAAGAGACAATGATCGATTAATAGAAACTCTAAAGTCTCTTCGTGATCTTGGTAACACTGTACTAGTTGTTGAACATGATGAAGATACAATACGAGAAGCAGATTATATTATCGACGTGGGGCCTGGTGCAGGTATTCATGGAGGAGAGATTGTTGCGAAGGGAACAATTGACGAAATCATTAAAAATAAAAAATCATTAACCGCAAAATTCTTAAATGGTAAATTAAAAATAGAAAAACCTGACAAAAGAACTGAGTTTTCAAAGTTTATATCTCTTAAAAAAGCTCAACATAATAATCTTAAACAAATTAATGTAGAAATACCGTTAGGTGGTCTTGTATGTGTAACAGGAGTTAGTGGATCCGGAAAATCGACACTCGTACACGAAGTGTTAGTTCCAGCACTTAAGTCAAATATTGCAAAAATGGCAAATCGTAACTTATATCGTAGAGCTAACTATCATTCCATTGTAGGCTTCGATCATTTAAAAACTATTATTGAGCTAGATCAAAGTCCTATAGGTAGAACTCCCAACTCTAATCCTGCGACATACACAGGGCTCTTTGATGAAATTAGAGTGCTCTATTCTAAAACTACAGAATCGCAAATTAGGGGATATAAGCAGGGTAGGTTTAGTTTCAATGTTAAAGGTGGCCGTTGTGAAGAATGCGAAGGAAATGGTGTTAAGAAAATTGAAATGCACTTTCTTCCAGATGTTTATATAACATGTAGTGAATGTCAGGGTAGCAGATATAACAATGAGACACTTTCTATATTATATAGAGGCAAGAACATTGCTGATGTTTTACAAATGAGTATTGAAGAAGCGAGTGAATTCTTCGCTAATCACAAAAAAATGAATCGGATACTCTCTACTCTCGTCTCGGTAGGACTTGGTTATGTAAAACTTGGTCAACCTGCCACGACACTCTCTGGTGGAGAAGCTCAACGACTAAAGCTCTCAAAAGAACTAGCCAAAATGACCAAAGGTCACTGTCTCTACGTTTTAGATGAACCAACGACAGGCCTTCATTTTCAAGATATTAAAATTCTCTTAGATGCTGTCCATACTCTAGTAGATCAAGGACATTCCGTTTTAATTATTGAACACAATCTTGATGTTATAAAAACAGCTGATCACATCATTGATCTAGGCCCAGGCGGAGGAGTTCATGGGGGTACTATTGTTGCTCAAGGAACTCCAGAAGAAGTTGCCAAGGTTAAAGGTTCATACACAGGTAAATATTTAAAAAGGTACTTAAAATGAAATTCGAATTAATTGAGTCAATTGATGATGAGAGAATTAAAGAGTTCCTCTCTCTTAAAGATAAGGCCCTAAAAGTAGAAGATCTCATTGTAGTTGAAACTGAAAAAGTTATTAGGAAGTTACTAAACTCTGACGTTCAGGTTCTTAAAGTTTTCGGGACTGAAGAGTATCTAAATAAGTTTGAAAAAGAAATTTCCGACAATTCAATTGAAGTCTTTACTGCAAATAAAGCTCTAATGGAAAATATCGTAGGTCATAATCTTCATCAAGGATTTATGGCCTTAGCCAAAAGACCTCAATATGTTTCTCTTCAGGAGCTGGGTGATAAGATTCTTATTTTTAATGGATTATCATCCCCGGAAAATGTTGGAACAATGATAAGAAATAGTTCTGCATTTAATATCAACTCAATTATTGTTGATTACAAAACATGTTCTCCCTATATGAGAAGGTGCATTCGAGTCTCTATGGGAAATATTTTTAAAGTAAAGGTTCATTTCACAAATAACTTAAGAGGTACTCTTAAAGAGCTACAAGATCATGACTATCAAATCATTAGCACAGCCAACCAGGAAGGTGCCATAGATCTACCTAAGTTTGCTTTTCCTAAAAAGGGTGCAGTGATTATTGGAAGCGAAGGACATGGAATTGAAAGTGGGATTTTAGAACAGAGTGATACAATTGTTCGAATTCCTATTAATGAAGAAGTTGCACATTTGAATGCAGCCTGTTCTAGTTCGATTTTCTTATATCAATTTAGTTTATAATTTAAAGCATACCTCGCTTAAAGGTATGCTGAGATTATTTGAATTAGATTTGAGACATTAAACTGGCCATTTCAATTCCTGACATGGCAGCGTCCCAACCTTTATTACCAGCTTTTGTACCTGCTCTTTCAATAGCTTGTTCGATAGTATCAGTAGTAATAACTCCAAATATTACTGGCACTTCAGTATCTAGAGAAATTTTAGAAACTCCTTTTGCTACTTCTGAACATACAAAATCAAAGTGAGGAGTATTACCTCTAATTACAGCTCCAAGACAAATTACAGCATCATATTTCTTTGTTGCTGCAAGCTTCTTGGCCACAAGGCTGATTTCGAATGCTCCAGGAACCCAAGCAACATCTATATCGTTCTCATTAGCCTGGTGTCTTTTAAGACAATCAACGGCACCACCAACAAGTTTGCTAGTGATAAACTCGTTAAAACGAGCTGAAACAATGGCAAACTTTTTTCCTTCTGCGGATAAGTGTCCTTCAATTAAATTGGCCATAAATTTCTCCTATTGTATTGAATCAAATAAATGATTCATTCTATCTTTTTTAGTTTTTAAATAATTAATATTAATTTCATTGGGTTCGATTTCAAGAGGATGACGATTCACAAGCTCAAACTCTGCTTCTTCAAGGGCAATAATCTTTTCTGGATTATTAGTTAATAAGTTAACACTTGTTACATTTAAGTCTTTTAATATACTAACTGCAGTATCATAGTCTCTTAAATCATCTCCAAATCCCAGAGCACGATTGGCATCAACAGTATCTAAACCTTTATCTTGTAACGAATAGGCTTTGATTTTATTTGGAAGTCCAATACCACGACCTTCTTGTCTAAGATAAATGAGGACACCATTTCCTGACTCTTCAATTTGCACCATAGATTCGTTTAGTTGATCTCCACAATCACATCTCTTTGAACCAAAAATGTCTCCTGTGAAACATTCTGAATGTATTCTTACAAGAGTGGGGGACTTTGCATTTGCATTGCCCTTAACTATAGCAATATGGTGTTCGTTAGAGCCTTCAACTTCGTACATTCTAAGTTTGAACATTCCAAATTTATTTGGAAAGTCTATTTCAGAAGAAAGTTGAACCTTCTTAGCTACTTTTTTTTTTCTATATTCAATTAAATCTTTAATTGTAATAAATTTTAAATCGAGTTTAATTGCAAGCTCTTTGAGTTCATCAGTTCTTGCCATCGTTCCATCTTCACTCATGATTTCACAAATCACTCCTGAAGGATCACAACCTGCAAGTCTAGCAAGGTCTACAGCTGCTTCTGTGTGACCATCTCTTTCAAGAACTCCACCATCTTTAGCAATTAATGGAAAGATATGTCCTGGGCGAACAAAGTCTGATGCCTTTGTCTTTTCAGATGTTAAGGCCATCGTTGTATAGGCCCTGTCAGCACATGAAATTCCAGTTCCACCATTGTCTAAGTCGATTGAAACTGTGAATGCTGTATTATTAATACATCCATTGGCTTTAACCATGAGGTCTAACTCTAATTCTTCAGCTTTCTTTTTTGTAATAGGAGTGCAAATCAATCCACGACCATGGGTGGCCATAAAATTAATAGCTTCTGGAGTGACTCTATCAGCGGCCATAATGAAGTCACCTTCATTTTCACGATTTTCATCATCGATGACGATAACTATCTTTCCACGCTTAATATCTTCAATAGCACTTTCTATGGTATCAAACATCTAAAAACCTTTTGATTTTAACCAGTCTTCACTTAGTTGTGACTGGTTCGTTTTATGTTTTCCCTGATAAAAAAGCAAGTTTTCAACATATTTGCCTAAGATATCCACTTCAATATTTACTTGCGAGCCAATCGTCCTATTCCTTAGGACAGTATGACTCCAAGTATGTGGAATTATTGAGACAGTAAAAGTGTTCGACTCTCTATTTGTATCAGCAACAGTTAATGAAATTCCATCAATTGTGATAGAACCCTCTTTTACAATATATTTCATTTGGTCAGCAGCAACCTTTCCCGTGACCAAGTAGTTATTCCCTTTCGAATCTATAGTGATTATTTTGGCAACATCATTAACGTGACCCTGTACAAGATGGCCTCCGAGACGGTCTTTTAACTGTAGTGCCAATTCAAGATTTACTTCGTCACCAGTTTTCAAACCACCAAGCGTCGTTTTATCTAAAGACATATGTACTGTCTGAACATGAAAACAATCAGCTTCTACTTTTATAGCCGTCTGACATGCACCATTAATTGAAACTGAATCATCAATTTCAATTTCAGAAATCAATTCTCTTGTTTCAATAATAAGTTCAAGACCTTCTTGATTAGGAATTATACTTCTAACTTTTCCAATTTCTTTAACTAGTCCTGTAAACATACATTCCCCTTATTTGAGTAAGCATGAATAACAACTTGATTATCAATATTTTCAACACGAGTTTCACTAAAAGTTATAGCGTCTTTCATTAATGTGAGGTCATCATTTTCGTAATATGAAATTCCATTTCCAATTATTTTTGGACATATAAAAAAACTAATCTTGTCGTATTGTTTTTGGTTTATAAAAGAAGTAATAACACTTTTTCCACCTTCAACTAAAATTGAAGTAATTTTCAACTTAGAAAGTTGTAACAATATATCGTCAAGATTAAAGGAACCATTTTGTTTATCTGCAAAAATAATAGTGATCTTATTCTTTTCAATTTGCTCTAATTGGCTATTTGTAGCTAACCTGTAGCTATCTAGAGTTGTTACAACAATGGTCCTATGGGACCATTCATCAGAAAATAGCTTATAACTAAAATTCATCTTATCAATGGAACCAAGGACAATTCTAAAAGGAACTTTTCCTTTAGAATTAATTCCCATTCTTATATTTAACGTTGGATCATCTTTTGAAAGAGTATTTCTTCCAATCAAGACAGCATCGTATTTTAATCTCCACTCATGAACCTTTTTTCTGGCTGAATCGTTACTGATCCATTTTGAATCACCTGTACTTGTGGCAATTTTTCCATCTAATGTTTGTGCGAGTTTTATATGAACGAACGGTTTATTAGTTTGAATAAACTTAAAGAATGCTTCATTAAGCTCTTTTCCAACCTCTTCTAAAATACCTACATCAACTTCAATGCCTGCATCCCTTAATATTTTTACACCATTACCTGAAACATTTGGATTTGGATCTAAGTTAGAAATAACGACTCTTTTAATTTTATTCTCTATGATGGTTTTCACACATGGAGGTGTTTGCTTATTTGTGTGACAACAAGGCTCAAGATTACAATATAGAGTTGCTCCCTCTAAAGAGACTGTTGCATTTGCAATAGCATTTGGCTCAGCATGGGGACCACCATAGATTTCATGAAAACCTTCACTTAGAACTATTCCATCTCTCTCTATGACACAACCAACTAGTGGGTTAGGACTAACAGATCCGAGTCCTTTTTGCGCCAGTTCGAAGCATCTATTAATGTATTTTGTATCTAAATTAATTTCCATAAGTCGCCCAATTCAGGCTTTATAACATAAAAACAAGGCCTTTCAGATGCTTATGGTCTTTTTTTCATGTATTATGTTAGAAATAACTCATTGGAATTACATTATGAAGGCTTTATTAATCATTCCTTATTTAGCTATTTCAGCATTTATCCCTTGGGAGAAGTTTTCTATCTCTGAGGGTTTTTTGTCGAATATCTTTTTCGACATAGTCTTTATCTTGGTAATGACTAAATGGTTAAAGTTGAAATTAGAAGGAAGTTTTAAGTTTGAAAGAGGGGATGTAAAGCTCACTGCAGCGACTATTTTATTGGCCATTGGTTCAATCTTCTCTTTAAAGGCCCTAGGTCTTGGAAATCCTTTTATTTACGTCCCGGCGCTATTTCTAAACCTAGTTATTCTCGGGCCAATAATCGAAGAGTTTATTTTCAGATTTGTGTTTATCCACTTCTATGCCGGAACTAAATGGCAGAAACATCTTTCTTCTGGTTTTATATTCTCTATGAGTCATGCTTTAAGCATGTTCCACGCACCACAATCTTGGCATCCTTTTTTCTACTTACAAATCTCTTATGCTTTTGTTCTAGGTGTAATCTGCTCACTGGCGTTTGAGAAACGAAATATTATAAAACCCATTTTATTACATATGATTTTTAATTTATTTTTCTATGTAGCAACAGTAACGAACACCATTTAAAAATTATGAAAATTGCTTTAGTTTATCTTCCATTCTGGCCAACTTATTCTCCTCCTCTAGGGTTGGCTTATATATCTTCAGTCTTGCAAAGGCAGGGACATGAAGTAAAAATATTTGATAAGAATATAGAGTTCTCAAAAAATATTAAATGCGAAAATATTGATCCTTGGAGTGATAATGTTTTAAACAAGAATTCTCAAAGATCTTTCTTTAATGAAACAACTCAACCTCTTCTAAAAAAAGAAATCCTTTCATTCATAAAAGAACTTGTATCAGAAGGATATGATGCCGTTGGGTTTTCTGTTACTGAACTCTCATATTATACAACCCAGTATATGAGTTCTCTAATTAAGAAGTTATTTCCTTCAATATTGATCATGTGGGGAGGGCCACATGTTACAGCTAAAAATGATCTAATCTTAGCTGACTCAGAAGCTGGTATTTTTGATGTAGCTTTCGAAGCCGAGGCAGAAGAAACCATTCAAGAATTCTTCAATGCTCTTAAAGAAAACAAGCCATACTATTCAATTCTAGGATTGATATGTAATCATCCCGAAAATAAAAAGTTCATTAAAAAGAAACGGCCCTCTATAAATTACAAAGAACTACCTTTTCCTGACTTTAGAGATTACCCACTTAACTTATATAAAGTGAAACAGCTTCCCATCATGATGAGTAGAGGGTGCGTGGCAACTTGCTCCTTTTGCACCGAATTTCTTACGTGGAAAAGTTATAGGATTCGTACAGCACAAGATGTAGTGGAAGAAATTAAAAACCATATAGAAAATTATCAAATAGATAATTTTATCTTTTGTGATTCCCTTATCAATGGAAACCACGAGCAACTTGAAAAGTTAGCAGATGGCCTAGAAAATGTTGCTTGCACTTGGACAGCTTTTTGTAGAGTTGACGAAAGACTAACAAAGAACCTCTTAAGAAAAATGTTCAAAGCCGGCTGCACTGAACTCTTAATTGGATTTGAAAGTGATTCCCAAAAAGTACTAGATCTAATGAACAAAGGCACTAAAATAGCTCAAAACCAGCGAGTACTAGAAGACGCCGCTAGCATTGGTATTAAAGTGCACGGGTTATTTCTGGTCGGTTTTCCTGGAGAAGAAGATCATGACTTCAACAAAACGTTAAAATTCATTCATAAGAATAAAGACAAGTTCTATGTAATATCTATTGGAAATTCTCTTACTCTTCCACCACAAAGTGTAGTTGGAATGCTACCTAAGAAGTTTAATATACTTATAGGGGAAAATGGAGAAGCCCTGCTGGACAATGAAGGTGAGTGGACAAGTGTAGACGGTTCAATCACACCACTCATAAGAAAACAAAGATTAAATAAACTAAGAAATTACTTAAACTCTATGAAATTAAACTGGGTTCCTCAGCAATATGTGGAAAGAAACAGTCTTCAAAAACTGTCTCTTTCTATATACCATTTATTTCTTAAGTTATTTTACACTATTAAATTATAGCGTAACCTCAACTTTACAATTTTCAGTTTCTTCAAAAACTATTTTAGTCACAGTTACATCATAATCTTTTAACAAACCTGGACAAATATCTAACAGAAGATGATTTGCGAGATTTTCAGCTGTAGGATTAAAGTCACATACGTAAACTTTCTTATTAACGGTAAGAACTTCTTTTATGTCCATTAGCTCTTTGTCTTCTTTATTTAAGATAAAAGTATGATCCCAATTTGTATCTACCCAACCACCAACAATATCTTTCAATACAGAAAAATCAACTACGCGCCCCAGACTATCGAGCTTCGTATTCGGAGTTGCGTGCACCCAAATTATCCCATTGTGACCATGAGCATTGGCACATTTTGATTCATGATTTAGAACTCTATGACCATAACAGAAGTGAATTTTTCTAAAAGCTGTAATATTATTCATAACTTACGTCCTGTTTAAACTTTATACACCAAGTGAAAACAATACAACAAACAACATAAGAACTCTAACTTTCAATATACTTATTTTAATATAATTTAACTGGAGAAGACTTATGAAATTATTAAAAATCGCCATTATTTGTTCTATTATTTTTTCTGGTACTCAAGGTTTTGCAAAAAACCCTCATGATTCGGACTCTTCCTTTGTAAATCAAAATAGTCCTGGAAAAATTGTCGCCGCTGAGTCTGCACACCTAAACAGAGAAGTTGTGAGACTTGAAAAGAAGCTCGACAATGTGCTTTCTAACGTCCCTGATATTATTGATCACGACGAAGGTAGAATTATCGCAATTATCTCAAACCAAGTTGAAAGAGACTTAGAAGAAGTTAAAAAGGACATAGAAGAAATTACGTACCAAAGAAGTACTAGTGGGATCTACCTAAAGTTAGAAGAAATTGAAAAAGATATCGATATGATATAGAAATTTTATGTAGGGCCTTATTCTCCCGTAAGGTTCTACACTTATTTTATTTAAATAAGTTTGCATCAAACCCTTGCCCCCCTTATAATTACTCATAGTGAGCTACTCTAAATATAAAAAAACTAAAACCTTTTGTATCCTACCGTGGGTACATCTTGAGATTCAACAAGAAGGGAATACTTATCCCTGTTGTCGTAGCCAATTCAATAAACCCCTTGGAAATACTCATAATAACTCACCAGAAGAAATCTGGAATTCAAGCAAATTAAAACAATTAAGACTCGATATGCTTAATGATAAAAGATCTAACTATTGCACAGATTGTTATAAAATTGAGGAATGCGGGGGAACAAGTCTCAGAATCAGGCATAACCTAATACATCAACACGATTTTGATTTAGTAGAGAAAACTCATCAAGATGGATCTCTTGATGATTTCACATTAAAGTTCCTCGGCCTTAGATTTTCAAATATATGCAACATTAAATGCCAATACTGTGATCAAAACTATTCAACATCATGGTTTGCGGACCAAAGAACACTAGGAATAAATCCAGAACATTTAAATCTAACTGAATCATTTAACTCAAAGAGTGATTTATTAGATTTTATTAATAGAGTTTTACCTACGCTAGATTCAATTTACATGGCAGGAGGAGAGCCTCTTCTAGATAAAACTCATCTCGTCCTCCTAGATCTATTAATTGAAAGAGGACGAACGGATATACAATTAATCTACAATAGCAATTTGACCACTTTAACGCCTTTTAACCAAAACGTAGTAGATAGGTGGAAAAAGTTTGATAAGGTCATTATAGACGTTTCTATAGACTCTCATGAAGAAAGAAATGACTACATAAGAACTGGATCTAACTGGAAGAAAATAGAATCAAATTTTCTTGAACTCAAACAATATAAAAATATTATAACGCGTGTTTTCTGCACCGTTACAATTTTTAACGTATTAACCATAGTAGAAAGTATAAAGTATTGGCTAGATAAGGGTGTTACTGAAGAAAATAAAATAATTTTCAATCTCTTAGAAGCTCCACTTATTCACAATATTCAATCTCTAGACTCCAAAAAGAAAACTCAACTTACAAAAACTATCCAAGATTATTCAAAATACATTTTTCAAAACTCTGACCTGGTCGGCGCTATGTATTTAACCAATCAGTTAAAAAACCTCATCAATTTTATGAATCTAAAAGATACAAGTCATGAGAGAGAGGGCTTTATCTCAAAATGCGACAAATTAGATAAAATAAGAGGACTGAATTGGAGAAAAACTTTTCCAGAACTTGATTATTAGTCAAAAAAAAAGCCACTCATTCGAGTGGCTTCATTTTAAAAATCTTTAATTAAGATCTTATCGAAATTATCCTACTAGGAAAACAGAGATAAGAACAAAAATCACTAGTGATTCCATTAGTGCAAGAGCAAGAATCATTGGTGTTTGAATCTTGTCAGCAGCAGATGGGTTTCTTGCGATCCCTTCAAGAGCTACAGAAGCAGCGTTAGACTGAGCAGCAGTACCACCAAAAGCAGCGATAGCCATTGCAAAGAAGTATGCAAGGTATTTAACAGATTGAGTATCCATTCCACCTTCAGCACCAAATGCTTTCCAAGTAAATAGAAGAGGAACTAGTACTGCGAAACCTAATACGATATTTTTCATTTTAATCTCCAAAGTCTCAGTATTTTTCACCCGAGATATAATTAATTACGGCTAAATTATTTTAGTGTTGCTCAGCATGATCGTGGTGAGCAGTCGCTAAACTAATATAGACCATTGATAACATTGTAAAAACGTAAGCTTGAATAAAGCAAACTAACAGACCTAATAAGTAGAATGGAACTGCTCCAAATACCCATGCAATACTAAATCCCATAACATCTAAGTTTAGAAACGTTGTAAGAACATGGTGATCTCCCATCATGTTACCTTTCAAACGTAACGCCAATGAAATTGGACGAATACATGTTGATAAGATTTCAATTGGAAAAATTAGAACGGCCATATACCAAAGTGGTCCGGCAAAATGTTTAATATAATTAAGTGTTCCTAATTCCTTACAACCTTTTAAGTTAAAGTAAATGAAAGAGAAACAACCAAGAGCAAGAGTAGTTGATAAGTGCTCAGTAGGAGGTAGGAAACCTGGAACTAATCCGATTATGTTTGCAGAAAAAATAAGAATAAAAATTGTTGCTACAAATTTAAAATAAACTGGAGCATCTTTTTCACCTAAAACAGCATTACACTGAGAATAGATAAATTTCCCGTAAACTTCGACGATATTTCTAAATGTGATTCCCTTGTCTGGAATAACTGGATTAGAAAGTGCAGAGATCTTCATTCTATAAATGAATCCTACTACCGTTAAACCAAGCCCAATTAGTGCGAAAGTGATTACCCACCAAGGATAGTGTGTATGAAGTGCGTCTTGAGCAGCTCCAATCCACGTAAACCCACTTGAGGCTAGTGCTTGTGTTGAAAATAAAACTGTAAGTAACGCTATAATTTTTTTCATGTCTTATCTCGACCTTTAGAGCTTATGCTAAAAGCTAATATGAATATTTGAATAACATAATTTATCACTGGTATAATTATCCTATTTCCCATTAATTGTCGACCAATAAGTAAGGACAATATGAGAATCGTTATCTTTCCCATGAATAAATACATGATCTTGTCTTTCACATTGTGAATATGACCTTCTTTCACCTGACTTTCTATGAGTTCAAACACTGCCTCTGACAACATGCCCAAATGCACAACAGTAGCAGTATAAACGAGGATGATCGCTGCCGCATCGTTCCAATCTCTTGAAAAAGCCAAGAAGATTCCTGTAGTGGGAAGAGAGATAAGAAAGAATTTTTTAAGATTTATTTTTGTTTTTAAGAGCATAGTAAATCATCAAATATATCGTATTGAAGATGATGGCCAGAAAAATTATGGTTCCCCAGGTTTTTGAGAGAATATTTCTTTCCACCAATTCTTTCATTCCGATAGCAGAAATTAAAATTGTTGAGGGGTAACTAAGAGCTAATCCCGTGGTTTTTACCCATTTCTTATCCCACATTATCTCTTCCTAGATACACGGCGGTTGTAAATAGAGTTTAGCCGATTCTTTACAACATCTGTATTTGGATAATCTCCAAGAATTGAATAATAGAGATTGTATGCCTGTTTTAATTTGCCCATTGTTTCGTAGGCGTTGGCCATTAGAAATTTACTTTGAATAAGATTTTCTTTTTTAGTTTCTCTTCTTAAATATTCCTTCCATATTTTGATCGCTTCTTCCCAATTCTTTTTTTGGAAGTTAAGTAAACCTAATTGATAAAAAGATGAAACATAATATGTATGAGATTTTAATTTTTGAATTTTTGAAAGTTCATTAAACGCTTTGTTATAATTATTTTTTTTCAAATAAGTTTGTGCCAACCGGAACTGATAGAAGTCGTACTTTTCTAATCTTGGTGTAAAATTAACTAATAATTTATAACTTCTTTCACTAAGAATATAATCTTTTAAATATGTGAAAGAAATTTCACCAATTCTCTCTTCTGCTTTAACTAACCATAGAGGGGACTCAGTTAATTCTTTTATTTCCCTAAAGTAAATTAAAGCCTGCCTATTTTTTCCAAGGTTGGTAGAAAATAATTCTCCCATCTGGTAGAAAATTTTTACTTTAATGTCACTCGGAGGGTTATTTTTAAGAATTATCTTATATTGACCAATAGCTTTGTGATATTTCTGCTGCTTAATATACTCCTGTGCTTCAAGAATTTTCTTATGAAGGCGAGGAGTAAAATCGCAAGAGATAAAAAAGGCGCTGATAAAAATCAGCGCCAATATCTTATTCGTCGTTTGTTGATACATCTAGTGAATCATCATCAGGATCTACAATTTTTTCAACTGAAACAACTTTTTCTCCGTCTTTCAGTTTAATAATTCGTACACCTTGAGTTGCTCTACCCATAAGCGAAATTCCAGAAACTTTAGTCCTTACAACTTGTCCCTTATCAGTAATAACCATTAAATCATCTTTATCATTTACTGGTTTAATCTGCTTAATTTCACCGTTCTTTTCTGTAAGTCTCATGGCAAGTATACCTTTACCACCACGAGTTTGCTTACGGTATTGGCTAGCTGCTGTTCTCTTACCATAACCATTTTCTGTTATTGATAAGATTTCAACAGTGTCATCAATTAATTCCATACCAATGATTTTTTCTTCATCGGTAATATTAATTCCTTTAACACCTTGAGATACACGACCCATAGGTCTTGCATCACTTTCAGCAAATCTAATAATTTTTCCTGAAGTAGCACAGAGGAGAACATCTTTAGATCCATCAGAAACTCTAACACTACAAAGTGTATCTCCATCTTGAATCTTAATCGCTCTTAAACCAGACTGCTTAATATTAGAATAATCTGTAAGAGAAGTTTTCTTAACAAGACCCTTCTCAGTAGCAAACATTAAGTATTTTCCTTCTCTTTCTTCTTCCGGAGGAATACACATGATTTCTTTAATCTTGTCTCCTGGAGCGAGAGGAATAAGGTTCGCAATATTTCTTCCCTTAGCTGTTCTAGTTCCTTCAGGAACGTTGTAAACTTTCTTAGCGAACACTGACCCTCTATTTGTGAAAAAGAGAATTGTAGCGTGAGTATTTGCTGAAAAGATATCAGTGAAGAAATCCTCATCAGTGTTATTTGCGCCTTTGACACCCTTACCACCACGTTTCTGTGTACGATAAGTATCCATTGTCATTCTCTTGATATAACCCTTATGAGTAATTGTAACGAGAACTTCTTCATTCTTTACAAGGTCTTCAATTTGAATCTCATCAGCTTTAGCAACAATTTCTGTTCTTCTTTCATCACCATAATTTTCTACAATTTCAGTAAATTCAGCCTTAATGATTGTTTTAATTTGTTCTTCATCAGCAAGAATTCCTTCTAGGCGAGCAATCTCTTTCATTATTGCTTCATAGTCAGCAACAATCTTATCTCTTTCAAGACCTGTTAGGCGTTGCAGTCTCATATCAAGAATAGCTTGGGCCTGAATATCACTTAGAGAAAAAGTTGAAATAAGTGATGCTTTGGCTGCAGCAGGTCCTTCAGAACCTTTTACAATTTCAACAACTTCATCAATATTTTCAACAGCAACTTTTAACCCTTCTAATAGGTGTGCTCTTTCTTTTGCTTTTCTAAGCTCATAAACTGTTCTTCTGATCACAACTTCTCTTCTGTGATCAATAAAACATTCTAGCATTTCCTTAAGGTTCATAACCTTTGGACTGCCATTAGAAATTGATAAGAATATAATACCAAATGAAACTTGGAGTTGAGTGGCCTTATAGAGTCTATTTATAATAACAGAAGAAATTTCTCCTCTCTTAAGATCAATAACAACTCTAATACCTTCACGGTTAGACTCATCTCTAATATCTGAAATACCTTCAATAATTTTATTGTTTACAAGGTCAGCCATTTTTTCGATTAGTCTTGCTTTGTTAACCTGGTAAGGAAGCTCAGTGATAACAATTCTTTCTCTATCTTGTTTACCATGAATTTCAACCTCAAGTTTAGCCCTGATTTGAATAATCCCTCTACCTGTATGGTAAGCAGATCGTATTCCTTCGGTTCCATGAATTGAACCATATGTAGGAAAGTCAGGTCCTGGAATATGTTTCATTAAATCGTTAATCGACATTTCTCTGTTGTCGATGAGATCCATCAATGCGCTCATCAATTCAGTTAAATTGTGTGGCGGAATATTTGTCGCCATACCAACTGCAATACCTGAAGATCCATTCGCTAAAAGAGTAGGTACCTTTGTAGGAAGAACTTTTGGCTCTTTTAAAGATTCATCATAGTTTGGTTGCCAATCTACAGTATCTTTTTCAAGGTCACGAAGCATCTCTTCAGAGATCTTCTTCATTCTTATTTCCGTATATCTCATGGCGGCAGCAGAGTCACCGTCAATCGAACCGAAGTTTCCTTGTCCATCAATAAGAACATATCTCATTGAAAAATCCTGTGCCAATCTTACAATAGTATTGTAAACAGCAGAATCACCATGTGGGTGATACTTACCAATAACATCACCAACAACACGTGCTGATTTTAGAAAAGGCTTATTGTGATAGTTATTCAAATCGTACATGGCAAAAAGTGCACGCCTGTGAACAGGCTTTAAACCATCACGTACATCTGGAAGTGCACGCCCAATGATTACCGACATGGCGTAATCAAGGTAACAACTCTTCATTTCATCTTGGATAGCAATTGGTGCTATATTTCCGTGAACTATATCTCCACCATCTGGTGTATTATTTTCATCTGACATACTCGGTCCCTATACGTCTAAGTTTCTAACGTTTAATGCGTTATCTTCTACAAATTTTCTTCTCGGTTCAACATTATCGCCCATGAGAACTGAAAATACTTGATCGGCCTCGACCGTATCTTCAATTGTAACTTGTAAAAGTGTTCTATTTTCTGGATTCATTGTAGTTTCCCAGAGTTGTTCTGGATTCATTTCTCCAAGTCCCTTATAGCGTTGTATATAAGCACCTTGTTTTCCATCTTCAATAATATGCATTGCAAATTCATCCAAATTATCAAATTCTTTGAGACCCAATTTCTCTTTTTCAATAGAAAGACTTTTTGAAACAAAACTTCTCATTCCATCAAAACTATTCATTAGTTCTGCGTACTCAGGAGAATCTAAGAAGTAAGCATTAAGTTTAAAGTTTTTAGTTCTACCTGTGGTCTTAACAGTAATATTGATTTGGTTTGACTGATGTTCTAAATCTTCAGTAATTGAAAAGGTATAACTCTTTAAAGTCGTTGTTTCTCTTTCTTTAAAATAATCAGTCAACGTATCTAGTTGAGACTGTAGCGCTGCTGTATCTTTTAATGTTTCAGAAGTAATTTTACACTTTTCGATAATTTCTTTTAAAAGAAGAGAATCAAAATGCACATCATAACTCTGAAGAGTTCTACTATAATTTCTATATTTATTTACAAGAACACGAGCTTCATCAGTTGTAATTTCTTTTCCATCAGCTTTAATTTTAGCGTCTTTTAAAGTATTTGTTACAAGAAAGGCTTCGAGCTCTTTTTCATCTTTAAGATATTTCTCAGACTTTCCCTTTTTATATTTAAAGAGTGGTGGCTGAGCAATATAGATATACCCGTTTTCAATAAGTTCTGGGAACTGACGATAGAGTAGAGTAAGGATAAGAGTACGAATGTGAGACCCATCCACATCGGCATCGGTCATAATAACAATTTTGTGATACCTAAGTTTCTTAATATCAAACTGCTCTTTACCAATTCCGGTTCCCATTGCCTGAACCATCATTTTAATTTCGTTATTCGCAAGCATCTTATCGTAACGTGCTTTTTCAACGTTAAGAATTTTCCCTTTAAGTGGAAGAACTGCTTGAGTTTTTCTGTCTCTACCTTGTTTGGCAGAACCACCGGCTGAATCTCCCTCCACAATGTAGATTTCTGATTTAGCAGGATCTTTTTCTTGGCAATCTGCCATTTTACCAGGAAGACCTGAAACAACTAGTGCTGACTTTCTTCTAGTCAGCTCTCTAGCTTTTCTTGCTGCTTCTCTTGCAGAATAAGCGTCGATAGATTTTTTAATTATTGTTTTAGCAAGAGCAGGATTCTCTTCTAAATATTGTTTTAATTGTTCACCAACAAGAGAATTAACGATTCCTTCAACTTCAGAGTTTCCAAGCTTATCTTTCGTTTGACCTTCGAATTGAAGCTCTGGTAATTTAAGAGAAATTATAGCCGTTAAGCCTTCTCTCATATCATCACCAGTTAAATTAGTTTTTAAACCTTTTAAAAGACCATTATCTTTTGCGTAGGCATTTAAAACTCTTGTAATAGCTGTTTTGAAACCGGAAATATGTGTTCCACCACCTGGTGTACAAATTGCGTTTGCATAACCTGATAAAACTTCTGAATAAGAATCTGTCCATTGCATGGCCACTTCTACTTCATAGTCTTCACGAGTTTGCGAAAATGCTATGATTTTCTTATGTACAGGATTCTTTGCTCTGTTTAAGTAACTAACGAATTCAGATATTCCACCCTCATAACAGAAGACATCTTTCTTATCGTTTCTCTCGTCTTTTAAAGATATATTTAGACCTTTATTTAGGAAGGCCATCTCTCTAAATCTATTTGCAAGAGTGTCGTAGTTAAATTCATGAATTTCAAATATTTCATTATCTGGCTTAAATGTTACAGATGTTCCTGTAACAGACTTATCTTCTAATTCACCAACAACTTCCAAGGGAGCTTTCGCATCTCCTCTTTCAAAAGTCATAGTGTGAACACTTCCGTGCTTCTTAATTTCTATTTTAAGCCACTTAGATAGTGCGTTTACAACTGCGGCACCAACACCATGAAGACCACCTGAAACTTTATAAGCTCCACCTTCTTCGTTGAATTTCCCACCAGCGTGAAGTTTAGTAAAAACTAGTTCAGCAGCTGAAATTCCTTCAGTAGGGTGCATTCCTGTTGGAACACCACGACCATCATCAATTACTGTTACAGAATTATCTACGTGAATAATTACTTTTATTTCAGTACAGAATCCTGCAAGTGCTTCATCAACTGAGTTATCAACGATTTCATAAACACAGTGGTGAAGACCACGATGTGCTGTATCTCCGATATACATACCGGGACGTTTTCTAACAGCTTCTAAGCCTTCAAGTACTTTAATTTGGTCAGCATTGTAAGTTTCACCGACCTTAGAGATTGATGTGTTTTCCGTTTCCAAAGGGACTCCTATAATTCCATTTATAAGTCTAATTCAAATTCGTGATTGAACCGGATTGGACATAAATCTTATTCGCGCCTTCAATGCGCTCTAATTCTTCTTTAAACTTTTCATTCGCAGTTGTTATTAACACTTGAAATGAACTCTTCTCTAGGTAATCAATTAGTCTTTGCCAGCGATGCCTATCTAGCTCGCCTGAGACGTCGTCAATTAGTACCATAGGGAATGATGTAAATTTATACCAAAACAGCTCTACATAGGCAAATAAGAGGCTCAAATAGCTCATTTTTTGTTGACCTAGAGAACAATATTCAAAAGAATTTAATCCATCAAAAAGAAGCACGTAGTCATCCTTGTGAACTCCATAAGTTGTATGACCTACAATTTCGTCTTTTTGGATTCTTGACTGCAGCATGTTAAAAATGTCTTCTTCACTCATCCCCATGACGCGAGTATCTAGTGTTACTTTTAGAGTATGTTCTTCACTAAATATCTCTTTAAATGTATTTGTACAAAAACCTTCCATTTCTTTTAAAAATTGAATCCTGAAATTTGTCAGGGCAAATGATGATTTTGCTAGCTCAATATCTATTGCATTTATTTGATTTCGGAAGTGGGGCGGTTTCTTACTTAATAGAGAATTTCTAAATCTTAGTGAAGATGTGTATCGCGATAATGTTTTCTTATAAACTGGATTCAATTGAGAAATGTGTTGATCCATCCATTGTCTTCTAAAACTAGATGTATTGTGAAAAGCATATGAATCGAATGGATTTATAAATACAGTCTTTAGGTCTAACTTTCTTTTCATTGGTTGACCGTCAACAAACCAAGACGAGGAGTCATTATTCATTTTTCCTGAGACACTTAGCTTATGATTGTCATTGTCTAGAAATACAGAAGAAAATATTATCTCTGGTTGTTCACAATCAATACCTAAGTATTGTGGAAAACTGGCATTTTTACGAAAAGATTTTCTTAATGAAATGACATGAATGGCTTCTAAGATATTTGTTTTACCATTACCATTTTCGCCTAAGATACAATTAATACCAGAATTGAAATTAATTATATCTGGCTGCAAGTTTCTAAAGTTTGTAACTTGCAGCTTAGAAATTTTAAAACTTTGCATTAAAGCTTCAGAGGCATAATGATTCCTAAATAGTTAGGAAGCGAATTAGATTTAATTATTATAGGACTTAATTCATTATTAAGCTCAAGAGAAATTTCACCTTCATCAAATGATTGTAAAGTATCAATTAAGTACTTTGCATTGAATCCAATTTCCATGTCTTTGCCATTGTAATCTACAGGCATCGTTTCCATTGCTTCACCAAGGGAAGGATGATTAGCAGTTAACGTCATCTCTTGATTTGAAAGTTTTAATCTTACACCGTTTGATTTCTCATTCGACATAATTTTAATTCTTCTAATTGCATCAAAGAATGAATTTCTATCTGTTGTCATTGTGTATGTAGTTTTATTTGGAATTACTGCTTGATACTTAGGATATTCTCTTGCAATTAATCTTACAGAGAGAAAGTATTCGTTCTTAGCGTTTATGTATAAGAAAGTATCATCAACTGAAAGTTCAATTTTTATTTCTGGATAAGTTTCAGAAACTTTCTTAATTTCATAAATTCCTTTTCTTGGAATAATAATTCCATTTATCAGAGTTTCATTATTGCTTTCTGATAGATCAGTTTCTAGTAACGAAAGTCTGTGTCCATCAGTTGCTACAGCTCTTAATTTTGAATCAATTTCTTGTAGGTAAATTCCGTTTAAATATAATCTTGTTTCGTCATTTAAAACTGCATATGAAGTTTTGTTAATTATATTTGTAAGTTGTTCACTGGATAGTGTGAACTTATTCACTTCTTGGTTGAAAAGTAAGTGAGGAAAGTCATCTGCTTTGTAAATTAAAAGTGAGTAGTGAATATCTCCACAATTTAATTTTAAAGTATTTGATTCGTCATCCAGTGATAGTTCTATTTCTGTACCAGGAAGTTCTTTTAAAATATCAAATATATTCTTAGCATTTACACAAAACTTACCAGGGTTATCAACATGAGCGTTAACAACTACTTTGGCTGAAACTTCTAAATCTGTAGCTGAAATATTTAACTGTTCGTTCGTTGCTTCAATCAACGTGTAAGTTAAAATAGGTCTAGAATTTCTTTTATCAACAACCGATAAAACTTTATTCAATGCTGTTTTTAAATCTTCTGCGTGAAGTTTTATTTTCATATCCGACTTTCCTGTAAATTCTCTTACAATTATTTATCCTTATCGGTTTAGTAAATCAATGAGGTTTTCTAATTCTTTTCTTTATATATATATTTAAATATTATTATATATATATATATACGCTGTGGATAAGTAAGTAACTCATGTTTTGTTAATATTTATAGATAGTTATCTGATTTAGCAATTATGAATGAGTTTGGATAACTTTCTAAATTACTCGATGTTGATTCGTATATTATTTTTTAACTCATAATTTGTTAGTACTTTTACTCACTAATTCACGGCCTAATTCACAATGTAGCGCAATAGGCCTTTTGCTTCGTTCCAATTTCATGGTTTGGCCATTCATTTATTAACAAGTTGTACACATGTTGATAAGTATTTTGCTCACTTGTTTTAACTTGTTAATAAAAGTTATCCCCGGCCGTTTATAACTCTAGTATCTCATCTAAGTCATGGTTTTTATTATTAATATTCTTAACATTCATTTGGGAATATTTTGTTAATCAATTTTTTGGGCCGTGAGTTATGGATAAGTGTATAGGTTATCAACATGGGGCCGTGGATAAAAATAATATGAATACTCAATTATTCATAAATTAACGTTAATAGTTGGCCATTCAATGTGAATAAGTAAAAAAAAGGATCTTCATAAAGAAGATCCTCGAGTGTAATTATAAATATAGATATTTTAGAGAGAGTTTTCGATTGCTACGAGACTTCTTGATATAGATAAATCTGATATCATTTTTTCTTTTATTGTTCTTTCTGCGTGAACAACTGAACTATGATCACGATTACCATAAAACTTTCCTACTTCTTCTTGGGTAGCGTTCACAATCTTTCTAGATAGGTACATGGCTACGAAGCGAGCAATAACTATATCTTTTGTTCTTGCCTTTGATTTTAAGTCGGGAATAGGGATTTTAAAGTGCTGAGAGGTCGCTTTGGCAACAATGTCGAGAGTTATCTTTCTTTCCATGTCTGTGTTGCTGATATTTAATATATCTTTAACCATTTCAGTATCGACTTCTACATTCATGACATCTGCATAAGCAGATAGTTTAACAAGAGAACCTTCGAGTTCTCTGATGTTGGCCTTAATTGAGTTGGCTATGAGAGTTAAGATATCCTCTTGAAGATAGAGATCTAATTCGTAAGCTTTTCTTTTTAATATTGCAGTTCTAGTTTCAAAATCTGGTTTCTGAATATCGATTACTAGGCCCCACTGAAGTCTAGTTCTAATTCTTTCTTCGATACCATCAATTTCTTCAGGGGCTTTGTCTGAAGTGAATATTAATTGTTTTCCATTGGTGTATAGGCCATTGAACACATGAAAGAGTTCATCTTGTGTTCCTTTTTTGCCTTTTAGTTCATGGATATCATCAATCATTAAGACATCAATTTTCTTAGTAAACTTTTCTTGAAAGGCATCAACGGTCTTAGTTTTTACAGACTCAATGTATTCTTTCATGAAGTCTCTTGCAGTAGTTAAGTAAACTACATACTGAGGAAAATTATCTTTTATACCGTTTGCTACTGCATAGAGTAGGTGAGTCTTTCCGAGTCCCGAATTTGAATGGATATATAAAGATGGGTATTTACCTTTGTCTCCTGGCATTCTCGAAATAGCTAGTGCTGTAGCATGAGCTAAATTGTTTGAAGGCCCTACAATGAAATTATCAAAAGTTTTAGATGGATCAATATTGTTTCCAGAGTCACTCATGTGTTGAATGTATTGACTCTCTACTTTTGATAGCTTGTCTTCAGTCGTGGGAGATAAGTTTAAAGTAAATGTTGCTTCTGAGGCAGTTTTTGGTTTGGCTGTAAGATGATTTTCATTATCTTTTATTGTGGATTGAACTGAAGTGTTAATTATGACTTCATATTCTTTACCAAGAACTTGTTTGATGGCTGATCTAACTTCTGAAATACAGTTTTTTTCAATCATTGTCTTGATGAGTGAATTTGCAACAATAAAAACAATGGAATCCATAGTGATATTTGTTAATTCAAATACACCAGTGAAATATGCGTTATATTTCTGGGGATTTACAAGGTTCTTTAATGACTCAAGAAAACTTTCTTCAATAGTTTCAAGTTCATCTTTAGAAAAAATGGCTTCCTGCTCATTGTCTTGCATTAAGTCATTATTACTTGTTGCTTGAACTGGAGGGGTACTTGTTAGTTTAATTTCTTTTAAGCTTTTGTTATTATTGAAAACATCATCAGTTGTGCTGCTTGTTGTTTTCAGGAAGTGTTCGAATGGGAATTCTTGACTCATCTCTATCGATCTCCTGTAATATGTGTAGTTCTTCTGCCTGTGTGGGTGCAATTTTGTAGCATGGCCCAATAACTTTTCCAATGAATTCTTAAAGTTTTTTTCGCAGGGCCAAAAAATAGTAAAAGTTTATGGAAAATTTTGCAAAGGGCCATTGACCTTTTTGAAAGCTATGTGTAAACGTTAATCTTCGTATATTAAAGTTAAATGTTAATAAAGATAAGGGTGAAGCGATGAGTAAAAGAACTTGGCAACCAAAAAGAAAGAAAAGACTAAGAGTTCATGGATTTCTTAAGAGAATGGCTACTGTTGGTGGAAAGAATATAATCAACTCCAGAAGAGCTAAAGGTAGAAAACAACTTACAGTTACTACTGGTTCAAAATAAGTTATCTATGGTCGATAATTGTTACGATAAATCTTATCGCCTCTTGTCGACCCAGGATTTTTCCTACCTTAGACGTGGTTCTAAACGATTTAAAAACAAATGGTTAATGGCCTATTATAGACCTTCGCGCCTTAGTGCAACTTCAGACCATTCTCGAATAGGTTTCTCCATTACTAAGAAAGTCGGAAAGGCAGTTCTTCGTAATAGATATAAAAGAATAATGAGAGATATGTTTAGGCAGTCTCCACTGAAAGAAAAGACCTATGATATTCTAGTCATTGTATCTCCTTATTTAACAAAAAAAATTGATTCCCCGCTAGAGCAAGAGCTTCTTCTAAAGAAATCATTTGCCCAATTACTTACTAGTATTTAGAAGCAAAAACTTTCCTACCTATGTGCTATGTGGTATTTACTGAAAACTAATTTTTTAAATTCCTTTGGAGAATACATATATGAGTAATGAACAAAAACGTATGTTTTTAGCAGTAGTGTTGTCAGGGCTTGTTCTGTTTGGTTGGCAAACCTATTTTGCTCCACCTAAGCCAGTTGTAGGGGATGCGCCTATTGAAGCAACTCAAAAACAAACGACTAAAGTTATAACTAAGACTGAACAGGTAGCTGGAGTAAAGAATGTAGTTGTTCCTAGTGAAACTTCTACAGTGCTATCCTCTTATACTATTTCTAATAATGGCTATGCAGTAATCATTAATTCTGATTTATCTATAAAAGACTTTCAAAACCCCAATGCAGTTTTTGATTTCTTTGCAACTACTGGTCATGAAAAACCTTTCGCAATTCAAATATATAATGGTGTTGCTTACTCATCTAAGAATTTTTCATTCAATCAGGTGTCTGCATCACATATTCAAGGCTCAAATTCTGATCTAGGGATAAATGTTGATTTTATCTTAGATGATATGGGTAAAGTTTCTTACAAAATTAGTTCTGAAAATGCTTATAGATACCGTGTTGTTTTGTCTGGAACTAGTAGGGAAGAAGAGAATAGGCAAATTAGAAAATTTGCTTACTACGCTCAAGACCTTGATTACGTAAACGTTGGTGACTCTTCTGAAGATGATGGAAAATTAAGATGGATATCTATTGATTTTAACTTTCATCTTTTCGCTATGACGTTCAAAACGCCTCTGGCATCGAGGGTTCAAGGTTTTGAAAGTGGAGCTTTTAATACTACATTTGTAAACGAGTTAAAAAATATTGATGGATCAATTGTCTTTGCTAAGAAGAATTATGATCATCTTGCTAAGCTTGGTGAAAACCTTAAGCATTCAATTGATTTTGGATTCTTTAGCATCATTGCGGTTCCTATATTAAGAGGACTTCAATATGTTCATGACTTCTTTCCTAACTATGGTTTAGCGATCATTATTCTAACTCTTTTAATTAGAACACTTATGTTTCCACTTCAGTATAAATCTTTTAAATCAATGAAGAAGATGCAAAAGATTCAACCTGAACTTAATAGATTAAAAGAAAAATTTAAAGATGATCCACAAAGAATGCAGAAAGAAACCATGGCCGCTTTTAAGAAAGCAGGAGCAAATCCTCTTGGTGGTTGTTTACCTTTACTTGCTCAAATGCCAATCTTTTTTGCTTTTTATCAAGTTCTATATAATGCAGAAGAATTTGTTGGATCTCCATTTATTGGATGGATTGCTGATCTATCTATAAAAGACCCGATGTATGTTTTACCAGTGCTAATGGCGCTTGCTATGCTTGTTCAGTCTAAGCTTAATCCTTCTCCTACAGCTGATCCAACTCAGCAGAAGGTCATGATGATAATGCCATTAGTTTTTGGATTTATTATGAAAGATCTTCCAGCTGGACTAAATTTGTATATTTTCACATCAACTATTTATGGAGTTGGACAACAACTTCTAGTTTACAAACTTACTGATTAATATGATTCATTTATACGATAATAAGCCTATAATTGCATGCAGTACTGGAACTCAGTCTAATAGTGCAATTGGCTTAATTCGTATATCAGGGTTTAGAAACCTTCTTGATTTTCAAAAATTCTTTTCTTTTGATCTACAAAAAATAAAACCTCGATTTAATCATTTTTCAAAACTATTTTGTGATGAAAAAGTTATTGATGAAATTGTTCTTTGTTTTTATGAAGGGCCTAAGAGTTTTAATGGAGAGAATATTCTTGAGCTCGGTGTTCATGGAAATCAGTTAAATATACAGAGAATCCTTAAATTATTCATAGAAAGTGATTTAGTTAGGCATGCTAATGAGGGTGAGTTTTCCTATCGCGCTCTTAGAAATAAAAAACTATCGCTTTCTCAAGTAGAGGGGTTAGACCTTCTTTTAAACGCAAATTCTTCTTATATGCTTGATCAAGGTTTGGACGTGCTCCAGGGTGACTTATATAAGCAATATTTAGATTTACATAGCTCTTTCTTGAAACTGAAGTCCTCAGTTGAGTTGAGTATAGATTTTGCTGAAGATATAGGGGAGGAGCAGTGTGAGGCCCTCTTGAATTCTGCTCAAGTTGAATTTTCGACTAAACTTAATACCCTTCATAAAAGAATCAAGTCTGATAAAAGTGATCTTGCTTGTCCTGCAGTTTCTCTGATAGGGCAAACAAATGCTGGAAAGAGCTCTCTCTTTAATTTACTTCTTAGTAATGAGCGCTCAATTGTTTCTGAACAGGCAGGAACGACTAGAGATTATGTTTCAGAGTATTTAAACCTTGGTGGAAACAATTTTCGCTTAATAGATACTGCTGGGCTCCGTGAGACTAACGACAAAATTGAGAAAATTGGAATTGATCGAACAATAGAAATAGCCAGTAAGGCCTTCTTTAAGGTGTTAGTGGTAAATCCACTTCAAACTAGAAAAGAGGATTATACATTCTTGGGGGACGAGGAGTTTGACCTTTTAATTGTTACTCATCGTGACTTAAAAGGGGAGTTCAAGCTAGATGAATTGATGACTTTGTTACCAACTTTCTCTAGCTCTATTTTCGTTGACCTCACGTCTACCATTGATAACTTTGAAATTTTAGATCTTGGTCCTATAGAACCACTATCGAAATCTGGTCCTATAGAACCACTATCGAAATCTGGTCCTATAGAACCACTATCGAAATCTGGTCCTATAGAACCACTATCGAAATCTGGTCCTATAGAACCACTATCGGAATCTGGTCCTATAGAACCACTTGATCAGTTCATAGAAAACCTGATCTTAAAGAAATTCAACAGCTTAACTCAAGATAAACCCTTGTTAGTTGACCGTCATCGTCAGGTAATAAGCTCTATTTATTTAGACCTTGTTAAATTTCAACAAGTTATGAGGGATACAGGTGATATCGCTATAATTTCTTCTGAAATGAACATTTTAGGAGCTAAGGTTGCGGAATTAGTAGGCGTTATTTCACCAGACGAAATACTAAATAATATTTTTTCAAATTTTTGTATCGGAAAATAAGGTATTTTTACAATATTTTCAATTACCTATGGACATATTTCCTAATAATGTTTAAATCTCTTGTGCAATTTTTATCAAAATGTTCCACGTAGAACATTTATACTTTTTGTTCCATATGGAACAATTACGGAGAACGAATGACTAAGTTTGATGTTGCTATCGTTGGTGGTGGCCATGCTGGAGTAGAAGCTGCTTGGCTTGCCGCTCAGTTCAACTTAAAGGTTGTTATAGTTTCTATGCCAGAGGTTGGACTTGCTTCTGCTCCATGCAATCCTGCCATTGGCGGAGTCGGGAAGGGACAAGTTGTCAGAGAGATTGATGCCCTCGGCGGTTTGATGGGAAAAATTGCTGATAGCTGCGCTATTCAATATCGTATCCTTAATGAATCAAAAGGGTATGCTGTCCAGTCGACAAGAGTTCAAGTTGACAAAGATCTCTATACAGAAAATGCCGAAGCATTCATTGCTGAGACAGAAAATATTACCGTTATCAAAGAGAAGGTTTTAAAGATTAGTTCATCATCTCCTTTCATAATAGAAACTACAAATCGAAAAATTGTGTCTACGAAAGTGATCATTACTACTGGAACTTTCTTAAACGCAAAGCTTCACACCGGTGAAGAGATGAAAGAAGGTGGGCGAGTAGAATGTCAAAACTCACCAGGCATGAGTGATTTGTTTGCCAATGTAGAAACGCTTGGGACTAGATTCAAAACAGGAACACCTGCCAGACTTGATAAAGACACTTTAAACTACGATAAATTCATCGAGCAAAAAAGTGATATAAGAACAAAGAATTTCCACTCATTAAATAGTCCACATAAGCGCTTCGTTGAGCAGAGATCATGTTTCTTGGCTCATACGAATGAAAGAACACTCGGTATCATTCGTGAGAATAAGGAAAGGTCTCCTATTTACAATGGTCAGATCAAAGGTGTTGGTCCAAGATATTGCCCCAGTATAGAAGACAAGGCGTTTCGCTATCCTGATAGAAATTCTCACCATGTTTTCGTAGAGCCAGAAGGACTTAAAGCGCAAACAATTTATCCAAATGGGATATCTACTAGTTTGCCTAAGGAGATTCAGCTTGAATTCCTTAGAACCATAGAAGGTTTTGAAAAATGTGAGATTATCACTTATGGATATGCCGTAGAGTACGATGTCGTAGACACTTCCAAGCTAACAGATTGTCTAGAGTATGAATCTATCCCTGGATTGTACTTCGCCGGTCAAGTTAACGGTACTTCTGGCTATGAGGAAGCGGCTGGGCAAGGAATTATAGCAGGAATTAATGCCTCCCTGTCTTATTTAGGTCGCGAGCCTCTAGTTTTAGATAGAAACGATTCATACATTGGAGTTATGGTAGAAGACTTAATATCCAATAAGAGAGATGAGCCTTACAGACTCTTTACTGCACGATCTGAGAATCGATTGTATGTAAGAGAGGACAATACTGTTAACCGAATGACTAAATATAGAGCACACTTGGGCCTTGATACGGAAATTGATTCTTATCAAGAGTCTTTTCTTAAGGAATATGATCTCCTTCTTTCTCTCGTTAAACAAACAAAGATATATGCCACAGAAGAGAATAAGTCATACTTCAAAGAGGTTGGATACGGAGAGCTTTCTAAGAACATTAGTTTTGATGAATTAGTGAGCAGGAGTCAGATTAATCCAGTAGAACTCCTGGAAAGAGAGCTGGCTAAAAGAGGCGCTAAGTTTAGCTCTGATGTTATCTATAGCTGTGCAATTTCGATAAAATATGAAGGATATATCAATAGAGCTTCTATTGAAAACGATAGAATCTACCGCTTAGGAAAGAAGAAGGTAAATTGGAGTTCTATAATTAAAGGTAATATATCAAATGAATGTAAACAGAGGATTGAAGATATCAAACCTAGTACCTTCTCTCAATTACAAAGAATAGATGGAATAAGACCAGCAACTTTGGCTTACGTAGCAGGAAACATAATACAATGAAAGAATTTGCACAAAAGTACCTAGATCTCCTAACCGGAGAATATTCCGGAATAAATTTAACCAGAATTACAACATTCGAAGAATTTTACAGTAAGCAAATAGTCGACTCAATACTGCCCCTTGAGGCGAGTAAAATCTTTAAAGATGCCATAGAGAAAACTAGCGTCGTTGTCGATGTTGGATTTGGTGGCGGATTTCCTATTTTGCCCCTAGCTTTCTTGTACCCAGAAAAGAAGTTTGTGGGATTCGAGGCACGTGCCAAAAAGGCTAAAGTTGTTCAGGAGATTGCAGAGAAGCTAGGCTTGAAAAATGTTAAGTGCTATCACCATAGGGTTGAAACAATTAAGATGAATCTGCCAGTAGTAGTTACATTTAAGGCCGTTGGTACAGTTGAAGATTTTGCACCGAAGTTAAACTTTACGAAGGATTCATCACTAGCGTTTTTCTACAAAGGACCTTCCTTTTATGAGAAAGAAAATATTGAATCAGTAGAGAAGAATTGGAAGATTATAGAAGAGTGTTTCTATGACCTTGAAGGTACAGAAGGAAGAATGTTGATAGGTCTTAAAAATAAAATTGTTCCACGTAGAACAAAAAAAGAATGGAAAAATCTTGTCAATCTATCTGATCTAATCTAATTTTTAAATGAAAACAAACTTTCCTAGGGGATACCTAAATGGCTAAAATCATTGCTTTGATGAACCAAAAGGGTGGAGTTGGTAAAACAACGTCTACCATTAACCTTGCAGCCTGCTTAGCAGTAGCTGAGAAAAGAACTCTGGTAATCGACCTTGATCCTCAAGGAAACGGAAGTATAAGCTTAGGCTTAGATGCGTCGCAGCATACGAAGGCTAATATATATCACGCACTCATTGGTCTAGTTCCAATGAAAGATGCCATCTATCAAACTGAATTACCATTTTTACATATATGCCCAAGTGATAATAACTTATCAGGGGCTGAAATCGAGCTTGTAAGCCTTTTTGCAAGAGAAGCTAAGCTTAAGTCCGCGTTTGAGCCTATAATGGCTGATTACGACTATATTTTAATTGATTGTCCTCCTTCACTGGGGCTTTTAACAGTTAATGCTTTAAATGCAGCTCATACTTTTATTGTTCCAATGCAAACAGAGTATTTGGCAATGGAAGGTCTGGCACAACTTTTAAATACTGTTCGGCTCATTAGAACAAGCTTAAATCCTGATTTGAAGATGGATGGAATTCTTCTAACTATGTTTGATGGCAGATCAAGTCTTCATAAGCAGGTTACTGGTGAAATCAGAAAACATTTTGGTGAAAAAGTATTTAAATCAGTAATACCAAGAAATGTTAAATTGGCGGAATGTCCAAGTTTTGGAAAACCAATAATCCTTTATGATATTGAGTCTAAGGGGAGCGAGGCATATTTAGCACTGGCCAAGGAAGTGATCTTGAAAGAAAGAACTGGCCCGGTAGCATCTCAAGTTTCGAAAGAAGCAACAATTGAGCAAGAGTTACCAGAAGTACCAAGTGTTGGTGATGAATCAACATTAACTCAAGATCAACTACAATAGGCGGAGTGTAACATGGCAAAGAAAATTGCATTAGGTAAGGGAATAGGATCATTAATTTCAGGTGCAAGTAATGAAGCAGTACTTGGAAGTCTTAAAAATAAAATGTCTGTTGATGATGCCCTTGGCACAATAAAAACAGAGCAAACAATTGTAGAAACTCAACCATCAATGATTGATATTTCGCAAATTAAAACTAATCCTAATCAGCCAAGAAAAATATTTAAAGAAAAAGAATTAGAAGAACTTGCTAATTCGATTAGAGAGAATGGTGTTATACAGCCAGTGATTGTAGTGGCTATAGAGAATGGTTTTGAATTGGTTGCTGGAGAGAGAAGATTAAGAGCTTCTAAGAAAGCAGGTCTTACAAAAATACCGGTAGTAATTAAGAGGGCAACTGATCGTGAAAAAATGATCATGGCCATAATAGAAAATGTTCAAAGAGCAGATTTAAACTGTGTTGAAGAAGCGTTAGCTTATTACCAATTGATGGACGAATATAAATTAACTCAAGAAGAAGTTGCAAAAAAACTTGGTAAGGAAAGATCAACTGTTGCTAATTTTTTAAGAGTTTTAAAGTTACCAAGAGATGTAATCGAACTTCTTCAAAAAGAACTTTTAAGTTTTGGACACGCAAAAGTTTTAGCATCTGAAAAAGATAGAGATAAATCTATACGTTTTGCTAATATTGCTGCGACTGAAAACCTTTCAGTTAGAGAATTAGAAAAGTTAATAAAATCTAAAAGATCTACAAATGATGTTAAAGAATCTAATCCATTTTTTGATGGAAAGTTAGACTCTCTAAGACAAAAGTTAGAAAAGAAAACAGGTTTTCATTTTCAATTAAATTCAAAAAAGAATGGATCAGGACAAGTTGTGTTGAAATACTCAAATGAAGCAGAATTTAATGATATTTTCGAATACCTAATAAATAACTAACAATACATTGGTCCTATAGAACCACTTTTTTGTGTGGTCCTATAGAACCAAAAAATCGGATAAACTATGGAACATAGCGAAAAAGATATTTCAGCAATTATTGAAGAGGGATGTAAGTTCGAAGGGAACCTGTCTTTTAATGGAGTTGCCAGGATAGCAGGGATCGTTAATGGAAGTATTTTTTCGAACGATACGGTTGTTGTTTCTGAAGGCGCAATTATTAATGCCGATATTAACGCCAATGTGATTTTAATTTCTGGAACTGTTAAGGGTAATATTAATGCCTCGAGTCGAGTGGAGATCATCAAGCCAGCACGGTTCGAAGGGACTATTACCACTCCAAGTTTAATCGTGGAGGAAGGCGTTATTTTCCATGGTACTACCAAGATGCGCGATCAAGAAAATTAATTTTTTTCGATAAATAAAAAACTCCTAAAAAAACTACACTTAAATAATAAGAGATAGACTCTTAAATTCCTTGACGTTATACGGCTCAAAAAGTATTTATTAAGGTCGGTTATACCCTTAAAACGTAATAAATTAATCTCCGTCTAAAGAGGATGGGATAGATAAATTAGGAGCCCTTAAAAAATGGAAACTTTTCTTAACATTTTTAAAAGTCTAGGAGCTGATATAACTTTCTTTTATCAGTTAGCTCTCGTCATAATATTTTACTTCACTTTAAAGTATTCTCTCTTTAATAAGCTTCAAGAAGTTTTAGACTTAAGAGAAAATAAAACGACTAAACTTGAAGGGAATGCTCACAAGAAATTTGCAGAGGCTGAAGAGTTATCTCAAAAATATAAATCTGAACTTGATAAAGTGAATCAAGAGGCCTTTGGTTTAATCTCTTCAAAGAAGAATGAAGCCCTCGATGTTCAAAAAGTAAAAATCAAAGAAGTTGAATCTCAATTAAATGTTCAAGTAGATGAGCAAAGAAAAGTTTTCATGGTTGAAGTTGAAGAGCATAAGAAAACTATTTTAAAAGAAGTTGATTCACTTTCTGGTGAATTGATTAACAAGTTAACAAACTAATAAGGATATAGAGAATGTTGAAGTTACTTACTTTAATTCTTGCTGCAGTTGATGTTCAGGCCTCAGGTGGTGGTGGACATAGTGCTCATATTTCAGATTTAATATTACCGGCTTGGAACTTTGTTCCGCTTGTTATTTTAATGATTGTGTTTTTAAGAAAGCCACTCAGAGAAAGCTTTAATAAAAATGCTGAAGATGTAGAAGCATTATATAATGTTGCTGAAGAAAAAGATAAAGAAGCACAGATTAAATTAGACATGTATGAAAAAAAGATGAGCTCATTAAAGGTTGAATCAGAAAGAGTTATGAAAGATGCTCATGTTCAAACAGAACAGTATCAAAAGCATAGCCTTGAAGAAACAAAGCATATGATTCAAAAAATGGGTGAAGATGCTGATTCGAAAGTCGCTTATGAAAAAAAACAAGCGATCAGAGATGTAAACGCATCACTTGTAGATGAAGTAATAGCGAAGACTAAATCTAAGATTAAAGAAAATAAAGATTTCAAAACAAAAGTTACAAATAAACTTGTTGCTGAAATCTAATTAGTTGGTGGATTAATAATGAAAGAACAAATTGTTGCAAAAGCATATGCCCAGTCACTGATCGACCTAGCAAAAGAAGCTAAGGTAGATGCAGCAAAAGAATTAACAGATTTAAACGTTGTTATTAATAGTAGTAACGATTTAGAAAATCTTTTATTCTTAGACGTTTTTACAGTTGAAGAAAAAGAAGATGTTATGAAGGAAGTTCTTTCAAAACTCAGTATTTCTCCAATTGTAACTAACTTTGTTAATTTTTTAATTAGCGAAAAAAGAATTGGAATTTTTCCTCTAATCTATAAAGAAGTAATTGTTATAGATGACCACAATAAAGGATTCCTAAGAGGCGTAATTGAAGGAAGTGATTCAGAAGTATCTGCTGAATTTAAAGCTAAGATGACGACTTACCTAAAAGATAAATTAGGGATAAACACAGAATTAACTTATAAACAAAATGATAACATCACTGCAGGTTACAAAGTTACTGTTGAAGATCTACAGTTGGATGCATCGTTAGATAATCAATTAACAAAATTTAAAGATTCAGTATTAAGTGAATAATTATTAAAGAGGTATCAAATGTCGATGAACCCAGAAGAAATTACGAGCATTATTAAAAGTAGAATTGCCAACTTCGAAACTAAGTTAAAAGTTGATGAAGTAGGTACTGTTCTTACTGTTGGTGACGGTGTTGCCAGAGTATTTGGACTAAAGAATGTTATGTCCGGTGAACTTGTAGAGTTCGAAACAGGAACAACAGGAATGGTTCTTAACCTTGAAGCAAACAACGTTGGTGTTGCAATTCTTGGTGAAGACAACAACATTAAAGAAGGTTCTACTGTTAAGAGAACAGAAAGAATCGTAGAGGTGCCAGTTGGTGACGCTCTTCTTGGACGTGTTGTAAATGCAATTGGACAGCCAATTGATGGATTAGGAGAAATCGCTTCTAAAGACTTTAGACAAGTTGAAGTAAAAGCTCCTGGTATTATCGCAAGAAAGCCAGTTCATGAGCCACTTCAAACAGGTATTAAGGCAATTGATTCTATGATTCCAATCGGTAGGGGACAACGAGAACTTATCATTGGTGACCGTAAGACAGGTAAAACTGCTGTTGCACTAGATACGATCATTAACCAAAAAGGTAAAGATGTTGTATGTATCTACGTTGCGATTGGGCAAAAAGCTTCAACGGTTAGACAAGTACAACAAAAACTTAAAGAGGCCGGAGCACTTGAGTATACAATTATTGTAAACGCATCAGCTTCTGAAACAGCACCTCTACAATTCCTTGCTCCGTACACTGGTTGTACTATGGGTGAGTACTATAGAGATATTGGTAAGCACGCTGTAATTGTTTATGACGATTTAACTAAACAAGCGCAAGCCTACAGACAAATGTCACTTCTTCTTAGACGTCCACCTGGTCGTGAAGCATTCCCTGGGGATGTTTTCTATCTTCATTCAAGACTTCTAGAAAGAGCTTGTAAAGTTTCTGATGAACTTGGAGCGGGATCTTTGACTGCACTTCCAATTATTGAAACTCAAGAGGGTGATGTTTCTGCATATATCCCTACTAACGTTATTTCAATTACTGATGGTCAGATCTTCTTAGAGTCAGATTTATTTAACTCAGGTGTACGTCCAGCAGTTAACGTTGGTCTTTCAGTTTCTCGAGTTGGTGGTTCTGCACAAATTAAAGCAATGAAGAAAGTTGCTGGTACATTAAGACTTGATCTTGCTTCTTTTAGAGAACTTGCAGCTTTTGCTGCTTTTGGATCAGATTTAGATGCCACGACTCAAGCACAACTTTCAAAAGGTGAAAGACTTGTTGAGCTTCTTAAACAAGGACAATATGTTCCTATGGAAGTAGTTGATCAAGTTGTTGGTATTTACGCTGCGACTAAAGGTCTTTTTGATTCTGTACCTGTAGAGAGAATTCAAGATGCTGAAAAAGCACTTCTTGAAGTTCTTAATAATAAGCACGCTGATTTTATGAAAGAAATTAGTGATGCAAAAGTTATTAAGGACGAAGCTAAGTTACAAGAAATCATTAAAGATTGTATCGCAGGACTTAAATACTAATTTGGAAGAAGAATTCTTCTTCCTTTTTTTGAGGGGCCATAATGGCAAATATTAAAGAGCTAAAAAAGAAAATTAAAAGTACTAAAGGTACTTTTAAAATTACTTCTGCAATGAAGCTCGTTTCTGCAGCTAAATTGAATAGAGCTCAGATTGCTATCCAAAATTCTCGTCCATACGCTAAAGAGTTGGAAGAGACTATTAAGACAGTATCTGCGCTTGTTCAAAACTACAGTCACGAATTTCTGGTAGAAAGTGATAGTAGAAAATCTGCTCTTCTTGTTATTTCAAGTAATAAAGGTCTTTGTGGTGGTTACAATTCTCAACTTGCTAAGAAAGTTAGAGAATTTACTGCCAACAGTGATGAAGAACTAGAGTTCTACTTCGTTGGAAAGAAAGTTAAAGATCTAGTTAAGAACGAAGTAACAATTACAAAAGAATATACTTTTGAAAAACAAGAGCCAAGCTACAACGAAATGGTTGATCTCTCTTCAGAACTTGCTGAAAAATTCAAGTCTGGTGAAATTGGTCGTATCTATGTTGCTTACAATATCTTTGAATCTGCAATTGCTTTTGAACCTTGTGTAAAACAAGTTCTTCCAATGGCACTTGCCGAAAAAGAAAAAGAAGAACTTAGAGACAAGTTTCCATTTGATTTTAAGTATGAACCCGCACCAAAGGTTTTACTTGATTCACTTATTCCTCAGACGTATATCAGTTCTATCTATACATCTCTTTTGGATGCGATAGCTGCTGAACATGGTTCGAGAATGAGTTCAATGGACTCTGCTGCTTCTAACTGTAAAGAATTAATTGATAATTTAACAATAAAGATGAACAAATTAAGACAGGCTGCCATTACAACTGAACTCATTGAAGTTGTTTCTGGTGCTGAGTCATTAAAGGGCTAAGGAGCTAGTAATGTCTGAAAATAATAATGGTTTTATTAAGCAGGTTATGGGGCCAGTTGTAGATGTTGAATTTCCTAACGGAAATCTTCCTGCAATCTACAACGCTCTAACTCTTACAAACAAAGTTATCTCTGATAAAGAGAACAACCTAGTAGTTGAAGTTTCTCAACATCTTGGTGATAACATCGTTAGATGTATTGCTATGGATGCTACAGAAGGTGTTGCAAGAGGTGTTAAAGTTGTTGACACTGGAAAAGCAATTCAAGCTCCAGTAGGTAAAGAAGTTCTAGGTAGAATTATAAATGTTACTGGTGATCCAATTGATGAAGCAGGTCCAGTTACTGCAAAAGCTACGTGGGGAATTCATAGAGAAGCTCCTTCTTTCGATAGTCAATCAACTTCAAAAGAACCATTCTTCACAGGAATTAAAGTAATTGATTTACTTGCTCCTTACCTTAAAGGTGGAAAGATTGGTTTATTTGGTGGTGCTGGTGTTGGTAAAACAGTTCTTATTATGGAATTGATTAACAACATTGCAACTCAACACGGTGGTTTCTCAGTATTCGCAGGTGTTGGTGAAAGAACTCGTGAGGGTCGTGACCTTTACAATGAAATGACTGAATCAGGCGTTATTGCTAAAACAGCACTTGTATATGGGCAGATGAATGAGCCACCAGGGGCGAGAGCGAGAGTTGCACTTACTGGTCTTACAGTTGCAGAATATTTCCGTGATGTTGAAAAGCAAGATGTTCTTTTCTTCGTTGATAATATCTTCCGTTTTACACAAGCCGGTTCAGAGGTTTCTGCTCTACTTGGTCGTATTCCTTCTGCCGTTGGTTACCAACCAACTCTAGCAACTGAAATGGGTGCTATGCAGGAAAGAATTACTTCAACAAAAGATGGATCAATTACTTCAATCCAGGCCGTTTATGTTCCTGCGGATGATTATACCGATCCAGCTCCAGCTGCTACGTTTGCTCACCTTGATGCAACGACAGAACTTTCTAGAGCAATTTCTGAAAAAGGTATTTACCCAGCGGTTGATCCTCTAACTTCTTCTTCAACAATTCTTTCTGAAGAAATTTTAGGTAAAGAGCATTACCAAACTGCAAGAGCTGTACAACAGATTCTTCAGAGATATAAAGAACTTCAAGATATCATTGCTATCCTTGGTATGGACGAACTTTCTGAAGAAGATAAGCTTATTGTTGCAAGAGCAAGAAAAGTTGAAAAATTCCTTTCTCAGCCATTCTTTGTTGCAACTCAATTTACTGGTTTAGAGGGTAAGTTTGTAGAAATCGCTGATACAATTTCAGCATTTAGAGCAATTCTTGCAGGTGACTGTGACGATCTTCCAGAGCAAGCTTTCTACCTAGTAGGAAACCTTGATATGGTTAAAGAAAAAGCAGCTGAGCTAGCAAAAGAAAACTAATAATAATCTGAGAGTGAACTATCGCTCTGAGTTTTTAAATTGGGATTAGTATGAATAATTTTACAGTAGATATTTTGACTCCAAGTGCAATTATCGCGAAGGATATACCTGCTGAAGCTCTTTTGGTTCCGACTGAAAGAGGTCAAATTAATATTTTAAAAGACCATACTCATATCATTACAAAACTTAGTACTGGTATGATGTCAGTATTTGGTGGAGCCGATGATCCTGATAGATTTTTCTCTATCACGACTGGTATCTGTAAAGTACTAGATAATAAGATTATGGTTCTAGCAAATGTTGCTGAAGAAGCTGGTGAAGTTAGCAAAGAAAGAGCAGAGAAGGCGTTAGCTAACTCTGAGTCTAAGTTAAAGTCATCAGATGGACTTAGTGATACACAAATTGAGAAGTATAGAAGAAAAGCCGAAAGAGCAAAACTTCGTATTCAACTCTCTGAGTTTGTTAGAAATAGAAATATTTAATGAGTACTCAAAATTGAATATCCAATAAAGGCCGTTTTATACGGTCTTTTTTTTTGCCTAATCACAAACTTACTAGGCAAAGATTTATTACTTTAAAATTAGTTAGTTAAGCATCACAATATAGATACTAGTAATGAAAAAAAATGTATCTATTCTACTCCTATTTACGCTCTTTACAGCAGCTTCGTTCGAAGTCTTAACGCCTTTGTATAAACGCTTTAGCGTCAACACAGAGATTAATTTAACAAGTTTAAAACTATTAACAGAAAACCTGAGCTCTATTGACTATGAAGAGAAATCTAAACTTGTTGTTAACAAGGACGAATCATTGTTCAGCGACTTAGATAAAAGCTTGAAGGCCTCTCATAGAATGGCCCTAAAGAGATTTAACTACGCACCTAAGAAAAGAAATATCAAACAAATTAAACGAACTGAAAATCTATCAGAATTTATTATTAATAATGAAGAGTTGATCAGTTTACATGCTTTAGAGGTTCCAATGATTAAAACAGTGGCCATGACAACACTACTTAATAGCTTTACTTTACCGGCACCAAATATTGATTACATAGAAGCTGCAAAGAAAAATACTAGCGTTGCAAAAATGATCAATAAGAAAGAAGAAGTGAAGCAAGATAAAATATCATTAACCATGTCATCAACAGAAAAATTAAATCCTGTAGAAGAGGCCATGATAAATGAACTTGTAAATAATGTTCAAGTGGAAGAGGTTTTAAAAGAAGATAAGAAAACTAAAAAGAGCGAAGATTCGGATGAGTTATTATTCTTTGACTACTCAAAAGATGACCAAAAAATTGTTACCGAAACTGTTAAAGAAATGAAGAAAGATATAATAAAAAATGTTGTCGCTATGGCGCCTAAGAAAAAAACACAAGATAAAATTCTGAGTATTGAAGATGCAATGAGATTGTTGCCACCAACTAAATCTTCTGGCGGTAGTGTGAGTACTCATTTGCCTAGTCATGCGGAGAAGAGTCCGCCTTCGAAAGATTTAAAGAATGAGTACTCAGGCGTTAAGTCTATAATGAGTTCTGTAAAAAAGTATGACTATCCAAAAAATGCAAAGCTTACAATAAAAACTTCTCTGGGAGTAATTGGTAAGGGTCTTCTGAATAACACAACTCCTTTTCAGTTTGTAAGTGATGTTAGTTTCGGCGATCCACAAACGAGTGGTTCTATAGGGGCAATTGAAATTGAAGAAATGATTAACGAAAGAGTTTCTACTATTAGAGGAACAATATTAAGTAGCGATACGTTTCCAACAATTGTTGAGCTTCCTCTTGAGTACGGTGATTATCTTATTAATATTCCTTTACTAGAAAGAGATGACGTCTTTAAGAGGTTTGAAGGAATTCCAGGAGCTCTACTTTTAATTGAAATGGATGAATCTACAGATAGTATAGATATTGATCACAAATATCACGAGAGAATTCACCTAAGTGAAAAGTTTAGAGTTGTAGATGAAGGTGATGATTATAGATTTATTCTCTATGTTGGCGTTGAGCCAGGTAATACTCTCATACAATATTTAACTTTAAATGATGAAGTAGGTGAAAGAATAGTTCACCTAGTAGAAGATCATGTTTTCTATGAATCAAATACATACATTGAAAGTACAAGAGATAAGATTGAACTCTATGAGACAAAACTTCTTGGGAAGAATGATTTAGAATTGAATATTGAAGAAAATGATATTAAATATTTTAACTCAGATATAACCTCACGATCTATTGGCTTAAACTTATATGAAATGGATGCCCCAATACTTCCGCTTGGAATGAGAAAGTATTTAGAGCTTAGCCATCTTGGTCAAACAATTTTTGCAGGCTACTTGGATAATAAATCTATTCATTTACCAAGTAGAGAATATTTAAATTACGTTAAGGATACTTTTGAAATTTCGAGCTTAGAGAACCAGTGTCTTATTCAAATAAATTTTGCCAAGCCAATTGTAGAAATGAAGCTAGCCAGTGAAAGTCACAACGGTCCAATTGCCTTTGAAACTCTCTATCTAGATAAAGATGGTATGTTCAACACAGAGGCTACAGACTTTGCAACAAAAGTGTTTATGATTGGGGATACTTCTGGAACTATTAATTTAGAAATTGAATACTCAGATAAATCGAAAGATTACTTTCAAACATTCTGTTCACCAGACACTATTGTAGTAGAGCAGTTATAGTAATTAAATCGTATTACATTTTAATTTTCTAACCAGTTTCGCCCAATTCTTAGGGTACTTCTTCGTAATATATTTATCTGGAAGTCTGTAATATCTTTTAGGATTTAAATTTACATCCGAGAAAATAATCTGACCTTTTTTAAGTTTTACCTTTAACTTCTTCCTCTTGAAGTGAAGATTAAGCTTTCTAGCATCTGGTTCAAGTTTCTTTATATTATCGAAGTACCATTTGGGTGACTGTGTACACTTCGTAATGAATGTTTTAAGCCTTGAATGAGCATTGCCATTAGGTTCACTGTAGAAATTTTCTCTGTATGCTAGGGCGTAAACTAGGGCCGTAAATTCAGAGTAGAAATTTATCGAAGCAAAACCAATATGTGGGTGTTTATAATTTTTTAAAATGTACTCTAGGTCTGCATTCTTCTTTTTCAACTTTCTCTTAGCCCTAATATAATGTTTTGGACCAGAATTATAGGCGGTAATGGATAGATCCCAAGACTTCAATATTTGTTTATTTTGTTTTAGCAAATGGAGAGCACTTATAGATGATAAAAGTGGATTTAAGCGACCATCAGTATATCTATTGACGTCCATGAAATGTCTACCAATATGCTTCATAAATTGCCAGGTTCCAGTAGCTCCTACTTTTGATCTAGCTTTTGTATTAAATGAGGATTCAAGGAAAGGAATGGCCTTCAGTTCAATTGGAAGACGAAACTTTTCAAAATACTTATTCATTGATTTTTCAAAGGGAAGGATGTTGGATAAACCTCTTTGAATATTATCTTTTTGACCAGTTTGAGCCCTTAAGTTATTGGACAACTTCTTAAAGAAGTTCCTTCTTTTTGACTTACCTTTAGGGATTTTTATGCGTGCACTTTTTAGTGCTTTTAAAATGTTTTGCTCTTGTATTCCAGATGACTTTCTCTTTCCAAGGTTCTTAAAAGTCTTACGAAGTTCTTTAACTTTATTCAAAGTTAACTTAGATTGCAGTGCAAACTTGGTATGGTGATTAAGACCTGACTTGCTAAGTGAAGTGAAATCAATAACATCATAAATAATATTTAAATTTTTCTTATCATGAAGAACAGAAAAGTTTGAATTATATAACGTATAAATATTAAACCAGAAATGGATCGAGTTATAGAAGTACTTCGGTACTGGAAACTCTGCGGAAACCCTATTCTCAGGATCTTTCGCATAGAAGTGAAATTGATCACCTTTATAGAGCGGTCCTAAGTCGAAATATGTAACTTTCTTTTTCAAAGCAATGCTTTCAATAATTGTGAGATCATCCTGAAAAAAGTTTTCAGGTATGAGAGCATTTGAATTTAGTGAAGTAATAAATAATAATAAGAGTGTTAACTTTCCCATTCGTGCCGTTTAAATATATTTATAGTTCTTTTGTAACCAGCAGATACCATTTGTGAGGTTTTTTCTGGATTTAGTGAAAAAGAATTTCTAAAAAAGAGTTTATAGTCTTCGTGCTTGGGGTATATATCAACCATTCGCACATTTGGTTTAAATTCTAATTTTCTTTCTAAGATTGATGTTAACTGCTTTCTATGCTTTTCATCAAACTTATTCGCCCTTAAATAATCATTAACAGTATTAATGATATCAGAAGAACGAGCTCTTCTTGCTCTACTTGCGACAATCTTTTTTTGTATCATCAAGTAAATTGCTTGAGTACATATTGCAGGGAGACCAAAATTAACAAGTGAGCCTATTTCATCGTGATAATGATAGGGAGTATGTGTCCAAGAGGAAATGATCAAATCGCAGTCGTGGTCGTTAGCTACATGGGTTGAAAGAGTTTCTCTTATTTCACCATCTATATAGTAGTCAGTTTCACCAGTAACAGGATTTTTAATGGGATATGGGCTGTAAAATGGTGGAACACTCATAGAAGCGGTAACACTTTCGGCCAGCGGAATTCCAGTATAATAATTTGCTGTACTATCATGTCCCGGATTCGGGTAATTATATTTGCTGAAAATGACTTTTCTTGAGTGATCTAGCTGTGTAGCCACGACAAAAAGATCAGCCTTTAATTCTTCAAATGTCTGTACGTTGATTACATTTTCTAAGAGGTACTCATGTAGCCCTTGTGTTGTAAAAATTCCAGGAAGCGAGATAACGGGCTTTAATAGCCGCTTTAAAAGTCCTGGAAAGCCTTCAAGAGGATCATAGAATCCAGAAGTGGCAGATAAAATGCTTGGTTTTCTCAAGCTGAGCATGTCTTTATAGTTAATTGCTCTAATTTTACTGTTATTTTTATTAATTGTGGCATCGATAATGTCCATTGGTCTAAAACCACTAGCGAAATAGAGCCCAATTAGAGAGCCTGCGCTGGAGCCTACATAAGTGGATATTTCAAGATCACTTGGCTTGGAATCATTATTTTTGAGCGTGAAGCCTAGTTCTTCTAAGGCCAAAGCCACGCCTAAATGCCATGAAGCGGCTTTTACAACTCCACCAGATAGAACTAGTGCAGTTTTCATATTCTTGTAATTTGATATATCAACTCTTTCCATAGAAATGATTATAAACTGGTACTGAATTAAAAAAAAGACAACTTTTTTGGTCAGATATTAGAAGAGCTTTGATTATTCAAGTTAAACCGAATAAAATGAATGAGTACTCAAAATCATGGAGTGATTATGGAAGACAACGGAATATGGCTATCTATTCTTGAATACGCACAATTGAGAGATTTATCGATTTCTACGGTTCGCAGATATATTAAGGCGGAGCGGGTAAAGTTTAAAAAAGAAAACGGAAAATTTCTTATTAGCATTTCAACTGAAAATTATATGAGAAATAAGCAAAACTCTGCGAGCACTGAAGGTGAAACTTTAAAGCTTAAGTTTAGAGTTCAAGAGTTAGAACTCCAAGTTAAGACAATTAAGTTGGAGAATGATGAACTTAAAATGTTAGTGAATTTGTATGAAAATAATAAGGTAGAGAACAATATACTTCCTGCTATCCCATTGGAGCTTTAATGAAGATATTGTCTATATTTTTTATATTTGTATTAATGGCTCCGGCCATGGCATCTCACTCCATGAGAAGATGTATGTTATTACCAGTTAAAGACTCTGTTGGTGGAGCTTTAGGGTATAAAGTATATGAAGAAGTTGAAAGATATCTTCGATCCTCTCAATGGTGTTACTACAGACCCAATTCTGAAATTATAAATATTCTAGGTAATTTTAAAAGAAACTTAAATGAACATTTAAATAACCCAGATGTTTTAAAAGTAGTTGCAGATAAAACAAAAGCTGGAAGCTTAATTAAAGTAGATATTGAAAATATCGGAAAGGGTGTAATTGCACAACTTATTGTTATTGGTGCCAATGGTAGAGATATATATTTTAAAGAAAAACTACAACTAGAGTCAAATGATGCTGTGGTTATAGGTCAAACAGTGAAAAACTGGCTCAATCTCTACGAAAAGAGTATTCCCTATGATGGTAGAATATTAGGTATTTTGGGTAATCAATTTACTGTGGACTTGGGTAAAGATTACGGTGTATTCGTAAGTGATAATGTAGAGATTCTAAGACCTGTAAGAAAAAAGAAACATCCTCTATTTAAAGAAATTGTAGACTGGGAAACAGAAAAACTTGCAGTCGGAAGAATATTCTATGTTTCAACGACTCAATCGCAAGGAAAGATAGATAAATACTCAACAAGAAAAAGGGTTGAGATTGATGATTGGGTACTTTTAAAGAAAAGTGAAGAGAAGAGAAAAAGTGATTTATTGAGGCTTCCATACGAACGAATGGATGAGAATAAAAAATATAGCTTCGGTAGATTAGGAACAGTAGGTTTATCTGCTCTCTTAGGAAGTGGAAAAGTATCAAGCTCAACGGGTTCAGCTACTAATAATATGAGTGGTATGCTCTTAGGAGTTCGCATTCATGGTGAATTGTGGGCCACAAGAAATTATTGGGGAAGTTTAGAAATCTCTTCAAAGTTTGGAACCTACAAACAAAAAAGTGGAACGTTAGGAACGAGCACAAATTCAGCATCAAATAGTATTTGGAAAATTAAGGGAGGATATAGATATCTTCCTCTTGGATTCTTCTATGGTCCACAGCTCGATGGCTATGTAGGTTATGCCAAGTACGGTTACGGGTTAGATAATCAATCTGCAGATAAAATTGGCGATGTCTCATTTAGTGGAATTATTCTTGGTGGTAAGGGAAGTCTTCCAATCATGAAAAGATATAGGGCATTTCTACGATTAGAATTCATGTTAACTTCTAGTTACTCGGAACAAGAAGTTCTCTACGGAGAAGATGAATCAAGTAGTAATTACAATGTCGAAATTGGTGGAAGTTATAAGTATAGTCCAAACATGTCGATAGAAGGTGGAATTGACTTTAGTTCAAATAAGGCTGAATTCACGAACGGAAGATCAATAACTTTAAAAGATACTACGTTTAATGGCGGAGTAAGATTTAATTTTTAAAAGTGAAAAAAATGAAAAATATTGAAGAACTAGAAAAACTGATCAAGCATCATAAGGTGCTCTATTATCAAGGTAGAGCAGAAATTGCTGATCATGAATATGACAAGTTAGAAGATGAACTCAAGGAACGGAGTCCTAATAGCGCCATTCTTAAAGTTGTAGGGAGTCTGGTAAAAAGTGAAGCTAAAGTAAAGCATGATGAAAAAATGTTGAGTCTGTCTAAGACATATATACTAGATGAATTAGTATCTTGGATGGAGGAGAGACCTGTCCTCTCCATGTATAAAATTGATGGAATGAGTTGTTCTATCATTTATGAAAATGGAAAAATGGTCTTGGCTAAAACCAGAGGTGATGGTTCTTTTGGAGAAAATATTACCCAAAAAACTCTTTGGATAAATTCAATTCCAAAAAACATAAATAGTCCTGAGAGAATTGAAGTAAGAGGTGAAATATTTTGTGAAGAAGCCAGCTTCTTTCATCTTTCAGATGAAATGGTTGCCTTAGGATTAGACAAACCTACTTCTCAAAGAAATATAGTAGCAGGTTTAATTTCTAGAAAAGATCATCTGGAACTTTCAAGAAATTTAACATTTAAAGCTTTTGAACTTATTACCAACGAACATTTAAAGACAGAAGAAGCAAAAATAAAAAAATTGATTTCTTATGGATTTAAAACACTAGATTATACAATTCATAAAAATAGAAAAACGATAGAAGATGTAATAGATACTGCTAAAGAATTTATGGCCGAAGGAAACTTTCTTATTGATGGAATTGTTTTTAGCTACAATGATTTAAAATGGCATCGAGAGTTAGGGGAAACAGCTCATCACCCTCGTTATAAAATGGCCTTTAAATTTCAAGGTGAATCAAAGCCAACAAAAATCAATGAAATTATTTGGGGAGTATCTAGAAATGGAATTCTTACACCAGTGGCCAATGTAGAACCTGTCGAAATTAGTGGAGCTACAATTTCCAGAGTAACTCTTCATAATTTTGGTCTCGTAAGACAGTATGAATTAAAGAGTGGAGACACTATTGAAATTATTCGTTCGGGTGAAGTTATACCAAAGTTTCTTTCAGTTATTGAAGCTTCTGAGAACGAATTTGTCATTCCTACAAATTGCCCGTCTTGCGATAAGATGGTTGCAACAGAAGATATCCGATTAGTATGTAAAAATGAAAAGTGTCCTGCAATCGTCAAAGAAGGAATATTAAATTATATTCAAAAAATTGGCATCGATGACTTAAGTAGTAAGAGACTCGAAGAATTAATTAAAGCAAAATTAGTCACTAATATTTCTGATCTCTATGAACTAACGCACGAGCAACTATTGACTCTCGATAAGGTAAAAGAAAAATTGGCAACTAAACTCATTAGTGCAATTGAAAATAGTAAATCAGTTGACCTGATAACCTTTCTTTCAGCTCTTGGCATAAGTGGTGGAGCCTATAATAAATGTGAAAAAGTTGTTTTTGCTGGTTTCGATACCCTAGAAAAATTAAATGCAATTACTGCTGAAAAATTAATGGAAGTAGACGGTTTCGCTGAAAGATCTTCTACGGAGTTTGTAACTTCTCTGAAATCAAAAGATGGTTTAATAGTAAAACTAGAGAGCTTTGGATTTAACTTTAAAGAAGTCGAAAAAATTGATTCAATAATCTCAGGAAAAAAGATTTGTATTACGGGATCACTTTCGGAAAAACGCTCTGTCATCGAATCTAAAATTAGAGATGCTGGAGGAGTAGTTGTGACTTCTGTATCTAAAAATACAGATATTCTTCTTACGAATGATCAAAGTAGTGGGTCTAGTAAACTAAAGAAAGCACAATCTTTAGAGATATCAATTGTTACTGAAAAAGAGTTGATGGATAAAATTTCATAAATAACTTTTTTCCATGTTGCATATTAAAAAAGCGCTCATTCGAGCGCTTTATATATCCTACAAATGGTAAAACTATTATTTAGGACAACCCCAATAAGATTTCTTAGCAAAATCATAGTAGAGACAGTTTCTATTCTTGTAAGCTTGAGAAAAAATACCTTTAGCAAACTTTGCAACTTTCTTTCTTATCGCGAATACTTCTGACCATTTAAGTGAAACAGCTTCTCTTAGGTGCAGAGGAATTGAACTTTCTCCCTTAAGAGTTGTGAACTTGGCCATTATCTCAGATTTTGGTTTGTCACTATTATCTCTATTTAAAAACCATAAGTAATCAAACTCACCTTTGAATTCTTTAAAGATTTGAGCGTTGTCAGCACCAGTATAAACAACCACATTATCAAATTGATTATGCTCTGCCGTCTTTGAAAGATTGTATGATCCTGAGATTAGAATTGTTTTCTCTAGCTCGTCTTTATCAAAATCAACAATTATAAATTTATGATGATTTAAAAGCCAATGTCTTGGAGATGGTGAGTGAGAGTAGTATTTAACTCTTACTGGAACTTGCTTTCTACTGTTTCCTGCAAGTGCTTTCCAATCTTTTACGAATTGAGGAGTCATTTCTTTATTATTTGGTCTTGTTTTAAATTCTTGGTTATCTACTGTTAATCTAACATCAACACCTCTTTTAACAGCTTCAATAAGAGCATCTGAAATGGCCCTAATATTGAAATGGTTAAGTGATAGAAGAATGTTCTTTTTAGCAGAGTCTATTCTTTTAATGATGATGTCTCTAACTTGCCAAGTTTGATTTCTTGTTCCACCAATTCTTGAAAGTTTAATGTACTTACCTTGTTTATAGGCAGCAGAAGTAGTTTTGTTATCTTTAATACTATAGTTCATTGAACTAGAATAAAGTGTCGATTCACCAGTATTTGGAAGGTTGTTTACAGTTGCAATATTTAGCTTTGGAGCATTTTCTTCATTATTTGTGATGATATCCTTTGCTGAGTTCCAAAGAATTGCGAATTCATTCCCAAAATCTTTTACAAGCTTCTTACCTTGAGTTGATTTCACTGAATGATAAATAAAGTTCTCACTATATCTATTCTTTGCACCACCTGACATATTTGCACTTGAGTTTACTAAAAATTTGCTGTCAACAATAATGAACTTTTCATGCATATTCATTTTTGCGATTTTTAAATGAGCACCAAGAGCTTCGAGTTCTTTCGCTGTTTTCTTTATACGATCTTTTTTAGCAAGACTTGGGTGAAGAACAATACGTACATCAGCACCATTAGCTAGGGCCTGTTCGAAGGCCTTAGTGATTCCCCTGTCTGACCAAGAATAAATTGTCGCATAAACGATCTTTTTAGCATTTGAAACTTTGTCATACATGATTTCAAAAGCTTGTGCTCCCTCTGTAGGAGAGAATTTTGAATAAAAGTCTGAACTCGCAAAAGTTGTAGACGTGAGTGTAATTAGTAAAAGGATAAATAATGATTTCATTTTTCACCTATTTGTTGGTTGATATTTTTTAGATCGAAACTAATTCAACCATTAAATATATATAAATGATGCATATGGCAAAACAAATTAATTTTAGTGAAGGTATTACAGATGGCTAATAAGAATTCGGTAACTTACACCTGTCAGATTTGCGGTTTTCAGAGCCCGAAGTGGGTAGGAAAATGTTCAGATTGTCAGGAATGGAACTCTTTTGAGGAACAAACCTTCTCCTCTAGGGCCGAAATGAAGGCACACAAGAGAGACGAATCGAGAGAAATTGAAGGACCAAAGAGAATTTCAGAGATAGATGCAGAGACTTACACTCGTTGCACTTCAGGCATTGGAGAATTTGATCGTGTGCTAGGAGGAGGTTTAGTTCAAGGCAGTCTTATCCTTATTGGGGGCGAACCTGGAATAGGAAAATCTACATTGTTAACAGAGCTGTTAAGTAGACTAACAATACTTAATCCAAAAAATTCAATTCTCTACGTCTCAGGTGAAGAATCAAACTCTCAGGTCGCTAATAGATCAAAACGATTGGGTTTAAAAGATTCAAATTTCTATATTTACAATGAAACGAATTGGCAGAGAATTTTAAAACAAATTAAAAAATTGAAGCCAAAGTTTATGGTTTTAGATTCTATTCAAACAACAACGTCCTCAGAAATACAGTCGGCACCTGGAACAGTTTCGCAAATAAGAGAAGTAACATACGAGTTAATGAATCATGTAAAATCTCACGGAATTACTTGTTTTGTTGTAGGTCATATAACTAAAGAGGGATCAATTGCAGGACCAAAAATACTCGAGCATATGGTTGATACAGTTATATACTTTGAAGGAGATCAATTTGGACATTACCGTATGCTTAGGGCGATTAAGAATAGATTTGGGAATACAAATGAAGTAGGCATTTTTGAAATGAAGGAAAATGGGCTGAAAGAAGTTCTTAATCCATCACAATACTTTTTAGATGAAAATTTAAGAGACGTCTTCGGGAGAAGTTTAAGTTGTATTAATGAAGGTTCAAGGCCGCTCTTTGTCGAGATACAAGCACTTGTTATTGAAAATAAGTTTGGAAATGGAAGAAGAACAACACAAGGAATAGAAAGCAATAGGCTTTCTATGTTAGTGGCAGTAATCGAAAAATATCTAGATCTTCCACTTGGTTATAATGATATTTTTTTAAATGTTGTTGGCGGAATTAAATTGGTCACAAGGGATACAGATTTAAGCATCATTGCCTCTTTAATAAGTTCTTTTCAAGGAAAGTATATAGATAGTCAAACCATTTTTTTAGGAGAGGTGGGGTTAACTGGCGAAGTAAGATCAGTAACACATTTTGAAAAACGTTTAGCGGAAATGGAACAACTTAATTATAAAAGATTGGTAACGTCATATAAACTAGCAAATGAGTTTAAAGGTAAAACAAAAATTCAAATGAGGGGAATTAAAACGATTAAAGAAATTGAGAAAATGTTCTAAGGATCTCTAAAGAAGAGACCCTTGAAATTCTAAAGAAACAGGTTTTTGATATTTTTTGTCCATTTGTCTTTTTTCATATTGTAATGCGACACTTCACTTTCAATAGACATAAATGACGTATCCTTTTGCCAAAGATCTAAAACTTTTTCTTTCTTGATGATTCCGGCACCAATGGCTGCAGCTAGTGCAGCACCAAAGGCAGTAGTTTCAGTAATTTTTGGACGGATAATTTCGATATTAGAAATTGTTGCTTGAATGTTCATTAATAGATTATTGGCAACAGCTCCACCATCAACTTTTAGACTTTCAATGGGTGATCCTGTGTCAGCAACCATAGCATTAATGAGATCATTAATGGAAAGGGCCATTCCATCTAAGCAGGCCCTAGCAATATGGTGTGTACCTGTGTCTCTTGTGAGTCCTATGAGAGCAGCTTTGGCTTCTGCGTTCCAGTGAGGAGAGCCAATACCAGTAAAGAAGGGGAGAAACATAACATGTTCCATCTCTGCTAAGTTTTCAACTTTCTTTGCAAGTTGCTCAACTTCTGGGCTTGATTCAAAGAGTTTTAAATTATCTCTAAGCCACTGAACAGCCGCACCACATATATACGTGCTCCCTTCTAAAGCATAGTGAGCTTTTCCATTTTCTTTATAGGCAACGGTTGTAAGTAGTCCATTTTGAGACTTCTTTATTTCTGTTCCTGTATTTAAAAGCATGAATGCACCGGTACCGTAAGTACACTTCATGTCTCCAGTGGATAATCCTGCTTGACCAAAAAGTGCACTTTGTTGATCACCAAGCATCCCAGTAATTTTTATTCCATCAGGTAAAAAACTTAAACCTTTAGTTTTTCCAAACTCGCAAAATGAATCACAAATTTCTGGTAGTGTAGATTTTGGAACACTAAATATTTCTAGAAGCTCATCACTCCACTTACATTCTGATATATCCATTAGTAAAGTTCTGGATGCATTAGACGCTTCAGTTTTGTGAATTAAATTTCCTGTGAGCTTGTATAGAAGAAAAGTTTCTATGGTTCCAAAGAGAAGGTTATCCTCTTTGTACGCCTTTATAACTTCTTCACTGTTCTGAAGTAACCAGCGCATCTTAGTTCCTGAGAAATAAGGATCAATGGGAAGGCCTGTGAGATCTCTAATGTGTTCACTTTTATCCTTAATTGAGTCACAAAATTCACTTGTTCTTCTGTCCTGCCAGACTATAGCATTGGCTAAAGGTTTCCCGTCTTTAGAAAAGGCACAAGTTGTCTCTCTTTGATTCGTAATACCAATGCATTCAATGTCTTTTGTGTTTAAATTGTTTTTATTTAAAATTTCACGGATCGTTTCTTCAACTGTTTGCCAAATGTCATTTAAGTTATGTTCGACCCAGGAAGGCCTTGGGAAGATCTGTGGAAACTCTTTGTTTACTTTATCGACAAACTCTAGGGACTTGGCATTTATTAATACAGCAGTTGTTCCAGTAGTTCCCTGGTCTATTGAGAGTATATAGTTCATAACTTCCTCTATATAAATGAAATTTATCTTCTTAATTCTATGTTAGACGGAGTAGGCTTAGCAATGGCCTTTACGGTTCCTAGCCACCTTAGAGATATTGACCCATTGATTCCTTTAAGCATTCCAAAAGATATGAGAACCATCGCTAGCAGAATGAATAAAAACTCTATAAAAGCCTGACCATTCTCGTTGACTATTACGTCTTCTGTGGGCATATTGTCGGCGAGAGCCTGTTCTTGCTTTTGAGCTGGGGCATTGAATTCTTGGTTAATTATTTTTGTATTTTCCATTATACTTAGATGCTAAGGCAGAGAGGCTGGAGTCTCAATGAAGAAATTTTTTCCAATATATTTAGTTTTTATCATAACTAGCGTTTTATCGGTGGGTCAGCTGATGTTTAATTGGCTCGACCTAAAAGCTGATGCTACAAAAATGGAAAGAAAAATTTATACACATTACGAATCACTGTATAATTCCCTCGAACTAAAGCCAACTGTCGGTAAAGCATTTAAACTCAAAGAGGTTAAAGCTCCAATCGTTGTTCTTAATTTTTGGGCAACTTGGTGCAAGCCGTGTTTAATTGAGTTTCCTTCACTAGTAGAAATGCAAAAAAAATATGGAGTTAAAAAGGTTCAGGTCTTTGGTATTAATCAAGATGATTCGAATCAGCTCAAAAATATGAAGAAAATTGCAGAGAAATACCATTTAAATTTTCCAAATATTGCTGATGTAGATGGAGTGATATTAGAAAAATTTATGATCTCCGCAATACCTGTTTCGATCACATATCATAACGGAAAAGTTATTGAAGTTTCTAATGGTGCTAAGGACTTTAGCTCTGAAGAAATTTATGAAAGATACGATAAAATTCTAAAAAACTAATTACACGAACCATTCTTAATAAATTGAGCCCCGGCTCTCTTCATGTCACACTCACTAGGATAGATTAGAGGCATTGGCATTACTTGCGCACATGCCATACCTTGTGGACATACAGGCATTGGTGGTTGTGCACAGACTTCCCCAGATTGAGTATTACATTCACACCTTCCATTACTATATACTTCTACACCGTTGCAGCCAGCAATACATGAATTGTCGTATGTTTGTCCCCCAGAGCAAACTGGATTGTATTCAAATGTACAATTACAAGATTGAGATATGGGCGAGCTAGAACTTGCTCCACTAGTTGTTTCTTTCTTGTTGAGCTGATCTGCTCCACATGAAATTAATAAGAATGTTGAAATCGCAAAGATTAGTACTTTCATACTAAGCGTATCGGTAAAGTAATCGAAAGCTTGAAAAGTGAGAATTTGTTGAGATACTTGAGTAATTTAACTTAGTGAAATAATTAGTTAATACTTAAGTTCTTTCCCCAGTGATAGGTGATTTTATCAACGTTATCTACGTCAAATATACTAAATCTAGGGGCAAGTCCGGGCACTAGTGCACCTTGGTTCATTATTCCAAGGGCGTGGGCTGCATTTAATGTAATCGAGCACCAGAGTTGAGAAATGTTCATTTGATAAGCTGGAGCAGCGAGAGAAGCTATCAGTAGGACATTATCACAGTGGCAAGAACCAGGATTATAATCAGAAGCAATTGCTACCTTTACACCAGAATCCAAAAACTTTTTAGCATTGGCCTGTGGTTTTCCAAGAAAGAAACCAGTTCCTGGAAGTAATGTTGCAACAGTAGAACTTTGAGCTAGGGCCTTGATTCCGTCGTCACCTGTCATTAATAAATGGTCGGTGCTGAGAGCATTATTTTTTGCAGCTAAGATAGCTCCTTTATTATCAGCAAATTCATCGGCATGGCTCTTTACTGGAATATTTAAAATTTTAGCGACATCAAATAATTGTTGAGTGTCTATTTCATCAAAGTATCCACCTTCATGAAATATATCAACGGCATCTATTATCCCTTCTGGTGCAAGTTTTTTTAAAAGAGGGATAACCTCGAGGTTGAGATATTCATTGGAGCTTTTAAATTTTTTGGGAACAGCATGAGCTGCCATAAAGGTATTTAAAATTTGAACTTTACCTTCAAAATGTTTCTTTAATTTGTGAATAATTTGTGAACATTCATATTCTTTATCGAAATTTAAGCCGTAGCCACTTTTCACTTCAATAGTTCCAACACCAAAGGAATGAATTCTTTCTACTCTCTCAATGGCTAAATGAAGAAGCTCATCAGAAGTTGAGTTATTAGTGGCATTCATTGTACTTAGAATTCCACCACCAGCATTAGCGATTTCTTGATAATCGGCACCGTTGAGTCTCATAGAGTATTCACTAGAGCGATCTCCACCAAAAATAAGGTGAGTGTGACAATCAACAAGTTCGGGTAAGAGAGTTTTGCCAGTAAAGTCTTCACTGGCAATACCACTATACTCGCTTGGTAAATCTATATCCTTTCCAATCCATTTAATTTCATCGGCATCAAAAACTATCGTAGCATTTTCTAAAATAGATAAATCACTTGCAACTAAGTTGCGACCATCTTTTTTGTGAGCTTCTTTTAGAGTGACTACTTGTGAGAAATTTTTAAATGCCTTTAAGCTCATAAGAATCCTATTAATTTAATTTTTCTATGTGTGCAATCGCAGCTTCAACGATTTCATTTGAAGAAATTAACTTCTTTATCTTATCCATATCTTTATAAAAAACTCTATCTTCTTCAATTGTTGGAACATGTTTTCTAATCAAGGAATGTACAGCTTCAAGAGGTTTAGAAGTTGTTAAAGGTCTCTGAAAATCTAAGGCCTGCGTATTACAAAGAAGTTCAATACCTAGAACTGTTTTTGCATTATCAATAACTTCTAATAATTTTCTACCAGAAGTTACACCCATGGAGACGTGATCTTCTTTATCTGTTGATGTAGGAACACTATCTACAGAAGCAGGATGACAAAGATACTTGTTTTCTGATGTTAAAGCCGCTGCAGTAACGTGAGCTATCATGAGACCCGAATTTAAGCCTGAATTCTTGGTAAGAAAAGCAGGAAGATCAGAAAAACTTGGATTCATCATTTTTTCAATTCTTCGTTCACTGATGTTACAAAGTTCAGCTACTCCCATGGCTAGGTAGTCCATGACAAGTGCCAAGGCTTCGCCGTGAAAGTTTCCACCAGAAACAACTTCATCTTCTTCGAGGAATATAAGTGGATTATCAGTAACAGAGTTAAGCTCTATTGTTATAACTTCTCTTGCATGTCTTAATGTTTGTCTACAAGCTCCATGAACTTGAGGAACACATCTAAGTGAATAGGGATCTTGAACTTTCCCACAATCATCATGAGAAATATTTATTTCAGAACCTTCGAGAAGATTATTTAAATTCTCACAACATTCAATTTGACCAGGATGTGGCTTGAGACGAGTGATACCTTTGTAATAAGCTCTACTTGTTCCTTTTACTCCATCAAGAGTCATCACAGCACTTATGTCAGCAATTTTCATTAGGTTTGTGGCTTCAACTACTGCACAAGCTCCGATTGCCGCCATAACAGCGGTTCCGTTTATAAGTGCTAGTCCGTCTTTAGGTCCAAGTATAGAAGGCTTTTTTCCAATTTGATCAATAGCAAAGGCAGAATTTACATGTTTACCATCATAGATAACTTCTCCCTCACCAATTAATGCAAGAGCAATATGAGAAAGAGGAGCAAGGTCACCAGAGGCACCAACGGAACCTTTTTCTGGGACGATAGGATTAACTTCATTATTTATAAAATCCAAAAGTAACTGAACGATTTCTGGCTGAATACCTGAGAAGCCAGAGATTAAACAGTTAGCTCTTAAAACCATAATGGCCCTAGTTATGTCTCTAGAAAATGGACGACCTGTACCTGTACAATGAGATCGAATGAGGTTTAGTTGCAGTTGCGCTAGCTGATCAATTTTAATGTGCATACTTGCAAGAGCACCAAATCCAGTGTTGATACCGTAAACAGGTTCATTTTTATCTACGATACTGTGAACATAGGCACGAGATTTTTTCATTTTCTCCATTGCAGTTTTACAGATTTCAAGTTCAACTTTTCCTGGCTTGGAGAAAGCAATGTAATGGACTTGTTCAATTGTTAACGATTGACCGTTAAGAACTATTTTTTCTTTAGACATATTAATTCCTTAAACTTTCTACTTTTGATTTATATGTTGAGGGTCCGTCCTTAAAAACATAGGATCCAGCGACTAAATTATCTGCACCAGCAGAGATTAGTTGCTTAGAATTTATGTCCTTAACACCACCATCAATTTGAATGACGAATTTCTTTTTGAGTTCACTTTTCTTATTATTTAAATATTCTACTTTGTCATAAGTACTTTCTATAAATGACTGTCCTCCGAAACCTGGCTCAACTGACATAATAAGTACTAGATCAAGTTCTTTTAGAATTTCATCAGTTAAGACTGATACATCTGTACCGGGCTTTATGGATAGGCCAACACTTGGATATATTTTCTTTGCCTCTAAAATAAGTTCCATTGGATTCTCACAGGCTTCATAGTGAAAAGTGAAGTTGTGAATATTGTAGTCTTTAAATGTTTCTATATAGAATTCTGGATTTGTCACCATGAAGTGAGCATCCAGAGGGATACTGGTTTTCTTTGAGATCAAATTAACTATTGGGTGACCAAAAGTTAGGTTAGGTACGAAATGAGAATCCATAATATCAAGGTGAAACCAAAGGTCTGTAAAGCCTTCAAAGGCCTTAAGTTCACTTTCAATATTTAAAAAATCACATGCTAATAGACTGGGTGATATTGTAATCATTTCTTACTCACTAGTTTATTTGAAACTCACTTGTTGAGTTCTTCATTCCATTAATTAGAGATGTATCAGTGGCCCTTTTCTTACCTTCAAGTTGTATGTCAGTGAGTCTAAGGGTTCCGTCAAGGCAACCTACAAGTATATTGCCATCACTTGTGTCACAATTACCTATACTTGTTGTCTTTAATGATTTTTCTACTGCAAAAACTTTTAGTCTTTTTCCGTTGAGCTTACACCACGTTCCAGGCCATGGAATTAGGGCCCGAACTTGATTATGAATCTCTTCGCAGCTTTTCTCACTAAACTTTAAATATCCATCATCCTTTTTTAAAGTAGGAGCAAAAGTTGCTAAGTTATGATCTTGAGGTGTGTATGTAATTTTATTTTCAATAATTTCATAAATGAAATCATTCAAACTAAGGGCAGCTTGAAATTTTAATCTCGTATAAAGTTGTCCACCCGTTTCTTGGTAAGCAATTTTCATGGGATGGGAGAGAACTAAGTCCCCAGCATCCATGGCCTTGACCATTTTCTGTATGCTCACACCACTTTCTTTATCTCCATTTAAGAGAGCGTATTGAATTGGGGCAGCTCCTCTATAAGCAGGTAAAAGAGATGTGTGTATATTAAAACAACCGAGTTTGGGAATATTTAGAAGTTTGCTTCCAAGAAATTGAGCGAAGGCAAGAACGATAAAGACATCTATCTTTTCATTGTCCAACTTTTTCAAAAACTCTTCTTCTTTATTAATGTTTTCAGTTTGTATTAGTGGAATCTTCTGATGTTTTGCATATGTAGCGACTGGAGGAGATTGTAACTTCTGGCCTCTTCCCGACGGTCTGTCAGGCATAGTGATGACGTATGCGATATTGATGTTAGGATGGTTGTACAACATTTCTAAAGCAGGAACTGAAAAATCAGGAGTTCCACAAAATACTATATTTAACTTTTTCATCTAAAAACCTTTATTTTTTTTCTTCTTCTTTAAGAATTTTTTCTTTAAAAGGTTTTGCTTTAACATGCTTAATCTCTCTAAGAAAACAATTCCATCAAGATGATCATTTTCATGTTGTAAGCAAATAGAAAGCAGTTCGTCAGCCTCAATAGTATGTTTTTCTCCATACATATCTTGGTAAGTAATTGTTATAGTTTCAAACCTTTTAACTTCTTCAAAAATTCCTGGAACACTCAGGCAGCCTTCCTCATAAAGTACTTCACCTTCTTTATTCGAAATTTCTGGATTAATGAAGACCATGGGATTGAAGTTTGAAAGTTCATATTCAACAGAGTCATCTGCTTTTGTGATTTCTTCTCTATCAAAGTCAATGTCCATAACAAAGAGACGAATACTTTTTCCCACTTGAGGTGCAGCTAGCCCGATCCCTGGTGCATCGTACATTGTGTAAAACATATCCTTACAAAGTGCTCTTAAATCATCGTTAAATTCTGTTACAGGTTCTGCAACTTTCTTTAAGACAGGAGCTGGATAAGTTAAGATCTCTAAGAGGTTTCCCTCTAGTTTATAATTTTCTAAAAAGTTTGAATTTTCCATGAGCCCTTATAACATGCGAGCTGCGCGTTGGTCTACTTTAAGGGCTTGTTTTCTAAGAGATATACAGTGTCTTTTAGTTTATTGATGTTCTTTAATTTTAAGGCACTTATGACTTCATTGGCTTTGATCCCTCGTCTCCATATGCGCCAAGATGACACGACCTTGGTAAGTCGTTGTAATTTAAGTGTTTCAAATGTGCTTTTGTGCATTATGTAATAATGGTTATTTTCAATTACATATTGCTCAAGTTTGCCCCCATCGAGCCACTCAACTTTTCTACCCAGTGCCTCCTCGATGAAATATGGTTTTCTGACGGCTGCTGCAACTTTTCTATCTCCAATCTTAGTAATTACCTCTTTAGGTAAGTAGGGGAGAATGAAAGATGGAATAAGGATATTCCAAAGATTTCCTATAATGAACAAACTGATGAAGTATTGTGAGAGCGTCTTTTTAGACTTTAAGAAAAGTACGGATCCAAAAAGTAATAAGCATATTGTTGTAATAACTTTTATTATTAACGAATAAGAAGCTTGAACATCTTCAAAGACAAGCAGAGAACATAATAAAGTAGCAACAAGAAACATAATTATTGAAATAGCAATGTTTGCTAGCTTCATCATTTTTTTACGCTTTTGACTAAGTTCATATTTGTTTAGCAGAATAAAGTTAATAACTAAGAAAAATATCATTGATGGCATAGCATAGTGATGCGATCTTTGAGACGGAATTAACCATAGAAAGAAAAAAGTTATAAAATTACAGATACAAAAAACTAAGTAGTCATCGTCTTTGATTTTATTGAGATGATCCTTTATTTGAGAGATAGATGTTGGTAGATAAAGACTCCAAGGTAATGAGAAAATGAGTAAACCTTGAAATACGTGTCTCATGGGATAGCTCTTTGTTGAAAACTTACCTAAGTTTTCTCTTAGAAAGAAATAATCAAAGAATATATATCCATACTTCATAAAACATATAATAAACCATACTGAAGCAATAGCTGTTCCAACGACACTCCAAGAAAATATCTTCTTCAAATCTTTAGAATTGAAACCGTATCTCTTCCATGTAAAGAGAAGATATAGCCCACAACCACCAACCGACATTACAATTGAAACAGGACCTTTTATTAAAACAGATAAACCTAGAAAAAGAGATGAAAGAATTAAAGCATGTTTCTTATCTTTTAAATATTCGTAAAAATATAAGCTAGCTAGTGTCGTTAACATAGTTAAGGGAACTTCCATCATGAAAATTCTAGAATACTTAAACATTCCAAAGGTTGAGGCTATGAATACAAAAACTAATATAAATGGTTTTGAAATGGATTTAGAAATCAATCGACTGGTTATTACCAATGAAAATAATGTAAAAAGTACGACAATGAGTCTTGATATGAAAATACTAGGGCCACCTCCTATGAAGTACCCAAGATATGCGGCCCAAAATTGTAGCGGTGGTTTGGACCAATGATCTGCACCTACGTACTGCGGAACAAGGATATTTCCAGATTCAAACATCTCTTTAGCTACTTTTAAATAAAAGCCTTCAGTGCCTTGTCTAATTGCATCTACATTTCCAATATCCCATGAATAAAGAATGAAAATTAAAAATATAGAAAAGTAAGTTAACTTTTTAACAGTATTGTGAACAAACATTAGCTTGAGAGTTTCCTATTTTTAGAAAATATAAATATTAATATAAGAGTGAAAGATAAAGGAACAGAAAAGGTAGAAATAAAAGGAGAAATCTTTGAGTTATTCCCTAGTTCTATTAAATATGAGTAAACCAGCCAGTATAGAATTGTAAAAAAGAATACAGCGGCAATGTTCTTTCCAAATGAACTACTTCTTCTATTTGGGTTAAAAATAGAAACAGATGCTAAGATAGCAAAAATTATACAGATAATAGAGTTTGAAAATTTGTCGTAAAAAAGAACCATGTATTCATTAATATTGATTCCACTATGTTGTAACTGTTTAATGTATTGCCATAACTTTACAATGTTTAATGTTGTTACGTCGGCTTCAATTTGCCTCAGATCTTCTGGTAGTTCGGTAATACTGACAGGCAGCAATTCGTTTGACGTTGACTTGGGGAATGACTTTTCATTTAGTCCATCAAGTTTTAGAACCTTATCACCAATCCATAAGCCATCTTGCCAATAAACTTTTTTAATAGATTCTATTTCTTCAAGATATGAATCAACGGTGAGTCGATAAATATTAACGTTATAGAGCTCTTTTTTTCTTTGGTCATAATTCGTGAATGAAATAAAGTAGCCTTCTGATTTATACCACATCTTTCCGGAACCAATTGTGGATGACCTTAACCCTTGGCTCCTAAGGTTCTTAAACTTATGTGTTGAACCAGATATGAATGTTTCTTTGTGTAGCTTGAAAAAGGGAGATACATAAGAAGTCATAAAGAATTGAACAAAGGTTACGATAAGAGAGGCATATACTAAATCTATAATATACTTTTGTCTTGAATAGCCAGATGCAAAAATAGCAGTGAGCTCACTTCTGTTTTTCAATTTATTAATACTAAAAAGGGATGCCATAAGGCACGAGACTGGAAAGATTTTATTTAAGTAGCCAGGTATTTCTATGAAGTGATTTATTATGACTTCTGTCGCTGTAACATTTCCTCGGAGAAATCCCGAAATTAGATTAGCAATAGTAATAAGTAGAAAAAGAGCAATAACTGCTCCGATGAAGAACTTAAACCATTCCTTTAAAATTAAGCGACGTATAATATTCATTTAATTAGTTTTACCATTTTTGAAAAACAATATAGAAAAGGTTTTAAGAATAGAAGGTTAATATACTTCCCAGTCGCGCCTGCCTTTTCAAATAAGTTTACAACTGAAGGCGAGGTAGAATAATAGAACTCTACAAGCCGTATTCCTATCTTCGACTTAACCAAGATTGATTTAAAGTCCCGAAGATCATTTGTCACCTGGTGTTCTGTACCAAAACTATAGGTTGCTATGAAACAACCCTTAGATTCAACTTGTATTTTTTGATGTGCCTTTGAAAAAGCTTTTATATTATGAGCTTGTTTTCTTTTAATAAATTTCTTAAGCATTTGAGCGTTAATATGTTGAAATTTAAATCCAATACTAAATTTAACAAACTGATCTAAACATCTAACGGCTTCTTTGTGCAGGTTAGGGCTTCGATCGTATGCTTTAGATAAATCCCAATATGCATGACTAATTAATAATAGTTCAGAGATTTCTTTTTCCGCATCAAACAATGCAGGAGAGAGTTTATCTTCAGTCGTTTTAAAGTAAGTAGCTAAAGTGTTAAGGTAGGTCGAGTACCTTTCGACAGACTTAGGGATATCTCCTCTAGAAGAGTAATCCCTGGCTTGTTTTAAAACCTTTAGTCTGTCTCTGTAAGCAGTTAAAACTGATTCTGGTCTACGTTCTTCTTTTGAATCATCTTCCATCTTTTAAAACCTGTACGACATAGAAAGAGATGTTTCTTTAATTTGCTCACCTTCCTGATTAAGAATTTTACTTTCTTCAAGAGTGGAGTTTTTAAGGGCAACTTCAAAAGTTAACTTCGGTTGAACCCAACCAATTCCTCCTCCTGATCCCCTTTCTTTTAAGGCCTTATCTCTATAAGTACCAACTCTTAAAAAGAAGTTATCCAAAAACTTGATTGAAGCAGCGGCTTTCCAAACAAGAGAAGAGGAGAGATCCTCTTTCCAGTCTGCACCACTGTCAAATATTAATGAAATAGTATTTTTGAATTCATATTGGAAACCAACAATTGCTTTAGAATCTTGAGGTCTCTCACGTAGAGGATCAATTACGACGAAACCGATTGTTAATTCAGGAGATACATTCCTTATAAGGCCAATTGTAAACTTCTTGTAAGTTTCTTCTTGATCTACATTTTGATCATTCTTAAGAGTTTCCTTAATATGTTGGTAACTCATACCAAAAGCTGAAGTCTTGCTAAGAGGTGATGCCATTGAAGCACCAATTGTCTTTCTCTTTTCAGACCCCTTTTTCTGCTTCGTGTAAGCAATCGCTCCCTTCATGTCGCCTTTAGTTTCTGACGCGATAATACTCATCGTATCGGAATTTGAAACTTCTGAAGAATCAGATGTTTGCTCTGTATTTACCTTTTGAAAATAGAAAGAACTAACATTAAAAAAAGCAATAGAAGCAGGATTTAGGAAAACAGACTCTTCAACTAATAGGGCACCAGCTCCTGCACCGCCTGTTGCCTTTTGTCTTGTCGTTTCATATTCAAGAATTCTAGCATTTGTGCTGAACGCAATGTTTAGGCAGATGGACAAGAGTGCTAAATGTGATAATCTAAGTTTCATATTTGATTCCAGAAAAAAGTTAACTAAGGATAGTATAATGAATATTCGGAAGGCCGTCATCCCTGTTGCTGGGAAAGGAACAAGGTTTCTCCCGGCCACTAAACAAATCCCAAAAGAAATGATTCCCATAATTAATATTCCGATGATTCATTACTCTGTTATGGAAGCAGTTGAGTCAGGTATTGAGCAACTTGTTTTTGTTACTTCTTCTGGAAAGGAAACAATTGAAAACTATTTCGATAGAAATTTAGAACTAGAAAAATTTCTTGAGCAAAATGGTAAGGAAAAGGAACTAAACCTTATTCAAAACATTGGTTCAATGATTGAAATCATCACTGTTCGACAGAAAGAACAATTGGGTCTTGGTCATGCTATCAACTGTGCCAAGCCTATTATTGGGGATGATACCTTTGCAGTAATTCTTGGAGATGATTTAGTAAGGTCTAAAAAACCTGTGACAAAGCAGCTTTCAGAAGTTTCTATTGCAAATGATAATAAGTCTGTTATTGGTGTAATGGAGGTTCCAAACCTTGATACGTCTAAATATGGCATCGTAGACGGAGAATTTCTAGATTCAGATAAGCTAACTCTACATATGAAGGCCATGATTGAAAAACCAAGACCAGAGGATGCTCCAACTAACCTCGCCACGCCGGGCAGATATATTTTGACAGGTGAAATATTTGACTGTTTAGATCGGATACCAAGAGGTGTAGGTGGCGAATATCAACTAACTGATGCTATTAATATGTTAGCAGGTAGAGAGAAAGTCTTTGCTCATATCTTTGAAGGCGATCGTTTTGATACCGGAAATATTGAAGGTTTTTTAAATGCAACAGTAGAATTTGCTTTAAGAGATAATGCTACTAAAGATATAATGATGAACATTATTCGGGAAAAAATCAAAACTTACGGAATTTAATATGAGAATACTTTTAGTTTTATGTGTGTTGTTTCATACTGCTCTTTCTATAGCAGCAAATCCAAGCATTGAAGGCCTTTTTAGAAACCCAAACAGTAAGGCCATTAACGGTGATTTAATTGTTATCAAGGCATTAATTCAAAGAGAGGAGACTGATCTTGCTAAGTTTGAGCCTCGTTTCTTTAAATTTATTTTCAGTCTCGAATATGAAGCAAGAATTCAATTTCTTCAGATTGAATATAAAAATGGAGCAATGACTAAAAACGGAGTAATGAGTACTTTGTTTTTAAACGACCTTGTCCCTAAAGTTGTCAATGATGAGCTATTGGAAAGAAACCTCTTCTACTCATTCTTAATAATGTATGGATTAAATAAATCTGATGGTATGGCGGGTTTACTTAAGAAGTATTCAACGATGTATATGTCTAATAAAGATTCTTTAAATCAAGAAAAGATTGAGCTCTATGACAGATACAAGAAGTATCTTGTTGCTATAAATAATGATGAAACAATAAAAGATGATCTTCAATCACCAATGGAAAGTGAAGATGAAGAAGAGAAGAAGAGAATTGCGGAACTAAAATCTACAAATATGTATGTATCAAACGAAAAGTTAAAACTAGAGAAAATAGGTAATAACTTTTTCTTAAATTTAAATATAGATGGAATCAATGCGAGATTTACAAACGAAGAACACCAACTTGTAAGTCTTAAGGTTACAAAGGGAACTACAGATGTAGAAACATACTTTTCTGATTATATATTATTTAATGGAACGCATGAGTTACCAAAACATATCATGCTAAAAGATCAGGAAAAGAACATTTATAATATTCGTTTTCTAGGCTACAAAATTTATACTAATAAAGGAGACTCTTTAACTAAAAGAGCTTTGAGTTATAAGAAAATTGAAGAGAAAAATTTAGAAAAGAAGAATAAATTAGAGAAAAATTTAGCAACTGAAATCCCTCTAACTGTTAATAGAGACGAAAAAACTATTTCTACCGAAAGACCAATTCTGGTATATTAAGCCCTTTTCATAGTGTCTAAGCGTTTGGAATTAGACACTATTAAGCCTTTTATTCAAGTAATTTAACTTAATTCCGATGAGAGTAACGAGATATTTATTTTATCGTTATGATAATTGGGAATTATTTATGAAAGTGAACAAAAATCTATTACTTTTACTATCTATGGGACTTCTTTCACCAACTGCTCTGTCAATTGATCGTGTAGATTTTGGAAGTTTGGATTATAGCTCGTCTGAAACAGACTCTTCTAGACGAACAAGTATTAGCGGTGGAGATATTACTCCCAACGATGCTTCTAGTAATAGACTTGATGATAAACAATGTCGTGAAAAAATTAAAGAAAACGGTATGATCTCAATGGAAGAATTGAGAATTTTAAATGGAGGGACATTTCCTTCTATGTCTGCCCATAGTGATACTGAGTTTAAATTAGAGTTCAAAAAATATGCTTCAAAATGTGCAAACCTAGAAGTTAATAGAATTCTAGACGCTAATAATAATCATATCGTGCAATTCATGAATAAGAAGGATTACTCTGCATCTGATCTTGGCATTAAGGATAATGATCCTGATATTGCAGCTTATTACACTGCAAATATAGAAGAAGATGAAGTTAAATCGTTTATTGCAGAAGTTAAGAAAAGTGAGCCAAATGTAACCGACGCTGACTTGAAAATGAAGGTCTATATAAACTCTTTTTCTATGAAAGATAAAATTGGTCTTTGCATGAAAGCAAAAAAATACATAACTGTTGTTAACGGAAGGTTAACAATGGATAGAAATAATACACAATTTGATTATTCAAGGTCTCTTTTGAAATTACAGAAAAAGGGAAGAGATGGATTTGACATTAGTAAAAGCTCAAAGCTTCTCTTTGCTAGTCCTGTGTCAGACAACAATAGCTTTGTTGAATATGAAGACAAGATGATTAACGATACAAACTCCGATTGGGCCTGTACTAAAGTACAAGGGTATGGAGTTAAGAAAGGTGAAAGCAATAATAATTTTGTTTTTAAGTCTGTTGAAGATAAGAAATGGGACTTTGCTAGAATTGCCTGTGAAAGCGCAAAAGACGGTGACATCTATGCTATCAAGAGATTAATTGATAAGGACACAGGAAATAGAACCGAACTCCAACAAAAAATTAGAGAAGTTTATTCACTTCTACTTACAGAAGGTCTTGATGAAAAGGCTACTGAAATTCGTAATGATATTGCAGTACAATTAAAGAAACTTTCAAAGTATTCAAATATAAAGAAGAAGAAAGGAAGAACTTATAATAAAATCAAAAAGGAATTAAAGAGCCTATTTAAGCAGTATCAAAATGAGATTGTAGAGCCAACAAAAGAAGTACTTGCTAGATCAATTGAAAGCTACGAAGAACTTGGTGATAGTGATGCGGATTCTATCAAGCGTGAGGCCATAGAAACTAGAGTTGCTAGTCTTAATGAAACCTTGGAAGAGTTTGATGAATTTGCCTCTTCAGAAGAGACTGGTGAAGGAATTGAAGCCATGCAAAGAAATGGTTTAACTTCACTTGGAAAAGAGTTTGTAAGAGCAGCTTCAAGTTCAAAATTCTTATCTAAAGTATGTTTGGATTGTGATGAGCAATTAGATATTGAAGATGCAGAAGAAGAAATTGAAGACAGATTAAAATTATTTAAAACAAAAGATTCTGGTGAGTGGAAAAATGTCGCGAAATCAATCAGAGGTAGTAAAACTCCAATGTTCTTTGCTAAAAGAAAATATGAGTCTTTAGCGAGCTCAAGAATTAAGCAACATAATTCATTTGTAAAACGTGAACAAGAGCGTGGACAAAAGGCCTGTAAGGTTGGATTTTGGGGAAGCCTAAGTAACCCAACTCAATGTCAGCAATTTAAACAAGGTCAATACTACCGCTCTAGAATGAATGATAGTAAAATGAATAGTTACCAATCTAAAATGGATGCTCAGCAAGCAAACTACAACTTATATAGTGCATACCTAAGTGAAGCTCAAAGAGCTGAGCAAGCAGGGCGTGGACCAGCTTCTGGAGCTTCTGGATCCTCAATTGATTTCTTCAATATTAGAAGTAGTCAGCAAGGTATGACTGATCAATCGATTATGTACAATATGGGTGTGGATACAAGTTTTGCCTCCGACCTAATAAGACGATAAAAAAAAGCTCCTTTCGGAGCTTTTTTTTTGATTAAAATTTAATTTCAAATTTAGAATTCAACTGAAGTTCTTAACTGAAGAGCAAAAGAGTTCTCAGTTTTATTCTTACTGTTTGGATCGTTAGTGAAAGCATAGTAATCACCAGTAAATAGGTAACCAAGTGATCCACCAATGTTTACAGCATTGTTCCAGTGATAATCAAAATTTAAGTCTAGTTCTACACCTAGGTCATCAGATTGAGTATCTGCAGCAGTAAAGATTTTGTTATTTGTGTGGTTGTATGATGATTGACCATTCTTAGCAGTTTCATTTGCCTTGGCCCAAATAACAGCAGCAACCCATGACCACTTATCTGAATTATAAACACCGGCAAACTTAATATACTTAGCGTTTGTCATATAAGAGTCATAAACATTTTGATTAGAAGGATCGTTAATCGCTTGGAGGTTATATCTAAATAGTAAGTTAGCAATTTGATAGTTTGGGTTAAGATACATAGCTTCATAACCTGTTGTTGAACCATTGTGTCCACTAACAGATCCAAAGTTGAGCTCTAACTTCCAAGAGTCACTAAGTTTATATCCAGTTTCAAAAATAAACGACTTTGAATTAACTTTTACACTTTGAGCATTGTAAACATTTCCAAGTTCACCACTAATAATTGGAACTTCAGCTTCAATAGTAAAGTTTCCAAATAATTTCTTAAAGTAGAGATCAGTAACAGTGATGTTAGTTTCACCTAGAGCGTAGTTACCACTACCAATTGTCGTAGTGTTTGTATCGGTAGTTGCATTTCCTGGCTTATTCTTTTTCTTGGAATAGAGAATACCAAAAGCAATATCTCTATCTACATTGTCATAAACTAATGCAGTACCAATTTCACTAACTTTCGTTGTTCTAGCAAGTGATCCTGAAGAATCAATCTTTGCCCAGTATGGTTCAATTTGGAAGTTTCCAATTTTGATTTTTGCAGTTAATCCATCTCTAGTATAAGAATGTCTGTCCCATGTATTATCGCCACCATTTACTAGAGCACCAAGTCCCCAGTGTGAAGATTGACGTCCAACAACATAAGTCGCAGTGTCAGAGTAAAGCTCCATATAGGCTTTATTGATAACTAAACTGTCAGATCCACTTGATTTGTTTTGAACATACAACGCGTTTCCAAAACCATTTCCAGAATTACCGTCAACTGCACGGTCATCTCCTAGAAAACCTCCTCTACCGTAGCCAGAAGTGAATTCTGCTTTAAAACTAGCTGAATCATTTACAATGATATGAGGATTAAGACGAAAGATATAACTTTGAAAAGAAGCCTTGTCGGCACCTGTCGCTAGGTCAATCTCTTGAGATCCAAGGTTTGCAGACATAGGTTTATTAGCCGTAGTAGATTTTACTCTTCTAAAACTATCGATAAGTGTTGTATCTACTCCAAATACACCGTGCCAATCAATTGGTAGCGCTTGGGCCGTAGTCATAGAAAGTGCAACAAGAGCTGTCACTTTTGAAAATTTTTCGAGTTTTTTGCGTAACACTAAATTACTCCCTTAATAATACAATTTAAGTATGTGAACTTCCCATGATAATATATGTAAATACAAAATGAAGTCAAAAATGAAGGGAAATAGTTCGGTAATGGTGCGTCATATTAAAACGATCTTATTGGTCATATGTTTACTAACGGTAATTATGGCAATTGCTATATCCATATTTATGGTTCAGACGATTAGCGATGTTCCGGTAGAGAGAATTAGAACATTTGATAAATCGATAGCATTAAGTTCAGGTACCTCAAGTTTGGATAGTGACACATATATCAATAAATCCGACTTATATGATTTTGGATTATTTACAAATAGCGGCTTGAGTTTCAAAGAAAATATTCAACTGTTAAAAGAAACTAAGAAAATTAAGGAATATCGAAAGGGATATTTAACATTAAAGAAAATTGATCTGCCAACTCTTTCTCTAAATGAGTGTAAAAGAACTTCCTGTTATCAAAGAAGAATTCCTTTTGGAAATATGCCGTCTGTTTTTTGGAAAGGATTGATTGGAATTGAAGATTCGAGGTTTCTTACTCATTTTGGTATTGATTTAAAGTCTATTTTTCGTGCCATTGCTACAGATATTGTAGAGCTAAGATTGGCTCAAGGAGCATCAACTCTTACTCAGCAACTAGTTAAAAACCTCTTCTATAGTAACGAAAAATCTTTTAAGAGAAAAATTAAAGAAATTATTGTTGCTGTATATATTGAGACTAAATTTTCAAAGGAAGAAATTTTAGCTTCGTATTTTAATGAAGTTTTCTGGGGAAGTTTTAATGGCATAAGAATAAAAGGTCTCTATTCGGCAAGTATATTTTACTTTGGAAAAAAACCCAATGAAATTGCCCCCTTTGAAGCCGCAATTCTTATCAGTTTACTCAAGGGGCCTTATTTCTATAGCCCCCTAAATCATCTTGATAGGCTTATAGAGCGCGCTAATATTGTTTATAATAAACTCATTGCCATGCAATTATTTTCCAAAGATGTTGATCATAAGTGGAGTCATAAGGAGTGGCAAAAGTGGCTCACTCATTTAAAAAATAGAGTCATGGGAGATCGATATAAGCCACTTATTTATGCTTCTAGAGTAAATGAAATCTCCGCCATCAACTCCTACGAACAATTTATTCTAATCAAGAATACTCACAAAGTTTTATCAGATATCTCAGAAAAATATAGTGATGAAGACTTGGCTGTAAAAATAGTGATTGGAAATTTAAATAGTAAAAATCAGTACTCGTACTACTCAAAATGGGAAAGGGATAAAATAAGGGCCATTAGTAATGAGCGGCATTCGGTGGGTAGCTCATTGAAACCAATTTATTATACCTTAATGACTTACCTTGGACTGAAGTGGGACGATCAAGTTTCCACTAGTCCTATTACAATGAATCTAGTTTCTGGTAAGTGGACACCAAGGGAATCTCACGTGGTTCACGATCAAGAGGTTTCTATAACGAGGGCCCTACAGGAATCTTTAAATAGACCAGTGGTTAGATTAGCTGAGCAATATGGCTTTAAAAAGTTAGAAACACTAACGAAGGAATATATTCCAAGCTTAAAAACGCCCCTTGATCAATATCCTAGTCAATTATTGGGATCTATAGAATTGTCAGTGTTCGAACTCTTTGAGATCTATCGTAAGCTCTTGATAAGTGAGTGTTCTCAAGTCTCTAAGGGTGTTAAGAAGTGGGATGAGACAGTTCTTAATGTCTTAAGTGACCCAAGAAAAACAACAATTCGAAAAATTGTGTCAAAAGACCTCAGAGGCCTTAAGTTTTTTGGAAAAACGGGAACATCTAATAATGGCTACGATAACTGGTTTGTTTTCTATGACGGATGGAATCTTGGAGTCATTTGGACAGGTGTAGACTCCAAAAGAAGTGGCAAAGGGCTTAGATTATTCGGTGGAACGACGTCCTATAGAATCTTTCAAGATTTTTTATTGACCAGAGGACGTCGTCTTGGTGAATTAAGTTGTGAAAAAAATGAACCTTTGTCTAGATAGGGTCTTGTCAAAGTTTCAGCTTGTGAGTATATTCTCAGATAATTCTATGAAATGTTGGGCTGTCGACAAGTGGTAAGTCAACAGATTTTGATTCTGTTATGCGAAGGTTCGAGTCCTTCCAGCCCAACCATTTTTCTTGATTGGAGATTATATGAAGCGGATAGTACTTGTTTCTGGATCATCTAACCCGAAGCTTGCTTCTAGTATCTCCCAATTTCTTGACGTTCCCCTAGTTGATCCCCAAATCGTTAGCTTTGCAAACGGTGAAATTTACTGTGAAATTGAAAAGAATGTTCGTGGTGCTGATGTTTTCATCATTCAGTCCACAAGCGCTCCAGTTAATGATCATGTAATGGAACTTCTTATAATGATTGATGCGCTTAAGAGGGCGTCAGCAGCTTCAATAACTGCGGTTATGCCTCATTATGGTTATTCAAGACAAGATAGAAAAGCATGCCCTAGAACGCCAATTTCTGCAAAGTTAATGGCGGATATCTTAACAGCAGCAGGAGCTACTCGAGTTATTACGATGGACCTGCATGCGAATCAGATTCAGGGATTCTTCAATATTCCTTTTGATAATATTTTCGCTTCTCCAGTTTTCTTAGAGTATATGAAAAATGAACTCTTTAATGAGAATACGATCTTTGTTTCTCCTGATGCCGGTGGTGTTGAGAGAGTTAGGCATTATGCAAAGAAGCTTAAGACAGATATTGCTATGATCGATAAACGTAGAACTGGAAAGAACGTAGCAAAAGCGATGAACATTGTAGGTAACGTCGAAGGCAAAGAATGTATCATAATAGATGATATGGTTGATACTGCAGGAACGTTGGTTGAAGCCTGTAGGGCCCTTAAAGAAAACGGTGCAACTAAAGTCTATGCATTTGCAACACACCCAATTTTTTCTAATCCTGCACTAGAAAGACTTGCTGGCTGTGAAGCTCTAGATAGAATTATTGTTACTGACACTATTCCGCTAGCTCCTGAAGCAGAGGGTATAGAGAAAATAAAAGTCCTAGAAACTGCTGATATTTTGGCCAAGGCCATCCACAGAACATTTAACAATGATTCAGTAAGTTCTCTGTTTATATAATCGGATGAAATTATGACTAAACTAATAGTAGGGTTGGGTAACCCTGGTTCTGAGTATAAGAATACGCGCCATAATATTGCGTGGGATACTTTTGAAAAGCTATCCTTTTTCAATGATTTAAGATGGATTGAAAAGAATAAAGGCCTTCACGCAACTAAAGATATTGATGGAGAGAAGTACATTTTTCTTATGCCTCAAACTTATATGAATCTTAGTGGGGAGTCTGTAGCTCCCTTTGCTAACTTTTATAAGATAGATTTAGAGGATATCCTTGTTATTCATGACGAACTTGATTTAAGTTTTGGAACAGTTGGCTTTAAGGATGGTGGTGGACTTGCTGGACATAACGGACTGAAATCTATAGCACAATGCTTAGGAAAGCAAAATTTCAAACGTCTACGTTTGGGAATTGGCAGACCGGTTCATGGTTCTGTCAGTAGTTGGGTCTTGTCTGGTTATCACGGAGAGGATAAAGACTTTATAGGAAATTATTTAGAAGGTGCTGCAAAGGCCATAGAGCAATATATTGAAAAAGGTTTTCAAAGTGCAGCAAGAACATATAGTAAGAAGAAAATTATTTAAGAGGAAAAAAATATGTCATTAAATTGTGGAATTGTTGGATTACCCAACGTTGGTAAATCAACAATATTTCAAGCCGTAACTGCAGCTCCAGCGGAAGCCGCTAATTATCCATTTTGTACAATTGAGCCAAACGTTGGAATCGTAAATGTTTCTGACAGTCGCTTAAAACAAATTACAGCTCTAATTAAACCAAGTAAGACAATACCTACAGTTGTAGAGTTTGTTGATATTGCTGGACTTGTTAAGGGTGCAAGTAAGGGAGAGGGTCTTGGAAATCAATTCCTAGGTCATATTAGACAAGTGAATGCCATTGTCCACGTTGTAAGATGTTTCGATGACGGTGAAATTATTCACGTAGAAGGAAGAATAGATCCAATTGATGATATTGAAACAATCAATATAGAGCTTGCTCTAGCTGACGCTGAAGTTGTAACAAAGAAAATTGGTAATCTTCCAAAGCTAATGAAAAATCAAAATAAAGAAATTTCTAGTAAAGCTAAGGCTCAACATCCAATTCTAGAAAAATTAGAAGTACATCTAAATGAAGGTTTAGCAGCTAGATTTCTAGAGCTAACTGAAGATGAGCAAGAAATAGTAAGTGATTTAAATATGATCACTATGAAGAAAGTTCTATATCTCTGTAATGTTGATGAAGATAGTGCGGATGGTGATAACGATTACGTTAAAAGTGTTAGAGAATTAGCAGCTAAAGAAAATGCACAAGTTAGTGTTATTTGTGGAAAGCTTGAGTCTGAAATTGCTGCACTTGAAACAGAGGAAGAAAAATCTGAATTCCTTGAGGCCGCAGGTCTTGAAGAATCTGGACTTCAGGCCTTAACTCGTACAGCTTACGATATGCTAGGTCTTAGAACTTACTTTACTGCTGGTGAAAAAGAAGTTCGAGCATGGACTTTTAAGGCTGGAGATAGAGCTCCACAAGCAGCAGGAGTAATTCACACAGACTTTGAAAGAGGTTTCATTAAAGCAGAAATCTATCACTGCGATGACCTATTTGATCTTGGAACTGAACTAAAAGTTAAAGAAGCTGGAAAGTTTAGAGTTGAAGGAAAAGAATATGAAGTGAAAGATGGAGACATCATTCACTTCAAATTTAACGTTTAGAATTCAAAGATATAAAGAAGCTGTCTTCGAGTGATTTTTCGAGGACAGTTTTATTAGATAATAAATTATAGAAGAAAATATTCCTGTAAATAAGCTTTACATATTTTCTTGTCTCCTTAAAAGGAATTGATTCAATTGTTACCATTGGATCATTATTGATAAATAAATTTTTTCTCCATCTCTTTACTCTCGACTCACCTGCGTTGTAGGCGGAGAGAGTATAAATAAGATTTCCATCGTACTTTTTAAACAACCCTTTTAAATACTTAATTCCTATTTTGATATTTAAGTTAGGTCTCTTTAGGTGGTGTGTTCTAAGGTTCTTTTTGAACTGCTTCGCTGTCGCTGGCATGAGTTGCATAAGACCTCTCGCTCCAACATGGGATCTTGCTTGTGGGTTAAATGCAGACTCTTGTCTAATTAAAGAGAGCACCACAAGAGGGTCAATTGTCTTATCAATTTTCTTAATATTCGAAAGATATCTAAAAGGAAATAGGTTTCTAAGTGTGAAAGCATCTAGCTCAAACATTTCTTTTTCAAGAGATTGATGTACAAGCTTAAAAGAGTGGAGATACTTCTTCTCTTTGGTAAATAGGTTCACTAGTTTTTCAATAAGATGTTTTCTCAGGTCTTTGTTAGTAACATTCTTCGCAAACTTCTCATCTTGAAATATATAGGATGAATCTCTAGAGATGATTTCTGAGATTTCATTATTTGAAAAAGAATCTAGGTTGAGGTCAAGCCAAATAGATAGTCTTTTCATAGAGGCTATGAAGTTTTTTGAATATCTTTGGTTCTTTGGAATGTCGGGTTTAATCTCTTCAGAATATTTAAATAATAGTTTCTTCTTATCTTCAACATCAAAGATATCTAGTAATTTCTTATAGGAAATTATGGCGTAGAAATTAAGAGGTGATGACTCTGTTAGTGTTGTAAATAAATGTTTACTTAGTTCGTCTTCCCCATTTTTATATAAAGTATAAGCAATCCAAAATTTAACTTTCGAATTATATTTAGAGAAGTTTTTTATAAGTTGAAATTTTTCAATTGTTGCAACAGCTTCTTTGTAATTTCCAAATAAGATATTGCTCCAAAGAAGTTGAAATAGTGTTTCATCTAATTGATCATTTTCCGAAAAAGTTAATGCATACTCAAAGAAGAAACGTGCCTTTTTGGCTTCTTTTTTATAAAGAAACTTCTTACCTGTAGTCAGAATCGAAATCCACGCTTTCTTTGCTTCAATATACTGCTTATTTGAATCATAGAAGGTTACAAGTTGTTGTCCTTTTTCGAAGGCACTATTAAATCTTTCTGCTTTAATTTCTTTCTGCATGTCTCTTTTAATAGCATAAAAGGCTTTGGTGAAATAATTCCTTTCTGAGGAATCCCTTAAGCCAGCCGATTGAACATATTGAGTAAGTTCTGTAGAGATTTTTATAAACTTCAAATGTTTTGAGTTCGGTGTGTGTTGATTTTGCAGGTATTGTTCCGTCATAAGTTCAGAAATCAATAATTGTAAGCTAGAAGTTTCTTTTATGCGTGAGAGATATCTTACGAACTCTTTTTTGTGACTTCCATTTAAATAGTAAGGAAGAGCATATTTTAAGTAATCTAAATTTTTAAATGAGATCGACGTTTTATTTTTTGATCTCGAAATGTTTTTTAAGAACTTCCATCGACAGTACTCGTCTAAGTAAGCGTAAGATCTCTTAACAAGACTGGGAGCATTTGGTACTGTATTTTTCTTAGCTAAGCAAATACTATGAAACGACTTTTCAGTAATTGGCTTCTTTTGAAGTTGATTGAGCGTAGTCATTAGAGGCCCATATTCTTTAAAAGCTTTTGAATATTTAAAGCTCTTATTCATGAGAGCAATTGCCACACGATCAATTTTCTTCTTCTTTAGGTTTCTGTAAAATTGACGGAAAGCTTTCCCGAACTTGAGATCGTTCTTACTAGTTCTGATGGACTTCAGTAAATTTATTTCTTTCGCAGCAAATGTACTGGTAGAAAGTAGAATAAAAATAGCAATCGTTGCTAATTTGGACAAAAATGACCTCCTGTCATTTAAGTAAAAAGTTATTTAATAGAGTGTATGGTACCTTTCTTGGATTTCATTTAATTTTAAATTAATCTCATCCAAAACGACCTTCTTATCATCGGGAACAACCATGCTTAAGTTGTTAATATAAGAAGATACCTCACTTAGGTAAACCATATCTTTCTTGTAATCCTCTTGGATCATGTCAAAAGTCTCATTAAAGTCTTCGGCCAACTCTTTGAAGTAGTCACCCTGTCTGAAGTAGAGTTTACCATTAGCTTCACGGTCTCTGATAGCGGAAAGATATTTCTGAACTTTGTAGACTGGACCGGCAATTTTGTGGCTAAAGAGTAAGCAGGCTATAAATGTAATTGCAGTAAACCCTAGTTGAAATAGACCAAGAATTACAATTAAGCCATTTTTGTAGGCCTTCATTTTCTCAGCCATGTCTGGAGAGGCTGCATTGGCCTGTTCTACCAGCTTAGTGACAAGGTCGTAGATAGTTAAAGGGTAGAAAACACTAGATACTAACAAGAAGAAGCACACCAAAATACTAAATTTGATCTGAAATCTTGGATTGATTAAAATAATACTTCGCTTGTATGGTGCGGCCATTTAGTCGATTCCTTTCAACAAATAAATTGCTCAGTGTTACTATTCTATAAGAGATTGTAATCCTGTGCTAGTAAAATAAAAAGCCCACCTCTTTGCTCAAGTATTAATCAAAATTCTTAACGAATAAGATATTTCAAGTTATATTTATGAGCTTAAAAAGAGGTTTAATATGAATGATGAAATTATGAATTTAATAGGTACTATTGCTAATCCAGCAACGAAAAAGACGCTCGGGGTCGAAAACCGTATAAAAGAGGTTTTGGTAAACGATGAGAAAGTTACAATAAAATATGATAGGGAAGGAATTTCCCCCACGGAAAAACGAGTTATTGAAGATTCAATATACGGTCTTTTGAAGTCTAAATTTGAAGAAGATAATATAACAATTATGACCGTTTCTAAAGACTCAAAAGATGTCTTCACTGGCGCTTCTGAAAAAAAGCAGGAGCAGCCTCAGCAGCCAAAAGCTTCTATTCAAGCTGGGCATGGCCCTGCTGGAGCAAATAAAAAACGAATCCCTAATGTTAAGAAGATACTTGCGGTGTCTTCATGTAAAGGTGGTGTTGGGAAGTCTACAGTTTCTGTAAATCTTGCCATAACTCTTAAAAATATGGGAATGAAAGTGGGTATTTTGGATGCTGATATTTACGGTCCATCGATGCCTTTATTACTTGGACAGAGGAATGCAAAACCAGCTGCAAACGATAATAAGAAAATTCTACCAATTGAAGCGCATGGATTAAAATTCATTTCTTTTGGTTTATTTATTCAAGAGGACGATGCTGTGATTTGGCGTGGTCCAATGTTAGGTGGAGTACTAAATCAATTTCTCTTTGATGTTGAGTGGGGCGAATTAGATTATCTGATCGTCGACCTTCCTCCAGGAACAGGAGATATGCAGTTGAGTATGGTTCAAGCGACTGAGGTTGATGCAGCGATTGTAGTCTCTACTCCTCAGCAAGTAGCGATCTTGGATTCTAAGAAAGGGATGAAAATGTTTGAAAAGACTAATGTTCCGATCATTGGTATGATTGAAAATATGAGTTATTTCGTTCCGGATGATAACTTAGAGAAGAAGTATTATATCTTTGGTAACGGAGGCGTGAAAAAAGCGTGTGCCGAACTTGATACTCAATTCTTAGGTGAAATTCCAATGGAAATTTCTCTACGTGAGAGCTCAGATAATGGGATACCTTATATGAGTTTAAAAGAATATGAAGGACGTCCCGTTTGGAAATCCTATATGAATCTTGCGAAGCATATAGAAGAGGCGATGAGTGAGAAAACGAAGAAAGGGTTTTTCTCGAAAATATTAGGAAAATAAAGGAGTCTTCCTTTGTCACTACTTGGCACTATAGAAGAGCAGACAATTTTTGGTTTTACGGGGAGAATTAACATTCTCCACCGTTCTACAGGGCAATTTCTTGGCTTAGTCTTAATAGCTGAAGGTGAGATTGTGGATTGCTCATACAGTGGTCTCAAGACAGATAAGGCCCTGTATCAGGCATTATTTGATGATATGGAGCATACACCTTTAAAATTCATTGCAGAGCCAGAGGTGGTTTTAGACTCTCAAAGAAAAATTCATTTGAGCTTTGAGGACTTTAAAGCAAATTCTCAGCATCTTTATAGAAAGCATCGTGAATCGAAGTCTCTTAAGCCACCATTAAATTTAAAACTTATACTGAGCGGAGACTTTATTTCTCGAGGGGATGAGGTTTCTAAAGAAGAATTTACTGTAATGAGTGTCTTGACGGAGTACTCAAGAGTAGCGGATATTTATAGCAACTCTGATCTTTATGATTTTGAAGTGACTCAAGCACTGGTATCATTAAGAAAGAAGGGCGCAATAAAAGTTGTTAAAAATAAGAATTAATATAACTGGAGAATTCGTTTGAAAACACAAGAACACAATAAAGGTGACTTAAAGGACTTAAGCGTAAAGGTTGAGAAGGAAATTGTTGAGGCCTTTGAGAGAATGTCTGAAAACACTGGTCAATCGATGGATGATTTAGTGGTTATAGCGCTAAAGAGATTTAGAGTAAGTCATAGTGATTTCGAAGGTAGAAAGTATACATTCGAATAGAATATTACGATATTTACTATAGAAAGTTTATACAGGCCGTCTAATCTTTGGACGGCTTTTTAATGCTCAAAATGTAGCCTCCAAAACAATATACCTAATTTCAATACCTTACGGGAGTCAGGACACAGATTTTAGACAGTCTAGAAATATGACACATGGCACGAGACTTGCTTATTAATATGTAAGTTCAATCGGGAGATTACCATGAAGTCACTACTGACTCTTAAGACATTAACAGGATTCTTAACTGTAGGTTCAGTTATAGTTGGAGTAAAGGCCGTTAATGATGCCAACTTTAACTCTAATGAGTTTATGAACGAGGCACAGGTTCAGGTCGTAAAGAGACTAGATGATCAACAGGTTGTAAGGCATGTTGCATCTGCAGCAGCAGCGAGACCAGCTGTTCAGTATCTTCCTTTAAATACTATCAACTCACAAATTATTGACGGTGAGTGGGAAATTAGAAGAATTCAAGATGAAAATAATGAAGTTGTTTTTGAAGTAGGAAGAGATGAAGAAATCGATAATATGGAATTCAAACTAATTGGAACTTCACTTGTTAAGATAGGTGATGAAGAGCCAATGGACTTTAGAATCTCATACTTAGATGAGAGTGGTAAAACAATCGCTCTATTTAGACAATTTGGAAAAGGTTACGAGATTATTGAAGCAGTTAGAAGAAATAAAGTAGAAGTAAATCAAGTTGCTAACGATTCTGAAATATCAGAAGTTGTTGAAGAAGAAGTACAAAGTAGTACAGGTGTAGTTGTTGAAGGTGTACAGGATCTCATTTTAGAAAGAGCGCTTCATCCAACAAAAGATCCAAATATTCTTAGAGGAGAAGAGATTATTACTGGAACAGTTGTAGTTAGCTCTGAGAAAATTGAAGAATTCGATGTTGTTATCGGAATTGGTAAAAACTATGAAATGCCACTGGCCTTTATTGACGGTGGAGAAATTAAAGCAGGTGGACAATTTTCAGCACAAACAGAAGCTGGAGAAGTAACAGGACTGATTACTAATAATGGAAAAGATGGATATAGAATCAGGTTTGCAACAGGACCTCTACAAGGTGCGGTGCTTAACTTTGTTACTGAAGAAAAGTTAGAGCAAATGAATGAGCAAGAAGAGGAAGCACAACTTGCGAAAGAAGAAGCTCAAGAATTAAATGCTGAACAAATTGAAATCGTTGAAAATCAAAATGATGCTCAATTCTCAAGAAGATCAGTAGCTCAAGAAAGTGACGAAAATATTTATGAAATAGATGAAGAAGAAAGCGAAGAAGAAGAAGAAATTATTGAGCCTGAAACTGAAGAAGAGTTTGCAAGAATCACTAAAGAAGTTGGTTTTGACTTTACTCAACCTTCAAGAGTTCCTGCATCAAAATAATATAAATGAGTTATAAAATTTAGACATAAAAAAAGGCTCCTTACGGAGCCTTTCATTTTTTACATAATCTTTTTAAATTCTTCAGTCAGAATCGGAACGATTTGGAAGAGATCTCCAACGATTCCGTAATCTGCTTTAGTAAAGATAGGAGCATCTGGATCAGTATTGATAGCAACAATACACTTTGATGTTCTCATCCCTGCTAAATGTTGAATGGCACCAGAAATACCACAAGCGATGTAAAGAGTAGGTGCAACCGTTTTACCAGTTTGACCAACTTGCATTGCGTGTGGAGCATATCCAGAATCAACTGCCGCTCTTGAAGCACCAACTGTGGCTCCAATTACATCAGCTAACTCATCAAGAATTTTAAAGTTAGCAGCTTCTTTCATCGCTCTACCACCAGAAACAATAATATTTGCTTCAGTAAGGTCAAGCTTCTCTGAAGCACCTTTAATAATTTCTTTAATAGCCGCTCTGATTTCTCCAGCATTAGCTGCTGCATCAACTACATTTCCAGCTGCTGCATTTTCATTTTCTGGCATACCAAGAGCATTTGGTCTAACAGTTACAAAGTGAGGCTTTGGACCTTCAATTTCTACTTTTGCTAAACACTTTCCAGAAAATAGTGGTCTTGTTCCTGCGAACGTTCCACCATCCATTGTGAAGTTTGTCACTTCAGAGGCCATACCAGCGTCAAACATTCCAGAAAGTCTTGGGAACAGGTCTTTTGCAAGAGATGTTGCTCCAGCAAATACGTAATCGTATCCACCGTTACCAATAAATTCTTTAAGAGCATTTGCATACCCTTCTGGAGAATATTTATCTAGGTTATCACCTTTTAGTGAATGAATATTTGCAGCTCCATATTTTGCTAATTCAGCAACGGCTCCTGCAGGAACTTGCCCAATAGCAGCAACGTCAACGTCGTTACCAGTAAGCTTTCCTAAAATTTCTAATGTTACAGATTTAACGTGATCAGAAGTCAACTCTGTAAAAACTAATACTTTTGCCATAATTTTCTCCTTAGATCGCTTTAGCTTCGGTTCTTAAAAGACCTACAACTTCAGCTACAATAGAAGCTTGGTTCGCTTCGTCCATTGCATCAAATTTCTTTCCTGGTGGTTTTTCAGGAGGAAGTTGAAAGTTAGAATACTTTACTCTTCTGTCGCTATCAGCAACGCCAACATCTGCAAGAGAGTGCTTTGCAAGAGGTTTTCTCTTTGCTTTCATGATTCCTGGTAGAGAAGCGTAACGAGGAGTATTGATTCCTTTGTTACAAGCAATAATTGCTGGAGAATTTACTTCGTAAACTTCAAGAGTACCACCCTCAATTTCACGCTTAAGTGTAAACTTTCCACCTGCTTCTTCACAACCAACAACAACTGAAACAGAAGGAAGGTTTAACATTCCCGCTAATAGTTGTGGAACTTGAAGACAATCGTCATCAATGGCTTGCTTACCTGTAAAAATAACATCTGCAGAATTTCCAGACTTTTCAATTGCACCTTTAAGTGCTTTGGCAGTCATGAAAGAATCAAGATTGTCATCAGCTTCTACAAGAATTGCGTCGTCGGCACCCATAGCTAATGCAGTTCTTAAAGTTTCAGTGTCTTTAACACCACCAACTCTAACAACAGTAACAGTTGAACCACTGTTAGCTTGCTTAGTTAATAGGGCCTGCTCTACAGCAAACTCATCGTAAGGATTCATAATCCACTTAATCGAAGTTGTTTCGATGTAAGTACCATCACCGTTAGGTGTAATTTTTGTTTCCGTATCCGGAACTTGTTTAATGCAAACAAAGATATTCATACGTTTAGCTCCTTGAAAAAATTTCTTTAGCGATAACTAATCTTTGTATCTGAGATGTCCCTTCATATATTTGTATAAGCTTGGCATCTCTCATGATCTTTTCTACTGGGTACTCATTACTGTAGCCGTATCCTCCAAATATTTGGACGGCATCAGTAGCAACTTCCATAAACATATCTGCCCCGTAGGCTTTAGCATAGGAAGCTAATAAAGTGTTTGTTTCTCCTTGATCTAACTGCCATGCAGCTTTATGAACTAGGAGCCTCGCACTTTCAATTTTCATCGCCATATCGGCCACCATCATCTGGATGGCTTGATGTTTAGCAATTGGCTTACCAAACTGTACTCTCTCTTTTGCATATTTAACAGCGTGGTCTAGAGCGCACTGCGCTCCTCCAACTGCACTGGCTGCCACCATAGGTCTTGAGTGGTCTAGTGTTTGTTTTGCAATATTCCAACCCTCTCCGAGCTTTCCAAGCAAATTCTCTTTAGGGATACGTACATTGTTAAAAGTAACAGCGCGCGTATCGGAACTTTTGTGTCCCATCTTCTTTTCTTTGGCACCAATTTCTAAACCTTCTACATTCTTGTCATCTAGAACAATACAAGAAATACCTTTGTGCTTGAGCTCTGGATCAGTTGTACAATAAATGACAAAGAGATCTGCGTAACCCGCATTAGTGATCCACATCTTTTGACCGTTAATGACATAGTGGTCACCATCTTCTTTAATTGTCGTTTTAATTCCAGCTGCATCTGAACCATGACCTGGTTCAGTTAAACAAAAAGAAGCTAACTTATAGGACTCAGTGAAAGGTGTTAAAAATCTTTTCTTCTGCTCATCATTACCTGCGATTGTAATAGGAAGAAGAGCAAGGTCATTCGCCATAAGAGTCGTATTCATTCCCAGACAGCCGTAAGCTAGGGCTTCTGTGATAATCATTGAATCAAGAGTTGTAAAACCTGTTCCTCCGTATTCTGGGGGAATACAAGTATTAACCAAGCCAAGTTCCCAGGCCTTAGTTAGAATCTCCATGGGCAATTTACCAGACTCATCATACTCATTTGCTTTGGGCATCATTTCATTTCTGGCAAACTTCATTGCCATATCTGTAATTTCTTTTTGTTCGCTCGAGAGCTCAAAATTAACCATGAAAAGCATCCTTGCAGTAGGGTCAAAAGTTAATAAGTATGCAAGAAATTATAGGGTCATAAAGGATCAGGGTCAAATGGGCGGAGGGTTAATTTATCTTAACCTAATGGGCCTTGCCGAATTAGTGAAAGTTTCTGGAAAAAAATATTTTTTTTGTAGGTCACTAAAGCAATTAAGTTCCCTCAGTGGAAGCACTACGAAGCTTCTTTCAAATAATCTTGGATGAGGGAGGAGGATATGTTCGTCGTTACTTATAACACTGTCATAAAAAAGAATATCAATATCAATTACCCGTGGGCCTTGGGCAATTTTTCTCTCTCGACCTAATTGCTTTTCTATGTCTAATAGTAGAGTCATAGTGTCTGCGGGTGAAAGAGCTGGGGTTTCAAATTCTAAAACTTGATTATAGAAGTCTGGTTGACTTAGGTAATCAACAGCACTTGATTCATAGATTCTACTTTTGGAAACCAATTGAAAGTGCTCTTCAAGGCAATTTTGAGCGTTCAGTAAATTAAGTTCTCGTTCACCTAAGTTCGAACCTGTAGCTATAATAAGAGGCATGATTAGTTCTTTTTGGAAGATTTCTTGTCTTCTTCTTCTTCTTCTTCTTTGTTCGACTCAGAAGTTATAGGAATACTTTGTTTCATATAGGGAGTTATAAACGAAGGAACAGAAGTTCCTGCAGGTGCCTTGGGGGGACCTTTTACTCCACAAGCAGTGATGAAAATTGTGAATAAGATAAGAATATAATTAAAATTCAAGACTAAATCCAAAGTTAATAATATCAGATCCTAGATCCGCTCTAATGAACCAGCCAGGAACTAACCTTTTTAAAACAGTTACACCAAAAATGATATTCTTCTTTTTCAAATTCTCAACCATGTTGATCTCGTTATCTAGCTCTGCAGAGCTAGGAGTAACATCATCTGTTGGGTCATCAACACCAGCATTAGGACTAGTAGCATTGATAATTTGAAAACCAAGGTAAGGTTGTACATAAGAGAAAAAAGGAGCTGCAACAGTATATTTAATTCTGAGAGTAAGGTTCGTCATTTTGGTATCGAGCCCAGGACTTGGGTAATCATTAATTAAGTTTTGTCCGTAACCCAATTCTGCCCAGATGTTGTCTTCAAACTGGTACATCCACATTCCGTTTAAATGAGTGTAACGCTGACTTGAACCATCATTATTTAGACCTTCTATGAGACCATAGTTAATCGAGACTATATTATCTGTTTTAATAGACCTTTTATTTTTGGTTTCCATGGAAAGATCATCTTCTAGGAAAGTTTCATTATAGAGATCTTCTTCATCTTTAATAACTGCGGTATCTTCTGATTCTTCGTCTTCTTTTTTCTTTGCACCAAAAAAGCTATCGTCACCTCTAATAACTTGCACTTCTAAGTTCGTTCTAAATAATTTGAAAAGATCGAGAGAATAGATTTTAATAATCTTTATTCCAGCAACATTGTTGATGCTCTTTGCTACGATCGCTCTAGCGGCTAACTTGCTATTAAGAACGAGCGTAATAAAATCACCCTTAGAAAAGGATTCATTTTCATTAGAGATAATATAAGTTCTCTTAGAGTTTGAAACACGAACAATTTTTTCTGTAACAAGTTCTGAAGGAATTTGATTGGATTCAGAGTTCTCGTTAAAATCTTCAATAACTGATTGAGCTGAAGCGGAAAGAGAAAGTGCTATGAATGTAATAATCAGAAGTATATTGGTTTTCATCTGTTATATAATACCTTTTAAGTCAGCTTTATGAGAATAGGGAAAACTTAGCTTCATTATCAGTTAAAAAATAAGGCTCCGCAAATATTTGAGCTAAAAGTGGCAATTATTTGTGTGAAATAGAGAAATGAAGCCAAATACCAGTCTAAATCCCTGACCTAACCATCTGAAATCTCATCAAAAGCAACTTTTTTTTAATTAAGTCAGAAAAAGTTAACTACCTGATATAATTCTCCGAAGAGTAACTAAAGAAGAAATAATAAATTTTTTTAGATATTCAAGGGAGATGTTTATGAAACTATCAAAAATACTAATACTTTTAGCGTTACTAACGCTTGGGGTTAGTTGTTCAAGTAAGAGAAAGAATGTTGATCAAGAAGCTACTGCTGATATGTCGCAAGAGGTTAGTGCTGAAGATGCAGACTTCATTGTTGATTCTGAAGATGAGGATCTACTGGCTGAAGATTCTGATGATCAAGTCGTCGAAGAAGTTGCTGCTTCAGAAGTTTCTGAAAGTGATCCAGTGATTGCTCAAGGTTCTTCAAATATCGACATTGCTGGTGGTGATTATACTGTTCAAAAGGGAGACACTCTAATGTGGATTTCATTTAAGCTCTATGGTGATTACAGACAATGGCAACATCTATCGTCAATGAATAATGGTGTTCAAGAAAAGTCTCTAGCAATAGGGATGGTATTAAAGCATGACTCAGCAGGGTTTGATTATAATCCTCAAGGTCTTCCTCACTTAATTAAAACAGGTGACACTCTTGGTTCAATTTCTGGTGAGAAATATGGATCAGACAAGAGATGGAAGGAAATCTGGGATAATAATAAAGAAATGATTCACGATCCGAATCTGATCTTTGCTGGATTTACTCTTCACTATCTCCCAGATAGAGATATTGCTTCTGAAGATATCTAATAAGAATTAATTGATATATATTTAGGGCCCTCGCAAGAGGGCCTTTCTATTTTTTAAGGAAGCTTGTAAAGTGAATTGTGATTGGTATACTTTATAGAATGAAAATACCTGTTTTACTTATTACTCTTCTTTTGGCTTCGTGCTCAATCTTTCAAAAAAATGAATTTGAAATAGATGACTCAGCTTTCATTATAAAAAATGCTGACTATCTCGATCAACTATCATCACTCAAAGAGAGTTATCTTAAAACGAAAAGCGTAAAAAGCCTTAAATTGTCAAAAAGAAGCCAGAACTATCTAGAGAATTACTATTACAAAATAATTGAAAATAATAAACTACTTCTGAAAAAAGCCTTTAAACCAACCTTTAATATAATTAAAAGTGATGTTCCTTTTTATTTTTCATTACCAAAGGGTCAGTTCTTCTTCTCAAGTGGACTAGTATTAAAGTACTTTAAAAATGAGGAAGTCTTCGTTGCTGTTCTAGCGAGTGAAATTGTAAAAAGTCATAGGAACTTATATTCGAAATCAATAAGAATACCTAAAGGGTATATTGATAGTGAGGACTTACTTGCTTACACAAGGATTCCTGTGGAGATTAAATCTCAAATTAACAATTGGACCTATCATGTTATCAAAAGGTCTGGTCATGACCCATATGCTTATTTAGTGTGGATACAGAGTATGAACAAAAATACTTTGGATTTTTCTATTCAATATGGAAACACCCAAGATATTTCAAGAGAAGAATTTTTATTTAAAAGATTTATAGCGGGATTAAAGTTGTCAGATTCTGAATATTTAAAAAGAGAAAAGAACTCGACCAAAACATTTTATTCATTCATTGGTGAAGTAAAAAGGAGATCTCTTTGAGACCTGAAGAAAGTGAAAGATTGTTAATTGAAGAATTATTTTCGAATACACAATCGCGTATTGCTGATTTAACAAATATGAAAATAGAAAAAGTGAATAAGCTCACAGGTGATGCTTCAACTAGACGTTACTATAGAGTTCATACTAATAAAGGAAGCTTTGTTTCTTGTCTTAGTGAGTCTAAAGAAGATGAAGAACATAGTGACTTTCTAAACGTTTATAAAGTTTTAAATAGATTTAATGTAAGAGTACCAACAATCCACGACTTAAACATAACTAAAGGCTACTTCCTGCAAGAGGATTTAGGGGATGTTACATTTTTAAGTTACGTAACGAAATTAACATGTGATGAAGAAATTTTCGAAACATATAAGAAGGTGATTAATACTCTAATTGAAATTCATAAAATCCCAGTGGATAAAAAGTTTAATTGGGGTAAGTTGGAGTTTGATGTGGAAAAGTACATGTCAGAAATGAACTTTACAAATAAGTTCTTCTTTAATTGCTTTCTTCAAAACCCACTTAGTTTAGATGAAGAGAAAGTATATAGTAGCCAATTAAATAAACTTGTTAAGGAACTATCTGAGACCAGCAAAGTTTTAAGTCATAGAGACTTTCATTCTCGAAACATAATGGTAAAGTCCGAGGATTTCGTCGTTATTGATTTTCAAGATGCAAGACAAGGTATTGCGCAATATGATTTAGTTTCAATGCTTGAAGACTGTTACTTTCAGCTAACTGACGATAATATAAAAAAATTAAAAGAATATTATTTCAAACACTCACCCTCGATAGACCAATCACAAGAACAATTTGACCGCCTATATGACTTAATGACTATTCAAAGAGTTTTAAAGGCCATAGGAAGTTTTTCCTATATATACGAAACTAGAAAAGATATTCGTTATGTAAAATACATAGGCTACGGATTCGAAAAAGTACGTAATAAGTTAAAAAAATATCCTGAATATCTCGAATTGTATAATCTTCTGATTGGTAAGTATTATGAAAGTTGAAAATGCTTTTATCCTTGGTGCTGGTCTTGGAACACGCATGGGTGAAGTTGGTAAAGTTCTGCCAAAATTGCTATGGCCAGTTTTTGAAAAGTCTCTCTTAGAGTTACAAGTCGATTTTGCAAAATCTCTTGGCGTACAAAATATTTATATTAATACACACTTTCATGCTGAGCAGATACATAAATACATTAGTGAAAAAAAATTGAATATCAATGTCCTTCATGAGGAATCTCTCTTAGATATTGGAGGGGGAATTCATAACCTGGCAAAGTTGTTAAGTTATAAGGGGAAGGTACTAATTCTCAACGGTGATCAGTTCCTATTTCAAGAGATAAGTCATTATGAGAGGTTAATAAACCTAAGTGATAATTATACGGCAACATTATTGGGTTTAAAAGTTTCTCATGACTCTGGATATAATGAATTAATTCTAGAAAATAATCAGTTAATTGAAATTACAAAACATGATTCGAAAGAGGACTATTTTACCTACAGTGGCTCTAGTATTATCAATCTCTCTAAACTCATTCCTGTCTCTGGAGAGAGTAAGTTTTTTGATTCTGTTGCAAAGTATAAAGATCAGTCAGTCTATGTTTATAATCATGATGAATTAGAGTATTGGGATTTTGGAACTGCTGAAAGATACTTTGAGTCCATGAGGAAAGTTTTTAGTCTAAAACAGTCTCATTTATACAACTTCTTAATTAATTCAAATGCAATTACTGTTAGCAAGGTAGGAAAAAACTCAACATACAATTGCACAGGGACTCCCTATAGCATAAACCTGACGAATGAAGAGAACCCTGGTTTTGGCAATATAGTAATCGAGGGAAAAGATGATAGTACCTTTAAAAAGTGTATAGTTTTTAACGAGATTAAGACTCAGATTTAGGCTTATCTTTTTCAACTAATTTTATGCAATCAACTGGGCAGACCTCAATACACATAGAGCAGAGAGTGCAAGACCATGGATCTACAGCGTAAGTGTCCTTGTATTTTATAATGGCCTTTTCTGGACATATGAGCCTACAATTATCACAAGAGATACAAAGATTATTAATTTCTAGTTCAGGATTCATTCTTTCATTATAAACTCGAATGGTCTTGAAATTGATAATGCAGAATTTACCGGGTGAAGAATGAGAATATCGAAGCGAAATTCAAATATAATCAATTTGATTGTATTTCAAATTTTTTCTTTTCTATTTCTCCATGTCATCTATTCTTTAGAAAAAGGGTATTCAGCCCTCGATTTTAATTTATTAATTGACCTATTTAAAGATCAAAGTGTTTTACTTGGTTTAATGATTCTGAATACTATTTTAATTTTCATGGTAAAGAAGTTTTCATACTACCTAACAATTCTATTATCTACAGTTATTAGTGTTATATGTTTTATTCAATTTCTTTCTTCTTTCAACAAAACAATCCTTTTCTACGACTTGTTCTATATCGTAGTAGCTTTCTTTTTTATTATGATTTGGAAGTTAGAATTGGCGGAAGCAATTTATAACCCTAATTACGACTTTAGAGCAATTAGACCTAGCGGATTAAGAAAAGCTGAAGTGCTCTTAGCTGATAAATCCGGAAGAATGGTAACAGCTACAATAATGAATTGGACCAAAGAGAGTATCTTTGTATCACTAGAAAATGGTGCAGAGATTAGTGGTGAAGTTCAAGTAGAAATTCAATATCAGAAAATTAAGTTTCTATTCAAAGCAAATATCGTTACTGAGTCTATGTCAGGAGTGGGTTTAAAAGTTATAGAGGAGAAAAAAGCTTCTACTCTTAACTGGTTTGATTTCTATGATATAATTTCTGATAGAGGAATATTCCCAATAAATGTTTAAGAGGTTATTTATGCCAAAATTATTAATCGTATTGCTAGCTTTGGTATTATCTGGCTGTTTTAAGGAAAAAGGGGCAGAAGAAACTTTGAGGTCTTTTGTTGAGGAAAGGTTTAAAGGTAATCTAGATCATAATGAGATTGGTGAGTATTTAAGTGGAACTCTTAAGAGCTCGATAATGGCCATGAATGAAACTGAATTTACCAATTACTCGGATTTATCAAAGTATAAGAAGAAAAAGTTTAAGATAACTCACTCTAATTGTTCTGTTGAAAAGTGCTTTATTACTTATTTAATTAGTTACGACCAGTTTAGGGACTCTAAAAAATCTTTTAGAGTAGATAATAAGAAAATTGCTGAGATGGTTAAGCTTGAAGAATCTTGGAAAATTGAAAATGTAACAAATGTAAAAACTTATATTGAGTCCAAAGAGGCACTTGATATTTAGATAATCACTCTAACTGTCTTAAATTACAGAAACAACATACCTTTTTACTAAAGTTATTGCCTTAATAACCGATAACTTTAGTATGGCAAATCATAATACAGAAGAATCTATAATAAGCACCTTAGTTGATGAAACCTACAGAGTTTCAGGTGATGAGGGTTCAAACTCCAAATTAGACCTCTCGACGTACTTTGAACTAAAGAGCGGAAATAGGAATGAAGCTAATGATCACTTATTAGAAGATACCCTAGTTAGAAATGGAGTTTCATTCTCTTTAATACAGTATTCTCAAAAAACATCATGTTTTCACTTTAATATTCAAGAACAACAATTTTCTTGTCCAAGAAACTGGGGAAGCTTTTCTGAGCTTCATCGTGAAATAAGCTTTGATAGGTTGAAATTAATGGAGGGGTTTAACTCTGACCACTTTATTGACGAGTTATTTTCAGGCTTAGTTGAATACGAATATGAAACAATTTGTTTTTGTGGAAATAGAGAAAGCTATTTAATATTTCTACCTAAAGGTAAAGAAGATGTTTTGAATTGGCTTAGGAAGTATTGTGAGTCAGGTGAAGTCGCTGCATAAAAAAGGAAGCTCTCCAAAGAGAACTTCCTACTCTAAATTATAAAGTACTGTAGAAATTTTTCATTAAAAGAGCATCTTCTTCTAGGTTAGGACTATTACAAATAATATATCCACCGCAGTTATAATCTTTTAAACTTTTTAGCAATTCACGCCAATTAAATTTTGAACTCTCTAGGTTAAGGTGTTTTAAGTCACCTTTAGAGTTAGAACTAATTCCTGAAATATGAATGTGCATATTTGATAAAGCTTCAGCTCCAATTTCACTTTTAATTCTCTCGAGAACTTCTTTAAACTCGGCTTCAGAGTTGAACTTACCAGTTCTTGCGAATAGGTGAGAAAAGTCCATACAAGGAGCACAAGAGTTAACATTCTTAGTTAAAGAAATCAGCTCATCAAGAGAGCCAAACTGACTTGTCTTTCCTGTTAGTTCTGGACGAAGTTCAATTTGAATATCTAATCGACTTAATCTTTCTTCAATAACGTTCATACTTTTTTCTACAAGATCAAAAACATCAAATGGAGAATCCTTCATGTAGAAGGCAGCATGAAATGTCATTGATTCAGCTCCACAAAGATCAGAGATTTTTGCAGTTTGAATAATTCTTTCAACAGAAGAATCAATTTTATCTTGTTCTCTTGCATTAAGATTGATGTAGTAAGGGCCGTGAGAAGTAAGAGGCACTCCTAATTCATAGGATACCTTTCTAAGGGCAGAAGACACTTCGTCTTTCATTCTTACACCATGAGCAAATTCTAATTGCATGCAATCTAAGCCGAGAGCATGAATTTGTTTAACCCCTTCAATTGGATTATTTTTCTTTTGAGTGCTATTTGGTACACCAGCAGTTCCGAACAGTAGCTTATTAGCTTGCATATATTCTCCGTGAGAGTATTACTTATCTTATTGAAAAAGAGTCATATCACAATTCTGGATCAGACTGTAGACGCGCCGAGAAAAACTCAGTAAATACATCTACTTAACGCTTTTTTATCCATGTTGTATACGTTTGACGTACTGAGTTATAGCCCTAATCAAAACAGTTGTCTATAATTTGTAGCTAAAGGTGTAATAAAGAAAGTATAAAGCTTCTTTGTTTGATGGTAATATGTTGTTTTTATTAAGTTTTCTATTTTTGTTATATAGCGTGATAAGTGCCCTAGGCTTTATACTTCTTCCATCATTTGGTGAAATATATGCTTCAAGTGCACTAAGCTTCGTTATTTTTGTGGTTTTTCTCTTTGGAGATCGAATTCTTCTAGGATTTATGAGGGCTAAGCTAAATACAAAGCAAAATGACCTTGCTTATGACTTATCAAATATTAGACTTAAATTTAAGATTCCAAGAGTAAGGCTCTATTTATCACCAATGGTTAGTGGTTGGTATATTTTAGATAATTCATTTGCAGCCCCTTCAATTATTGTAAATCAAGATTCAATTAAAAAACTCAATAGAGAAGAGCTTCGAACGATGCTGAGTTTTGCCTGTTTTAAAATTAAATCAGGTCGCGCCAGGAAAAGTAGTATCTATCTGGTACTTTTCTCTCTTGTGTTGATGCCTCTTTCTATATGCCGATTTTTAGAGGCCCATAAAATGACTTATATTTCTGCCACTATTAAATTCTTTATGGTTCCCTTTGTGCAATTAAAAAACTCGGTTATTGATGTGCAAGAAATTCAGGCTTCTCTTTTAGAAGAATTTCTAACAGATTATCCTATGAGCCATTCAATTAATGGAGCTATTTTTAAAATTAATAAAATTCCAAGCCTGAAGAGAAATTATCTCTTTGATACATGTATTGAAACAATTTCCCTTACTGAACAAGAAAGTAAAGAAAAGTTATCATATTACTTAAGAATTAAAAGAACAGACTTTTAATAGACGATAACTTTTGGATATTTTTTGGAAAATTTAGAAAACTCAAGTAACAAAAAGAAGAAATTTTCTTTTGATAGCTCTAGGCTATATCCACTTATTTTTACAGTAATTTTTATTATTGTATTATTTCAATACTCTTTTTCATCACTTGAAGCAGTTTTCTATGATCTTAGAATTAAGTTTGATTGGGGAATAAGTTATCAAGACAGAATTGTTTTAATAACAATGGACGAAGAGAGTGATCAGTTTCTAGGTGAGAGTTATCCTTATACTTATGCTTCACATGAGGTTTTATCTAAGAGATTAATTAAAGACGGTCCTGCAGCAATAGGCTATTTGATTGGTCTATTGGCACCGGACTCTAAAAGAGAAGATGTAGCTCTGTTTAAATTCAAAGACTCTATTAACAACTATAAAAAAAATGGGGGAGTTTTTCGATTTGGAACCAACATGGATGATTGGGATGAGCATATACCACCAAAGGATCTAGCAGATCTTGGTTACTCTCTTGCTCTTTTAAATGTTGATAATGCTACCTTTGCAAAAGATGATATTTCTAGAAGGGCCTTAATTAATATTTCGGGTGAAGAATCATTTCACCTTTGGATGGCAAACTCATATAGAGAACATCGTAATGCTGAACGATTAGATGCTACTTCGATTCAAGGCTCATATTATTTGCAAGAGGCAGATGCAACCTTTGCTATGTTTAGATACTTCACATCTCCAATTTCGAAATATGCAAAAATTAAGAAGATTCCTTTTCACAGAGTCCTAGTAGGAAATTTTCCTAAAGGTTTCTTTGAAGATAAAATTGTCTTAGTTGGTCCTAGCTATATTTCTAATACAAGTGATACCGTATTGACTCCATTTAATAGAGAGGAATATGACACATCAAAACTAGCTGTTCACGCAGAAATTATTGAAGCTTTTATTCAAAACAAAACAGTTCTACAAATTCCAAAAGATGTCTCTTATGTCTTGGCGATACTGATTGCACTTTTTCTATCAATCATAATTTCTCGAATGAGGCCTACAACTGGCCTTGCGATGACTTTGGCGCTTATGTTTGGAGTTATCATTCTCGCATATTTTCTTTTCTCCCTGCTGGGGCTATGGCTCTATACTACGCATATTGTTTTGACAGTATTTGTTGTCTACTACATTTGGGTACCATTTAGAGCAATTGGTGAATATCAACGTAGATATGCTATTCAGGAAGAAACAAAACTTCTAAAGAAAGTTGAGAACCTTAAGCAAAATTTTATTTCATTAATGAGTCATGACTTGAAAACTCCAGTAGCGAAAATTGCAGGAATGGCAGATGTTATGAAGCAAAAAAATATAGAAAATACAGATCTATCGAATGGCCTACAATCAATAATTGACTCGACGAAAGAATTAAATAAATTTATCACCTCAATTCTTGACCTAACTAAAGTTGAATCAAGAAAAATCTCTTTAAATATGATTTCTAAAGATATTAACACTGTCGTTGAAACCACAATTGAAGGTCTGAGATATGAAGCTTCACAAAAAAATGTCTCAGTTGTTAAGGAGCTGAGTCCTCTCTACCCAATTGAATTTGATTTGAATTTAATGAAGCGCGTATTTTCAAACCTGGTAGAAAACGCCATTAAGTACTCTGGTGATGGTTCAGAAGTCCTAGTCAAAACTTGGGATGACGACGAGTGGGTCTATATTACGATTAGTGATAATGGAGTAGGAATTCCCGAAGAAGAAGTAGAGTATATATTTGAGAAGTTTTATCGGGTAAAAAATGATGCAAGTCACTCAATTAAAGGGACCGGTCTTGGCTTATATCTGGTAAAATACTTTGTAGAACTTCATGGAGGGACGATTGTAGCTGAATCGAAGCTAGGTGAAGGAACAACTTTTAAAATAAAAATGAGAAATAGATAAAACAAAAGGGAATAGCATGCATAGAGTACTAGTGGTTGATGATGACAAAGTCTTACAAGATTCAGTCAAGCAGGCTTTAGAATTCCATCATTTCAAAGTTGATACCGCTGACAATGGTAAAGAAGCTCTGAGTGCAGTTTATAAAGAAAAATATGATCTCGTGGTTATGGATGTAAACATGCCTGAGATGAGTGGTATTGAAGCTCTCACCGAAATAAAGAAATATGACCCTTCAATAATTGTCCTTATATTAACAGCCTATTCTAATGTTGGAGATGCTGTTAAGGCCGTAAAGGAAGGAGCATTTAACTATCTTGAAAAACCTATTTCTTCTGAGAACTTAGTAGCACTAATTAAAAGAGCTCTAAAGGCGAGAAGTTTAGTTGAGACTTCAATTTTTTCTGCACCAACTCTTTCTTTAGGAACTGGTAATGATAAATTTGTTGGTGAGTCAGATGTCATGCAGAAAGTCTTTGGGATAATCTCAAAACTTGCACAGGTGAATACACCTGTTCTTATTAGAGGTGAATCTGGGACAGGTAAAGAGCTTGTTGCTAAGGCCATTCACTTTAATGGGCCAAGGAAAGACGATAAGTTTGTAACCATCAACTTAGCAGCGATTCCTGATACTCTGATTGAATCTGAACTTTTTGGACACGAAAAAGGAGCTTTCACGGGAGCTAGTGAGAGAAAAATTGGTAAGTTTCAATATGCTGATGGCGGTACACTTTTCTTAGATGAAATTGGTGATATCTCATCTACGATGCAAGTAAAGTTACTGCGTGTCTTACAAGAGAAAACGTTCACACCTGTGGGATCAAATAGAGTTATTAAAGCAGATGTTAGAGTGATCGCAGCATCGCATAAACCATTTGAAGAAATGATCAAAGAAGGAACTTTTAGGGAAGATTTATTTTATAGATTAAATGTTCTTCCTGTTTATCTTCCACCACTGCGAGAAAGAAAATCAGATATTCCATTTTTAATTGATTACTACGTCAACTACTTCAATGGAATTCATAATCTCGACATGAAGGGATGTGTTCCAGACGCTCTTAATGTGCTAACAAATTACTCATGGCCTGGAAATATTCGTGAGCTTCGTAATGTAATTGAACATGCTTTTATAATTGAATCTAGTGAACAGATAAATATTTCATCTCTTCCAGAAGTAGTTAAGAAGAGTGCCAATATTAAGTCTATTCCTGAAGAGGTGAGTGAGACGTCTAGTGTACAAATAGACTTTCAGGGCATTCAGGATTCAGTTGTCGATAAAGCTCTGGACGCTAGTGAGGTAGAGAAGTATCAATTTACTTTTGCAACCATTACAGAAGACAATGAAATTAAACTTGATTTTCAAGTGGCAAAAGACCTTTTTGAAAAGCAGTTCATTGTTCATGCCCTTAAGTTAAATAAGGGTAAGATCAATCAAACAGCTCTTAAAGCAAATATTCCTAAGAAAACTTTGCTTAGAAAGATTGAGAAATATGAAATTAGTCCCAAATCTTATTATTAGGAATAGAAATGGATAGAATTTGGAAAATGGCGCTCATGATTGTTGGAGTGATCCTTCTTGATCAATTTAGTAAGGGTGCAATACAGCAAAGTTTTACACTGGGTGAATCTATTTCTGTAATACCTGGTTTTTTTAATCTTACATACGTTCAGAATACTGGTGCTGCCTTTGGAATGGGGGCGGGATCTGGTGACTTTGTTAGAATCACTTTCTTCTTAGTGCTACCTACAATGGCAAGCCTATGGTTGATGTGGTTAATTTGGACTTCGAGACATACAAGTCTTTGGCTATGCACTACCTATAGTTTAATTTTTGCAGGAGCCGTTGGAAATCTAATTGATCGATATAGTTTGAAATATGTAGTGGATATGTTTGATTTCTACCTAGGTAATAAACATTTTGCAGCTTTTAATGTTGCAGATAGCGCTATTACAATTGCGGCAATCATGTTGATTATAGACTTTGCTTTTTTAGAAAAAAAGAGAAATAAAGAATTGGAATCTTAGGTAAGAAAAGTAGGTGGTTAGAAGTAACCACCTCTATATATTAAGCCGTAACTTCTTCGTCTTCTTCTTTTTCAGCTTCATCAACAACACCATTGTCTTCATTGAGTTTTTCTAGTGTGTTCTCAGAAACATAGAGGTGAGATTTTAAAGTCTCAGCGCCCCAAACAGAAAAAGCATCATTGGTGTTATACATCGTAATTGTTTCCCAAGGACAATCCTGAGAACAGTTTTGACAACCGATACAACGCGCAAGGTCAATTTCGACGGTTTGATTAAAACCTGGGTTTAAAGGGTTTGGCCCAGCAACTAGCTCTATTGAGTCTACAGGACAACCCGCAATACATACTTCACAACCAGTACAGCCACTTTGGTGAACAACCGCTAGTAATTTCGGTGGTTTCTTACCTTTTCTTGGAGTCTTCTTTCTAGCCTCATGAAATGGATTTTCTACTATAACTGTTCTGTCATCACTCATATGAATAACCTTTCTAATAATAAGTATCTGCTTAGGCTCTATAATAGCTCAAAAATAGGATCCTATAAAGAGATTTTGCAACCTCTGGTTTATACGATATATTCCCTCTGGTGTAAATTCACTAAGTTGTAAATTATTTTTATGGAGTACTCTATATATGAAGCGTTTAAGATTCGTAACGGCAGCTAGTTTATTTGATGGGCATGATGTTTCAATTAATATCATGAGGCGTTTGCTACAGGCGAACGGTGTAGAGGTTATCCACTTAGGCCATAACCGCTCAGCAAAAGATGTAGTTGATGCTTGTCTACAAGAAGATGCAAATGCAATAGCCCTAAGCTCTTATCAGGGTGGTCATAATGAATACTTTGCCTATATTCGTGAGCTCTTAGACGAAGCTGGAGCTAAAGATGTTCGTATCTTTGGTGGTGGCGGTGGAGTGATAACTCCTTCGGAAATTAAAGAACTTCATAAGAAAGGGATTACAAAAATATACTCACCTGAAGATGGAATGAAGTTAGGTCTAGAAGGAATCATAATGGATATGATTGATAGGGCGACTTACTCGACAACTGAGGGAATAGACTTTGAAAGTTTTAAGAATAGAGACTTATCTAAACTTGAAGTAGCGAAAGCGATAACGACTTTAGAAGATAATGGAAGCCTTCCATTTGAATTTAATGACAGGAAAGTACCGGTTTTGGGAATAACTGGAACAGGTGGAGCGGGTAAGTCATCATTGATTGATGAAACTTTACTTCGTTTCCATAGGTACTATCCAGAATGTAATATAGCGCTCATTTCTGTTGATCCAACTAAGAAGAAGACACAGGGAGCACTTCTTGGTGATAGGATTCGTCTAGGTAGTTCTGCTTACGACAACTTCTATATTAGATCTCTTGCCACAAGAGATTCGAATACAGAGCTCTCTCCACAAATTGAAAAAGTTGTAAAATTACTTAAGAGTCAAAGTTACGATCTTATAATTGTAGAGACTTCTGGAATTGGGCAAGCTTCTGATGCAATTACTAAAGTTGCTGAAAAGTGTGTCTACGTAATGACTCCAGAGTATGGTGCGGCTACTCAGTTAGAAAAAATTGAAATGCTAGAGCAAGCTGATTTTATCGTTTTAAATAAATTTGAAAAGCCTAGATCAGAAGATGCTTTTAGAGATATTAGAAAACAATATAGAAGAAACTATAAACTATTCGCAGGTCATCCAGGTTCTCCAACTGACGATGAACTTCCAATTTTTGGAACAATGGCATCACAGTTTAATGACTCTGGTGTAAATGCTCTGTTTTTTGAAATAGCAAAACAATTTAATTTTGATCTAGAAAAAATTGATAAAATTAAACGAGAGAAAGCACCACAAAATAAAACTAGAATCATTGCTCCTGAGAGAAGCTTGTATCTCAGAGACATAACTTCAACTCTCAAAAAGTATAACTCGCTAGCTGAAGAAAATGTTGCGAAATTACAGGATTACGAAGCGCTAATTAAAGCGTGTGAAATACTTCCTGAGAATACAGCTTTAAAAGAAAAACTTACTGAAGTTAAAGATTCAATTTCTGAAGATGTATTTAAAGAACTTGAAGTTTGTGAAGATACAATCTCTCAATATAAATCTGGAGAATACTCTTATACTGTTAGAGGAAGAGAGTTAAAAGTTCCTTCAAAATTTGAATCTCTTTCTGGTTCAATTATTTCAAAGGTTGCTTATCCCACAACAGATTCACTAGCAGAGAAATATAAATTTATAAAACGAGCAAACCTTCCTGGATTTTTCCCTTTTGCTGCTGGTATTTTTCCTTTTAAAAGAGCAGATGAAGATCCAAAAAGAATGTTTGCTGGAGAGGGTGGGCCTCTTCGAACAAATAAGAGGTTTCATTATCTATCTGAAAATGATCCTGCCAAGAGATTGTCTACGGCTTTTGATTCAGTAACTTTATATGGTGAAGATCCAGATAAGAGACCAGATATCTTTGGAAAAATTGGAGAAGCTGGAGTTTCTATTGCAACTCTTGATGACATGGGAGATTTGTTCAAAGGCTTCTCTTTAATTGATCCTATGACTTCTGTATCGATGACCATTAATGGTCCCGCGGCCATTATTCTTGCTATGTATATGAATACGGCGATGAAGCAGGCTTTAAGTGAAGAAGACTTTTGGGATCAAGAAAAGAGAATGGAAATTATGCGCCAAGTTCGAGGAACTGTGCAAGCTGATATTCTAAAAGAAGATCAAGCGCAGAACACATGTATATTCTCTCTCGAGTTTGCACTAAAGTTAATGGGAGATGTTCAAGAGTATTATTGTAAAGCCGCAATAAAGAATTATTATACCGTTTCAATTAGTGGATATCATATTGCAGAAGCTGGTGCGAATCCGATCTCTCAATTGGCATTCACACTGTCTAATGGATTTACTTTTGTAGAGTATTACCTCTCAAGAGGAATGAAGATAGATGAATTTTCTGGAAACTTATCTTTCTTCTTTTCTAATGGATTAGATCCCGAATACTCTGTGATTGGACGAGTCGCTAGAAAAATCTGGGCCGTAACAATGCGTGATAAGTACGGTGCAAGTACGAAGTCACAAATGTTTAAATATCATATTCAAACATCTGGAAGATCTCTTCATGCTCAAGAAATAGACTTTAACGACATTAGAACCACTCTACAGGCGTTCCTGGCCCTAAGTGATAACTGTAACTCATTACATACTAATGCCTATGACGAAGCCATTACAACTCCTACTGAGGAATCAGTAAGAAGGGCCATGGCGATTCAGATGATTATCAATAGAGAATTTGGATTAAATAAAACTGATAATCCAATGCAAGGCTCTTATATCTATGAAGAATTATGTGACATAGTTGAAGAAGCTGTGCTTACAGAATTTGATAGGATTTCTGATAAAGGTGGTGTTCTAGGTGCTATGGAAAGTATGTACCAAAGAGGAAAAATTCAAGAGGAATCACTTTATTACGAAACTCTTAAGGATAATGGATCCTTACCAATTATTGGTGTGAATACATTTATTGCTGACAATTTTGAAGAACAATTGAATCAAGAAATTGAAATCTCAAGATGTTCCGATGATGAGAAAAATAATCAAATTGATCGTTTGAATGCGTTTAAGCTAAAAAATGCGGAACATTCCGAGCAGTATCTTCAGAGAATAAAAGAAATCGCACTTGCTGATGGAAATATTTTTGAGGAACTTTTAACAACGGTTAATTACTGTACGTTAGGAGAAATTACAAATGTACTCTACGAAATCGGTGGTCGCTACAGAAGGAATATGTAATGACTGATAAGTCTAAAGTATATACTCGTTCAGGTGATAAAGGCCTAACGGGTCTGGTTGGTGGAACACGTGTCTCAAAAGGAGATTCTAGAATCCATATATACGGTGAGGTTGATGAACTAAATGCTCAGCTTGGAGTCGTTATTTCAATGATAGAAACTAGTGATTTAGATTCATCCTCTTTAGGAGTTCCTCTTCTGCTAGAAATTCAGCACAACCTCTTTGTTATAGGGTCAAATTTCGCTTGTGAAAAAGAGAGGAGGGGAAGCTTTTCGTTACCAGAAATAACTGATGTTGACGTAAAGAAAATTGAAGATGCTATTGATGATCTCGATGGAAAACTTACTCCACTTAAGCACTTTGTACTTCCAGGTGGCCATGTGATTTCTTCGAACTTGCATGTCTCGAGAACTGTTTGCCGAAGAGTTGAGCGTTACGCTTCATCTTATGAAAGTCAAAATCAAGGTGAGTTACCACAGGAAAGCTTAAAATATCTAAATAGACTTTCTGATTATTTCTTTGTTTTATCTCGAATGGTTAATAATGTTGGTGGAGTAAAAGAAATCTACTGGATACCTTAGGTTTATTTTTTTTTCTTCTTAAATACGTTTTTAATCTTGGACTTGATAGAGGACTTTCCAGTCTTGCCTGTAGAGGGCTTTTCTAATTTAATTAGTTTTGTTGCACCACTTGATTCTTCTAAGTCGATTTGTCTCTCTGAGAGATTCTCTGTAACAGCGACACTTTTACCTTTTGATATCTTCTTTCCTTTAGCAGCGATTCTGTCTTTTAAAGACATTGTGCCTGTTTTGCTTTCAGTCTCAGTGTTACTGGTTTTAGGATCAGGCTTTATTTCTTGTTTTTCTTTCTTTAAAGCTGGCTTGGATATTTTTGGAGATATATTTGGAGCTTGTGCTTCTTTTTTAGCTCTAATTACCTGAGAAGGACGAACTTTTTTCTTTTCAGGAGTTAAGCTTACAAATTTAATATGAGCTGTAGGCTCGTCTCTAGTTAGGGCGATTTTTTCTTTAGGTGAAAGCTCTGACCTATCAATTGTTATTTCACAATTTCCTATCTTCAATAAGTCATCTAACATGAGATGAGTGTCCATAATTTTCCCATCATTGAGAAACGTCCCATTAGTAGACTCTAGGTCTTTTACTAGAACTATTGAATTGGCATTTATTTTGAGCGCACAGTGTTTACCAGAACACATATCGTCATCTATTTTGATATCGCACTTGCTTGATCTACCAATGGTAATTGGTCGACTCGTTAATTTAATTCGAGATGTTTGATCTCCGTCCTGTATTATCAGCACTATGGCCATATATTTCTCCAATTCTAATGATAAATCAGGTTTGTCTTTGGTACAAATGGGGAAAAATCGGGCATTTAGTTTTGATATGTTATATGATATAAGGGTCAAAAGAACGTATTTAACATATATGGATAAATTATGAGTGAGACAGAGCAAATTGTAGCAGTAACTGAGAAGGCTCTTGAGCACATTCGTCAGATATTTGCTAGTGAAAATAAAGGGTTAGATCATGGCCTAAGACTTGGCGTCATTGGTGGTGGTTGCTCTGGTCTTAACTATAAAATTGAATTTGACCAAAAGAAAGATAACGATAATATTTGTAGTTTTGGTGATGTTAAGGTTTTCATAGATCCTAAGTCATCAATATATTTGAAAGGGATTACTCTAGACTTCAATGACGGTCTTAATGGTAAAGGTTTTATTTTCGTTAATCCAAATGCCAAGAATACTTGTGGTTGTGGCGAATCTTTTTCCGTTTAAGAGATAGCAATAATGGATATTATCGATCTCTTTATTGAAGGTAGGCAGGGGCAATTTACTGATTATTGTCTATTTAAAATCTCTGGCCCTGATCGAGAGAAGTTCTTTCAAGGTCAAACAACTAATGATCTTGTTTCCTTAGGGAATAACTCTTTTCAATTAAATTCTCGAATAGATAGAGGGGGAAAAGTTCAGTTCTTTTTCCTTCTTCTTAAAAGTTCAGAATACCTCTATTTGTTAATCCCTAATTCAATGGCCGAAGAGGCCGTTGGTGAATTTAATAAATTTATTATTATGGATGATGTAGAAATTATCCCAAGTGAAGGAACGGTTTCCTTTATTGTTGGTGCTGACTTTGATGCAAATACAGGATTTGAGTCTTTTCTATTTGGAGTACCTGCTCTTATTTCTATTGAGCCAATAGATAGTAAACTCGATGTAATGACTCAAAATGAAATGAATAGATTGAATATCGAATTGGGTTGGCCGGTTTGGGGACAAGATGTTCATGTAGATCAATTGATAAATAATACGCTTCTAAATGAATTGAGTGTCTCATACACCAAAGGTTGTTTTCTAGGCCAAGAAACGGTCTCTAAGGTACAAAATGGTAGAGGGGCAACATATTATCCTATTCGTCTCTTATCAGAGTCTATTGAGGGCTTAGAGCTTGGTCCTTACGAAATTAATTCTAGAAAAGGCGGGGAAGTCCTAGCAATCTGTGAAGATGCTGTGATGGTAAATGTCTTTAGAGAATTTCGTATTGAGAATAAGCAATTTGAAATTTCTCAAAATGGAAAATCATTTCAAGTGGAATTTAAGAATTACAATACAAACTTATCTAAGGTCCAGTTTGCTGACTATATTTATCATAAAGCTGTAGATTTATTTCAGAAGAATGATGAGGCAAAGGCGATAGAATATTTAAAAGTAGTAATCAAGCTCTCTCCCGACTTTTCTGATGCTTATGAAATTCTTGGTGTTATTTTTGGAAGACTCGGTGACTTTCAAAAGGGAATTGATCTTATGGACCAATTACTCAAAGTGGATAACACTTCAGTTATGGCCCATACAAACAAGTCTTTATTTTTAATGAATCTTGGAAAAATTGAAGAAGCAGAGGTGGAAAAGGGACACGCAACCTTTAAGTCATTTGCTGTATTTGGAAAGGAAGCTAAAGAGAAGAAAGAAATCGAAGCTCAAAAGTTGGAAAAAGATTCTGAAATGGAAAAAAGAGAATCAATGTTTAAGCAAGTGCTTGAAATTGATTTAGAAGATACTATTGCTAACTTTGGTATGGCCGATATTTACTTTTATAAAAAAGAGTATGAGCAAGCTGAATTACACTTAAGAAAAGTCATAAGCGTCGATGCGAAATACTCAACAGCTTATTCATTACTTGGAAAAACTCTTGAGATCCTTAATAAAAATTCTGAAGCTAAGGAAGTTTATAAAAAAGGGATTTCTGTAGCTAGTGCCAGGGGCGAACTTATGCCTGCAAATGAAATGCAGGCACGATTGGTGAAATTAAAATAATACTAGAGCTTAAAGTGAGCTCTTTGTTCGCTTAAGAGGGACTTTAGTTCATTAATTGAATTAAGGTCATTAATACCTAAGTTTTTATAGGCCTTAACTTGTAACTCTCTATGTGATTCAATCATCTTAAAAGATTCACTTATTAAACTCCAACCTTGCTCTGTAATCTTCTTATTTTTATGAGCATGCTTTAGATCTGTAAAACAGTAAGTAAGCATTTCAAACTCTTCTATAAATCTCTTTGTGATTTTATTCTTTTGCTCAGTTGAAAATTGATAAGACTTGATTTTATCTTCAACTACGACATTCTTGTAAAGAGAAGAGAATAATTCTAAGGCCCAGTAGAATGTAAAAGTTGCGTGATAAATCCCTCTGACAGGCCTTAGGGCTTTTCGCCATGGCGAAAAATATATTTTTTCGTCATCTTCGATAATGAGTTCATCAACATTTAGAAAAGCATTTAAATAATGATGACCATTCTCATGAAGAAGATCATCAATGAGATCTACAAAGTCTCTTTCAAATAGATTTATTGAAGAGTATCCAGGTAGCTGTTGTTGAGAAAAGCTAACAATGCCAGGTTCATCAACAGGTATGATAGAGTGAGTGAAACTAGAGAAGGTCTGATATAAATCACTTGAAGTTTCTTTGATTATATCTAGAGCACATAATACATTCTTTGAAATATCTTCAATTTGACTAAAACCTTTTTCACAGTTTGGAAGAATGTGAAGAGACAGATTTCCATGAGTAATTGGTTTAAGGCCTTCTGTAATAACATATCTCTTATCTCCTTCTAGAAAAATAAGATTCTCATGTTTGTTCACACCAACAACTGGCATTGTAGGAAATGTTTCACATGGAGGCTCTAATCTAACCAGTTGATTATTTTCTCCAAGGTAAAGACATTTGTCATTGTCACCCTTTTCTGGAACGGCTTTATATATGTAACTTTCTTCACCAAGAAGGGGGTTCTTAGAAATATTTAAATAGAAGAATGAAATAATCTGATTTTCAATTAACGGTTGTAATATTTTTGAAACTTCAAATACTGACTTATCTTGGTCTTTTAATTCAAGGAAACTTTCAGTCAAGTCACTTTCATTCCAAAAATTGAATATCTCTTCTTCAACTTCAGAGAACTCTACTTCGTCATCATTAGATTGAGACTCTGAACACTCTTCATGCAGCTGAACAAGATAGATGGCGTTTTCTAAGAGGTTTGACCAGTAGTGATTTAGGTCGGTGTAACTATTTAAGCTCTTATCTGAAATAATTTCTTTCAAGCGATCAAGAAAACCTTCACAGAAGAAATCATTAGTATAACCAGAGTTTAAATCTTCTCGTAAATCGAAAATAAGTTCTTCGTAGCTTTGAGATAGTTTTTCTTTAATTTTAGAATGGAACTTTTTATCAAATACAGTTTTCTGGGTAAACATTTGGAACTCCTATATAGAAACATCTTCTAGCTTAGCTAAAACAGTTTTGCACACAATTATTTAAGGATTGATTGATCTGGTAAAAACTAAAAAAGATGGATTTAATTAAGAAAAAAATGGCTGGGATGGTCGGGTTCGAACCGACGACCAAAAGATTAACAGTCTTCTGCGCTACCGCTGCGCCACATCCCAATACATTTATAGAAATACTTTTATAAGTCTAACGAGGGTTTTTGTCTAGAAGTTTTAGCGATTTATTTTCTAAACAATGGAAATTGTATAGAGTGTGGGAGCTAACCTGCTGTTTTTATTGTCAAGGTGATATGCCTTAAGTTTATTAGGTAAAACCCGATAAGAATAGTAGGTTTTAGTTATAAGGACAATCAATGGCCGCTAAGAATTTTCTACTTTCAACGATCTTAAGGGTTTTAACTCCTGAGGAGATCAACGAGTTGACCACTACTTCTATTGGTGACAATAGAGTTTTGCTCACAGATATCATAAATCAAAGATTGTCTGGTGTAGATCATGACTTTTCGGACTCTGAGAAAATGGCAAAAATTCTCCCTTTTAAGAAAAATAGTGAGGAAGTAGATGTCGAAAAGGTTGAAGTCACAAAAGCGGGACCAACTTGTTTGGAATACTTGGAGAGGTTCTTTGAGCGACAAAAAATTAGTGATACCGCTCTAGATGATTCTGGTCAACTAGTTGAAACATCTAGTTTTATTTTTAAAGAAAAAGAAAGGTTTGCTTATTCACAAGCAAAGTTAAAACAAGTGGAAGTACTAAGTCTCTATAAGAAGAATGCAGCAGTTGATGTGGAACAGGTTCGTGCTTTAAAAGATGATTTATCCAAGTCTGCTCAATCTGGTGTTCTCATAAATAAAAAACAATACTGAGGAATAAGTGAAAAATATAACTTAAGATGAGATAGTTAACTATCTCACCTTGAGGTACAAGAAATAAATTATTTAGAAAGGCCTACAATTGAAGTTAAATCAACTTCATCTTCTTTTAAAATTTCTAAACTTGCTTGTTGGTAAACACAAGAGTCAATTGTTGTTACCGCGGCAGGATGATAATTTCCTGAGTTCTTAACACCTCCAAACGGAAGTTTAGAGCTTGCTCCAACTGTTGATCTGTTTAGGTTCACATAACCATGATCTAGGTCTCTTAAACATTCTTGATATATAGAATGATCTTTAGTGAAGATTGAAGCAGCTAGGCCATATTCAGTACTATTGGCAATTTCGATGGCTTCATCGATTTCATCATATGGAACGAAAGTACAATTAGGTCCAAAAATTTCACTAGTTAAAAAGTGGCTTGAATTGTCCCATTTCGGAGCGACATGAATTGATGGCGTAACGTAGTGGCCTTTGTACTTCTTTTCTAACTGCTTTCCACGCATGATTTCTGTTAAGCCTTCTCTCTTGGCCATACCGACATAGAGAATATAAGTATCGAGCGCCTGTTGATCGACTAGTGGACCCATAAAAGGAACTTGTTCGTGATCAATTGGATGATCAACAATTATTTTCTTGGAAAGATCATGAAATTTAGTGACGAATTCATCACATATACTTCTATGGATTGGAACAATTGCAGTCGAAGTACACCTTTGTCCAGTTGTGAGGAATGCTCCCTTTATTAATTCATTAAGAACGTAGTTCATGTTTACATCTTTATGAACAATGGCTGGGTTCTTTCCACCAAGCTCCAGAGAAACAAGTTTTCCAAGGTCTTGATGTGTTTGCTTTAAAATACCTTTTCCGATATCTTTTGAACCCGTGAAGAAAACAGCTTTTATATCTCTACTCTTCAATATTCGTCTTGCTGTATCACCATTGCCTTGAATGAGGTTGATGACACCTTTTGGAAATCCCGCATTGGCCATACATTCAAACATCAGTTGTGCTGAATAACAGGTCTTCTCAGAGGGTTTAAAAATAATGGAGTTACCTGCAATGAGAGCACTAGTTATTTGTCCATTTGCTAGATGGCATGGAAAATTAAAGGGACCAATTATAAAACATGGTCCAATTGGTTTGTAGTGAATATAGCCATTGGTTGACGGCATAATTTCATTAAATACTTTAGATGTTATTCTTGGTAGAGAGTCATTAATTGTCACATCTATCTTCGCTATAAGTGCTCCTGCCTCGGTAAGGGCTTCCCAATAAGGTTTACCCATTTCGAGGGAGATCGCTTTTGCAATTTCTTCTTTCTTAGTGACAAGTTGTTCTTGATATCTTTTTAAACATTGAACTCTTTTTTCTAGAGGTGTCTTTCTCCAAGTAGAAAAACCTTCCAGGGAAGATTGAATGACGTGTTCTGTGTGACCATTATATATAGGACATTTCCAAAGAGTAGTGTCAGTGTCGGCTGGACATGTTCTTGAAATCCATTTCTCAACAGAGTCTGGACCAGTTATTGGTGGTTGAAAAAATTGATTATCAAAGAAATTACCTTTTAATTCGAAAGTCATGAGTGCTCCTAAAGAGGGATCGCATTTATTTTACAATTAGTTACAAAGCTGTAATCGGGTTGTTCTTTTTGAAAAGTTGTTAGCTTACCTTTTTCCATTATACCTAATACTTTAATAACCTCAAAAGATCTTCCTTCAATAAGACTAACTAGATAATTCTTGCAGTCTTTCTTTTCTATATCTTTATTGAAAACTAAAAGACACTCAGACATTTCATCAACTGGCTTTATATCAACAAGGTTCGCGCGGTAATGTGGCCCACCATCAAAAGGATCAACTTCTCTTGTGTATTTAAAACCAATACTCTCAAGCATACGTTTTACTGGTTGCGTATCTTCTCCAACTTTTCCTATAGAGTTTCTAGCTTCTATGGGAAGAAGAGTCTCATAAATTGTATCTGAAGGATAAAGACTTAAGATAAACTCTTTGTTACTTCTGCTGAGAAGATCGGCATCAGTATATTCCATATTTAAAAATCTTCTTCCGATCGCTTCCCAAAGTGGAGATCTGCCATCCTTATCAAATGGAGGCATTAACTCAGAATGAATTACAGATTTAAATTTCTTCTTATTGAGTGCCATGTACAAAAAGCGAACAAATGAAAGTTGCTTTCCAAGCTTATGAGTATTTCCTCTATAGTTGGGGTCTAGTATGAGTCCACCAATCTCTGTTGGACCATTTGTATCATGACCTAGTTTTAGAGTTCCATGTATAAAGCCAGTATTTATTGATTCACTGAACTTGTTTTCTTGGGAGACTTTAAGGAAAAAATGCGGTTCCTCTACAGTTCCATGCTGAGCATGAATCATTGAGCAGCCGATGACTTTTACCTTACTTAAATCTTCTAGAACAAAAATATAAGTATCTTCACTAATGTTTTTTGAAGCCTTCTCAAATGCTTTAAGAGAACTTTTAATTAGTTTAGTAATAATGGTTTTATCAGAAGGAAGACTTATGAAAGTGTAGTGCTGGCTTAAGGCAAATAAGTCTTCAGCATCTGATAGTTTAACTGGTCTTACAATAAACATAGAGTTCTCCTATAGAACATCCTCAACAGTCTTAATTAGAATTTTAAAGATTTCTTCTATATGCTCGTCAGTTAAACAGGTTGGTAGTAGAAAACGAACTCTTGTAGGCTCTTTTCCTGCCATAAAAGACAGGATTCCGTTCTCATATAACTTCTTAACAAACTTAATTGTTATCTCTTTTGAGGAGTCACCAATTTCAAAAGAAATCATTGTTCCAACTCCACCGCTATATCCTATTTTACCTTTGCATGTTCCTTTCGAAAGAACACTTAATCGATTTAAGAATTGGTCTTCAAGGTATTTCATTCTGCCGTCACTTCCATAGAAGTTTCCTTCTCTTAAGTAATGAACTACTTTTTGACCAGCATTTAGAGAGGCTAATGAGCCATTGAAAGTTCCTGCGACAAGCCCTGGCTTTGGATTTAGTTCTTCAGAAAATAAAGTTCCACATGCTTGTAGAGCTTTTCCGATAGTTACGACATCTACATACTCATCTAAACCAAACATTTGAAAAGCAAATAATTCAGTTGTTCTACCGAATGACTGAACCTCATCAACCCAGATATATAGGTCGTGTTCTTTCGCCCATTTAAATACTGTTTCATAATATTCTTTTGTTCCGTATACAAAACCTGCTTCACCTTGAATGAGTTCAAGCATTATCGCGCAATGTTGACCCTTATTAGCTTTAACAACTGCATCAAGAGCATCAATTGTTTTCTTAATAGCGTTCTCTGGGTCGCTATGATCGTAGTGGGGAACATGATCAACTTCTATCGTTTGCGGTTGTCCAACTCTATAGTCAGGGTTATAAGTGATATCTTGGGTTGCAATACTTCTTCCAGCAAATGCTTTTTCAAAAGCTATAAGTCTATGAGAAGGATCTTTTTTCTGCCATAACATTTTTAATGCTGTGTCATTGGCAAAACTTCCTGAACCAGAAAACCAAAAATGCTTTAACTTACTTCCTTTTACAGAATCAATAATTTCTTTACTTAAGTTGTAGGCTTCTTTATGAGTGAGAAGATTTCCACACATCATAACATCACTTGCTGCTGCTTCTAAGTGGGCCTTAATATATAGTGGGTGAGAGTGACCTAATAGGTTAGGTCCAATCGCTCCTATAAGATCATACTTTATTGAACCATCGATTAGTTCTGTAAATGGGCCGTGCCCTTTTCCCGATGAAACATAATTAAAGAAAAATCCTCTTCCTTTTAGTTGCTCATATTCTTGTAATATTGAGTCGCTAAGATGTTTTTTATCTTCATCTGGACCTTTGATGGCCATATATTTTTGTTGTTCAAGTAATATACTAGAGAATAGTTTATTAGAAAGGTCGTGAATTTCTTGGTTTGATACGCCTGTTGTCATATTTGTTCCTTCTATAATTTATGTGTATAGATTTCCGCAACTTGCTTTATTATTTTGCTAAGTTGATAATATCTTTATGGCGAATATTAACATGAATGAATTATCAAAGTCATTAGAGACACTATATTTAGATGGTAAGTTTGAAAAAGCTGTAGACCTTTTATTGGAAAGTAAGTCCGCTCTTACAGATGTGGATTTCCACTACAATCTAGGCGTTGTTTACGCTAAGATGGGCGAGCTTGGCCCTGGGCGTTACCATTTTGAGTTGGCTATGAAGAAGGGATATTTAGGTTCGGACCTTATAAATAATCTCAACGTTATAAAGTCTCAAATTCAAGTGGCCGATATTTCGAATTCTGACTTTTTAGCAGACAAGGTTATAAATTTTCTTTCAACTTTTCCAGTAGGATACTCTGTTAGTATCACATTGGTACTTGTTGCCATTTTTCTTATATTAATGAGAGCCCAATTGGTGAAGTCTAAACTGATAGTCGCTCTGGCTCTATTTATTTCAACAATGCCACCAGTTCTTCACTCATATCTCATAGCAGATAAAACTTTTGCAGTTAGTATGAATGAACTTAAAATATTTGAAGGACCATCAGCGATATATGATGTAAAGACTACTCTACCAGCAGGATCAAAATTTATTATGGGAAAATCTGATAAGGGTTGGTTCTATATAGATCATCCAGTAGAACTCTCTGGTTGGGTAAAGAAAGAAGATGTAGGTCTTCTTTAAGAGGTTAGTATGGTAAATGATAGTTTTGAAAAAGAAGTAAATGATAAGGTAAGAGATAACCAAGCCTTACCAACAAAGTTAGATATCCCAATTCTAAAATATTTCTGGCAAAGTAACCCGCTCTTTGCTTCCAATAAAAATTCTATTCCAAGATTTTTAAGAAAAATAAAAGTACTCGAAAATTTTTCGGATAATGAATTGCGTGTCTTGTCCAAATCAATGCACTTTCGGCAATTCACTGATGGTGAAAAAATCTTTAATCAAAATGATGTTGGTGTTGGATTTTATTTTATCTACAGTGGCCGAGTGGATATCATTGTTGAGGATGAACAAATTGTTAAAGACTCAAATGCTTCAATCCCTAAAATGAACCATATTGTTTCCCTAGATAAAATGGATTATTTTGGAGAACTTGCACTCTTGCAGCAACAAAGTATTAGAAATGCTTCCGCAGTCGCTAGAGAGTCTTGTCAACTGCTAGGTATCTTTAAACCAGACCTAGAAAACCTTATAAATTCTAATCCTACCGTGGCAACTCGATTACTCCAGGCTGTTTCTGTTATTACAGCAAACAGGCTTTTTTCACTTACTAATGAAGTAAGAAGACTTAAATTTAAAATTAAAGAGTTGGAAGTAAAAAATGGCAACAATAACAAATAAAAGAACAGAGAAAATAAGAGTTTTCCTTTTCTTCTTTGTTTTGTTTATATTCTCCTGCTCTCTCGTTCTGTTTCCAAGAGTTGCGGTTCCTATCTGTGTAGCATACGTTATTAGTTTAATTTTTGGTCCAGCAATTCCATTTATAATGAGATTGGGAATTAGAAGAACAATGGCCGTGAATATTATCTTTTTCGGATTTTTATTTATTTTTTCATATCCTCTTGTAAGAGTTACACCCGTTATCACTTCAGAAGCACAAAACCTCCAATATTACTTACCTAAAGTCGAGCGCTTCATAAAATCTGAATATCGTGGATTAACTAAGAAAGTCGAAGAAAAAACAGGTTACGTTGTCGGTAATGAAATACTAATCGATACTTTAAAGTTTGCTAAGGATTCGACAACGAACATTCTTTTAAAAGTTCCGAAATATGTTGGAAACTTTTTAGAATGGATATTTTTGGTACCTTTATTTGTTTTCTTCATGTTGAAAGATGGAAAAAGCTTTAAGAAGAAATTCCTACGAATAGTTCCTAATTCAATATTCGAGAGAGTTTATTACTTATCTCATCAATTCAATAGGCAACTTGGAGACTATATATTTGCTAAATTTGTAGAGGCCAGTCTTGTGGGTGTAATTATTACGACAGGTCTAATGATTTTAGACGTTCGTTTTGGCATATTACTTGGAATTGTTGCTGGAGTGACTAATGTTATTCCTTATCTCGGTCCAATTCTTGGTACTGTCCCAGCTATAATATTTGGTCTTGTAGAGTATGGATGGGGGCCCACTTTTGGAGCTATTGTTATTTTATATAGTGTTGCAAATGCTATTGATATTGCTCTTGTGTTCCCAATTCTTGTTTCTAAGATTGTTAATCTTCATCCGTTAATTGTTGTTATTAGCGTAATACTAGGATCAACTTTCTTAGGAGTTCTTGGGATGGTGGTGTCTATTCCCGTTGCTGCAGCGCTCAAGTTGATATGTATTGAAATTTACAATGAAGTCTATGGTGTAAAATCGCAATAGTTACTTTGACGATAAAGTGCAGCAAATGATATGCTTTCTATAAGTTTATGACAAAGGAAGTAATAGTGCGCTGGTTAATAGTCACATTGTGTTTAGCTCTTGTATCTTGTTCAACTTCAAGGCCTGAAGGAAAAACTGAAGCTGAAGTTCTCTATAAAGAAGCTAAAGATTTAATAAAAGATTCTCGTTTCATTCTGGCTACAGAAAAGCTGAATACTTTAAGATCTCAGTATCCATACAGTTTTTTTGCTACTCATGCCGAGCTTTTACAAGCAGATGTATTGTTCAAGCAAGAGAATTATGTTGAATCAGCTGCTGCCTATATTCTCTTTAAGGACTTTCATCCAAAGCATAAAGATTTAGCTTATGTAATTTTTAGAATTGCAGAATCTTTTTATAAGCAAATTCCAGATACGTTCGATAGAGATCTCTCTTCTGCCTTTGAGTCAATGAAGTATTATCGCGAACTCTTGAATTTTCACTCTAACTCTAAATTCAATCAAGGTGCCGTTGATAAGATTAAACTTTGCGAAAAAATGATTGTTGATAAAGAGCAGTATATTGGAGATTTCTATTATCGAACAGAGGCTTATGATGCAGCTAGGTATCGTTATCTTTCAATAATTGATCGTTTTAAAAATGCTCCGGAGCTTAAGTCACATTCGATGATCAGAATTGTCATGAGTTCAGAGAAGCTTGGTGAGAAAGAAGACTGTTCCAAGTACTTCAATCTATATAAAAGCCAAATAAATCCTAAGAGTTTGAAACTACTTACTAACGTTCATAATAAGTGTTTAGGGAAATAGAAATTTATGGAAACTTTTAATGCCTCTGATTTATTAGAAAAAGCGAAGAATTGTTATGGCAATGGTGAGTACAAGAAAGCTGCAGCGATCTTTAACGAAATCATTGAAGTTGACCCTAAGTCTGTTGATGCTCTCTTTTATCTTGCAAATATTTTTCATATAAATGGTGAAATCGGTAAAGCGATCAAAGCTTTTAATAAAGTCCTGACTCTTGACTCAACTCATACTGATGCGGCCATTAGTTTGTCAGTTCTCTATAATGATATTGGACGCTACGAAGACGCAAAGAAAATATTCAATCAGGCCAATGAAAGAGTTAAGACTCGTGCAAGAGGCAATGAGGGGATTGAGGATCAACACGTAAATAAGAAATTTTCCTTAAAACATTTGGAATTAGCTGATTTATATATGACATATAATCGCTTCGACGAAGCACTTTTTGAATATAATAAAGTTGTTGCACTTGATACTGAAAGTCTTGAAACTAGAATTAAAATTGCAAAAGTTTATGCTAAGAAAGGCTTTATCTCGAAGGCGATTGATGAGCTTAAGAATTTGAGGCTTGAGTACCCTAATTACTCTAATGCTCGTATAGCACTTGGAGTACTTCAGTACGGTAATGGAAACATCTTAGAGGCCCAGCTAGAGTGGGAAAAGGTTATGTCTCTTGAGCCTCACAACTCGGAAGCAGCAATGTATTTAAACCTTTCTAAAACGGCTACAGAAACAAGTTTATAAAAATAGAATTGAAATTTAGATAAAAAAAAAGCCAGCTTAAAGCTGGCTTTTATTATGCTTCAGAGTTTAATTCTCTATTTGTATCGGTTTTGATTTCATCTGTTGGAGTTATTGTTGCTACTTGAGGCTCAGTAACTTTTGTTCTAACAGAGTCATCAGAAGTGTAGGCTACAATGTATCTTTTAAGATCTGCATACATTTGATTTCTAACTTCTAACTTAGAGTTTTGTAGGACGATTTGTCTGGCAATTTTCGTCTTATTATTTATAACGATAGGTGCTTTCATATTAGCTGACATTTCAGTTACAACCTGAGGAATAGTCAGAATAGTATAAATACTAGCATCGTTTAAGTTTTCAAGGCTTAAGCTTGTTAATTCAGCTGGTAATAATTTAACTGAATAATCAGGCATGAAGATCTTAGGTTCGATCATAGGAAAAGCAGTGCTTGCATCGTCAACTGATTGAATCCATAGGATTAAAGTTTGATCACCCGGATCAACGATAAAGAACTTAGTTAGTTGTTCAAAACCTAATAACCCGTCTTTGAACGTGATAATATCTTTATTATCAACTTCAAGTTCACCAAATCTAGTTGTATTGATTTTCACTTCTGGCCTCCATTTTGAGCCCAAGTGGCTCGCATGATGATTCTAGCAGCCGTAGGACCAGAAGTGCAAGAAGGAAATTCCTGCTTATTTCTTTAATTCGTCTGTTAAATCAGAAATAGAAGATAGATCTGCCTGTGAAGCCTCAGTATTTTGATCCTGTATGGCCTTGTAGACTTCTTCTCTGTGAATTTTCGTTTCTTTGGGGGCTTTGATACCCAGCCGGACTTGCTTGCCTTTGATTTGAACCACAACAATCTTTATGTGGTCATCAATTGCGATGCTTTCTCCTAGCTTCCTTGTCAAAACGAGCATAAATAAACCTCAACTTTCGTGAACCTTCCTGATTCGATCCGCAACGAATCATATATTACCTACACTTTCAAAAAGCAAGTAAAAACAGGCAAAGTACATCAAATATATATATAATTTTTGTAGAAATAAGTGTTCTCTTGTATGAATCAATAGCTTTTACCATTTACCTTAAGAAATCCATAAGGTTCTGATTGATCATTCCCTGAGAGGATTGATACGTAGTTTTAAGTATTGATTGGTGTTTTGTTATGTCTGCGAAGACTTCTGCTATGTCAGCGTCAACGAGTTTACTGTTTCGCGTTGCACTGTCTATGTTTTCTGATTCTAGACGTGATTTAGAGTTCATGACAGAGCTATGAATTGATCCTATACGTGTCCTTAGTGTAATTAGTCTTGAGACACTGTCATCAAACTCTTCAAGGAGGTTTTGAATGAGGTTAGGATCATTAGTCTCTAGCGCTACAGATAAACTCTCTAGCTGAGCAAAGATATTGTCTCTCTTATGAGATTTACTTTCTTGAACAGAGGCAAGGTCTCTTGCCTTTTTTAACTCTTCACCGTTAGATTCTTTGACGTCATTAATCTGCTTGAGTGGGTGGACATTCTTGTCAGAAGTATCATCTGAGGAGAAAAATATCTCGTGTCCATTGAGATTTATTGGCAGAAAAAAATCTTTCGCCACCTCGACGGTTGAATGACCCTTGTCGCCGCTGTATTTACCCTCTGCGTCAAAGGGGAGCTTTAGTGTAGAAAAGCCACCAAAGATATATTTCTGACCAACTCGTTTATTAGCAATGGAAACGGCTAGGTTTTTAAGTTGGTTAACTTCATTAGCAATATTCTTTCTTACATCTTCATTGTAGAAATCAGATGATTGGGAAATGGCAATCTCTTTAGCTTTAACTACTAAGTCAGTCAGTTGCTCCAGCGCTTTTTCAGTAACATTTAAATGCAAGAGTGCGTAGTCTGCATTTCTCATATATTGCTTATTGTCAGCAATGTTTGAACCGATAGAGAGAGATTCGACGTTACTGAGAGGATTGTCGGACGGGCGCGTAATATCCTTGAGGGTTGAACCCTTCATTTGAAGATTCTCAAGCTTCGCTTTGGACTTCCCGAGGGAAAATCTAAGTGCAGCTGTTGCGCTATTTTCTGATACTCTAGTCATTTATTTATCTCTTAATCCCAATTACGGTTTTAAACATTTCGTCTGCTGTTTGCATTATCTTTGCCGAAGCTTCGTAAGCATGTTGGTAACGAACCATGTTTGCAGCTTCCTCATCAATTGAAACACCGACGAGTCTTTCACGTATGCTTTCTGCCTGTGCCTTTAAGCCTTCGGCTTGTTCACTATCTAATCTTGCTTTTCCTGTTTCTAAACCAATAGTACCTACGGCTTGAAGATAAAACTCTTCAAGTGTAGCGTCCTTATCACCAAGAATTCTCTCATGTTGAAGTTTTGAAATAGCGAGAGAAATTCTGTTGTCACCAGGACTATTAGGAGTAAGGGCCGTAACAACATTTGAGAGATCAGATTTAACGGCATCACTAAGTGATAAATTTAGGGCAGCGTCAACTAACTCTGTTGGTTCCTTAAAGAAGTCGATTCCAGTAGTAGGTCCTCTCGCATCAACTGAAGATGGTTGACCAGACTCACTTACTTCTAACTCTCTGTTAACAAACCCACGTCTATGTATGGCGTTAACGCTTTTTGATAAATTAAAAGCAATGGTATCGACTTTAGATTTTATACTAACGATATCTTTATTTCTAACTTTTACTAGAGAAGCAATGCTTCCGCCCTGAAATTTTTGAGTAATTACATGTGCAGGTTTTCCCTTGAAATATATTTCTGTAGATCCTGCAAGACCATTGGAAGCGTCGGCCTTGTTTTTTGTCCCAACTTGTAAATGCTGAGCAAGAGTTCCGGTAACTAGTGTTCCAACTCCTTTTGCTGCAACTACGTATTTCCCGCCATTGTCTTGATAGGTGTGAATCTTAAAAGATTTAGATAAATTTCTTACAGCTAAATCTCTTTGATCGCGCAGGTCCCCTGTCTCTTCGTGAATAGCTTCTAGAGCTTGAATTTTTTTATTTAAATTTGAGATATGATCAGAAGTTTGATTGATATCAATGATTTCAGCTTTTATATTTTCATCAATACCTGCTGATATATCATCTAAGTTTTCTCTAATTCTTTTAAAGTCTTGTACGACAAGATTTGCTTGATCTCTTACTACAGAACGAATCGTTTCATTTTCAGGTTGGTTAGCAAGCTCTCTAAAAGAGTTAAAGAACCTATTCATAACTTGATTTAAACCTTCAGTATCGATCTCATTAAAGATATCTTCTACTTGAGTCATGCGATCCATTCGTTGACTATAGAAGCTTTCGTTTGAAATAGATTTTGCGAGTCTCTTGTTAATGAAGTCGTCATTAACTCGAGTTACTGATTTTATTCGCACACCTGTTCCATGAACAAGTCCACTTTTTGTTATTGGTATATTTGTTGTTTGGTTAACTTTTTGTCTAGAAAAACCTTCCGTATTAACATTGGCGATATTGTGCCCAGTAGTCTCAAGAGACTTCTTAGATGCAGACAATCCTGTGCTTCCAATGTTTAATAAGTTAGACAATTAAACCTCTATACCGACAAACTTCTAGCTTTAGCGTTACCCTTGGAGGTATATGTCGAATAACTTTTTTCTCCAAGAACCTCTTCTCGAATACTTCGAAGAGAGCCTAGTGCTTTATTTATAAATAGTTGATTGTTTTTATTTTGTGCTTGTATTTTTTCAATAATATCTATTAGTAGAGAATTAAAACTAAAAAGATGCTTTTGATTTAAACTACTTTCATAAGTTTGGAAAAAGGAAATTAACTCAGTAACATTTGAAATTTTTGCATTTAAATGTTTATTAACATCTGTAATGAGCTCTTCTCTTATAGACTCTAAAATCGCAATTTTTGCTATTAATTCTTGTTTCTGAATAATTTTATTTTCGAGTTTGTCTATTTCACTTCCTAATAGGAGAGAGTATTCATCACAAGTTAAATCAAAAAGCTCTGAGTGACTTTCGCAAAGTCGTTTCCAAAGATCAGTAATTTGAAAATAGAATAGTTCTTTTTTTTGATTTTCCATAAATTAAAACTCTTCCATAAGTATTTTATCTGCAACCGCTTCAAAATTAACTTGATATGTACCTTTTTCAATTTGCTCTTTAAGTTTGGCAATTTTCTCTGAGTTATCAACTTCTGGACTAGCATCAACAGCACTACGTATTCTAGAGAAATCTTTCACTGCTTCTGGAATAGAAACATTAGAATCCCTCTGACTCATATCTTTCAGTTCATTGTACCTAGATGGATCATTTCTTTTAAGAGCATTAATTTGTGCCGCTTTATTTCCTTTAACCGCAGGTTTATTACCTGGGAAAAATTTGGAACGAGTTGATTCTATACTAGTCATGACTTGCCTCCAGGCCTTGTCCATTCGAGATTACCGAATTCTTCGTAGTTACTTTATGAAGCTCAATATCATTGTGTTCTTTAACATGAGCATCTCTCATTTCAACATTTGACCTATTATTCATCTGATTGGTCTGTTGCTTATAGGCATTAAATGCATGAACATTTCTAAATTTTTCAGGATAAATTTTGTCTAAGATGAGGTCTTGTAGACCGACTTGATTTTTCTTAACCATAGCGTCTGCTCGTTCACCACTTTGCAGATCCATATAATAGTCCATTCCCGTTGAGGTAGATTCTGGTCCTTGAGTTGTTTTCTTCATCTCTTTAACCATCAGCTGAATAAATTGTTTTTCCATACCTTGCGCAGCTTCGAGGTAGGGTTTAGGGATGTACTTTTTATTTATAGTTTTACTATTTTGAATATTAGAATTATTAAGAGGAATGGAGTTATTCATTTTCATCATAGTCATCCTGACTTTTTAGCGAAGTTCAATCCTTGATCACCGCTCTACGTCTATATCTTAGCACTTTTTTACAATCAAATCCAGTTAGTGAAGAGATTATATAAATTCTAAATCACCAATAAGAGCACCATTGCTCTTTAAGGCCTTAAATATTGAAATTAAGTCTTCTGGAGTAGCACCAAAAGCATTTAAGCTTTTAACCAAGTCACTTAGTGTAGTCTTTTTGTCAACAAAGTAGAGAGAACTTGGTTTGTCTCCTTTGCCTTCACCGTCACCTTTGACTTCAATAGTTAGGTCTCCATGACTTATGGCCACGGGTGAGATTTGAACACCTCCTCCTGCTACTATTGTTCCTGTTCTTTCATTGATGACAATTTTAGTTTTTGAATCAGAGTTCACCTTAAAGTTTTCTACAATAGCGACAAGTTGAACAACTTTTCTTTGATAGTGAAAAGGAATAATCAAATCAACAGTAGTTGCGTCTTTTGCTATGGCATATTTTCCACCAAGTTCTTGATTAATCGTTTTTTCAATTCTTGCAGCGGTAGTAAAATCAGGATTTTTCAGTGCAAAACGAAGAGATTTCTTCTTGTCAAAATCTGATTGCAATTCATTTTCTACAATTGCTCCATTTGGAATTGTTCCGGTCGTAGCAAAGACTCTTCCTTTATTTAATCCACCAATTGAAAGTGGGCCAGAAGCGATAGCGTAAACTTCACCGTCACCACCTTTTAGAGGAGTGATAAGTAAAGTTCCTCCTGCAAGTGAATTTGCATCTCCAATGGAAGAAATTGTAATATCAATTTTCTGCCCTTGTCTGGCGAAAGGGGGAAGTTTTGCCGTAACTATTACTGCCGCTACATTCTTTGAGGTGATTTCACTTTGTGGGTTTAAACCTAACTTTTGAAACATTCTTTTTAGAGACTTGTTGGTGATCTCTCCTCCACCATCTCCAGTCCCATTTAATCCAATAACAAGACCATAACCAATGATTGGATTATCTCTAACACCTTTTAAGGTTAGTAGGTCTTTAAGACGAGAAGCCCCAAAGATGTTGGTGCTTAAGAGAATACTTAAAAGTAAAACGACTCTTTTCATAATTTACCTTAAAACGTGAACACTAGTTTCTAAAATATTATCTGAATTAACTGTATCTTCATCAGTGATATCTCTTCTCGAGATGAGAGCTTGAATTTCAACAAGTCTCTTTCTATTTTTAAACAGAACACTTTTTTGACCTCTAATTAATAAATGGTCTTGATTTATTTCTTCTATAACAACACTAGAAACTCGGTCGTAAACTTTATCAGTTGTCCCCGTTTCTTTTTTTGCAACATCTTCTTTTGCTTTGTCGTCTTTCTTATCTGCTTCTTTGTTGTCTTTCTTCTTAGCTCTAGCCATTGTTGGAAATGCCCTTTTAAGCTCAAGAGTCATGTCGTTCTTAAGTGCCTTTTGAACATTGATGAGAATAATATCTCCGTGTTTCTTTTCTTCTTGTTCTGTAAATAAATGTTTTCCTTTTCCTTTTCCGGCCCAGAGACTAGAAGTATTTCTTCCGGTATCTAAAAGGTCATTAGAAGTATACCTCTTCTTTACTTGTTGCTGAGGCCTGTAGGACCGCCTTGTTTGAGGTAGACGGTTTCGGTTTTGGGAATTCATGTATGCATTTCTTTGATAATTTAGTGGTTTCGATCCAACTCGGGTGTGTCCTTGAGGATTTAACTGTGGATTACGATATCTATTAAATTGATCCTGTCTTGCTGGAGATTTCCTTCCCTGATCTTTATCAAGGTCACGATACATCTTATTAATGTAGTTACTACATGAAAAAAGTAGAGGAAGTAAAAATATCAAAAGTAGTTTGATAGCTTTCATAATTCTATTGCAACCTTGTTATAGTCTATGACTTTTCCAATTATTATTTTATTATTTGAAGTTGATCTCAGTTGTATTGTGTCACCATATTTCCCACTTCTTAATGGAGTAGCCATACTCTTAAGTGAAATACTTCCTGTTTGTAGATAAATCTTGGTAGGGGTACCAGCTCTAACAAGCGACACCGGTGTTAAATCACTTAAAACTAATGCTTTTCCGTTTAATGGTTTGTTAACTTTGTAAAAAGTAAGGGCATTTTCATTTGTAAAGATATTGGCAGGGTTGTCTACGAAGACTTCTTTTTTCTTAAACATAAGTTTTGAGAGAGGTTGATTATCAACTTGGATAATTCCTCTTGGAACTAGCGCCATTGTCTTTATTTGAAGCTTTCCATTGAGCATGAAGTAAGAATTTTTGTTCTTAACGGGATTTTGAATAATAATTCGAATTGATTTATTACCTGGGTAATTGCAGTTGGGACATTCAACAGTTATATTTTCGTTGTTGTTTAAAGTTATAACCCCTTTTGGGTTCAAAGATTTTAATTCTCTAATATACCAATTTTTTGAAAACGATAATCTTTCTGTAAGATAGTTCTCAAGCTTGTGTACTGTGATTCTTTTAGGAGTTATTGTTACGGACTTTCCAGAAAGCGCCTTGAAGATCCTACTAATTTGACTACTGGAAACACTTCCATTAGTCGTTATTAAAAAACGCATAAATTCAGAGTTTGTAGAATGCGCACAAGTTGATTTTTTAATAATACTTTTGCTTAACTTAGCAATATTATCTGATAAGAGATAATTTTTTGCATAAATTTCAATCTTACAAGGCTTTGACCAAGAGGTGACTGAAAATAAGAATGTAAGAACGACTAGTAACTTTGTCATTGATTACCTTATGTTATTTACGGTTTGAAGCATTTGATCAGCGACACCCATTACTTTTGAATTCATTTCATAAGCTCTTTGCGCTTTAATTAAATTTGTCATTTCATTCATGATACTTACGTTAGAAGCTTCAAGAGCTCCTTGTTGAATGCTTCCAGAACTATTTTCACCCGGAATGTTTTGAATCGCTTGCCCACTGGACCTTGTAAGTGCGTAGAGGTTCATTCCTGTAGACTTAAGCCCTACAGGATTGATAAAAGTAAATACTGGAACTTGTCCCAGGTTCTGAGGCTCTACTTGATTTGAAAGGTAAGCTTCGACTGATCCGTCTTGGCCAATGTTTACACTCTTTACTCCAGGAGGGAAAACAAATGAAGGAAAGAGTTTATAGCCTTGTTTGTTTACGAGAGCTCCACTGCTATCAACATTAAAAGACCCATCTCTTGTGTAGCGAACTTCATTATTAGGCATCACTATTCCAAAGAATCCTTCGCCATTTATCATTAGATCAAAAGGATTATTTGTAATTTGAGGAGATCCTTGGGAAAACTCTTTTCTAACTCCAGATACCTTCGCTCCAGATCCAATCTGAACACCTACATTATTCATAGTTGAAACACTTGATCGTGAACCTGCCTCTACAACAGTTTCATACAGTAGATCTTCGATTTCTGTTCTTTGTTTTTTATATCCAGTGGTATTAATATTCGCAATATTATTTGAAATCGTAGAAACATTCACTTCCTGTGCAGCCATTCCTGTCGCAGCTGTATTAAGAGCTCTCATCATTGCGAATGATTTAGGTAATTGAAATAAGAATAGTGCGAGAACAATTGTCTTAATTAATTTATACATTTCTTTCCTTAGAATTTTGCAATTTCGTTTATGCCTTTTCCACTAATGTTGTCGTAGGTCTTTATCACTCTTTGGATACTTTCAAATTGTCTGTTTGCTCTAATCAACTCAGACATTTCTGCTATAGCGTTAACATTGGATTGTTCAACGAAGCCTTGATGAATCGCAGTCTTAACTGGTCCAGTACTAATGTTTTTAAAATCGTTATTTATGTAAAAGGAGTTCCCTTCTTTACGAAGAGATTGAATATCTTTGAATTCGACAACTGAAAGGTCTGCAATTTTTGTATTATTTACAAGTATTTCACCTTGTAAGTTTACAGAGAGTCTTCCACCAGAAGGAATATTAATAAATCTTTCTTCTGGTTTTGGTAGGGGTGCTCCATCTGCATTTGCAGCAAGAAGAGCGGGGTCAATCTTATTCAATACAGGATTTCCACCGTCAGTAACTAACTGACCAGTACCATTTATAGTAAGACTTCCTTTTCTTGTGAAACGGATACCGTTTGGAGTGAGGACTTCTAAAAAACCTTTTCCCTTTAATCCTAGATCAAGAGGATTACTGGTAGGAGTTAATTGGCCCTGTTTAAAATCAGTATAAGATCCATCTATTTTTACTTTTGCGTGCTCTGCGCCATAACTTCTGTAAAAGTCCGATGGCTTCCATTCCTTGTGAGGGAGGTCTATGTCTTGTTCATAACCTTTTTCAAATTGAGTTAAATGCTCTTTAAAGATGAGATGATCTTTCTTAAATCCAGGCGTGTTTGCGTTGGCTACATTATTGGCTATAGTCTCAACTTTTCGCATTTGAGCTATTGCACCTGATAATGGGACCCAAAGTTCCTTCAAGCCATCCCTCCTGGATTTTATTTAGCCGGTGCCGTCCTGGCAGGCCTTTCTATACAACTCTAACTATAGCAACTACAGTGCCAAATTCTCCACATGGGCAAATTTATCCATAGAAAGTAAGTCTCTGATATTGTATGTTTTAGAAGGTCTTTGATAGTATTATTAAGAAAAACATGGAAAATTTTGCACCTTTTGGTGGTGCCAATTTTGCCCCATGCGTAAAAAAGATGTCAATAAATTAGCAATGGACAAGAAATGACGAAAGAAAAAAAAGGTTTTGAAGAGTCTCTTGAGCAATTAGAAGCATTAGTTTCTAATTTAGAAGATGGAGATCTATCTTTAGATGAAAGTATAGAGAAATTTGAAGAAGGGGCTAAGCTTTACAAGTTTTGCAAGGAACAATTGGGAAAAGCGGAAAAGAAGATCACTAAGCTTTCTGAATCCTTAAAGGAAGTAAACTTAGAAGAATGAAACTCGTAGGTTTATTAACTTTATTGATATTAATTTCTTGTTCAGTTAGTGAAAAGGAAAAAGACTTTTCTGTTTATTCGGGTGTTAACTTTGATAACTCTGATTCAAAGAAGATACCACTCATAGAAGCAGGTGATTCTCGCTCAGGTTATGGTCCACCTGTTAAAGAAATGTCTCAATTTGAGACATTAGCCTCGAAGAAAGTTGTCGCTTTCTTCTTTTACCCTGCAAGCTTTTCTTCACTGTCTTACTTAAAAGTTGTTGATAACTTACGGAAATATAAAATTCATCCGAGTGTATACTCTGGCGCTGGCTTTGGTGCCGTTATTGCTGCCTTACTAGCTAAGGGGTTAACGCCTGATCATATTGAGTGGAAGTTCTTTTCCCTTATAGATAAGCTTAAGGGTAAGAAATATCTCTCTATTGACTGGAAGGAAGAGTTTCACTTATTTCTAAAAAAAGAGTTTCAATCACTAAGAATCGAGGGGGTTAAGCATGCTCTCGTATTACCGGTATATGATAAAAAAATGGGTAAAATCCGTTACTTATCAAGGGGCAATCTTTATAATACTTTAGTTCTCAATTTTGAAATGAATATAAGTGGGAATAAGTTGTTTTATTCGCCTCTGGTTGTTGGCAATTTGCAAATTGATAAACTGATGAATAAAGGTGTGGATAAGATTGCAGTAATAAACTCCCTTGGTAGTAAAATAAATTTCTATGAAACAAATCATTACCTAATAGGGCTTTATAGTAAATTAATTGGATTCTCTTTAAGGGAATCAATAAAGAAAAATGAGAATAAGCTATGGATAAATCTCTCTTTAAAGAATAGGGAGATTGATAGAGCAAACAATATTCAGAATTTATTTCAATCTACAATAAATCTAAATAAAGAAAAAATAGATGAGCTTAAGCAGTTCATCAAAAAGGAATCAAAAATAAAATGAAAAAAATACTGATGAGATTAATCGGTTTTGGATTAGGTGCATCTCTTTTAGGTGGACTAGTTGTTGTCGTAGTTGTTGTTTACTTTTCTTTTGGACTACCAAAGATCTCAAGTTTAGCAGATTATAATCCTCCTATTCCAAGTCAAATTCTCGCAAAAGATGGAACAGTTTTAACCGAAATAGGTAGAGAGAAGAGATACGTCGCTAAAGTAGATGAAATACCAACGCGAATTATAAATGCCTTCTTATCTGCTGAAGACGATAACTTCTATGAGCATAAAGGGGTTGATTACCTTGGTGTTATTAGAGCTTTTATAGCCAACTTGAAAGCAGGTAAGGTTGTTCAGGGAGGTTCTACAATCACTCAACAGGTTGCAAAGTCCTTATTATTATCAAGAGAAAGGTCGATTACAAGAAAGATTAAAGATTTTTTATTAGCTCAAAGAATTGAAGAAAAATTTACTAAAGATGAAATATTATATCTCTACTTAAATCAAGTTTATCTGGGTGGTGGTTATTATGGAGTTAAGTCTGCTTTTAAGGGCTACTTTGGAAAGGAGCTGGATGAAGCATCTATTGCTGAAAGTGCTATCGTTGCGGGCTTACTTGTAGCTCCCGGAAAATATTCTCCTTATATTAATCCTAAATATGCAAAGAAGAGGCAGTCATATGTTCTTGGAAGAATGTATGCAACAGAAAAGATATCTGAACAAGAATATAAGGATGCTCTTTCTGAAAAAATAAAGTTTCGTCTAAAAAAGAATCGTGCTTTTAAGGCAGGTTACTTTACTGATTGGGTTAGGCAGAGGGTTGTACAACTCGTTGGCTCAGAGAAATTTCTAACTGATGGCTTCAAGGTACAAACAACAATTGATTACGACTTACAAGTCGTTGCTGAAAAACAGGTTTTAAGAGGAGTCAAGGCCATTGATAAGAGGCAAGGTTATAAAGGACATCTCGGACATCATGAAAAGCTTGAAGAGTCGACAGAGTTCTTAAATAAACAAAGAATAGCTCTATATAAGAAGAAGTCTATTTTCTTTACACTAAATGAAGATGAAAAGTTATCACGCAAATACGAAGTTGAAGTAGATGAAGAAATAACAAATTTGAGAGAAAAAACTCACTTAAAATTCATAGATAAAATATTAAGTAAGAGATATTACCCAGGTAACTATGAGTTGGATCCGGTTCTCTCATTTTTAGAAAAGGATAAGCTTTATAAAGCTGTGGTACGAAGAGTAGATAATCGCTCTAGAATGATTTATGTCTCCTATGCTGGAATTAATGGAATTATACCTTATGAGCAATTCCGTTGGGCACACGAGAGAAATATTTCTGAAGACAAGTTTTATTGGTCATATGTAACGAGACCATCTCAAATTTTGAAGTCTGGAGATATTATACATGTCTCTATGCTTAGGAAATCTGTAGGGATTGAAAAGTATATTTGGAAGAATTTTCAGCCCTCTTTTAAAAGTTCGAAAGATTATGATTTAGTTAAAAAAGAAAAATATGTTCTTTTTCTCTTAGATCAGATTCCTGAGGCAGAGGGAGCTCTTGTGTCTCTCGATCCTAAGACTGGTGAGTTAATTGCCTTTGTTGGTGGTGCAGATTTTTCGAAATCTCAGTTTGATCGTGCAATTCAATCTCACCGGCAACCAGGGTCATCCTTTAAGCCTATTCTCTTTGCTGCTGGATTAGAAAATGGGTTTACTCCGGCAAGTATTTTAATGGATTCTCCGGAAGCTTTAGGAGGCGTAGATGCATCTCTTAATTGGAAACCAAGAAATTATGATGGAAAATTCAAAGGTCCAATGACTTTTAGAAACTCTCTTGAAAAATCTAGAAATATTCCAACAATTAGACTGGCATCAGAGATTGGAGTTCCTACTATATTAGAGTTTACTGACCGCATTGGCTTTAATGCTAATCTTGATAAAGACCTTAGTCTTGCCCTAGGTTCATTTGGTGTAACTTTAATGGATATTGTTGCAACTTATGCATTGTTTCCAAATGGTGGAAAACTTGTTCAGCCGAAATCTATTATTTCAGTAGTAGATCGTTTTGGAAAAACATATGAAATTGATGAGCGCAGAGAAGCTTCAAATCAAAACAATGAAATAAAAGCTGACTCTGATAAAGAGGATGCTTCACTCGATGTAAGCTTGGAAGTTAATAATGATGAAAAAATAGAAGTTAATCCTTATCATGTTGCTCTAGGTGGAGATCAAGTTTACGACCCACGTTTAGCTTATTTAATGACGAACTTATTGCGAGGTGTAGTCTTGCACGGAACGGGGAAAGGGGCAAAGGAAGTTAGTCCATTTCTTGGAGGAAAAACAGGAACTACAAATAGTTATGTCGACGCTTGGTTTCTAGGGTTTTCTTCAAATATTGTAACTGGTGTTTGGACCGGGTTTGACGATAATAAAACTTTAGGGTGGGGAGAGACAGGGGCAAAGTCTGCACTTCCAATCTGGAAAGAGTTTATGAGAGCTGGCTTAAAGAAAATGGGTGAATATGATTTTCAATCTCCGCTTGGAGTAGTCAATGTTGAGATTGATAAAAAAACAGGTAAGCTCGCGAGAAGAGGAAGTTCCTTAGCTTTTCTTGAATCTTTTGTAGAAGGTTCTGAGCCAGGAGTTAAGAAAGAAGCAAATATCGAAGAGTTAAAGTCTGATGAATCTACTCAGTTTCTTGAAGAAGATGATTATTATAATAATCAATAATTGTAAAATTTTTATTTAATCCACCGATAGGTTCCTAAGGGTATTAATCCAAGGGAACCGTAAATGGATAACACATCTAAAAATTCAGAAGAACAAAAGAAGATTAGAAGGCTAATTTTTGTTCCTATATTTCTTTCGGTAATGTTCCACCTAGTTTTCCTTATTTCAAAAGTTGATTGGAGTACCAAACAAAACTTAACAACTGTTATAAAGAAGCAAAAAAGAATTAAACTTGTGTTTAAAACAAGAAAAAAGTCTAAAGCTAAACAAATAGTTAATACTGAATTAAAAAAATCTAAACAAGTTCCAGAGGACGCAAAGTTTCTTGGAAAACAAAATCAAAAAGTGGATAGAGAAACGAAAGCTGCTATCACTGGTAGCTTTAAAGCTGCTGGAAAAGGCGTAAGAAACGGTTCTAAAGTAGCGAAACAACAAGTGGCGAAAACAAGTAAGGGACATAAGAAGCTTTCTAAAAAGAAATCCGTTAGAAAAAGAATCGTTAAGAAATTTAATCCTAAAAATCTTAAATTCACAGATCTTGGTTTAGGTAAAATGATGCAGAAAAAACCTGTTTCAAAGTCCGCACCATTGCTTGGAATTAAACATGGAAATTCTAAGTCTAGGGGACTATCAAGAAATAACGATTTCATTGAAGATCTTCCTCTTGGAGATATGACACGTTTAAATACAGTTGAGTATAAATATTACGGATTCTATTACAGAATTAGACAAAAGCTTGAACAATACTGGGGAGATTCTCTCAGAAAGCAGGCTCGTAAAATGTGGAAATCAGGTCGAAGATTGGCCAGTGATGAAAATAAAATTACTTCCCTTCAAATCACAATTGATAAAAAGGGAAATATTATAGATGTCTTTGTGAAGAGTACTAGTGGTATTAATGAATTAGATCAAGCTGCTGTAGAGTCATTCAATCGTGCCGGGCCATTTCCTAATCCACCTAAGGGATTAGTAAAAGACGGGCAAGCAAAAATTGAATGGGGATTTGTCGTAAAATCCTAGTTTATACTTTTACAGTTCTCAAGCTCCTGAAGTTGAAAGTTCAAGTCATTCAATAGTTTAGAATACACTTTGATAGATTCGTTACTATCAGGTCCTTTTGAGGCTAATTCTAATTCTGTATTAAACAATTTATTCACTATTTCTGTTTCACACCTTCTTACATTGTCCTCTTGGTTTGTATTATTAGAAGTGTTCGTAGGAGGATTAATTACTTCCCCAGTTAAAGATGAATCTTTCCCACACGACACAAGTACTAGGAGTATTAATAGGAAGAGCTTTTCCATTCTCATAAACTACTCGTCGAGTGAAGTTATAGTATTAATAATAAAGCCATGCTCACCTTCAGACATTAATGTGAAATAAGGCTGGTAAGCAGATTGCATTTCATTTTCATACTCAGCAAGGTGAAAATAATATTTGTCCTTTGTTTCTTTATCCATTTCTTTGAAGGAGATAAAAGATGTTTTCTTGACGAGCAATTCTATGTCCCAGCTAAATTTATTAGTTTGTGGGTTAAATAATGTTTTGAGTCCATATTTGTTTGCGAACATGTCCTTGGTTTTCTTAGCGTCCTGAATCGATTTAATGTTTTTAGACATGTTACTTATAAGATCTGTTTTATGAATAATCCCTTTTTGTAATTCTCTTCCTAGTACGTAGTGAGTACTTTCAATACTACGAATTCTGGAGTAAGAATCGGCATATTTTTTTGAAAGTTTATTAACGATTATCTTTAATGATGAAACTCTACTTTCACTCTGTAGATAAAATGGAAGATCTGGTTGAAGAACAGTAATATATTCACACTTGTTAAAACAGTTAGTTTTCTTTTTCATATCAATATGAAAATCTTGCTTAAGTCTTTCTAGCTCTAGGTCGATTTCTATATTCTCTAAAGACATGAAGTCAGACCTAAGGTTCTTAGCAAGTCTAATAAGCCTGTCCTTTGTCTTAGTACTTAGGGACGATTCGTTTGTTTTATCTAATGTCGTTAGTGTGTTTAAAAATTGTGTCCTTAAAGGTGTTAACTTTTCTTCGAGAGTCTTATCTTGGGCCTGTACTTGCAGTGTACTTAGTGAAAGAGCGAGAAGTATAATCGTTGGTTTCATTTATCCATCCTTATTAACGTGGGTTACTTAACTAATATGTATAAGTGCATTTCTGATGCCACAAATCTGTAATGAATTGGGTGTTTTTTGTCTGTTTTTGTTTCGAAATAAGAACAAAGGTTCCAAGAGTGGAACAATATTTTGATTGTTACTTAATAGATTGTTGGCCTTCTCCTTGCAAATTGCTCTTCGAAACAATTCTAAACTCAAATTAGAGTTTGAAAAAATTGGAGGGATTAATGAAATCTAAATTAGCAATATTACCTTTTCTAGCATTGATGTGTTCTCAAACACAGGCAGTTACAGTTCTTACAAGTTCAAAGGTCGATGTATTAGAAAATCAAAAACAAAACCTTGTAGCTTATAGAGATCATGAGGCCTGTGCAACTTGGTATTGGCTCCCTGGTGTTTATAAAACTTCGGGACACTTCAATCACACTGTTGTTCCTAAGTTGATAGAAAGTAATAATCAAAGTTATATTGGATTTGCTTCTAAAATGGAAATTGAAGTCAAACCAGATTTTAACCTTAATAAGAATGAAGTAAAGCTTAGAAACAAAATTGTTCAACATATTTCAAGTCAAATCAAAGGTGGTGCTGAAGAATATAAGCACTGTACGAATGTAACACCTGGTGAAATTAACTTAAATGTCATTCCAGTTAGAAAAATGTCCGCTATGAAGAATGTTGATAGCGAAGTGACAAACAAGAAGGGACCTTATGGCGCCTTTGATCTTTCTAATAAATTCGATAACGACACTGTCTTTAGCCCTCTTTCACATTTTTGGGGTGAAATTTATCATGATGCAAGTCATCCTTTTAGTAAGACCGAAGACAAGAAATGGAAAACTTACGGTGAAGGCTCTAAGGTAGGGCAGCTGATTTATGAGATTAAAGGGCGTGAGTTAAATGTAAACAGCTCATATTATTTTACAGGAAAGTTTTCTGCAGAGTTTGAAAGTAGTATGAAAAATTTAGGCTGTAATGTTACGAGTACTGATAGTGAAGATCAAATTATGGGAGCAGCTGTCGGAGGTTTAATTGGCGGACCCGTTGGAGCATTTGTTGGTGGATCCTTATTTGGTGGTTCTTCCTCAACAACATCAGTATGTACGTACAAGTTAACGACAAATATGGTGAGTGGAAGTTCTGATGTGAAAATTTTATTTGATCATGGAAAATCAAACTTTAATGGTAAAACTAAGATTGTTTGTAATGATGATAGCCAGTGTAAAACATTTCCGCTCCAACAATGGGTTGAGTATAAAATGTTAGAGCAATTAGTACAATTCAATCTAGATCAGCAAGTGCAACAAATCTCTGATGGAGTTTTTAAAACAACTTTCAAAGCAAAAGATGGCGCCGTCTTCTTTAATGGAAAGGAAGGTGAATCTACAGCGGGAGTTGATTATAAGATTCAAATCAAACAATCAACATTTGAAGGGATTTCGATTAGTGCAGATATCTATAGAGACAGTAATGAGAATATTGTCCTAAGTAGAGATGAGTACAATACATCTATGTTTAGGTGTGTCCAAAGAAGTTACTTTAAACAGCTTAAGCTACATAAAAATTTAATTGGAAAGTCATTAATACCAATTAATGAAACGTGTTTAGATTTAGAGGATTAATATGAGAAATCTAACTCTAGTTATTTTGACTTTTTGTTTTCAATTAAGTTGTTTTTCATCTGAGTCGTCGCTTTTTAACCTAGGGGGAGTGATTCCCCTAGGCGAGAAGGGAGATATTGCTCTGATTGGAGGCGAATGTAGGAAGGTATACATTTTTCAACATGATTGGATTGTTGATAAAGACCTGTCTTTTAGTGAACTTAAAATGAAGAATAAATTCATACAAGGAGAAAGAGTAAAGGTGCCTAAGAGTCTTTACCACTTAGTTTTAAGGCCTCAGTCATTAGATCAAGAAAGGAAAGAGAATTATCTAAAAAATATAAATTTCTTTATAAAAACTAAACTTGATGAAGAAAATAGAAGAGTCAAAAAGTATCAGTTGGATCTAGAAGACACTGTTTACGCAAAAAAATGTTTAAGTAGCATAAAGGAAATTCAGCAGGTTCCACTAAGTGTTCAGAATGTCGTTTTGGCCTTGGCATCAACTGATATAGAGTTTGATTATAACATTTCTCTAAGAAGTGACGATAGGGGAATTCTTTTAGAGCTTGATATCAAAAACAATCCTCTTCATGAAAAAGGTAGAGTGTTTAAAAAAATTGTTTCTGGAAAGATTATTAAAGAAGCAGTTCTGAGAATGAAAACATCTTTTGATGAAATAGAGGCTGAAGGATTTATTAGAGGAGATTATGCAGCCTTTAGTGAATTTGAAAAAAAAGCATATTATGAAAAAGTTTGTTGGACGACTAGAACATGTAAGAAATATATATTCATAACGAAGTGTAAAAATCGCCACCACTGTAGAAATGAAAAAAGAACAACTTATGTTTTAAAGAAAATGGTTTCAAGTCAGAGCATGGTTATAGACTTTGCCTTTGACGAAAAAGCTGATCCTTTATTAGAGGATCGTTTCTATACGAAGTTATATAACAAGTTTCTTCAGACAAATTTCGTTTCAAGTCTTATCGACGCGGCTCAAAGGTTAATTGTGTACGAACCAAGTGCCCTAGTAAGAAAATCGGAAATAAAAAATACAATTAGTGGAAGAATATTTAAAGAAAAAACTGAAGATGTATTTGTAGCGATAGCAGCTGAAGATATAGATAAAACTATTCATGATGATATTAATAGTTTCATTAAAAGTTCTCAGTTTAAGTGTTTAATTAATAACAATAAGAAATGGATTCCTCGGAATTCAGACTGTTTATAGGAGTATTTATGAAGTTTCTAGTTTCAATTGCAATTCTACTCTCTACTATCTCTGCCCAGGCTGGAGCAGGGGCTAGTTTGTGGAACGGAGCACATGTAAATTTAAAAGGAAGAATGCTTATTCAAGATGCTGATAATCCGGATACATTCTATTGGTTACCAACAAAGTTTAAGTTAAGGACTCATAGTGATCTTATTCCTGATGAAAATGGTAATCTCGTGATTAAAAATACGCAAGCCGTAACTCAAGGTTTCATTGAAGATGCGAATGGAAACAAATTTTCTAAATATGATATGAAAGTATCTCTCGAGAATCTTGGGCAAGAGAAATTGATAAGAGCAACTCAGAAGTTAAGAAGAATTCATGGGTACGAAGCTAAGATTGTTGGAATGTTACCTCTGTGTGGTATGGCCTTAGGATTGCCGACAATTATTGGTGCTGCAGATTCTTCTGCAAATATTACGCAAGTGAAATTTGGTTTTTCTCAAGATAGTTTAGATAATTGTACTAATTTTAATGTTGCTAGAACTTTTAACATCTCAATTCTTGTTCCTAAAAAGTTAGAGCCAGCATTTGCTAAATCAATGATGAAGGGAATTGGTCCAGCTTTTCCTTCTATCAAACTTGCTCACCCATATAAGTACGAAGATAATGTATCTCTTAAAATAGATACAAGAAAATTTCGTTCGATGATGAGTGCAGGTGGAAAGTTAACAGGGACATTTAAATATGTATCTGCACAAGTTGAAGCAAAAATTAGTAAGGCCATGAAACAGTTAGCATTCACAGGTCATCTAAAGTTAAATATTCAAAGTACTGATCCACAAATTAAAGCTCACTACATGAAGATGTTTACAGAGATGCTCAAAAATTACTTTTATTCTTTTACAGCAACAAAAGATGGAAATACTCCTAATGAGCAGGACCCTTTAAAGCCAGTGACTTTTTCAAGCTCAAATGGTGGAAGTGGCTCTAGTGCGATTGTTGGAGTTGAATTAGCTTATTCTAAAGAAGAAGTTGAAGAAATTGGCGTTATTGATATTTCAATCAATGATATCAATTATGGCGCTATTCAAAGCCACAATACAATTGAAATTCCTGCACTTAATAAAGAGAACTTCTCTCAAGAACTTCAAAATCTCTTATAAGAAAAGAAGTGTTCCAAAATCGAAACAGAGAGGTTGGAGCACTCCTTTTATTAGTACTTTAGCCACCCTTGAATTGGCACACAACTTGCTTTAAGTATCCTGAAAACAATCTGTAGGAGCAGGAATGAAAATTAAAACACTATTTCTTTTAACTATTCTCTTATCTTTTGCCTCTTGTGATGAAGAGGTTAAACTTCAAGAATTCAACGATATTTATGTGAAGACTTGTAAAGAGTCCGTAGAGGTCGCTATTGAAAATATTACTAAAGATGCAACATGTAATGGTCAGCCACTCTTACTAGCGCTTTTACAATCAGAAGAGCGAAGAGTTATTTTTGGCTTACCAGATATTTTTAGCTACTTAGTTAAGAGAAAAGGTTTTGATGCAAACTTTAAAGTTGGATCCAATTCATCTTTTCTTTTAGAAGTGATTAAGGCCAAGAGAATTAACTTAGCCAGAAGAGTTTTAAATAAAGCCCCTCTTTACTCTGAAGACTATAGTTATACTGCACTTCACGCTCTTATTGAAAATTCAACGCTCAAAGATAGTGATCATTCAAACTATTTCATTAATCATTACAGTGGAGATCTTGAAAAAGAAACTCCTTGGGGAAAATCTCCCTTGGCGTTAGCCTACGAAAACAATTTACCAAATATAGTGTGGTCTTTACTCTCTCGAGGCGTCGATAATACATTTGTCTTAAAGAAAATTATTAATAATGAAATTTCTCCAGATTTTTACTTTCATTCAGACATTGTTGCTGCACAGGATTTACTACGTGAAGCAACTGAAGGGTTAAATCGAAGGTTCTCGTATGCTGGAAAGACAAACTATGCCTTGATTCACTACGCAGCTGAAAATGGAAATACGGCCTTAATGAAGTTATTAATTAGTTTAGGAGTTGATACTACTTTTGAAAGCAGTATTGGCTCACCTTTAGAAATTGCAGCTGCGAATGGTCACAAGGAAATTATACATTCACTACTAGAAAGCTACTCGTTTGAATTAAATAGCAAGGCGATTAATAATGCTCTATTAATGGGACACGTTGATATTGCTAATTTATTACTTAATGCAGGAATTAATGTTTTTGATTACACGAATTTGGTTTCTCATCAAGGTGAAGGGTCTTCTACTAATTATTTTTCTAGGTTTTTAAAAAATGGTGGGATGTTAGTTCGATATCATGTGAGATCAAAAATGGAAAGTGTGTACGAATCTCACTCTCTTCCTAGACCTGAGTATGAGACAAAAAATAATATATTACATACTTTCTTAGGTTTTGATCTTCCAAAAGAAACTAAAGTTGTTAGCAGTAATTTAAAATTCTTAAAGAGAGAGGTCCGAAAAGTTTGGGCCAACTGGAGATATATCGCAATTGACGATCAGTATAATTTACTTGGTCAGAGTCCTTTATCTTATGCACTTTATTCAAGAGGAAATGGTAATTATAAATTCCTAAGTACTTCAAAAGTGACAACTTCAAAACTCTGGAAAGGTCATTGGGCCGTTAGGGACAGACTTGGTTTTGTACCTCTTCATTATGCTTTTATGTCAAAGGTGTCTATTCCAACAGTCAAAGAGCTTAAAAGGTATGTAGCAAATGGAGCAGACTTAAATTTTATTAACCCTTTGAATGAATCGGTCTTACTTATGGCCACGCGTTTTGGAAAGTATGAAATTGCTAAATACTTATTAAAGAAACCTGTTTTTTCTTCAAGACCTGATTTTAATATCAGCGAGTTGATCAATCTTAAGAATGTTCATGGTGAAACAGTATTGAGTCTCGCTAAAAAGACGGGAAATAAGAAATTAATTAAACTAATAAAGAATGCTGGTGGGATTTAATGAGATATTTTATTGTTTTTCTCATATTCTTAAACGTTAATGCAGTGACTATTGATCGAATGATTACCGGTGGACCGCTAGATAACGAGCTTACTGAAATTGCAAAGCATGCAACCTATGAAATCCTAGAAACTAGAGAAGGGTTAATCTCATTAGTCGTTTATGGTAATTTTAATAATGTAGTATCGGCTAACTTCATTTCAGGGGTTGGTAGCTTTGACTATTCTGAAGATATGGTGAGTTGGACTGATGGTTCGATTCATTGGGATACATTTGTGAATAATAGTTCAATAACTTTTTCTATATACGGTACAGAAGGAGAGCTTGCTAGATTTAAACAACACATAATTGAAACAAAGAGTTTAACACCCTTTTTTAAAAATACTCTTGAAACAACTCACTATGGTAGTTTATCTGTAAAATCTGTTGATAATACTTTTTCATGTAAAAAGCATCGTATGAGAAAAGCTCAGTGCCTTAATCGAAGAATGAAATATCTTGCACAGACAAAATGTGAACAAATGATAAATATAAATGAAAAATTTCTAGAAAACCTGGAAAAGAGAGAGGTATTTATTGTGAATAAATCTCCCTGCAATACCCTTTCTTACGAAACACCTCTAATAACAGAAATACAAAATGTTTTAATAACAGCAAAAAATGAAACGGTATTAATACCTGTTTTAATGAAGGTAGATTATGAGCTTGAATTTACTCCTTAAATTTATATTTAATTTATGTCTAATGGCCAATGTTACGGTTTCTCAAAGTGTTGGGACTCGTATTGAAAGTATCGATACTGACGTGAAAGAAAGAAATTATTCATTTTCTGTCATTAAAAAATTTGTACCTAAAAAGGACTTTAGAGAAATTAATTTTCACAAATCTCATATCGTATATTTTTTATTTGAAAATATTGATATCGAAAATACTGATTTTAGTTTTGCTAAGCTCAATGGTGGAAAGATTAAGAATGTTAATATTGCCAATTCTAATTTTATTTATACAGATTTAAGAAGAGTTCAATTTAGAGATGTGATTTTTACAGACTGTAACTTAAGTTTTTCGGACTTACGTGGAACTGAATTTATGTATTCCCATGTAGGTAATACTATTTTTGACGGTGCATTGTTTAATAATTCAACAATTCTTCCTTTTTCTAGAGCTGAGGCCATGAAGAGGGGAATGATTTTTTCAAATGATAGGGGAGAGAGATGAGATATTTTCTTATTCTAGTTTTACTTTTTACTTGTGCCAATTCCTTTGGCAAAAACTTTTTTAATTCAACTATTAGTGATGAAAGTCTAAAACTAGAAGAGAGTTCTTTCTTTAGTAGAGCGACGGTTAAGGACTCCCTAATTTTTAGTAGTGAAAAGATCGACTTCCTAAATACGTATTTATTAGATTCCTCTGTTATCAATTCTACTTCTAAAGATATTGGTTTTACGGCAAGCTCCCTTACTTTCTTCCAGTTGCAAGATATTAGAAATAAAAGAATATCTTTACGAAATACTTATTGGAACTATGGAAAACTTTTGAATGTTGATGTTGAAAACTTACTAATAGAATTATCACATATTAAGGCCATTTATATAAAGAATTTGAACTCTTCTCTTTTTTCGCTTTTGCGTTCAACGATTTACTTAACTGAATTTAGAAACTCTAAGCTTTTGGAAATTAACTTTCAAAATATTAAAATTAATAAAAGTACTTTTATCGATGTAAGTTTAGTTTCCGGCAAAATGTATAAAGGTTCTATGAGCGGAGGGAAGTGGAATATTTCTCATTTTGAAAATATTAAACTTTCACACTTTAAATTCAATAACGTCGAATTTAAGGGAAATGAAATTTCTAACAATAGTCATCTGGTTCACGTTCATTTTAATGGGTCAGACTTAGAGAGCACTCAGTTTAAGAATACTAAGCTAGAAAATGTAATTTTCAATAAAGTTAATTCTCTAGGACTTACATTTACTGATTGTGAACTTCGAAATGTTAACTTTGTTGGAGTTAAGATGGGATTGATAGAATTTGAAAATACAAATCTATATAAAGTTTTTGTTGATGGAAAGCCATATAAGCCTTCAGTGAATTAAGTGAGGGTTTTGTTAGTGCTTATTAGAACGAGTGAGAAGATCTTTTAGGTTGCTGATTCCTTCCATCATGACATAGTCATTCCAGATAGTATCTAGTTCACGCATTCTTTCGATTAAAGAAATTGCCGCTTGGTCCCTTGAGATTTTTTGTTTTTCTGCAAGAAAAGTAATTGCAACACTTAGAGCTTCCATTTCTGGTGATTGACATGCTTCCGCAAGACGATCTTCGAAGTTGTTATCGATTTTCTTTTCTTTGCTTTTGATAATAGCAGTATTTAATAATTGAACTGATTCTTGAGTTTCAGAAATCATATTTACTTTTTACCTATTAAACTTTTTGTTTGAATGCATGTCCTTATGTCTTAGAACTTGAGCAGTATGCGAGTTCACGGGCCTTTCGTAAAGAGAAAAAATTACAATGTGAAAAAAAATATCTATTTAGTTAAGTGCCTAAAAATGTAAGAAAATTAAATCGATTTTTTTTACTTTTTTGAGGTCTGAATGTTGACTTTGGGGGAGTGATTTTTTTTATTTTTTTCTTGCAACGGATAATTACCCAAAAGAAGATGACCTCTTTTGGGTATGAAAATTATTGATTATCGCAAAGCTCTTTATATGCTTCTGGAGACATGAGTGCGTTGAACTCGTCTGTTGATGCTACTTTCAGTTTAATCATCCATGAGCCGTAAGGAGTTTCGTTACAGGCTTCAGGTGTTCCTTCTAGGTCGCTATTTACTTCTACTACTGTTCCAGCGATTGGGGAGTAGAGATCACTTACAGATTTAATAGATTCAACAACACCAAAAGAGTCTTCTGGAGAGAGTTCTGTATCCACTTCTGGAAGCTCAACGAAAACGATATCACCAAGTGCAGACTGTGCGAAGTCAGTGATACCTATTGAGACAACGTCACCTTCTAAAATTGCCCATTCGTGGTCTTTTGTATATCTAAGTTCTTGCGGAATATTTTGAGACATTATTTGTGCCCTCCTGTGATAAATGCTTTTGTGTGGTAATTAGCTTCTATATTATTCTTTCTAATATTGATTTTAAATAGCTTATTCTCTGGAAATTTATTTCTATCAACTAGACCTAGGGCAATTCCTTTTCCTGTTTCTACTGACATAGTCCCTGAAGTGACTACTCCAATAACTTCATCTTGCATATTCAGTATGTTATAGCCTTCTCTTGGGATTCCCTTATCGAGGCTAAGTTTAACTAGTCGCTTGCTTGAAGTGAGGCCTGTTAGAGCTTCCTTTCCTATGAAATTATCTTTTTGTGTTTTAACTGTCCATTTTAGAGCTGCATCTAATGGCGTGAGTGTATCGTTAAGCTCATGACCGTAGAGAGGGTAGCAAACTTCAAGTCTAAGAACGTCTCTAGCGGCAAGACCGCAGGGGACAGCACCTTTTTCCAGTAGTTTAGACCAAAGTGTTTTGGCCATCTCGTGTGAACAGAAAACTTCAAAACCATCTTCACCCGTATAACCAGTTCTGGCGAGAATAACTTTCTCACCCATTTTAGTAAGTTCTTTAGCACTATAGTAAACAAGCCCATCTTCGTCATTGATGAGTTCAATGGCCTTGAATATTTCTTCTACTTTGGGACCTTGTACTGCAAGTAGCGAATAATTCGAAGATTCATTAGTTAGCTCTATATTGAATCCCTTTGTCTTAGAGGAGATCCAGTTCCAGTCTTTTACAATATTGGAAGCATTTACACAGATGAGCACTCTCTCTGTTTCCAGTTTGTAAGCGATAAGATCATCAATTGTCGTACCATCTTCTCTACAAAGAGGTGAGTAAACAGCTTTTTGTAATTCGGCACCTGCAAAATCATTTGTTATTAGATAGTCCACAAACTTGATAGCATCAGGACCAGTTACAAAGAATTCACCCATGTGTGAAACATCAAAAACGCCGACGTTTGATCTAACTGCTTTTGATTCTTCTTTTACTGAAGAATACTGTAAGGGCATGTCGAAACCTGCGAAAGGTGCCATTTTTGCTTTCAAATCTACGTGGATTTGATGCAAGGAAGTTTTTAAAAGGCTCATTGCCTCTCCTTTTTATGATGAAAGTTGCCCTAGTTTTATAAGCTGTTTTCAGCGGCTTGTAAAAGATTTTGCGCTAGCGAGAGAATTGTCATGGGACCAACGCCACCAGGCACGGGGGTTATACCCGCCACCAATTCTTTAATGTTTTGATAGTCTGCGTCACCACAAAGTTTTCCATTCTCGTCTTGGTTCATGCCGACATCAATAATGTATTGTTTCTTTGAGTTGTTTAGAAACTCTTTGGTTAGAAACTTGGCAGACCCTATAGCGATAACAATAATGTCAGCGGCTTTAGTATGCTCCTTGAGATTCTGAGTTCTGGAGTGACACATAGTGACTGTGGCATTGTGATTACCCAGCAATAGGCTCATAGGTTTTCCAACAATCAGACTTCTCCCGATAACTACAACATTCTTACCCAGTAACTCAATTCCATAGTGATTGCAGAGAGTTATGATACCTTTTGGAGTACATGGTATGAGCGCGCTCTCTCCCTTTTCACCCTTAAAGAGATTCATAATATTGGCTTTATTGAAACCATCAACATCTTTACTAGGAGGAATCAATTCTCCTACATCTATATGCGAGAGTTGTTTAGGGAGTGGTAATTGCACGAAACATCCGTGATTACTCTGATCATCAACAATGGCCTTAACCTTAGAAAGAAACTCTGTTTCTGAAAGGTTGCTAGGGAGTTTGATAATTTCACATTCGGCACCAAACTTTTCCATGAAACGTTTCTTATTTCTCGTATAGATGATGCTCGCCGGATTATCTCCCACAAGAATAACTTTCATAGTAGGCGTGATTCCCTTCTCTTTAAGGGCTGAACATTTACTGGAAAGCTCACTAAGTGATTGTTCAACCACTGGTGCAGATTTCATAAGAATTGGAGTGTTACCTGTCATTCAATTTCCTTAAATCAGTTTTAAGCAATACTAATGTATATTATTAGATTTGCTAAGAGAAAAAAAGTTTTTTTTTGAATTTTCTCGACGCACCATCTATATTACGACTTAAATTAAATTCAAGGAACTCATGGTGCTTTTTTATTTAGGTTTAGGATTACAGCTTATCGGTTTAGCCTCTGTGGGTCTATGCCTTTTTGCAGGTATAAATAAGGGAGACTACGGTCAGATGGAATTCTTGCAGCTCATCGGTGGATCAGTTTCTTTCTACATCGGTCAGTTTATAAAATCCAAACAGAAGGGTTAGTTTCTAGACGATCGATCAGCTCTCAATGTAGAATGTACAAATGAAAATATTGGGTATCGACCCCGGTTCGCGAAAGGCTGGCTGGGCATTAATAGAAAAAGACGGAAGAAAAATTACTTATCTTTCATCAGGTTCCCTTCGCTATGACAAGATCGATAACTTTGTTGATCGATTAGGTGTTATTTATAATTCCATTCAAGAATTAATGACTGAATATTCGCCAGCAGTTGTGGCGATTGAATCTCTTATCTATGTGAAGAGTGTCACTTCATTGGCCAAGCTTGCTCAGGCGAGAGGTGCAATGATTGCAGCCATTGTTCAAACCCATAGTGGAAAAGTTTACGAATATTCTCCAAATTCAATAAAGTCCACAGTGACCGGATATGGGCATGCAGATAAATTGGCCATAGAGAAAACTCTGAAAATGATCTTTGGTCAAATAGAGTTTAAAACAAATGATGAGTCTGATGCGTTAGCAATTGCTCTTTGTCATGCTCTTGGTGGCAGTACAAACGTTGCAGGAACAAAAGTTAAATCTAGTTCACGTGGAAGGACTCTTAAAAGTGTCTTCAAAGATAGGGAAAAAAGATCATGATTGGACATCTTCAAGGCGAAGTTCTTTTTAGCGATGGCGTTGAAGCTGTCATTCTCACAAATTCGGGAATTGGATACCAAGTCTATATTCGACAAGTTCTTCCTGAAGGAAGTAGTGTCTCGCTCTTTATTTCTCATGTTATTAGAGATGCAAGTGAAGAGCTTTACGGATTCAAGTCGATTCGAGAAAAAAAGATGTTTGAAATGCTTACAAGTGTAAAAGGAGTTGGACCAAAATCTGCCTTTAGTCTGGTTGGAGCAATTGGTGTCGATCAAATCATAAATGCTATCACATTTGATGATAAGAAAACCTTAACTAAGGCTCCTGGCATTGGTAATAAGGCTGCCTCACAAATGATCCTAGATCTACAAAATAAAATTTCGAAAGTTAAAATGTATTCTAATAAAACAAAAGGAATACAAACCTTTTCTACTATTCCTGCAGAGGAAATCGAGAATGAAATTCACGAGATAGTAGAAAATGAAGAGCAGCATATCAATAGTGATGTGATTTTAAACGACGCTTTAATGGCCTGTAAGGAATTAGGATTTAAAGAAGAAAAAGTTATTCCTATTGCTCAAAAAATTCTAGGAAGTATTGAAATTACAAAAGCTGAACAACTTGTTCACTTAGTTCTAAAAGAAGTTTAAAAATGAATGACGAAAGAATTTTAGAGACAGAACAATCAGAAAATGAAAATCGGCAGGAAGTATTTCTTCGACCAGAAGATTTTTCAGAATATGTTGGGCAAAAGAAAGTCGTTCAAAATATAGACGTCATGGTTAAGTCTGCAAAAATAAGAAAACAAGCTATGGATCATGCTCTTCTTTCTGGACCTCCAGGTCTTGGAAAAACTTCTCTTGCCATGATTATAGCCAAAGCACTTGATAGTGAATTACATGTGATCTCAGGACCTGCTATAGAGAAAAAAGGTGATCTTGCTGCATTACTTACGAATTTAAATGAAGGAGATGTTCTTTTCATTGATGAGATTCATCGCTTGAATATTGCCATTGAAGAAATACTCTACTCCGCCATGGAAGATTACCGTTTGGATATAGTCATTGGAGAAGGTCCATCGGCGAGAACTATGCAAATAGGTATTGCCCCTTTCACTCTCATAGGGGCGACCACTAGGTCAGGGCTTCTATCAAGCCCTCTTCGTGACCGTTTTATGGCACACCTTCATTTTGATTTCTATGATCATGAAGAGTTAAGTCAAATCGTTGAAAACAATTCAAGAAAATTAAAAATTGGCCTGGAAGGTGAGACAAAGATTCATATTGCACAATGCTCGAGGGGGACACCTCGAATTGCCAATAGGATACTTAGGCGTGTTCGTGACTATGCCATTGTTTCGGGAAAAGATAGCATTTGTGAAGATGCTGTTGAAAAATCTCTAGAGTTAATGGACATAGATAAATTTGGTCTGGATCGCATGGATAGGAAAATTCTAGAAGTGATTAATGATTACTACAAGGGTGGACCTGTGGGGATTGAAGCCTTATGTGCTACTCTTTCTGAAGATAGAACCACCATTGAAGATGTGTATGAACCCTTCCTATTAAAAGAAGGCTTCTTAATTCGTACTCCCAGGGGGAGAGAAATCTCTCAAAAAGCGAAAGATCATTTAAAATCTTAAAGTTTCAGGGACTTAGCTTCTGACAGTGTAAAGAAAATATAGTTGTTTTTTCAGAGTAGCTATTCTTGTTATACATAGTGTTCTAAATTAATTGAGATTATCAATTTAATTCTAGGAAACACCATGTTTAAGCTTCTTTCCTTATTTTCTATATTATTCATTTTAAGTTCGTGTTCAGATAAAGTATCTGCACCAGTAGAGCAACCAGTCACTCCTAGAATAGAAAATCAAGATGGTAATACAGAAGAAGCAAGACAGTTTGATATACAGTCTAGCGCTATCAGAGAAGCATCAAATACTTTAGATTCTTTTTATGTATGTAAGAAAGAAAATTCGGATGAGAGATTTATATATTCTCATGAAAATGGAAATATTATAGGACTTTATAAATACTCAGGAAGAGACACTTTCGCTCCAATTAAAGATACTTGTTACAATTATAGGAATGGAAGCTTTGAGGAAATTACAAAGCAGGTTGTTTTAGTTGATGGACCGAATAGAGCCAATACATTTAATTCTCTAAAGTATAAATGTAAAATGGGGCCTACAACTAGAGGTTTAAATGGACCTATCATAGCAACGAATAAATCTGTAACAACATGGCAACTTAAAGTCAGACGACAAAATAAGAAAGTTACTTTGAAAAAAGTAACGACATATTTTACAAAAAATATATTAGGTATAGAAACTGTTGTTAATGTTCCTGAAGTTGCAATATCTCATTACAAGAATTGCCAATTTGTAGATTAAAAAATGAGAGGAGAGCAAGACCCCTCATTGTAAGTAAACATATTAATAAATCTATAATAGACTTCATTTCAGTTCAATCTCTTGAGAGTTTTAGCGGAAATTAAGCGAAAGTAGGAAAGATACTCTGAGGTAAATCAAAGGCCTCTACAGCTTCTTTTTGTAGGGCATTTGCAGAAACTATCTGAAAGGCAGATGGAGTTGCTAGCAGTTTTCTACATAAGAGATTGTGTAAGTTGTGACCAGACTTAAAAGTCGTAATTTTACCAGCAACTTCAAAACCTAAAAGGCTTATGTCGCCAATTGTATCTAAGATTTTATGCCTTACAAATTCATCACCAAAACGAAGACCATCGTTATTAACGACTTTGTATTCATCTAGCACTATTGCATTATCAAGAGAGCCGCCTTTAATTAAACCTTTTCTCTTAAGCATATCAACATCACGTAGCAGACCAAATGTACGAGCTCTTCCAATTTCCTTTATATAGTTTTCACAAGAAAATTCAAAAGTCTTTTGTTGAGTTTTAATCAGTGGGTGAGTGAATACAATTGTTGAATCAATAATGAGTTTGGAAGCAGGCTCTATCATCGCCCATTTGTCTCCTACTTCAACCTTTACAGTTTCGAGGACAACAAGAAATTTCTTAGATTTATTTAATGTTTGAATACCTGTTTCTTTTAAAAGGAAAACAAATGAAGCACCAGAACCATCCATAATGGGAACTTCTGGACCGTCAATTTCGACATAGACATTATTAATACCAAGACCGTAAAGAACTGAGAGAAGGTGTTCAACTGTGTGAACTGCATTTAAGCCCTCACCAATTGTAGTATTATTTTCTGTCGCACCAACAGAAGTCGCTTCGGCCTTTAGGATTTCTGAGTCCTTGAGGTCGATTCTTTTGAATTGAATACCGTAATCGGCTTCCGCTGGGTAAAGGCTCATTGTAACCTTGCGCCCGGAGTGGATTCCGATTCCTGTAACTTCAACTTTTTTTGCAATAGTGCGTTGGTAAATCATTATTCTTCCAATTTTCTACGAGTTACCAGTTTAACCGTATGCATAAAGCATGGCAACTCAATAACTTATAATACCGGACAAACCTTAGGCCAAGCTTCAAATCGAATATTTTGCCCATTTTGTCCGTAATCCACCTAGATGGATGTTTAGCTTCAATTTTAATATCCACTAGTATCAGATTGTAGGCCTTTTTTGAATCAGATATTAGTCCTATTGTAATCTTTCCAGTTATTGTAGGCTTAGAGCTACAATAGAGAGAAAAACTCAATAAATAATTACTATTGCTGCCAATAAAATGAGGTGTTTGTGAGTATTTGGTTTAATGATTACGACTTGGATCCTGTAAATAAAAGAGGTTTGTCGTCGATGACAGGTTTATTAGATATTCAGGTTACCGAACTTAAGGAGAACTCTCTGGTAGGGACAATGCCTGTAACAGATAAAACTAAACAGCCTTTTGGTTTACTTCATGGAGGGGCGTCTTGTGTATTGGCTGAGTCCCTTGGAAGTATCGCTTCAAATTTAGTTGTAGATCCTAAGAAGTTCGCAGCTGTAGGACAAAGTATAAATGCCAGTCATATCAAGAGTGCTAAATCAGGACTTGTCACAGGAATATGTGAAGCCATCCATATCGGAAAAAAGAGTCATGTTTGGGAAATAAAAATTTTCAACGAAGAAAAGCAATTGGTTTGTGTCTCTAGACTTACAATGGCAATAATCACAAAGTAGCTTGTTACTGTGTGATTAAAATAAAATCCGCGTATTGCCCAAATAAATCAGAACCAATAATAAATTCTTCATCATATAATTCTTTAGAAGTTATTTTTAATGAAATAATCTCAGAAGAATTTATTTCTCTTAATCTGGAAACAGTTCCATCAAAGAAATCAGTATGAAATGATCCTGCAATAATGAAACTAAGGTTAAGATGATTTTTATTTGCCTCATCAGACATAACAGAGTCTGTTAAACATTGAGCAAGAAAGTATTTTGCGACCATGTCATCTGGAGCATGTCCACCCATCGCTAGTTTAAAGCGAGTAAGATAATCTTCTCCTCCCACGTAATGATGAGCCGGTACGAAGATAGGATCGATAGAACCAATTCCCTCATTCATCACTTTCTTCTTTAATTCACGGGGCAAATTTAGAGCAATTGGTGCATTTCCAAATTCTTTGGCAACTTCCATTATTGGGATATAAGCAAGATTTTGTTTGCCCGCTACTTTTGTAACAAATTCTTCAGTGCTAATCGATCTTGATAATAAGAAATTAAAAGATTCATTTATTTTTTCTTGATCAGTGTGATTTAAGAATTCCCACATAATGCGCGTGGAACTTTGTTTGTTTTCTAGAATAGCTTTCTCTTTAATGATTCTTGCTTGAGCTTCTTGAATACTTTTCGTGTTATGAAATTCTCCAAGAACAACAAATCCTGACTTAGGTAATTCTTCTAAGAGTTGATTAAAACTTAGATAACTACCATCTCTTGTACTATATATAGAAGTTATAGAGGCATAAGAATTAATTGTTATTAAAAGCGCAATTAGAATCTTCATTAATATCGTCCGGTTTGATTTATATTTACCAAAGGATATTTTTCCACGGTGTTTGATATGTCAAACTTTATAAAATAAAGTAAAATTGCTTATGAATACAGAAGATATTCGACATATCCATCAGTCACATATATGAGGTAAATAAGCTATTGAGGTAGTTTAATAACTGTATTTAAGTTAAAATTCCAAAAAATATAAAAGGAAGCATAAATGAGATTATCAACAGGGTTTTGGCAAACATATAAGGAAGTTCCTGCAGACGCAGAAATTCCCTCGCATCAATTAATGATGAGAGCTGGACTTATTCATAAAACGGGATCAGGCCTTTATAGCTATCTTCCATTTGGATATAAAGCGATTAGAAAAGTAGAACAAATCATTCGTGAAGAGATGGATCGTGCTGGTGCACATGAAATTCATATGAGTGTTGTAACTCCAGGAGAACTTTGGAAAGAGTCTGGACGTTGGGATGCCATGGGCGAGCAAATGCTTAAAATAAAAGACAAAGGTGGAAGAGACCTATGTCTATCTCCAACAAATGAAGAGGCAGTTACAGATATTTTTAGAAAGACAATTAAATCTTACAAGAATCTTCCCGTAACTCTCTATCAGATAAATACAAAGTTTCGCGATGAACTCAGACCTCGCTTTGGATTAATGAGAGGTCGTGAGTTTACGATGAAGGATGCTTACAGCTTCCACGTAGATAAGGCTTCTCTAGATGAAGTCTACGCTAGATTATTTAAAGCTTATGAAGCCATTTTTACTAGAGCAGGGCTCGAATTTAGTGCTGTAGAAGCAGATGCTGGGGCCATGGCCGATAAAGATCAGAAAACTCACGAGTTTCAGGTTATTGCTGATACAGGTGAAGATGAAGTTATCTACTGTGCAAAAACTGGTTATGCTGCCAATATTGAAAAGGCACAAACAAAGAGAGCGCCTCTAGACTTTTTTAAAACGGAAAATGTTGTAGAAGAAATCTCCACGCCTGATAAACAAACTATTGAAGAAGTTTGCAACTTCTTAGAAAAACCACAACATCAGAGTTTAAAATCTCTCGTTTATAAATCGATGATTGGTGACGAAGAGGAAACACTTTTAATACTCCTACTCGGAGACGATACTCTCAATGAATTAAAGCTTGAGGCTCACTTGAAATGTGATCATCTTAAAGCAGCAGTTGATAGCGAAATTGATCACGAAGGTTTTGTAAAAGGTTATATTGGACCTCATAAACTTTCCTCAAAAGCGAGAATTATTTTTGATTCACAAATTGATTTAGAAGCAGCTTACGTTGCAGGTGCGAACAAAATTGATCTACATTTTGGAAATATGATTCCAAAAAGAGATGTAGAAAACTTCGACGTTGCTGACCTTAGAACAGCTTGTAAAGGTGATCTTACTCTTGATGGTATGGGAACTGTAGAAGTTAAAAGAGGAATTGAAGTTGGTCACATTTTCCAACTTGGTGATAAATATACGAAAGCTCTTGGAACAACTGTTCTTGATAATAATGGTAAGACTATGTCGCCTCTCATGGGTTGTTACGGAATTGGAGTAACTAGAGTTGTTGCTGCTGCCGTTGAGCAACACCATGATGAAAAAGGAATTATATGGCCCATGTCTTTAGCTCCCTTTCATGTTTACTACGCTGAAATTACAAAGTCAGAAGAGAACAAAAAGCTTGCAAACGATATCTATCAACAGCTTCTAGATGCAGGCGTTGAAGTAGTTTTCGATGATAGAAAAGCTGGACCAGGATTTAAATTTAAAGATGCAGACCTGTTGGGCCTTCCTATTCAACTGATCTTTGGAGAGAGAGATTTCAAAAAAGATGGAATGCTTGAAATAAGAATAAGAAGATCTGGAGAGAGTATTAGAGTAGCTCCTGTAGATATTGTTACTAAAATTAAAGAACTAATAGCGAGTACAAAATGAGAGAGTTTGATTTAATTGTTGGAATTCACAGCATCGCAGAAGCCATTATTTGCAGACCAGATGCGGTTAGAAAAATCATTGCAACGAATGACGGGCTAAGAGATTTTAGAAAGAAAACGAGACTTGATAAAGAGCTTAAAACATTTGATATAAAAATTGTAAACTCTCATGATCTGCAAAAAACAGCGGAACAATTCTATAAAGAATTAGACCTATCTTTTCAAAGAGTTCCTTCGCAAATTTTTATGGTAATTGATTCTATAGAAACTTACGATCTTGCATGGCTATATGATGAAATCGATTCAAAAGAGCGAGTAAAAATTCTCTGCTTAGATCAAGTCACTGATGTTCATAATGCTGCAGCCATCATGAGAACAGCAGCATTCTACGGCGTGGACTGTGTTGTAACTGGTGCTAAGGGACATTTTGGAACAGGTCCTTCATTCGCAAGAATCGCCTCAGGCGCCATTGAGCACGTAAAAGTTGTCATATGTTCTTCACTTCCAAAGGCCTTAACTAAACTCATAGAAAAAGATGTTACAGTGATTGGATTCTCTGAGCACGCAAGTGAAGAAGGAGAAGGGATTGATACGAAAGGAAGCGTTGCCCTAGTTCTTGGAGCTGAAGACGTAGGAATGTCCAATGCCGTTTCTAGAGTGGTAAAACATAGAGTGGCTATCAAGCCGCTTGGGCAAATAAAATCTCTGAATGTTTCAGTAGCCGGAGCAATAGCGATGGAGCGATGGCTTAAATAGGAAATATTTGAATTTAGAAAAAAGTAAAAAAAAAAAGAAAAAGGTTGATTTTAAGAGTGGAAACATTTATAAATTCAATCCTCGAAACAATTAAGCGAAGTTTTAAAAACCAATTGATCCTTTGTTTTGTTTAGAGTATGCTGGTTTAGCTCAGTTGGTAGAGCACCGGTTTTGTAAACCGGCGGTCGTAGGTTCAAATCCTATAACCAGCTCCATTTAATGGCGAAATTGCCGAGTGGCCAAAGGCAACAGACTGTAAATCTGTCGGGTTATCCCTTCGATGGTTCGAATCCATCTTTCGCCACCATCTTTGTTTTAAACTGGATGATGGAATAAAAATTCAAATGTATGCGGGCGTAACTCAGTTGGTAGAGTGTCAGCCTTCCAAGCTGAATGTCGCAAGTTCGAACCTTGTCGCCCGCTCCATAAAAAGCCTTTCTTCGGAAAGGCTTTTTTTTTGCATTTTTTGTTAGTAGTATTTCTTCTATTGGAAAATGCTTACGTGGCTCAGTGGTAGAGCACTTCCTTGGTAAGGAAGAGGTCACGGGTTCAATTCCCGTCGTAAGCTCCATTTCACATTTAAGCACACAAGAAAATTCATATATAAAGATCAAGTCTTACGAATATAGGACTAAATAAATTCTAAAATTTGTCGTTTTTTTAACGCAAAGTCTTTAATTGTTTGACGTTAGGCCAGTGGCAATGTAAATCAAATGCTAAATTTAGTTAAATGCGTTGGTATCCGACAAGTTTTAGTTATGACGGAAGTTTTTTTCTCTTGTCATGAACTCGATATTGATCGATACTTTGTACTCATTTTCATAGTAATTAAGACTAATATAACAAGTTTTTAGGAGTAAAGAATGGCAAAGGAATCATTTGACAGAAGTAAGCCCCATGTAAACATCGGTACAATCGGACACGTTGATCATGGTAAAACAACTTTAACTGCAGCTATCTCTGTAA